>Ga0181569_10002101_pt1 | contig 15778 bp, 11 predicted proteins | sample 101ome_19_FD_132452 | JGI IMG/M metagenome (GOLD analysis project Ga0181569, IMG submission 132452) | Coastal salt marsh microbial communities from the Groves Creek Marsh, Skidaway Island, Georgia - 101405AT metaG (megahit assembly) | ecosystem: Environmental > Aquatic > Marine > Intertidal...
CTGGCAACTTCGTCGTACAGTGCCTTCCACTCAGCCTCAGAGGATGTTCCTTGCACCAAGGATTCCGAAAGAGGGTGTTCGGGGGCCAATGTCACAAAGGTCGCCCCGAACAACGTGTCCGGGCGGGTGGTGAACACCTCGATGTCCTCGTCGCGACCCACCACGCCAAACAAAATGTTGGCCCCTTCTGACCGGCCAAGCCAATCCCGTTGAAGGGCGGCAACATGCTCTGGGAATTTGATGGTGTCCAAACCATCGTACAACTCTTGAGCGTAGGAGGGAAGGTCAAGGAACCACTGACTCATTTCCTTTTGAGAGACAGGGCCGTTGCAGCGCCAACATCGCCCGGCTTTCACCTGCTCGTTGGCCAGAACGGTTGCACATGCCTCGCACCAGTTCACGGGGGCGTGTTCCCGCGTAGCGAGACCCTTTTCCATGAATTTGGTGAAGAACCACTGGTTCCACTTGTAGTACCGAGGGTCGTGACTTTTGAGGGTCCGCCGCCAATCGTAAGAAAAGCCCATTCGTTTGATTTGCGCAGTGATCGAGGCCATGTTCCGTTCCGTGATGTCGTGTGGATGACCCCCTTCGGAGATGGCTGCATTTTCTGCCGGCATGCCAAATGAATCGTAGCCCATGGGATAGATGACATCAAACCCCGTCATGCGTTTGTAGCGAGCAACAGCATCGCCGATGGAGTAATTTCGAACGTGCCCCATGTGCATTTTCCCCGAAGGATAGGGATACATCTCAAGGCAGTAAAAGGTGGGCTTTCCATCCTGAACATCCGCTTCAAAGAGACGAGCGTCGGCCCATTGTTGCTGCCAACCGACCTCATCAACGGGATCTACATCGGCTGACACAATCGCTCACCGTCCACTGGACGGGTCTCTCCACTCGCGCTCACGCTTTCAATTCCCCGCTTCAACAGGCCCCCAATGGCTTGCTTGGGAGAACTTCATTTTTGACCGAAATCATCGCTGGTCTCGAGAAGGAATATGGCTTCACGGGTCAATTTGTATCGGTTCATGACGCCCATCTTACGTCGCTCAACCAAGCCGTATTTTTGCAAGGTTCGGAGGTGATGAGAAATCAATTGTTGGCTCTTTTCCAAACGCTTTGCAAGTTCGGCTTGGGTTGGAAACTGCCCAAGGTCACCGTCTTGGTCCAAGAGGTTCAGAATTTTGCCTTGAAGGCTGTTCGGGTCCGGCGAAAGAGGCGGAACGGGGAGTTCGTCAGCGCTGGTGTTCGGGTTGAGTTGGTTGGTGAGTGGGTAGTACCGCACCAAGCGTCCGTCGTTCTTTCGCCAAACGTGTTCTTCAGCCTCGAGGATACGAAGGTGGTGTGTGATTTGCCCGTTGCTCATGTCCAATGCACTCATCAGAGCGCGGAAGTGACAGCCCGGGTTGGCCGTGAGGTACCCCATCAGTCGCCCTCGCTGATAACGTCCATCCGTTGTCTCGTGGGTTTTTCCGAGCAGACCGATGAACCACAGTCCGGCCATGGTTGCGGGAAGCCGAAGCCCTTCGTTGGTGACGACCATCACGGCAAGTAAGGACAGAATTGAGGTGGTGACCACCACGGCTGCAACGCTTACAACGGGAGAAACCGATTCTGTTGCGGCTCCATCTTCTTCAATCACCACGGCCGTGGTTTCGGAGGACTCTTCGAGCGTTGAACGCTCCATCAACACCTCAACGACCTCCACGGAAGGTGCCGAGAAACCTACGCAAGCGGGGGATGGTTCGGCTTGTCGGACCACATACAGCCCTTCCATGGTGTTGCTTGGCGTCCATGTGCTCAGCGTCCTGGCGTTCGAAAGGAGGTGCATGGTGTCGTCCATGTCCAGAACATAACACGTACCTGCATCGGTCAAAAATCCGCTCCACGAGCCGGTCAACTCAAACGTGGCTCGTGGCGTTTCAACGGCGTCGTCGGGGGTTGAATCTTCTTCGGAGAAGGTCGGTGGCCACGCAAGGTCAAGATTCGTTGTGAGTCTGGACGATGCTTGCATGGTCACTTCAAGCGTGTAAAGACCATCGTTCAAAACCGGCGCACCGTCTTGGATGAACTCGAATGCTACGCTGGCAAAATTTAGACCCTCGTCGCCATTTGGAACCAGCACTTTACGACCGTCGTACTCTCCACAAAGCGACTGAACGCGGTGAACAGAGGCGCCTTCATCATTCAAGAAATTCAATTCATAGGTGCACGGTTGGATCATGCGAAGGTAGGTTGAGTCGGCCGCATTGACCACCGATGTGCTCAACGACAAGGTGTCGTCGTCGCTCCATTGGGAGGAGGCTTCAAGCGCCAGGGCGACGTCTTCTGTACACCCGTTGAGCTCAACATCTCGGTATTCAATGACCTCGCTGACGGCCAGATGGAATTCTGGTAGTTCTGCAACGACCGTGTACATGCCTGGTTGGACGGTGCAGCCGTTGCTGTCAAAGAAATTCCACTGTGGAAGTGTGAACATCATGTCCTCATCGGCTTCGAGTGTCTGTTCAAGTTCAATGGACTGACAGACTTTGCCTTGACGAGAATCAAACACCACCTGGCCGAGGTCATCGATCACCCAAATCTCTGCCCGGCATGACGAGGTGAACTCCACTATTTGCTCGAAGGAGACGAGGCTGGACAAGCGAAGGTTGCTCATCAGAACATCGCCTTGCCCGAAAGGTTGCTCTTCATCAACGTTCATTGAGAGCGACAAGTCGGCTTGAAGCAGAGGGCTCGTTTGTTCGTCTCCAAGCAGGGTCTGAGTGTGGACAAAGCCATCGCCAGGAAGCGCCACTTCCACGGTAACGATGTCGGCCATCGGAACCACACGCTGGTCCACCAACATCACCTCGCCAGGCATCAACAGGGAGACATCACCAAAGCACGGTGCACCAAGTGTTGCCTCTGTACCGAGTCGGTGTTCAAGCAAACACGTTGGGAGCGAGTTGAGGTCAACGGGGTTTGCAGAAGGGTTGTGCAAGGACACCAACCCCAACCAAGCGCCGTTCTCTCCGGTTGTACGCTGAATCCAATCCACCTCATAGGTCAAGCCAGACGGCAAGAGAACGGGGGTCTGGATGGTGGCAGGTACGGTGCGAGAAAGCCCGGTTCCAACATGCACAACTTCAACGGTGTAGGTGCCGCTGGGAAGCCACGCTCCGTCACTGGTTTTCATGTCCCAAACGAACGAGTCAAACGTGACCTTTTCGCCAGCAAACACATCAAGCCCCTGCGAACGGTCGGGACAGGAGTCTTCACCATCCACCAGCAAGACATTGGAAGCGCTGTAAACGTTGAGCGTCAAAGGACAGACCGGATTGTTTGTCAGAGTAACGGCATCGCCATCGTTGATCAGGCTACCCGTGAGCAGGAGAGGGTTGTCACTGTCAAACCACGTTTGGGAGTCGTTGGTTGAGGTCTCGATTTCAAACCGGACCTCGTTTGTGTCGGCGGAAACCAAACCGACCATGAGGGACGCCATGAACAACCCCATCACGAACAGAAGTCGGCCTGTCGGCTTCTCGCCCATGTGGAAACATGGCCTGTTCTCCTTTGAAAGGTCAGCGGTGCAAACCGTGCGTAGGATTCAGAGGTTTTCCAAGTCCATCATCGTAGGAATAGCCGCTTCTTGGGCTGCCTGTTGTTGCATTTCATACTGCTTCCATTCGGGCAATCCCTCGGTGCCTTCCCAGCCGAGTGCTCGGGCTTCAGCGTAATTTCCTTCGGCGATGTAGTGTTGAATCCACGCTTGTCGACGTTCTTCTTCTTCAGCAAATGAGGCCTGAACCATTTGTTCTTGTTGCTTGGCAGCGACCGCTTTTCGCTTCCCTGCCGCACGTGCAACTTGGGCCACGACGATCAATGCCAGCAAGAAGATGATGGCTCCACCCATCCAAACCAGTGTGTCATCTCCGGAGCCCAAGAACGAACCACCAGACCCTTCGTCACTCGCTTGGAGGCTGGGGTCTGAAGTGATGCCACAAACCGTCGTGCTTCGTGCTCCCTCGGAAATCTCTGGGTCCCACGGACACGGGTCGGCGTCGTCGGATACACCATCCCCATCGGCGTCTGGACAGCCGTACTCGTCGTTGGCCGTTGAGTTGCCAGGTACCTTGAGGCATGCATCAGGTTGGTAGGAGCCGAGAACGGCATTGTCGCCGTAACCGTCGCCGTCGAAATCCAACCACTGCGTGACGCGAAGCGGGAAATTGTCCACGCGATTGGAACTGCTGAGGTTGTCACCCCACCCATCACCGTCAACATCGGACCATTGAGAAGCAATCTCGGGGAAAGCATCGCCGCGTTGTTCACGCAACGTGAGGAACATACCGGGATTTTCTGAGTCCTCCACGGTGATGTTCTCCCAGTAGTAGTTGTCACCGTAGCCGTCACCGTCGGAATCTTCCCATTGTTCGAAGTCTTGAGGGAAGGCGTCGTCAACGTCGGCGTATCCGTCCAAATCTGCATCTGGGCAACCTTGTCGGCCGTTTTCGGTGGATTTACCGAACTCCTCAACACAGTCATCGCCGCTTGGAACATTGGTGTTGTCACCGAACCCATCGCCGTCTTGGTCAGACCACTGGAAGGGGTCGCTCGGGAAGGCATCGAGGGGGTCGGTCACACCGTCCATGTCACTGTCAGGACAACCGCGGCTTAGCTCAGCTTGCGATTCGCCATAATCCATGGGACACACGTCACCGTCATTGCCATCGGTGTTGTCCCCGTAGCCGTCGCCGTCTTCGTCGCTCCACTGCGTTGGGTCGCTCGGGAAGTAGTCCCCGTTGTTGCCCCCGGGGTTGTCTCCGTAGCCGTCACCATCGCTGTCTTTCCACTGACTGGTGTCATCAGGGAAAGCATCGGGGTTGTTACCTGAAGCGTTGTCGCCTCGGCTGTCACCGTCTCGGTCTGACCATTGGGTCGAATCGTCGGGGAACGGGTCTCCAGCGTTGGAATATCCGTCACCATCACGGTCGGGGCAACCGATTCGATCAACGGTGGAAGTCCCCGCAGATGAAGGACACTCATCCGGGTTGTTTCCATCTGGATTGCTTCCAAAGCCATCGTTGTCCTCATCGCACCATTGGGTTGCGTCGTCTGGGAACGCATCAGCGCCGAAACAGTCGGTCGTGCTCGGCCAGTTGGCCGTGGGGTCAGAGTAGCCGTCGCCGTCCGAATCAGGACAGCCCAACCGATCGTATTGTGAATCGCCCCATTGGTTGGGGCACAGGTCGGCACGATCGCTGTTGGGATTGTCGCCCACCCAGTCTCCATCGCTGTCAACGTGTTGAGTTCGGTCGAGCGGGAAGGCGTCGGGTTGGGTGGCTGAAGAAAGGAGAACGCCAGGCCATTCGGCAGGACGGTAGGTGTCCCAAGAAGCGTTTTCGTAATTGTCACCGAAACCGTCGCCGTCGGAATCGTTCCATTGTGTTGAATCGTTAGGGAAGGCATCGCCCGATTGATTGACATGCAGCTGGTATTCGTTCACCTCAAACAGGTAATTGTCGCCGTAGCCATCGCCGTCGGCATCCACCCACTGGTCGGGGTTGTTGGGTGCCCAATCGCCTGCATCGGACCATCCATCGCCATCAGCGTCGGGACATCCGAATCGGTCTTCCGTGGATGTACCTGCGACGGTGAGGCACGCATCGGGTTCGTTGGCCGGTGCGGGATTGTCGCCGTAGCCGTCGCCGTCCGTATCGTTCCATTGGGTACCGTCTTCTGGGAAGGCATCAACGACGCCGTCGCCTTGGTCAGTGGAGTTGTAGCCATCGTTATCGCCGTCAAGGTCTGCGTAGAGGAAGTAGAGTCCCTGATAGTTCCGACTGACACCGGCGGTGAGATGAATGCCGTCTGGGTGCCATGAAGCACTGTTGACGTTACCGCAGGGATTGCTGTTACCATTTTGGCTGCAGGTGCTGGAACCTCGGGCGATTTGGATGGTGTCAACCAGCAGCGAAGTGCTGATTTCATAGACGAGAATGGAACCACCGTTGGTGCTGTAGTAACCGATGGTGAACGCCACTTGTGTACCGTCTGGAGAGATGTCAACGCCGTAACATGAACTGCTTGCTTGTTGGCTCAGGATGGAGGCGCCCGATGAGGTATTGAAGACACGAAGACGACTGTTGCCGTTGTCGTAGCCCGTGCACATGGCGATGGTGTTGCCATCCGATGACACATCGATGCTGTGAACATCGCTCCCTGCGCCCGGGTTCATGGCTCGCACGGTGGTCCATCCAGCCGTTTCAACAAGATATGAATTGCCTTCTCCGCCAACCGCCATGCGTGAGCCATCCGGAGAAAAAGCGACTGAGGAATATTCTCCGCTGTTGCCGCCTGGTTTGACTTCGCGCCAAATTTGGCCGTCGTCCACGCTCACGAGCATGATAGCGCAACTGTTGCAGTTGCTGCCGCCCCAACCACCTGAATCTTCGTCCACCACAGCAAAGGATGTGCTGTTGGCCATGAACGCCACGTCGGAAAAGGTACGACTTGATCCCGAATGCGTGATGTCATCGTGAATCACCGTGAGGTTGTTGGCCCAGAGAACAACGGCGGTATCGTCAGACAGCGATGCTGCGATGTAGGCATCGTCCGGGCTCCAATCCAAACTGGTGACGTAGGCGTTGTTACCGTCCACCAAATCAGGACTTGTGACCGAAATGGTGAACGTTGAGGTGTCAAAGACACGAATGCGGTCGCCAATGGCAGCGGCCACAAGCGTTCCGTCGCTGTTGTGATCAACCGAATACACGGATGTGCCGCTGATGTGGAAGTCCTGAGCAAAATTCGGATTGTTGGATGACCAACCGTCGTTCAGGTTCGAAGTACCGTCCCCGTCATCGTCAGGACAACCCGTCCGGTCAACCGTTGAGGTACCGGCAGCAAAAGGGCAGTCGTCCACTGAATCTTGGTACCCATCGCCATCCGCATCAGCCCCTGATACGAGAGGGAGGACTGCGAGCAACATCAATCCACAAATGAGGACCGCGGACTTGCGCGTGCCCCTGACTGGACCATGTGGGGTTTTTGGCATGCCATGCCATCAACATTTGAGTAAAAGAGTTGTTGTCAACCTGCGCATACATGCATCACCAGCGAAGCCTCTTGAGAAGCGCCAAAAAGGCAAGCGTTGAACAAGCAAAACCCACACCCGCATTCATGGCGGGTGACATTCCCAAGGTCAATGTCGCCGCCAAAGACCGCGTACTGCTCCACTTGCTGGCCAACGATGAATGGGCTGACCGTTACATGGTTCCGCCCAGCCTAACTCGACCCGGCATTGCTGAAGCTTGCGCCCAACATCCGCCAAATGTTAGCCGCACCATGCGTGACCTGTTGAGAGAAGCTCTTGTCGAGGAGCACACAAGAGCTGTTCAAGGGGACGAACGCCGCCAAAAAACATGGCAACTCACTGAAGAAGGCCGTCTACAAGCCACGCAACGTCGCGTTACACTGGATGCAACAAAGGTGCTTGTTCGCAATGTTGACGGTGATTTGTTGGAGGTCAAAGCAACCGAAGTTCCCGAACTGTTGGCCACCGAACTATCGCTGCTTCAGATCTTGCTCCATGCTCAACACGAAGGGGTCCTCACCTACGGAGATATTCGCTTTGGAAGCATCAAAAAAGCAGACGGGGAAGATGGCCTTCCCGAACCGGGACGGCTCACCCCGTTGGTGGGCGTACACGCCACGTACGCCAATCAGCCGCCAGCAACCCGCCCCGTGTACGGAAGAAACGGGGAATTGAGTGACCTGCACCAATGGTTCGCCGACCGTCACCCCTGCATGGTGATTCATGGCATTGCGGGCATTGGGAAATCAACGCTCGTCGCCCATTGGTTGCAACAACATATGGAGGAGGACCCGTACCTCTCAGTTTGCTGGTACACCTGTCAACCATGGGACCGGGCCCTGGGGCTCGCAACCAGTCTTCTGCACCGATTTGGAATCGATGAATCTCACGACCCGTACAACATCATCGAAACGCTTCCGCTGACTCCCGGTGCCGACATGAACGTGGATGCTTGGCGTCGTCGCCTGTTGGCGTACATGACCGACGCCAACACAATCCGCGAACGGTTCAAGGACAGCGCAGGAGGACCGCCTCCCTATTGGCTCATCGTGCTGGACGACGTGCATCACATCGCGGAAAACGCAAGGCACTTGCTCGGTTCCTTGCTCCAACTCGCACAAAAAGCCCCGTTGCGAATGTTGCTCATCTCGCGAACGGAAATGGACGTCTACGACAGAAGAGACGTGCACATCCGGGACACGGTTCGGGAAATGCCCCTCCAAGGACTCTCGCTGGAAGCCACCCAAGCATGGTTGGAGACACTCGATACTGAGCCGCCGCCCGCAGCAGAAGTTCACGCAGCAACCGGTGGTCACCCGCTCGCCTTGGAATTGCTGGAGTTGTACGGTCAACCGACCCACAAGGATTGGTTGCGTTTCCTAGACGAAGAAATTCTCACCCGATTACCAGAACATGAAAAGGAGATGTTGGCGACGCTTGCATTAGCGGATGCACCGATCGCATGGGAAACATTGGCTGATAGCGTTTCATGGAACGGCCCGCCACCGAGCAACCTTCTCCAACACGGCTTGTTGCTCGAACTTGAGGAGGGAATGTGGTTGCACGAAGCGCTTCGGGAGCGATTGCTCCGGGATGTTGGCGAAAACAAACAAGCCCGCCTAAAACGGCTCTCCTGAACTCAAAAATCGTCAGCGTTCATGACTTCATCAATCCAAGCCAGCAGCTTCGGCTTTGGCATACCGCCTGTCTTGCTTGAAACCATGGTGCCGTTGTGGTACATGAAGAGAGCAGGAATGCTGCGGACGCCCAATTGCCCTGCTGTGGCTTGGTGCTGATCTGTGTCGACCTTGGCGACAACAAGTTCACGTTCGTTAGCAACCGCCTCAAGAACAGGGCCGATCGCCTTGCACGGCGCACACCACGGCGCCCAGAAATCCACAATCACCCACTCAGAGGCATTGATGGTATCGTTAAATTCGCTGTCAGAGATGTTTCGCACTTCACCCATGTGTTCACCGTCACATCGCTCCGGATGAAGCATTATAGGCGTTTGGACCGAGATGAATGGCGGTGTAGGAGCAGGACAATCCTCTTCAAATGGCGTTGCTTGGGTCGGTTCGGGGATAACATGATCATCGCGCCAAGTGTCCTCACAGCCAATCTTGCAGACCTCGCTACGGACTGCCAGGAAGCGCTTGATGCGGGCCTTGATTGGTTGCATCTCGACATCATGGACGGGAACTTCGTGCCAAACCTCACCTTCGGCCCACCGGTAATCCGTAGCCTACGTTCCTCCTTAGGCCCCAACGCCGTGTTTGATGCACATTTGATGATCGAGAACGCTGAGGCATGCTTTCAGGATTACATCGATGCGGGGTGCAACCACATTTCCGTCCATGTTGAAGCCGTCAAACATCTTCATCGCCTCCTCACGGCCATTCGGGATGGCGGTGCAACAGCGGGTGTGGTGTTGAATCCGGGCACACCGGTTGAAGCCGCGCTTGAGGTCCTGTCCGAGGTTGACCTGGTCTTGATCATGAGCGTCAATCCTGGTTTCGGCGGACAATCCTTCATTCCGAACGTGGAAGCAAAAATTCGCCGCCTCTCCCAGGCTATTGACGAGCAGGTCGCTGCTGGCGGCCGGCCCGTCCAAATCCAAGTGGACGGTGGCGTAAAGGCCCACAACATCGCTATGCTGCGGGACTGGGGCGTCAGCAACTGCGTGGTTGGCTCAGGATTGTTCAACGACCGAGCCAGCGTTGCTGAAAACCTCGCCGACATCCACACGGCTTTGCAATGAAGGAGGGGAGACCGTCAAGCTCCTTGTCGTGAGTTTACTTCATCCGGTGCCAGCCAACGGCAGCCGTGGGGTGTTCGTCGACGACCACATTGAGTTGCTCCGCTCCATGGGTCACGAAGTCAAGGTCGTCAATCCACTTCCTCGCATGCCGCGCTATGCTGAAGCTCGCCGCTCCACCATGATGGGCGTCGCCAAAGCACCAAGAAGTTGGAATTTCCGAGGGCAACGAGTGCTTGTCCCTCGCTTTTTGGCCCTGCCTGAACACCCCTACCCACGCCTCACGTTGTGGAGCATTAAGCGGCGGTGTGCGTGGATTGAACGTCAACTGGATGGTTGGCGCCCGGAGGTCATCGTTTGTCATACCCTTTGGCCGGTAGGGGCGCTGGCCGTGCGGTTGTCCGAGCGATGGAACATCCCGCTGGTGGGTGTCGTTCACGGCTACGACGTGGACGTCGCTCTGCACGAGCCAAATCTTCACGGGCATGTTGAGCGACTGGCAAAAGCATGTGACGTACTCGTCTGCGCGTCAACTCGGCTCGAAACAGCCATGGCGCGGCTTGAACATCCCCCTTCCCGTTTGACCACCATTCCCTGCATGACCGAGGTGGAAAACGAATGGCGCCGCTCGGTCACCCCCATGCGGAAACCCTGGAAAAAAGAGGCGATTGACATCTTGTTTCCGGCCGACCCACGACGCCCCGAAAAGCGTCATCTTCTTGCTCTTCAAACGGGTGAAGAATTGGAACAGCGAGGGTGGATGGTCGGCATCACGTCCCTTCGTCATCAGCCCCGCAGCATTGTTTACGACCGAATGTTGGTGGCGGATGTGACCCTCATCACCTCCTCACGAGAAGCTGGACCGTTGGTGGCCAGAGAATCCCTTCTTTGCGGCACGCCCGTGGTCAGTGTTGATGTCGGTGAAGTGTCGCACTATCTTCCAAGCGAGTGGGTCTGTGACCCCACGCCGTCAGCACTCGCGGACGGCATTGAGCACGCCCTCAAACACGGTTGGCAAGCCGAACCGTCGCCTGAAGAAGCGCTGGCTTTTTCTGGAAGAAAGCAAGTCAGCGAAGCGTGGAACGAACTGCTCTCCAGCCTTGTGGCGTGAACAAGAACAGGGGCAGCCCAAGCACCCACCACCAGGTATGGGTGGTGAGGCCGACGACAACGAACGTGCTCCCCAACAACGCAAGCGCCCATTCATCTTGCCGCTGCCGAACAAAGGTCATGTGCCCACTCATCCACCAGGAAAGGAGCAACAGCGACCCTGCGGACAGTGAACTTGCCACGGCAGCCGCATAGAGAATCGATCCGTTTTTGTCGGCCATGCCGAGCACGAGCACCGACCCGAGCACCGCAGCCACCGCAAGCACGGCGAAGATGAATTGCGTGAATCGCCAAGGATACCGCCCTGCCATCAGGCTGGTGTAGGTGGGTGTGGCCAACAGCGTCAGCGCCCATCCAGCCAGCAACACGGCGAACAGGTCAACCGCCGAGGCACCGTACGTGCCGTCGAGATACGGGGCGGGGAACGCCAAGGGCGCCAAGAGACGAACCACAGCATAGCCACCAAACAATCCGTAGGGAAGCAAGGCGAAACACATGTCGAGAGATTGGTTCATCTCACGAAGATGGCGATGGGGATCGTCGCCGTACTGTCCCAACACGGGAAGCAACGCAGAACGGAGAGCGGCGGGCACCACAAGCCCTGCCAACCATGCCAACTGAGCCACGTGAAACACAGCCGCTAATTCTGCACCGCTCACCCCGGCGACCAGAAATTTCTCCAAACGCACGACGTAGGGGAGGACTGCAAGTGTGATGGCAAAAGGCAGCGCTGAAAACAACAACCGTTGGTTTGAGGCCCATGCTTCATTCAGTTCTCCCCAGTCCCATCGAGATGGCGCAGGAGGAGCGGTTCTGACCAAGAAGAAGAGGGCCAAAAGCCAGCCTGCTGTAGCACCGAGAAGGAACGCACCCGCAAAAGCGGTCACGGAGGTCGAACCTTGCAGGGAGAGCGCTGCATAACCGACGACGGTGACACCGCGCTCAACCACCTTCGATATTGCCTCCGTTCGGGCCTCTCCAAGGGCACGAAGAGCAGAGCGAGGGGCATAGGATGCGACATGCACCAGCGCAATGAGGGCCGCACAAAGCAGCAACATCTTGGGGGCATCAAGATTGAGCCAGCGCTCGGGTTGAATCACAAGCGCTCCTAACAGAAATGGAATGGCGGCGAGCACTTGCCAGCGGTACGTGCGCTTCACGGCCGGGAGCACCATGTTGGGCGCATTGGCTCCGTCGCGAGCAAGGAGGGTTGGTAGGCCAAGATCAATGATAAGAAACAGGGACGCATAGAGGTCAATGGCGAGAACCATCCATCCGTAATGCTCTGCAGCCAGCGCTTGGACAAGCAGGATTTGCCCAAGAAAAGCCATGCCAACGGCCAGAAGGTCTGCACCCCCCAACCATCCTGCATCCCGAGCGCTCGATGGTTTGCGAGCGGCGGTGGCTTCCATGCCTCGGGCAGAACTCCGTGGCTTTCAACACCTTCCTCATGTTCATGCGTGCTCGTCGCTTTCAATGGACCAAGCCCACACGCTGACCGAGCCCCGCTTCCCTTCCTCTTTTCCAACCAGATGGACGAAGGGAGAACGCCGCAATGCGCGCTGAAGGATGTGGGCCCGAACCTCGCGCCCTTCCGCCTCAAGCGCTGCGACGATGGTGGGTGTTGAGGCAGGGCCGTTCTTGCGAAGCCATCCAACGATCCACTCGGCCTGGTCGCGGTTCTCTTGACGCTCAGCGCTCCACCTTGACGGTCGTGCCATGACGAAAATGTACGCACTCAAGGCAATGAAGATTTGTCAATCCTCGTCGTCAACGGTTCGTTCCCGGGCGCACTGGGTAGGAGGGTCATCAGTAAACACGGCGGTACCCTGTGAGGCTCTTGCGAATCGTACACATCATTGACGGCCAGCATCAAACATCTCGCGCAGGCTGCCGTCCTGAAGCATTTCAAGCGCAATATCCGATCCGCCGATGAGCTCGCCATGAACAAAGACTTGGGGCATGGTGGGGAAGTCCGACCAAGCGCAAATGGAAGGGATGGCGCGGGGATCGCTGAGCACATTGACGGAGGCGAATTCTTCGCCGAGGCTCTGCAAGACTTGGGCAGCACGGTTCGAAAATCCACACTGAGGTTGGTTAGGACTGCCCTTCATGAACAGGACAATCGGGTGGTCGTCAACGAGGTTTTGCAATTCTTCGGGGGTCCAATTCATGGGGTTCACTCCTGGTTTCTTTGAATTCGGCGAATGTGCACACCTTGCCCACCGCCGTGCGGGTCAAAGGCCGTATCACCAGCGGTTTCGGCCTGTGCAGGGGTCATGCACTTGAGGTCAAGTGCGTGAACGGGATGGGGGATGTGCGCCTTCATGACGGCGAGAACTTGCTTCTGACGTTGAAGCGGGCGCACACCCTCGAAGGATTCGGAGATCACGCGAACGTGGAAATGGTCGCCCGAACCGTGCAGGTCAATGACTTCAACGATGGCGTCCGGGACGGCTTTCAACACCTCGGATTCAACCCAAGCAGCCTCAACCATGTTCTCGCCCCGTTCTGTGCTCGCGTTCTTGCCTCTTTGAACCTGCGCCTTTACGCTTACTCCGCGCTGGCCAGAACCCGTAGTACGGTGTCCGCTCCATCTTCTTTGGAAACCCGCAACCAGGGTTCAACTGTCTTGGTTGCAATATCGTTCCTTAACCGTTCTGCGCCGCCTCCACTGATGTTCAAAACGATGCAGTCGTCGGCTTCCACATCACCAGATTTCACGGCTTGCTGCAGACTTGCGGTCGCCACTGCACCCGGCGTCATGATGTCAATGCCTTCGATGCCTTCCACGAGTTCCTTCGCAGCCTCCGCATCCTCTCGGCTCACAACATGCGTTTGCCCGTTGGACGCCTCGAGAATATCGTGCACACCGCCCACCTGTCCGTATGCAGGGGCCGTGTTCAGCAGGTAGTCCGAGTACACTTCGACTTCTTCGGTGGGGAAATCTTCTGGCAGCAGGTGGTCACGCCCGGCTTGCCATGCGTTGTGGATGGGGCAATGGTCAGCGTTTTGAGAAACGTGTTGCTGGGGAACGGGGCCTTCAAATTGGCCCGTTTCGACCAGGCGTTCCGCCATTTCGTGAACCCCGATGGGGCCAGGACCGCCTCCAATGCCCTGAAAATAATGGTCGGGCAGTTCGCCGATGGTATAGGCCGCATCAATGATGAGTGATCCGATGCCGTCACGTCGAGCCACATTGTGAACGCCGCCTTCAAGTTGCCATCCGTCAAGTTGCTTAGCGAGTTGCTTGGCAAGATGCTTCGCATCCGCGTAGTCGCCATCATCAACCACAGCGAGACGCACACTCTCGGTCGAGATGCCTTGACGCACCCAAATACGCTCTGCATGGTCGCGACCGACAATCACGATGAGAGGCGTCTTTGAAAGACTGCAGAAGTGCGTGAATGCTCGGGCGGTGTTGCCCGCACTGGCACAAATGAGCCCTTGACCGTCGTGATCGTTCAAGCGCTGAATGGTGGGGACGGCTTCCATGTCTTTGAAACTCCCCGTGGGACAGAGCCCGCCTTTCTCGGGCCAGTAACCGTGGAAGGTTACCCAGAGATTGGATAGGCCCAATTCCTCGCCCAATTCTTCTGCTTTGTAAGTCACGGTGCCGGCCACAAAATTGTTGGAATCCGTCACGGGGAGCCAGTCTTCGAACCGCCAGACGCCTTCGGCTTCTTCGTTCAACTCGAGTGGCTCATCGTATTGCGTTTGCAACAGGGCGTTGTCGGTATGATGAAGGGTGTAGTCATCGGTGAGGCGTTCGTTGGTCTTCAAGCACTTTAATTCATATTTCATTCAAACAACACCCAAAGGAACACTCGCTGATGGGAGCCTAAATTGGCACAGGTATAACGCTTGGGTCGCCCATATGCTCAATCGCGTCAAACGATGGACGGTCGCCCGACGGCATGCACTTGCCACCCAATCGAAGAAAGTGCCTCCAAATCGAGCACACGACGCCCATCGTACAACAGATTGTGGCGCATCCGCCCCAGCAGCGAGGACCAGTCAAGGTTGAGGCAGGCTTCGTGCGCCGTGACGAGTACTGCGAGATCGAAGTTTTCAACATGCGAAAGGTCGGAAATGAACTCCACCGATTCGGGGATCTCAGCGCCGTCCAAGTGCGGGTCCCACGAGGCAACATGGACGTTCTTGGCCAACAAGGCCTCCGCAAGCGGTTCTGCAGGCGTTTCTCTCGGGTCGCCCACTTCGGGCTTGTACGACCAGCCCAACAACAGCACGCGCCCTTCACCAGCCGGCACGCCAGCTTGGTACAGGAGATCGTGAATCACACCGGCAACGTGGTTCGGCATTGAACGGTTTACCGCCCGAGCAGCGGTGATGAGGCCTGCAGGCACGCCAACGTCAGCGGCTCGCTGAATCATGTAATACGGGTCAACGGGAATGCAGTGGCCGCCCACGCCCACGCCTGGCGTGTAACGGTGGAAATTCCACTTGGTTGCCGCAGCGGAAAGAACATCCTCAACATCCACGTCAAGCGCAGGGAAAATGCGAGCCAGTTCGTTGACCAGGGCGATGTTGATGTCGCGCTGAACGTTTTCTATCACCTTAGCCGCTTCGGCCACCTCAAGCTTGCCCACGTAGCGAACGTCTTCGCTCGTGAGTTGGCTGTACAGGCCAACCAGGGCTTCACCGACCTCGGGGTTGGAGCATCCTATAACGCGAGCAACTTGACGGACACCGTGGGCTGGGTCTCCAGGGTTGAAACGCTCGGGACAATAGGCGATTTCGACGTCTTCACCAATCACCAGACCCAACGCTTCCACGATGGGCAACCATGTTTGGGCCGTCACGCCCGGGTA
>Ga0181569_10002113_pt1 | contig 15753 bp, 14 predicted proteins | sample 101ome_19_FD_132452 | JGI IMG/M metagenome (GOLD analysis project Ga0181569, IMG submission 132452) | Coastal salt marsh microbial communities from the Groves Creek Marsh, Skidaway Island, Georgia - 101405AT metaG (megahit assembly) | ecosystem: Environmental > Aquatic > Marine > Intertidal...
GACAATCGCTCAGCGTCGTCTTCCCGTGATCGACGTGCGCGAGCACGCACATGTTTCGCACGTTCGACCCATCGCCGCGCTGTAACGACGCCAAACGCTCGATCGCGCGCTCCATGACGACGACGCGACCGAGCGAGGAGACGACGCGCACGACTCGCCTCTTCCACCGCCACCGCCTCCCGTTCCCTCGTCGTCCCTCGTCGTCGCGCAGTGACTTTAAGCTCGGGCGCGCGCGCCAACCGACTCGACGCGCGCGCACGCGGAAATGTACGTACATGGCTACTTCAGAGAGTATACTATGTATACACGTATCGACGGTGTGTGACTCGTCATCAGTCTCAAGGCACTCGACAAACGAGAGACCTTTCTTTCTCCATGACGCGCGTCGTCGGAGGGACACGATCGCGACATCGGCGAGTCATGACTCAAGAAATGAAAACGAAACAAAACGAAATAAAAGTCGACGGCGACAAAGACGCGGGGGGCGTGGGATGTGTTTATACACCTAAACCCTCATCATCTATGATGGGTCTCGTGAGAGTTCCACTACGAGTACGAGTACACGATACGAGCGTATGGGTCCCGACTCCCGATGCGTCCGGCCGCGGGGTGGATGGATGTTTGCACGGGACGGGACGACGCGACGCGCGACGACGGATCGACGGATCGACGGATCGAGCGGGCGATGGGGACGCATCGTGCGTTCGTCGTCGTCGCGTTCGCGTGCGTCGTCGCGCACGCGTTCTGTGTGCGCGAGGTTGAGGTACGATGTGTGCGCGCGCGCACACCGTTGGAAAGACAGAAAGAAAGACTGAAAGAACGCGCGACCGACTCCTCGAGTCGAGGGATGACTGACCCGAACGGAACGAACGGAACGAACGCGCAGGCGGTGCTTCGATTTAAGAAGGTGCACTCGTGGGGGGAAAACGCCCGAGGGGAGAATGGACGAGGAACGGTACGCGGGCGACGAGGCGACGAGGCGACGAGGCGAGACTGACGACGCGGCGCGCGACGATAGGCGACGGGATACGGGACGTGCGATAGCGGTGAGATCGTCGAGTTGGGATGGGATTTAGAGGGTACGTTTTGGTCGTGCGTTCGGTCGAAAGGCTCGTCTCGGTGTCGGCGAGGACTGATTCGAATCGCGCGTCGTCTCGTCTCGTCTCGTCTCGCAGGCGCGGTGAAAAAGATCGCCGCCGGACTCAACCACGCGGTGATGATCACGGCGGAGGGAGCGGCGTACGCGTGGGGGGATAACGCGTGTGGACAAGTGGGGACCGGGAATTTCGACGCCGCGATGAGACCGGTGAGGATTTTAACGGACGTCGTCGTCGACGACGTCGCCGTGGGAAGCCAACACACGCTCGCATTGGCCAGGGACGGGAGACTCTTCGCGTTCGGGTGTAACGGCCGAGGCGCGCTCGGAAGGAATCCGAGCGCGCTGAACGTGACGGCGACGCCGGTGGAGGTGTCGACGCCGGAGACGTTCGTCGCGGTCGCCGCCGCGGGCGCGCACAGCGTCGGACTCACCGCCGGAGGCGCCGTGTACACGTGGGGGGCGAACCACGAGGGACAGCTCGGTGCGTGCGAAGCGCGAGGACGAGAGAAACGAACGACGCGACTGACTCGACGCGCGCGCAGGTCTCGGTGGATGTTTTCTCCCGGGCGGGCCCGGGGGTGATCCGTGCCTGAACGACGTGTACGCGGTGCGCTCTTTTCACTCTCGCGCGTCGATATTTTTATTAATTAATTTCTTCATTTTTCGCAGCCCACGAAAGTGGTGTCGACGGACGACGGCTCGGATTTACCTCCGATAAAATTAATAGCGGCCGGAGGAGGGCCCGTGTCGACCGTCGGTGGCGTTTCCAAGGGCGGACACACGGTGGCGGTCACGACGACGAACGTCGTGTACGCGTGGGGAGATAATTTCTCTGGACAGCTCGGTGCGTGCGATTGTCCCGCCTCATCGAACGATTCTGATCCAAACGCAGGGGTGAGACAGGTCTATCACAACGCGTCGACGTCCACGACGCTGAACAACACGCGCATGTACACGCCGAACAAGGTGAGAGCGACTTTTCATCGAGGAGGGAAATATTTAAATTAATTAATTATTCACAGTTTGACCAAACGTTGAACAAATTCTACAATAGACACGAAAAACCGCTGCGCGTGGAGGCTCACGGCATCGCGGTGGCGAACGGAACGCGCGTGCAGGCTGACAAGTTGGTTCTTCCGGGAATCAAGGGGATAGACGCGGGAAATGCGCACACGATCATGCTCTTGGAGACTGGTGAAATATTTACCTGGGGAGACAATTTTTACGGGCAGCTCGGACTCGGATACGCGTCGAGAGATAACACACCGAACAACTTTTACCTCACGCGCGATTACCTGGAGCCACAGATGATCGACAGGCCCACGCGCATCAAAAAGTTTGATCACGTGCAATCGACCGTCGGGGCTGATTCTTTAATTATTCATACGACTGTCACCGGGTGCGTGCGCGACGGAATTACGCCTCGAAAATCCGCGACGTAAACGATCGATACTGACTGCGTGCGTACACAGGACGGTACAGGAGGACAACGCCACGTTCGTGCAGGTGCGAACGATTGTTTCGAGAATTAATTTATTAATTAATAAATATTTTTCTTCGCGTCGCGAGTGACTGACGACGACGCTCGCCGCGCTCGCGAACAGGTGTCGGCCGGTGGTGACGTGTCCATGGCCTTGACGTCGAGCAATAAACTCTTCGTGTGGTGCGTGTCGTTCGTTCGCGAGGTGTCGTGGTCTCGCTCGCCCGCTCGTCGCGTCGACTGACGAGGACACGCGTCCTCGACGCAGGGGCGATAATTCCAAGGGACAACTCGGCGTGTGCGGATGCGGAGGGTGCGCTGAGTACGGTGGTGGTGATACCGGATCGTGTACGTTGACCAGCGTGGGTCAGACGTGTCCGTGCAATTGTGGTGGACTGGGCACGTGCTATCAGCGAACGAACGTGACGGTGCAGCTCAACCAAGGACGGTGCGCCGTCGTCGGGACGGCTGGGTTCGAAAAGCCGATGTGCAATTGCACTCGCGATCTGCTGAAGTCGTTCAAGACGCCGACGCAGTACAACAGAGACGTCGGCATGGAGGGCACCATCGAAATCATGGACTCTCCGATGATTTCAGACATGGGCTTTACGAAATCCTTCGTGACGGTGACTCTCGTCGCCGCCGGAGGCGGCGCCTGTTTCGCCGTCTCCGAGTCTGATTGTAAAGACGACGATAACGGCGTCACGTGCTCTGGACAAGGGCAGTGTCTCACCGACGGTTCGTGCAGATGCAATGCGGGCGCCGGAGGGGCCACGTGTGAAAACAGTTGCCCGCGAGGCACGGATGAAGACAAGGAGGCGCTCGCTCTGTACGGCTTGACCGACCTGACGAACATCGTCGACGAGTATTGCTCCGGACGCGGCTCGTGCAACGCCGTCACCGCGCTCTGCGAGTGCGAACCAGAATTTTTCGGTCCTCGCTGTTCGTACATATGCGAACGCGACGAAAACGCGAACATTTGTTCCGGAAACGGTACGTGCGTCTACAATCCCGACGTCACCGCCGCCCCGTACTGCGAGTGCGACCGCTTCCAAAACGCCGGCGACTGCGCCTCGAGAGGGTTACAAATCTATCCTCAGGGTTGGTGCAGTTATCACGGCGGCGAGGCCACCGGCGGTTTCGAGGCGTGTTACGCCGCCGGTTCTTGCGGAAACTGCGAGAGTCCCGCCGCGCCGCGTCTCTCGCCGCCGCTTCGTCTCCTCGCCGCCCTCCTCCTCGCCGCTCTCTTCTTTTCGTGACGACGACGTCATCCTTCAAAAACACATCATCATAGTCTAGTAATAGCTTCATCATTATTATTTTCCTCCTCGATGCGTCGTCGAAAAGAACCGCGGCGCGTTCAAAACTCGCCCGGCACCAAAAAACATTTTTTTTGGGGGGAGGAATCGAACGAAATGAAATCTCAGTCGTCGACGCGCGATCGAGACAGACGTCGAGCGTCGCGCGCGAGTCGGACGGCGATCGACGGAGACGACGTCGAGCGTCTCTCGCGATGCTTCGATTCGATTCGCCCAACGCGCGAAGTCCCGCGGGAGGCGGGTCCCCGTTCGTCGATGCGGGAGGGGGACGAGACGGCGCGGGACGACCGTCGTCGTCGCGGGACGCGCCGACGAGCGCGCGAGACGGACGAGGACGACGGGATGGACACGGAGTGGGATCGGTGAGCGCGAGCGCGAGCGGTGGGGGGTCGACGCGGGTGACGACGACGCGAGGAGGGTCGAACGGCGGCGGCGGCGGCGGCGGCGGCGGTGGAAAGTTGGAACTCTCGGCGACGACGTGCGATGAATTGGCGCGCGTGTTAGAGTCGAGACGGTACGGGAGAGAGGCGTCGAGTTTACAGGAGGCGGTGAAGACGATCGATCTCATCGAGCACGTGTTGAAGAGGAATAGAGAAAATTTGCGAGAATTTTTCAGCGCATGTTTTCAGCTGATTCTGTGTCGATTGTTCTCGTTCGATGGGTCCACGAGCGAAGGATGGATGAACGCGGCGTTTGGAGGAAGCGAGCGAGACGTGAAAGAGCTCGTGGAGTTTTTGTCGCCCACGGGGACGTTTATGCGCGCGATGATGGTGGCGGATAGCGACAAGTTGGTGCAGTTTGCGTTTCCGCTCGATCGTTTGCCCGAGCGCACGCAGCGCATGCTTCAGACGGAGAGCGGGGCGATGGCGCTGAATAGATCTCGACCGTACGCCGGGTGCATCAAGAGAGACAGCGTGGGCAAGTACCAGGTGCATCTCGGATTGTATCACTACTTCATGTTTTGGACGGCGTACTTTGCGATGAGACCGGGAGGAAGACGAGGGACGTCCTCGACGTCGTCGTCGAGCTACGCCACGCGTTCGAGCTACGGTAGTCCGGGCGGGTTCGGTGGATCGCCGCTGGGTGGTGGAGGCGCGTTTTTGGGCGGTCAGTGGCCCTCGACGCCGCTGACGAATCGTCCGTCGTCGGGGCAGGTGCATCCATACCGAGAGTTGTTACTGTCGCATCTCAAGTGTTTCCTTCCTCGCGAAGCCGCGGGAAAGAATTGGTCGAACAAGACGGACGCGAGCGCGATGCACGGGGAGATTTTAGTGAGCATTTTGACGGAATTCTGGATGCCCGTGGAGAACGCGAACGGGTCGCAGTCGAGCGACGTCGGACGAGGAGGTTCTCCGTTCCGACGAGTTCCGGCGATGGCTCGCGTCGTCGACGAAGCCATGCGAGCGAACGGCATGAGTCCGGGGCATGGCATGGAATCGCGGCGCGAGACGCGAAGGTACGCGTACAATCCACCCGCGGTTGATCACGTGAACGCCGTGACGCTTTTGATCACCTACCTCTTCGCGGAACTTCCGGATAGACGAGGCGAAAACGTGGAGGCGATGAAAACCATCGAAAGCGCGCGCGAGATGATTCAACGTCCGTTGTACTGCTTTTTGCGCGAGGCGTTCACGCAGTGGCCGACGGAGAGCTCGACAAATTTGGAACCCATCGTCACACTCTGGGTGGCGTATTTCGCTCCGTGGTACGCAAAATATCCTCAGACTCAAATGAAATCCTCGAGCGAGACGAAACGTTCCGGTTCGCCTCGAGCGATGCTGACGTCTCCGTTGAAGTCTTCGCTCTCGTCGAGCGGTGGATCCTCGTCGACGGCGAGATACGATAGCTTTTTGCTCCCGACTGGAAAGGAGCACAAATTCGACGATCAAGTCGTGGACACGCCGGGGCAGTTTTCTCACGTTCGACACGTTCTGAAGAGCATTCCGTTCTATCACGAGCTCATGAAACACTTTTTAGAGTTGTGCTGCAAGCGCGTGCCGCTCGACGCCGAGGGGACGGCAACCGTGTTGCTCACGGTTTTGGAACCGCTCGCCGCCGCGCCGAATTTGCTCAAACTTCTTCGAGACGTGGAGGATGGATACGCTGAATTCGTCCTCGATCCGTTCAAAGGAACGCTCAAGACGATGCACGCGCGAGAAGAGACGGCGGCGAACGCCGAATCGTACTATCCACTCATTCGTTCGCAGTTGCAAGATTGGGAACCAGACGTCGATCCGGTGAATTTAGCCGCCGCTTTGCCGGGAACGCCGGGCTCAAACGCCAACTCGCCGCTGAGCAAATGGACCGGTGCCGCCGCGCGATTGATGGCGAATCGCGTGTTTGAATCGGATAAAACCACCGCGTCCAAACACTTGCGCATGTTCACGTCGGAGACGGATGGTTTGGCCCAAGTCACCATCGCGCTCATCCATCGGTTGGAACGAGACGCGACACAAGTGCCGACGTCGCATCCTCTGCGTAAAAAAGTCCCATCCTTCCGCAAGGCGAGCTTTTCCGTGTTCCATCTCGAGAGATTTCGCGACACGCCCTACCTGAAGAGTCCCGTGGCGACGAAATACGTCGACACGGATTCCAGCGAGAGTCGCCACGGATGGGCGTCGACGCGCCCGAGCGCCAAGGAAATGTACAGAGGCGATTGGATGCACCGACCGATCGGCGGGAACGAAATCTCCGCCCTCGTGTGGATCTTGGTGCCTGTCTCCACCTTTCTCAACACAAAGCTTCGTCTCGACGGTAAAGCGACGGATGCGAATCGTCGCGTCACCGCGGCGGACGTTCGCGCGGCGGTGACGGAATCGTGGACGGCGGCGCGGCGCACGCGTCGAGAAAACGGACCGGCCGAGTACGCGTACGCCGTTCGAGCCGTTCTCGAGGCGGTGACGCTCGGAATGTGTCGACGCAAAGGAATCACGGTCAATTTACGTCCGTTGGCCGAGTACCAAATGCTCGCGCTCTTGTTCGCGCTTCGATTGTTGACGCGGTTTCTGAGCGCTGTCTTCTCGTTGGCGAACCCGTGATGCGGCGCCGCGATGCGTTACAAACTACAACCTACATACATAGACATGAACATCATGAAATATACACACACTTAGATGACTCAATCACGCGAATCAGCCTTTGGTTCGCCTCCTCGCTTCCAGAAACGCAGTCGCGCGAAGGGTGACGGCTTTTTTTCATTCGGATCCTCGGGCGGCGGCGGCGAGTACCTCGCCTTTGTCTCAAAGTAAAACAGACGAACAAGCTCGCGCAACCCCAAGGTGAAGAGAAAACTGAGCGCTAATCCGCACACCAACAGTAGCATCGTCGCCGTGCGTTCGACCGGGGTCCCGACGACCCACACGCGATCGAACGCGGCGCCGTTGATAAATCCCGCGGCGACGTCTCCCGCCGCTCTCACCCCCGTCACGGGATCGACCGGAGGCATCATGACGCTCGGTAACGTCGGCACAAACAATATGAACGCCCCTATCACGGCACCCACGAGCATCGCGCACACGGTCGAACACAGAAACACCGTCTTCATGAGCAAGATGCGATAGCCGTACATGAGCTCTTGCGAACGCTTGAGCGCCGCGCCCGCCTTGACGTCTTCCATCAGCGTCACCGGCGCCGCCACGGCAAAATCTAACAACCTAATCAATCCGAGATACGGTATCGGAATCGTGATCAAAGAATTCCACGCGATGGAGAGCGTGCGTCTCAAATCCAAGACGACGAGGGATCGCAGCGCGCCTCTCGACGCCTTCAACACGTCCCACGCGTCTCCCCAAAACCCGAATCGCGTCGTCCCTCTCGATCGCTCGTCCGAACCCTCCGTCCCTCGCAACACCGCGATTCGCACGTACGTCGAGCACGCAAACTTCCAGACGGCCACCGCGAGCGCGAACACCGCCGCCACCGCCGGCGTCTCGTGCGCGCGAAACAGCGCCAAGATAAACGTCCCGCCTAAATTCACGCTCTGCGACCACACGCCCGCCGCGAGCGCGAGCGCCAACGCTCGAGGCGCGCGTTCAATCGTGCGTCGAAGCGTCGTCATCGTCATCCACACCGCCGTGGGTCTCGTCGTCGTCGTGGCTTCGTCTTCGCTCGTCGTCGCCGGCGGCGGCGTAACCGACGCGTCCCCGTCGTCTCCCGCGTCGTCTCCCGCGCTCGCCCCGCGCGCGATCGACTCGCGCGGGACACCGACGCGCCGCGCGTGAATCATCGATCGCGCGTCTCCGCGCCGCGCGACAGATGCGTCGTCGCGCGTCGCGCGCGTCTTCATCATCGAAACATCCATCGTCGAGACGCCCCATCGCGATGACGCGCGGTGTGCGTCGCGCGCGAGTCTCCGCGACGCGCGCGGACGCGTCATCGCGACGATGGGCGCGCGCGCGACGACGCGCGACATCGTCGGTCGTCGCTCGACGTCGTCGTCGACGTGTGCGGCGCGTTTTTGAAGCGGGCTCGCGAGCTCGAGGGACTCTTGACGAGTCATGACTCGTCACGTTCGTGGGAGGGGGAAGAAAGTTTTCCCAAATTCGCCGCGCGATGGATGGATGTCGTCGACGCCACTCGTCGGCTCGCGCGATCGACGCTCGTGGACGCGCGATCGACGCGATCGACGCGTGTGCTTCGCGTTTTTGGACGCGACGAGAGAGGCGACGAGACGACACGACGACGACGACGCGTGATTCGATTCGTTTGAGGGCAAAATTTTGAAAATTTAAACCGATGGAGTATCACCGCGCGAGCTCGGCGATTCGCGCGCCGAGCGCGCCGATGACGGATGAGAACGCGCCGGCGTTGATGGCGAAGCGCGCGCCGGGCGCGGGTGGGGGATTAGGGGGCGCGTCGGGAGGACTCGGGGCGAGGATGGGACAAAAGTCGTTTGGAGACGTCAAGACGCCGGCGCGGGCGGCGTTGGGGAACATCACGAATCGAGGACGTCCCGAGGGCGGTGGGACGCAGATGAGCGCGAGAAAACCGGGTTTGGTCGTACGCGAGAGCGCGCCGGGGGTGTCGCGAACGCCGGCGCCGAGCGTGAAAAAGGCGGGCGCGGAGACGTTTTTGGAGAGCGTCAAGGCGAAAATGTCGGCGGAGCAGTTGGCGGAGATGCGACAGAGGGCGGAGCGGTACACGGACGAGGCAGATGACATCGAATATTTCGCAGGGAAGACGCGGGAGGAGCAGTTGAAGGATTTAGAGGCGAAACAGCGCGCCGAGGTGGAGGAGAGAGTGCGAGAGGTGCTCGACGGCGGTTTCGGCAAGCCGGCGTACCGAAGTCCGTTGGCGGATGACGTCGCCATCGCCGCGGGCGTGAACCACTTGAGACTCAGCGAGAATCGAAGCAAGAATAATAGTAATATTTTCGATGAGGATGATTATTTGGGCGTCTCCGAGGATGACATGTGCAACTTTATGAGTCCGGGGAAGGAGAGCGCCGACGCGTCCATGGCTGATTATTTCGCCGTTCCGAGCGTGGACGACGCTCTGGACGTGCTCGGCGATGAGCTCGAAGGGTTTTAATCGTCGTGTCGGGAGCGACGAGACGCGTTCGCGCCGTGAAATCGCGCGCGCATCGTCGAACCGAGCCGCTGTAAAGTACCCGCCGCCTTTTTTGTGATACTATTCTAAACGTTTAGCTATTCATTCGTCTATCTACACGCCGATCGACCCCTTGTGCGATAGCGACTACGCGCGCTCCACCTCGACGGGAAACCACGGGTGTTTGAGCGCCTGTTTCGCCGTCAATCGCTTCTCCGGACACCTCTGCAGTATCTGTCGCACGAAATCGATGAACAATTCATCCCCGGTGGCTTCGATCTCCATCATGTCGACGCGCGTCTCGAGAATCTTTTGATACGTCTCCCACGCGCTGTCGGCTTGATAAAAATATTTCCCCGTCGCGAGCGCGTGCACCGTCATTCCCGTCGCCCACACGTCCGCTTTGAACCCATCGCACGGTTCCCCCTCGCAACACTCGGGCGCGGTGAACGCGGGCGTTCCCGGCGTCTTCCCCACGGCTTCGTACGTCCCGTCGCGCCGTCGCGTCACGCGAACCGCGCACCCGAAATCGCCCAGTTTATACGTCCCTTCACCACCGACGAAGACGTTTTGCGGTTTCACGTCCAAATGCGCCACTCCTCGCGCGTGACACGTTCGTAACGCTCGAAACACGTCGCGCGCGATCGTCTTGACGTCGTCCAAGGAAAACTTTTCAAACGTCTCCTCCTCGTCCAACACCGACCCCTTCGGACAATACTCCATCACCAACCGCGCCCGATTCTCCTTGACGTCGTTCACCCACTCGTACGCGCGCACCACGTTCGCACACGCGCACTCGCTCTGTATCTCGCTCTCCTCCTCCGCCGCGTCCAATAGCGTGCGCTCGCCTCCCACGCGCACGCTGGCCAACTTTCTCTTATCCATCTCCTTCACCGCCACCACTCGTTGCGCGTCGTCCTCGTCGATCGCCGCCGCTGGTGCTTTTATCGTCGTCTTCACCTCGTCGTCCCTCGCACCCGTCTCGTCGCGCTCGTCGCCGTTCGCGCGAACGTTTCGTCCGCTCTCGTATAAAAACACCTCGCCGTACGCCCCTCGTCCCAAGAGTCGTCCTCGTTCACCGTACGCGTCGCTCATTCGCGTCGATTTACGAAGCGACGACGACCCACCGATACGATGCGAGACCCGATCGTCGTCGTCGTCCGCGTCGTCCGCCGACGTCGACGCGCACGCGCCCATGATTGAATGAAGTGAATAAAAATCCAATCACAATCAATCCGACGTGATCTCCATTCGTCGTTCGGAATGCGCGATGATGCGCGGCGCGAGATCGAGCGCGAGAGACGCGGGAGACGCGAACGCGGGACGCGCGCGCGCCGCGCCGCGAGTGAGTCGCGGAGTCACGACGTCATCTCATCATCAATCATCGAAAACGAGCGTCGAGTCGAGGGATGCGTGGTCGAGGTTGCGATTGGCTATGAATTTATTTATATTCGATAGTGTTATCGAGTGTTTGTATACGGTATGCGTGGTACACGACTAGGGTTTATACATTACGTATAGAGCTGTATTATAATCTATCAAACTAACTCTCGTCGTGCACGCGACGACCGAGGGCCGCCGTTCGTGCGACAGACGTCGACGCCGACGCGCGCGATCGACGGAAGTCGCGCTCGAGTCGAGTCGAGTGGATTCGATTCGAGTCGTGCGCCCGATCGTCGTCTCCGTCGTCTCCGTCGTCTCCGTTCGACCGGTCGATCGTCCGAGCGACAGCGCGCCCGGCGGTTTGAATCGAAATTCTTTCTTCATCCGTCGTTCGCGACGCGACCGACGACGCGTCTTCGTGCGTGGGAGACGGACGCGAAGCGGAAAGCGTGTGATCGGTGGTGTCGAGCGACGGAGGACGCGATCGGTGGTGTCGAGCGACGCGGGACGCGATTCATTCGATCATCAAAATCGAATTCATTCTTTCGTCCCTCTTGGAGATTGTTTGATTTCGACTCGGACGAATCGGGATGTTGGTGCCGCACGGAACGCCGCAGCGCGAACACAAGCGGTGTAACTGTAAAAACTCGAAGTGTTTGAAACTGTACTGCGAGTGTTTTTCGGCGGGGAAGTATTGCGATGAGTGTAACTGTTTCAATTGTAAAAATAACGCGGCGTTCGCGGCGGAACGGCGCGAGGCGGTGGAGGCGACGTTGGAGCGGAATCCGAACGCGTTTCGACCGAAGATCGCGGTCGTGGCGAGTCCGGGGGGTGTGGGATACGCGAGCGGTGGTGTGGATGGGGACGCGGACGTGGTGGCGAGACATAACAGGGGGTGTCACTGTAAACGGTCGGGGTGTCTGAAGAAGTATTGCGAATGTTTTCAGGCGGCTATTTTTTGTCACGAGACTTGCAAGTGCGTGGACTGTAAGAATCACGAGGGGAGCGACGCGTACGAGACGGTGAAGAAAGTGTACGGCCCAGACGCGAGGTTTCACGATCACGCGAGCACGGCCATGTCGCCGAGTCCGGGTCGACGAAGGGCGCTCGGCGCCGGGAGCGCGTCGCCGGGTGGGATGGTGGGACGCGCGGTCGTGGCGTCGCCGAGACGCAACGCGCGCGAGAGCGTGGGCGCAGGTGCGAAGGATGCCGAGACGGTGCCTCTGATGCATAATTTAGTGCAACAGGGCGCGGTGGAGGAGTTGGCGAGAATTTTACTCGTCGTCGCCGACGAAACCAAGGCGTCGGCGTCGACGAAGGGCAACGAGGAGGGAGAGGATGCGACGTTAGCGGCGGCGACGACGACGACGACGACGGATGGACGAAACGCTCGCGCGGGACGTTCGTCGGTGCCGTCCGCGGGTGGCGTCGCTGCGGTCGCCGAACTCGCCGCCGCCGCGGTGACGCCTCCGAAAGACGTCAAATTGGAACCCGCCGCCGACGTCGAGGGATTGATGTGTGACGAAACCGTCAGCGCGCTCGGTCTCGCGCCGAAAAGTTTACCCTCCATCAAAGTTTCGTACAAAGAACAAGAGCGCGCCCTTCTCGGCGAATTTGAGCGCGTCGTCAGTCGTTTGACTCAAAACGCCAAGGCGCGCATCGAGCACGCGCGAAAAACCAAATCCCTCGCCTCCACCGGCGACGCCGCGAAAAAAGCCCGAGTCAAGTGATGCACGAACCGCAAAAAGTACATTCCATCGAACGTCGCGCGCGTTCGAGCGTTAGGGTTTCTAAACGGCGATAGGAATAGAAGAACATGTAGCACCCACACCCTCGCGCTCTTTCCATGGATTCATTCGGTCGTCTTCACACGTCATCGCGCCGTCGTCGCGCGGTCGCGAGCGCGTCGAGAGATAGCTTTATTTTTCTCGTCGCGCGTCGCCTCGTCCGCACCGAGACGCGCGAGCGATGGCGTCTCTCTCTCGCGCGTCGTCGATGAAAAAGTGTCCCTCGTCTGAGGAATGGGGACGCGCCTCTCTCGCGCGTCTCGAGACGCGCGCCTCGAGGACGCCGCGCGCGACGACGCGACGTCATTCATCGCGCGTCGTCGTCTCACCGCGCGCGAGCGCGTCGACCACGCCCACGGAGGCGCTTCGAAGGATTGAAAAGGCGAAAGAGACCAAAAGGTTGGACCTGAGCGGTTTGGGACTGCGAGAGATTCCGCCGGAGACGTACGAGTTGGAGGGTTTGCTCGAGCTTCAGGTGTCGAATAATAATTTATATGACATTCCAGAGTCGTTGTTGGAGACGCTGACGACGATCGAGCGGTTGGGATTGGCTGGGAATCGTCTGCGCGTGCTGCCGCGAAGCGTCGGCGGTTTGCGCGCGTTGCGAGGGGTGTGGGCGCACGGAAACTGTTTAAAGGAGCTTCCAGAGGAATTGTGCGAGTGCGAGAGTTTACGAAATCTCGTCGTCGGTGGGAATCGGTTGCGGGCGTTACCGGAAAACCTGTCGAGATTGAAGAGTTTGGAGGAGTTGTCGGCGCCGGGGAATCAACTGCGCGCGCTTCCGGATTTAGGTTCGTTACCCTTGCTCAGGGATATTGATTTACACGGGAACGCGATCGAAAAATTACCCGAAGACATGTCGGGTTTGCGCGCGTTGGAATCGCTCAGTTTACAGGGGAATCGGTTAAAGGAAATCCCGACGAGTGTGACGACGCTTCGACGGTTGCGTGCGTTGAATCTCGCCGAAAACGAAATCCAACGCCTTCCCGACGAAATCTCCGAGATGATGATGTTGACGTCGCTCTGGTTGTACTCGAACGCGCTCCGTTCGATTCCCGAGACGATGCGAAAGATGCCCTCGCTTCGTCAGGTGTGGATCGAGGGAAACGACGCGTTGAGCGGCGACGCGTTGGACACCTTCGTCTCCGCCATGGCGGGACACAAGACTCTCGCCGCGTTCGGCGTCGACCAACGTCAGAGCGCCAAGATGCAAGCGCGAGACCGATTCGTCACCGTCGCCGAAACTCCCGAGGGCGCGCCCGCGGGGTACTTTAAGCTCGTGCGATGGAACGGATCGGACGACGAGGACGCGCGCGTCGACGCCCCCGTGCTCGTCGTCTCCTTTGGAAGCGCGCCCGGCGTCCCGAATTGGGGTGGTTTATTGAAAAAATTACGTAAAACCGTCGCGGACGGCGACACGTACGACGTTCTATACGTGTGCGACGTCGAACGGTCGTGGTACGCGTCCAACGACCTCGGCGTCGATCAAGACGTCGAGTTTCGACGTTGGAACGACGCGTTGCGAGACGCGTGCGCGAGATACCGCCGCGTCCTGTACATTGGCGATTCCATGGGCGCGAGCGCGTCCCTCATGTTCGCCGAGCACGCCACGCGCGTGTTGGCGTTTTGTCCGCAGGTGGATCTCTACGCATCGTCCATACGTCCGAGTCGCTCGAACGTGTGGTTTAAACGGTTTCGTCGAATCTTACGCGAGGGTTTGGAGGCGTCGCGCGCCGACGTCGACGTCCACACCGGATCGTGGGCGCACGACACGCACCAAGCGTCGCTTTTACCGAGCGACAAGGTGACGCACGTCGTTCATCGCGTCGATTCGCATCGTCTCGCGCTCGCGCTCGACGGGGAGGAGAAACTCTTACCCATCGTGCGCGACGCCTTTACGCGAGAAATCGCCGCGGCGAGAGGCGCCGGCGACGACGAAACCGACGCGGACGAGGACTCAAAAAACGTTCTCGACGCCTTCGCGCCTTGGCAAAGCATAGGACTTAGATGATTCTACCTAGAGCGCTCGACGGCGCGATTGTTTGTACACGTCTACTATTTTTTACGATTTTTCAAAGTCTTCTCCACGAAGACGCGCGTCGTCGTCGACGCGACCTCCGTCGCCGTCTCGCCCTGCGCGTTTCGCATCTCTGGATCCGCCCCGCGTTCGAGCAACACCTCCACCGCGGACGTGCGATTAAACAGACACGCCAGGTGTAACAGCGTCATGCCCGATGAATCTTTCCCGTTGACGTCGACGTGACCAGACCGAAGGACGGCGTCGAGCGCGGCGGCGTCGTTCGCCTTGACGGCTTCCCTCGCGCCCGCCGTCGTGTTCTCGTACGTCGTCGACGTCGAGGGTTTTAAGGACGACATCGCCATCGACGGCGTCGACGTGGACGCGAGCGCGACGACGGGACTACTACTCTCGGTCGTCGTCGTCTTCGCTGCGGTCGCTGCCGTCGTCGTCTCGTCGGCGTCTGCGTTCGCGCCGTCCCGCCGCGCGGCGAGCGCCGACGATCCCGCCACCGTCTTCGCGCCGTGCACGCGCATCGTCGACGCGAGTAAACTCTCCAATCCACGTCCATCTCTCGGTGGTAACGGCACGTCCTCCTCCTCTTCGCGCGTTCGCGACGCGTCTTTGTCGTCGTCTTCGTCTTCGGCGCGCCTCTTCGTCCATTCGGCGGCGTCGGCGACGTCCCGTCCCGTCGCCGTCGACGCGTTCGCGCCACCTCCCTCCCCCACACGCACCTCATCCGCGCGCGTTAAAAAGTCAATCACCTCCTCGCACTCCCTGAGCGCGTAATCTCTCCCCACGGCGTCCATGACGTACCGAAACGTCTCCCGACGCGTCTCCACGACGGCGACGGTGTTGACGAACGCCTTCTTAGGCATGGGTGGTAATCTCGCCTGATATCGCCCGTGCGGGTCCGTGAGGGCGTCGTGCAGACGCTTAAAATCCGTGTATCGACGTCGTCTGTGAAACGTCACGCACTCGGGCGCGTCGTGCGCGTCGACGGCGTCGTCGGGGGTGTTTTCGACCGCGACCGCATCGTGGTCTCCATCGGACGATTCCGACGCGTGACGACGTCTGTACGACGGAACATCCGTCACGGTGACGACGGAGTAGTGATACGA
>Ga0181569_10002134_pt1 | contig 15681 bp, 16 predicted proteins | sample 101ome_19_FD_132452 | JGI IMG/M metagenome (GOLD analysis project Ga0181569, IMG submission 132452) | Coastal salt marsh microbial communities from the Groves Creek Marsh, Skidaway Island, Georgia - 101405AT metaG (megahit assembly) | ecosystem: Environmental > Aquatic > Marine > Intertidal...
CTTTTCACTGGAAAGAACCCGAATGGGGGTTTCCAAAAGGTCGTCGAAACAATTATGAAACGGACTTTGATTGTGCTTTGCGCGAATTCGAAGAAGAAACGGGTATGTCAAGTAGATATTTAACAAACATTCAAAATATACTCCCTTTTGAGGAAGTTTTCACAGGTTCAAATTATAAATCCTATAAACACAAGTATTATGTAATGAATTACACATACGAAAATAGCACACAAGTAAGTGTGTTTCAAGAAAGTGAAGTCAGTAAATTGGAATGGAGGAATTACGAGCAATGTTTAGAAGTAATACGCGATTACAACCAGGAAAAGAAAAACATTATTCGGAAAATAAACCAGTTTTTACATAATTATATTTTGTTATAACGGAAAACAAATCTTCATATTTTATAAGGAACTATATATAAAATATGAACACAGGAGAAAATAAAGGAAAAATGACTGGTCAAATTGAAAATAACAATGAATGGCGAAATTGCATTATAAAATACACTGTTTCGAGTATTGTTTTCCTAATTGTGTGCATTTTGTTGTATAATATTATATCGAATCCGGGCAGTGCAACGTATAATACGAGCAAATACTTTTTTGTTTACATGTTTCCATTGATTATGATTTTCGCCATTTTATTGAATCTAGTATCGCACGAAAACAACCGACGCCCATTTTTAGAAATGTTTGGTGCATTTGTTATTTTGGGTGCCGTTGTTTATTATTATGCTCTTTCTACTGGCTATGATCTAAACATTACAGGAACGTTCAATTATTTATTGTTAACGGCGATTATTTTAATCGCCTTGGCCTTGGTATATAATTTATTGATCAATTATTTGAGCAAATTAAAGGGATGGCCTGGATTTGTGGCCGACGTACTGTTTTACTTACCTTGTGCATTATACGATTTATGGGTCTATTTGTTGGAACAATTCCAACTGACACCCGTCGCAATTTACGGCTTTATTATACTGGAAGTCTTATTGATTGTATTGTATTTCTTCTTACCCAATTTGTCCAATTACATCATCGGCACAAACGACAGTTTGTTATTGGTGAAAAACGTGACCCCTTTAAACAAAGGTAAACAAATCGTTGCTACGAGTTCAATGTTAAAAGTAAAACCCAGTACAGAACAACAACAAATGGGTATTCACGAACCTTATTTTCCAAGAAACTATGCCATTTCATTTTGGGTCTTTGTAAACAACCAAAGTCCATCGAATTATCATTATTCTCGCGAAAGTCAAATCTTAAATTACGGATATTTAGATAAAAACGGAATGTATCAAGTCAAACCATTGGTCACTTATTACGGCGGTGGAAATGTAACAGATCAACCCATGGAAAGAAACAAATTCGTGTTTTATTATGTCAACTATAAAGACATAGCTTTAGAGGAAAAACTCCAAGACATGGATCAAAAACTTGAAAACGAAATCACAGTTATGCAAAAAAAATTAGCGGATTATGCGGTTTTGGTCGCGAATCATACATTAACCGAGCAAGAATCCCAAGAGCTTCAACAAGAAGTAGCAAGTTTAGAGAAATACAAGGAAAAACTCACCAACACAAAACAAATCAAAAGTGTAAATAAAAACATAGAACAACTAAACACCGCCATACAAACAAAATCATTAACAACGGATCAAGTAAACGACTTAAAACACAGTATTACAATAGAAGAAGGAAAGTTAGATATCATGAGAAATGACGCCCATTACATTGACGACGAACTCGACTTTTTAAATAAAGACAGTTATAATTCGATGAAAGACACCTTTTATCCCGTTTCAATGCCTTCTCAAAAATGGAACCAAGTGGTATTGAATTATAGTGACAATAAGGTAGACTTGTTTATTAACGGACAATTGGAAAGAACATTCCGTTTATCAGGTGAAAACGCATCCACCAAAGATACAAATATTCAATCTTTCATTCCTCAATACAGTGATTTAGATACGATTACAATTGGAGACGAATTCGGAGTCGATGGAGCCGTTTGTAATGTAGAATACTATAAACGTCCATTAACATCCGAGCAAATTGCATTCCAATACAATATTTTTGCAAATAGTAACCCACCTGTCCCACGAGAAAAAAAAGAACAGAATTCAGCTCAATAAAAAATCATCGCATATATATATAATATGGACGGAACATGGACAACCATTATTTTAGCTATTATTGTTATTGTGTTGATCTATATTTTATACGTTTATTTCGTAAGTAAATCGAGCACATTATCACAATCCGCTAGTTTAAAGGGAACAAACGCATCGATTACCAGTATTCCAAGTGGCTCATCTACCCGTTACGCGTATTCGATTTGGGTATATGTAAATACCTGGGATACAACAAGTAATAAAGTCATTTTTGCTAGAAACAACAATATTCAATTATATTTAGCTAAAGTGCAACCAACCTTATATTGCGATATCAAACTTTCCAATGGTGAAACACAACAAATTACGGTTACTGAAAACTTCCCATTGCAAGCTTGGACAAACGTGATTGTGAGTGCAGATAATAACATTGTGGATTGTTATATTGATGGTAAATTAGTGAACTCTGTGCAATTAAGTGCTTATCCACAATCTCCTGGAACTCCCCAAGACGACCCTGTTATTTTAGGAAGTGGTTGGGATGCTTATATTTCCGGTTTTAAAAATTGGTCTGGACCCATTGGTCCCCAAGAAGCATGGGATACATATATGTCTGGATCTGGAAGTGCTGTATCGAATTTCTTAAATGCATACAGTATTAACATTTCCATTGATAAGAACAATGTGCAAGAATCTTCTTATACGTGGAATCTATAAATAAACGTTTTTAATGAAATAAGTTTCATTAAAAAAATCGGAACAATATATAGATAATGAACAACGAAGAAAAGCCCAACGAATCAGGAGAAAATAAACCCGGATTCTTTTCAAATGTAGGTCAAAATATTTCCGAGTTTGGTAAAAATGTGGCAGATACCGGCGCTGCTGCTGCGAGTAGTGTATCAGATAATATTACTTCTGCAAGTGAACAAGTATCGAACAGTTTAGATAGTTTCGGCGATGCTTCCGTGGTCGACGCAAGCAATAGTTTCTTAAATTCCAACACGATCATTGCAAAATTCGCTTTTTTATTATTTGTGCTCATTGCCTTTGTATTTTTGTTGAATTTAGGCGTAATGATTATTGGATATTTTACAGGACCAAAGGGGAATCCGATGATTGTATCTGGCACATTAAACGGATCAAGTAGTTTAGTCGTTTCCCAAGACCCTACAAAGCAAAATTCGATTCCCATTTTGCGATCCAATAACCAATCCGGTGGTATGGAATTTACATGGTCAGTTTGGATTTTCATTAACGACGTCAAAACCTCCCAAAGTAATGATTATGCTCTTATTTTCAATAAAGGAAACGGAACTTTCTTTTCCGAAGGACCCTATAAAGGTATGTCTACGGTATCCAGTGGTCCCGGTCTCTATTTAGATAACAATGTTTCCCAAGAAGGCCGTGTAAATATGGTTGTGGCTATGAGCACTGTTTCCACGACAAATGCACGTGATTTAATGGTGATCAAAGACGTTCCATTACAAAAATGGTTCCATTGTGCAATTCGCTTGGAAAATACCACTTTAGACACCTATATTAATGGAACAATTGCAAACCGAATCATGTTACAAGATGTTCCTTCGCAAAATTACGAAGACATATATGTTTGTTCCAATGGTGGATTCAACGGAAATATTTCCAATTTGCAATATTTCGACAGTGCATTGAGCGTGTTCCAAATCAATAATATTGTTATTTGGGGTAGAAATAGCAAGGCTTCAGACGCAGGTGCAAGTGACGATGCCAGTGGATTCCCATATTATTTGTCAAACTTATGGTATAATGCAAACTATTAAGTGCGCATAAATAAAATACAATATGTTTATATAGTAATATATTGTATGTCAAATTACATTACGGATGGTCCATTTACACCAGGTAATAATAGTCTTATTTGTCCAAATAAACAATCACAGCCGACTGTTTCAAAAAACGACGAAACAAATGTAATTAGTTATTTACAGAGTTTAACTAATTTTTGTAACGAACAATTGGCTGATAGACAAGAATATTTGCAAAAAGTCAATAGCAACAAAACACGTGCTACAATATTTCCGTGTCCTTATGCCAATTTTACAATCGAACAAATAAATGAACGTAGAAAACAAGAAGTATTATTGCACAATAGTCAGCAAAACAAGATAACCAAAAAAGAAGTCTGGTCCAAATTATCCAGATCCACCAAGGTAAATAGTCACGTGTGTATAGGTGATGTACCAAGTGTTACGTCCAGCGTGCCGTTATATAATTATTCTTCCAAAACACTTCCTATAAACAACCATATATACCAAGACCTTTCATTCCCCTATGTAAGTGAATCCATAAATAACGTTATTAGTAATACGCAAAATCCTTTTTTCAAAATAATATTTGTCAACCCACCTCTTTTAACAAACAAATACGATTTGAGTATACCCGTTTCACTAAATATTTCTGGTATTTTTGAACCTTCAAATACTACATCGATCATTGAAACTACAATCACACACATAGTATTAAATATTTACAATACGGGGACCGGGCAACTACAATATGCATATGTAATGAATAGCAATGAACTAAGTAAAATGACTATTTTATTGCAAAACCAAGGATATTTTGAGTCGAATTTATATTTAGGAAACTGTACTATAAACAGTTTTCAATTAACATCTTGCGTTCAATACAATTATTCTATGACGTTAGAAATAATGACCGACACGAAGCAATATAATGCGTCTGGAGGAATTTCAGCGAGTCCTATAAACATTAGTTCGATTGCCGTTTCCAATGTAAACAACAATGTGAAAACCGAAATCAATTCGCAAATTGTCGAAAATGCTCCGTATTTAAGTCCATTGGTTTTCGATGTTGCGTCTTAACTATTTTACGATTGTTCTATATATGGCAAAATACGCAATAAAAGACCTAAATCTCCCATGTGAAGTCATTGATTTTATATATTCGTTTATTGATCCATATACATACATTAAACAGTTGCCTGAAATTTGGTTCAAACGTTTGGTCGACAAATCATTGCATTATTATCCGGAAGATAAGGAAAGTCATCCGTATTTGACGAAACTTTTTCTAAGAAGCGAAGCCACCCAATTGCGAATTTTATTGAAAAACAATGGAAATAATTTGATAAAAACAGCGCATTATAAAAATTTACAAATCCTAGAAGAATATAAATAATAAATGATTTACTATATAATATGTTTTATAGTGAATTAGAAAAAATAGTCTTGGCGTATCCAAAAAAAAGTTGGAATATGATTTTGCTTTCTCAAAACCCTAATATTCGTCAGGAATTTATGGATAATCATCCGGAATTTGACTGGCATCAAGATTCGCGCTATTGCAACCCAAACATCACCGAACGGTTTATTTGTCAACACCCCGAAATCAATTGGGATTATAAAGTACTTTCTATTTTCCACCATCTATCCTATCATTTTATTGATACACATATACATGAAGACTGGGATTTCGAAATATTGAGCATACATCCAAACATCGATTTTACATTGGTTTCTAAACACAAGCAAGTCCCATGGAATTATGATATGTTTTGCTCGGACAACCAGAGTCTTTCGTATACATTGTATTGCAAATATTCCGATTTTCCATGGTCGAAGAAATATCTCGTTCGAAATAAGAAAATCACTTGGCAAAACGTAATTCAAAGTAATTTATGGGAATATGCAAGCGAGTTTTCACATAATTCAAATATTACATTGCAGATCATTAAAGAAAACCCCCTGGTTAAATGGAACTGGAATGTGATTTCCAGAACAATAGTGTTAGACGAAACGACATTGGAAGAAAAATTGCCATGGAATTATTATTGGTTGAGTTCGAATCCATCGTTGACATGGGAAATAATAGATAAGTTTAAAGGTGAAGATTGGGATTTGCACTATTTATTTACACATTTCGAAATAAATGAAGAACGTCTCTATGATTTTGTGAAAAAAAACCGTCTGTCTATGGATTGGTACGGAATTAGTTTCAATAAAGAAACACCTCTTTCTATTTTGGAAAAATATTCCTCTGTGGTTATATGGGATTACGTAGGTATGAATCATAATCTAAATCTGGAGTTTATTCAAGAAAACGAGGAATTTTTAGACTGTTTTGAGCTATTATCTTACAATTCTCTTCATTATTATAAAAAGTTGAAAGAAAACGAAACACTGCATTATTATGAATCACTATGGTCACTATGTGAAACGAATTTCAAAATATACGAAGAAGAATTAATCCAAAAAACGTGGCATCCATCCCGTTTTATGGATTGGTGTCTAAACAACGACGAAAAAGAAGATGTTTCTTATAGCGTTGATGACGTATAATGATCGATACATGTGACTTCTCTTTCCTTTTCTATAAAACGGATTTGATCTTCTTCTAACATAAGTGAAGTATAAGACCCACCGCGCGTATTATTAATACCAAACATATGCATAAACAGTTTTACGGTTTTGTCAATATCGTATAAATCCTTGACTTCCATTGTAAATACAATCTTTAGCGGTTTGTATATTTGCATGTAGCCATATTTTTCTTTTGCTCTTTGCATGAGTGTTTCATTGTTTTCTTCCTTAAAATCCACGTATAAAAACATCTTATTTTCCTCCAAAGAAATAAAATACATGTATAGTCTATTTTCCGTTGGATTGAGGGTTAGTTGGGGTTCATTATACATATGGACTCCCATGGATGACTGTAACATGGGTAAAAATACATTGCGCATATGAAGGGAATGTTGTTCACTGGAGTTCGTGTCTTGATTTTCCAACCATTTGAACTGTTTGAAATACTCTTCTTCCCAATCAAATATGCAGGGGTCTTGTTCGTAATTTGGGAAAGGTAGGTCGTCGTCGTCGTTAAACATTAATGTATACTATTGATTGTATATAAATCATTTATTTGGAAATTAATAAATGATTTATTTATTTTTGCAAATACAACCCCGGGTTAGGACCCATTGTGTTTGGATTCGTCATACGATAATTTTCAGAAGCGTAATATGGGTTCATCATATTGGTATAATATTTTGGTTGACCCATTACATATTTGTCTTGAGGCAAATAATTTCCCATAGGAGGACTGTAAGCGGCTCTTGGAGGAACGGGTGGTGCAATGCCCCAGTTTCTTCGTACTGGTTGTTGTTGTTGTGGTGGTTTTTGCAAACATTCTTGTTCACTTTTATAGGTTTGATTCGATTCACATGTTTCGTTTTCCTCTAAAGAAATGCAGCTGCGTTTTCCTTCAAACTCACCTACGAAACAATAGGGTTGTTCGTTTGTTACAGTCGGGCGTTTTTCTTTTTGAATGGTTTCATCTAAATCCTTAGCCATGGAAATGCTGGGCATTTTGTCCTTCTTTTCGGTAACCGTAATATCAAGTGGAAGGGACGATTCCTGCATTATCATTTCCGCCATATCGGTCGTGGTTTTCCAGATTTCGCTGGCATCGTTATGCGATTGATGAATATCCATTGTATAAGGAATGGGTTGTTCCTCTAAAGGTTGTGTTTCAAACAATTGTTTGTATACGATATTTTGCTCAGGAAGAGGTCCGCTTACATTATCCTCGTTTTGAAGTAAATTTCCTACGGAATGTGCGGTGCCTTCTGCAATGTCGATACCTGTGCGAGCTACGTCGGCTGTTACATCGGCACTTACATTGATCGCCAATCCAATATAATAAAACACGAAACCGATGAGTCCGTCAACCAACGGGCGAACAATGTTTACCAAAAGTTCCAAGAAGCGTCCGACGTAAACCAATAGATTTATGCCTAAAAAGCTTAATATGAGCAATAAAACCAATACAAGAATAATAAGGTTTTTAGTAGAAAATAACTGATTTCCGTTGCTAACTGTTTTCGCCATTTGCTTCATTGTTTTATTCACACTATTCTTATTTTCATTACTATTGCTGTTGTTTTCCATAAATGACAATGATTATAATATATTTGCACAAAATATATTTCGTTTGAAAAGAATATAGTAACTCTCTTTACAATATATTAATAATGCCTGGTTTTATGGATACTTTTTTCTTTCTAAGTTTAGGAATAGCTTTTGTATTGATTTTATTGTTGGTATATCACTTTAAACAAAGATTAACCGCAAATGAAACCAAATGCGATACTATGTTTGAAATAGTAAATGGACTTGCATCTGAAGTGAATGCAATGAAAGGAGCTGTTATATCCAGTCAACAACAGTTAACGCAAATTAGAGGAGGTATGGGTAGTATTCCCGTTCCACAAGGGCATATGTTTAGCAATATGTCGCAAGTAGAACAAACACAACAAGAAGTAGAGGAAATCGAGTCCGACGACGAGATTTTAGACGAGGAAACTGATGAAGACTCTGATTCTGATTCCGATTCTGATTCCGAATCAGAAGGAGAAGAAAAGGAAGGTTTAGAGTTAGTCGGTACTCAAATGATGATTCATGAGGACAATGAAGACAGCAAAATAGTTGTATCAGATGACGAAGAAGACGAAGAAAAGAATGAGGAAAATACCCTTCAAACACAATCCGTCGATTTTGCAAAAATGAATGTAGCTAATTTGAAAACATATGTCATGGAGAAAGGTTTAGTAGAAGATGCAAAAAAGATGAAAAAGACCGAAATCTTGGAACTATTAAAAAACACTGAAGAAAGTGCATAATAAACAAGTGAAAAAACATTTTATCTTGAAAGTATATAATGTTTTCTTATCCACACAAAGAATCAATAAAATCGGCTTATCCTGACGTTGTTCCTAAATCAACAATCGGGTATACGATGAATAATAAATACCCCGGATTTCCTCCTTTAACTGCTGACGGACGTAATATTACTGCATCTTACCAACCCGAGGCGGTCTTAAATGAAAATCTAGTAAAGGAAGCGGGTATTGAGAGCAATTGGCAATATCGCAATTATTTGACGAAAAACGGAGAGGCTATTATGCGCGACAATTTTGTAGAAGCATCAAACGACGTAGGATATTTCCAGCGTTTTTTGCCCAGTCAACAAGGCGATTTCGACAATATGTTCCAACAACCTGCTCGCTATTCCTCTTATCATGAATCGGAAAAACCCATTGAACACAGACAACCCAGTGATTTGAAAAACCTATATTTAAGCAAGGAACAGTTGCATGCACGTAGAATGACAAATATGCCTATGAGCCAAGAAGAAATGTTGAAAAAGAACTATAAATAAGCATATTGAAACTTCCTTAAAAGAATACTTAAAACACTTATTCTTTTAAGTAATATGAAACTCATTAGTTACGATGTGGGAATCAAAAACATGGCCTATGTTTTATTTGAAATCCAAGACGCACAAATCTCGATTATTGATTGGAATGTTCTAAATCTAATGAAATCCTCCGAAAAACCCCTAAAAACATGCTCTTTTGAACTCCCTTTAAAGAAACGTCTCTTGGAAACTTCTCCAAAAATATGTGGTAAGAAGGCCGCGTATACAAAAAACGGTTTGTGTTTTTGTAATATACATGCTAAAAAAATAGTGAATTCCAAGAGCTACTTATTTCCAGAGTCGAATAAACCATCGGATTTGAAGAAATTATCCATCGAAAAATTACACAGTCTTGGACTTTCGTATGGAATCTTTCAACCATCGGCGTATCCCAAAACCAAAAAACAATGTTTAGAGGAAATCGCGGCGCATTATGACAAGTTTCTCTTGGAAAAAATCAACACGAAGAAAGAAAAAGCAGGTGAAGTCAATTTAATTACGCTCGGACATTCCTTAAAACAACTATTAAATGAGCGAACCATTATGGAAAACCCGACGCATGTCATTATTGAGAACCAGATTTCTCCGATTGCTACGCGAATGAAGACATTGCAAGGTATGTTGGCGCAATATTACATTATGAAAGACGAATCAGACTCCCTTGTCTTGGAATTCATTTCCTCTTCCAACAAACTCAAACATTTAGTAAAAAAGGATTCCCAAGAAAACACCTACAAACAGCACAAATTAGACAGTATTCATTTTTGCAAATTGTTTTTGGAGGCGAATCCGGGTTTCTCGTCTTGGAAATCGGCGTTGGAAACATCCAAGAAGGATGATTTAGCAGATTGTTTTTTACAGGGGCTTTATTATTTAAAAATGCAAAAACTAATTACTTATGCGGAAGACTTAAAAATAAATTGTATTAGTCTATCATAATGGAAGTCATAGATATTGGCATTAATGATTTGGAAACAGCTCCTTTGTCAATTAACGAAGAAAAAATAGAGAATATTTCTACTTCTTTTGAACCCGAACCATCGAGCAGTTCAAAACCGTCTGTGAATTTCGGTCCGGGAATTGAATTGCTCATGAATGATAAAAATATTTCGAGTTCTCATTCGACAAATGTCGAAATGGATGATTTAGACTTATTGGAAAAGGAATTGAACGAGGCATCCGGTATTTCCGGTGAATCCAAAAATGTAGAAACATCCAATAGTTCGTTTGGAGGATTTTCGAATCTATTTAATTTAGGAGGAAAAAGTCCCGAAGCAACGGAAACGATTAAATTGGATAGTTTAGGCGAAGAAAACAATGGATCGAATTTAGGAGCGGCTACCATGGAAAGTGTAGGTAATACGAAGACCTGGGATGGTTTCTCTAAAGTAAATGAATTACCCACTGCTTCTGCCGGTCCTCGTATGAACGACCGTGAAAAAAGACGTAAAAAGCGTGCTATGTTGAAGAAATTGGACGAATGGTATGAAAAGGGACATGTAAAGCATAGCAGTAATTTTACTATGGAATCCGATTTTGACGAAGTAGAAGACGAATATGAAACCATTATGGAGGAAAAGCGTAAAAAGGACAGTGTAAAGTTGCAGGGTTGGTGGTTTTCGACCATTGTGAGTTCATTGGAATACGCGAATGCGGTATTTGATCCATTTGGTTTGAACTTGGATGGTTGGGGTGAACAGATCAACGAAGATATTGAGAGTTACGACGAAATTTTCGCAGAATTGCACGAAAAATACAAGGGAGGAAAAATGGCGCCCGAATTGTCATTGTTGTTGCGTCTGGGTTTCAGTGGTGCTGTGTTGAATATTACGAACAAGGCTCTTTCGACTGCGACACCTGGTTTCAATGATGTGATCAAACAAAGTCCCGAATTAATGAAAATGTTTTCCGATGCAACTGTGCAAAGTATGAGTAATCAGAATCCGGCAATGGATTTTGTAAGTGAAATGTTGAATCCGGATAATAAACCCAATACTTCGTTTGGACCTCCTCCTCCGGCTATGCAGACGAAAAATAGTGGTGGAGTTCAGCGACCCGGTATGCAATTTACAGAGGCACCCAACAACCGACCAGACATCGCAATGGGTCGAGGTGCAATGTTTAGAGAGCAAGGCATTGACATTAGTCAGCAACAAGAAAACCTACAAACACAAGATAGAACCCCTATGCAACAGCCACCTCGAGGACCTCCTGCTGGAAGTATGCAAGGTCCAAGACCCGAAATGAAGGGTCCGCAAAACGTTGATCTAGACAACATATTGTCCGGACTGAAAACGCGCGAGGTCAATATTCACAATGGATTAAACGAAGCGGGTGGAGAATCCATGGTAAGCGTGAATTCATTAAAAGAAGCACAAGGAAATGTGTTGCCGAAAAAGAGCAAACGCAAACAGAAATCCGACAAAAACACTGTTTCACTAGACATATAAAATCCGGAATGTATAAAATATGTTCATATTCCATAATTACATTATGGAATCCTTTTTTAATCAATTTACCTATTCTTATTTTTCACATCCATTACGCGTTTGTATGTCCTATAGCGAACATTTTTGGTTTTCATCGCGTCTTGGATGCAAACTCGCGATTGGCTCAATGAAAGCCTTTATACATGCGATTTATCCCGACCTTTTTATTACGTCTACAAGCGATTTATTAGCAGAGATTCAAGAAGATATGAAGAAAGTGGGATGTCGTTAAATATTGACTTGTTGTATAATTACAAATCAATATTTATTTCTTTTTAGCAAATGCAGCGGAAAATAACCAAACAACTGCCAATATACTGATGATTGTTGACGTCGGAGCGGCTATTTCTAAAATATGTTTGGGGATTAAAGCTTTGTGACTATCGAAAATAGCTCCTTGCCATTGCCATGTAATATGAGCAAGTAAAGGAATCAAATTACTAATGGTAATCAAAAGAACTAAATAAAAGGCTTGATTGGAAAGAACGGAATTCTTTAATTGCTGACGTAACCCAGGAATGCGCAACAACACACCTAAAGCACAAAGAATTAAAAAGATGGCTAATACATGGTCCGTTGCGTTCTCTTTTTGGATCTGGTTTAAATACAATTGAGGAAAAAATGCAGCAAGCATTAAACCAATGCTTAAAATGGTCATAAATCCGGTCAATTTTTCTTCTTTTGGCACAAAATACGCAAATACAGAACCACAAACAATCGCAATAACAAACATCGTTAATCCGATTTTCACAATCAACGCGATTTCCTTTTCTTTTTTCTCAGATGTTAATGACTGAGGACTGTGTTTCATATATTATAATACTTTATTTTATTTCATGGAATCCAAAAACACATCGCGTTCTTTTTTATAATCTACAATAGGACACCTGTATTCTTCCTTATATTCACGGGTTTTGCAATATTTATACCATTTGTGTATGACTTTTGGCTCAATCGTCACCAATTCTTTCACCCATGTCTTTATATAAACCGCTTCAGGATCATATTCCTCAGATTGCGCCCATGGGCTCATTACGCGGAACCACGGCATTGCATAAACACCCCCACCTACAATTGCTTGCCAATTACCCGAATTCGACGCCACATCATAATCAACTAACTTTTGAGCGAAATATTTTTCTCCTTCCCGCCAGTCAATATGCAGAATTTTAACTAAATACGTTGCTACTAACATACGGCATCGATTATGCATATATCCCGTTTCATTCATTTGACGCATACCTGCATCTATTAATGGCACACCCGTTTCCCCCTTTTTCCATGCTTCTAAATGGTTCTTATTTGCCGACCATTTTAATTCACTCATTTTCTTATTATACAAATTCCCCAAATTTTCCGGATAAAAATAAAGCAAATGAGCATAAAAATCACGCCATATTAACTGACGCACTAGTTCATGAAATTTACCGTATTTCTTCTTAAAACCACTATATACTTCACGAATGGATATGCAACCATACTTCAAATACGCCGACAAACCCGATGTTTCTATACTCATAATATCGCGCGTTTCATCGTACTTTTTCATGGTTTTCAATGCCGTTTTCAATTGACCTAATCCTTGATCCCGACCCCCCATCATAAACAACTTCGGATTTGTTCTTCCCACATATTTCGTCATTGCCTCATTTAAATCAATATTGTGACTCAACTCCCCGCGATAACTCGCCAATGGTTTAATGGCTTTCATAACGGGTTCATGTATATCTCCTGACAACATGTATTTTTCATAAAACGGCGTAAACTTGTGATACATGGTATTACTCCCCGTCAACACATCACCCGGTTTTAACAAATAATAATCATGATAATGCAAACAATCAACCGAAAGCGTTTCACATAATTTTTCGACTTGTGCACTACGATCCCTTGCATATGGCGTCAAATCATAATTGAAAAATAATGCGTTTATAGAAAGTTTCGGCAAAACACTCCTCAAAACACTAACTAAATTGCCATATTGCAATATTAATTTTCCGCCATTTTCTTTTATTTGTTGTTCTAAATCCATTATACTCTGTATCATGAATTCCACGCTATTTTTCGACTTATATGCGTTTTGAGGAGTTACTTGACTCGGTGTAAACACAAACATCGTATATAATTGATCGCATTGTTTCTGTGCTTCATAAAAAGCAGTATTATCCTTTAAACGAAAATCGCGATGAAATAAAAATAGCCCTTTTTTAAAAGTCATTTTTCATATATATAATTCGCTTATAATATTTGCAAGTATTACGTTTATTCTCTTTTGTAAAATAAATATTTTCGTAAACCTATTAAAGTTGTTTACATAACAATAAATAGACGCTATGGACGAAGATAATAATTTATTAGAATATTCACATGATTATATTGTAACCGGTGTAAAACACCTAGCCTATGGTTTGACGACTATAATATGCTGGTTTGCCGGTGCGTTTGTAGACATTATGAAAAGTAAGCGTATGCAGGATCTCGGATTAAATATGATTTTGCTTTATGGAAAATGCATGGTGCAATTGGAAAAATGGGGATGTCAACTCTACGAATCAAATGAAACTATCAAATCCACCGTCGACATATACACCTGGACAAGAGAACACATGAATTTGTTGTTTTCAAGAGCCCATCGCGAACCTAAAAACGTAAATTGGTTGACGTGTTATTGTATTCAAAGCAGTGATCATGACCAGGAACATTATTATGAAACGTATAACATCTTGAATGATGATTTAAATGCGGAAAATATTAACAATTTGTTTGTATTGAACTGGTCGACCAATGGGATAAGAGAACATAATGACTTCAATGTTATGGTCAAATACAGCGATCTTTATCGGGTTCGTTCTACATGTAGAAACGGAGAAACCAATGGTATTATGGAAGAAAGTTCTTTTCGGCCGTTGTCCATTACCTACAAAGCCATTGATTTGTCGCGCGAAACCCAACCGATTAGTATTGAGTTGCCTACGTCGATGTGGGTTATTGGAAATGAACTGTTTACGCCTTGTTTTGTTCGCCGATGTTTAGAATACCAAGAAACGCCCTTTGTTTTTTCGAAAAATTATGAAATCGCAATAATGGATGCAAATGTAAACACGATTACGTTTAATCAAGAACAATATATTGAAGTGTCTAGTGATAATATAGAGATTAAACAAATGTATATAAGTCTGGAAGATGACAGTGAAGAAGAATCGATAAAAGAAGAAAATCCGGAAGACGACAGTGAAGAAGAATCGATAAAGGAACAAAATCCAGAAGATGACAGTGACAGTGAATATGTTCCAAGTGAAGATGAATAACTTGAATGAAAGTATTTAAAGATTTTTTCTATATATTATGAAAGGTGAAGATGGAAATGGCCACGTGTACAAATGAATCTTCGCCATCTTTACTTTTGCATGGTAAATGGGATATATATTACCATTTACCAAACGATAAAAACTGGGACTTATCTAGTTATAAAATATTGCAAAAAGACATGCAAACAGTAGAGCAATTAGTTGCGTTTAACGAATATTTGCCCGAAAAAATCGTTAAATATTGTATGCTTTTTGTTATGCGTGAAAATATTAATCCAACATGGGAAGACAAACAAAACCGTAATGGAGGGTGTTTTTCATACAAAATATCCAATAAATACGTATACGAAATTTGGAAAGCTTTATTATATGCATTAGCAGGTGAGAGTCTAACAAAAGATCCGACACATGCTAGCCTTGTAAACGGAATTACTATTTCTCCGAAAAAGAATTTCTGTATTGTGAAAATATGGTTGAAAGATTGCACTGTGCAAAATCCCAATGAAATCATTGA
>Ga0181569_10002140_pt1 | contig 15653 bp, 10 predicted proteins | sample 101ome_19_FD_132452 | JGI IMG/M metagenome (GOLD analysis project Ga0181569, IMG submission 132452) | Coastal salt marsh microbial communities from the Groves Creek Marsh, Skidaway Island, Georgia - 101405AT metaG (megahit assembly) | ecosystem: Environmental > Aquatic > Marine > Intertidal...
CGGAGAGCATAGGGTGCGAGAAAGAAGGGGGAAAATTTACTCTGGCTTGTCCGGTGCGAGGACGACTTCGACCTTCGCTTTACTCGAGGGTACTGCGTCGGCCTGCAAATCTCCGAGTGCATACTGAATTCCATCGAGCATGTGCAGGAGGACCGTTTCGCTGGCGAAGGTCAAGTCGTTGTGACCCAGGTTGGTGTAGAAGAGTCGGCCCTTGCCAACCTCTTTGAGCCAGGAAACAGGAACGTCGACTTTCGAAGGATCGTCGATCTTTCCTTTCCACTTGTCGCCCTCGAGCACCTTGCGGTTCTCGGCTTTCGACATGTCGAGACTGAGTAGTACACGGAGGCGGTCGCGACCGTTAAAGCTCTCGGGCTTGTACCAGTAAATCTCGTCTTTGTGCCAGATTCCTTTCCCCTCGAAAGCTGCATTGAGCGCGTGGTCGGGATCTTCCAGTTTGAAAGCCCAGGTTCCACCAGCGTTCCAGGGGTGGCCGTTGAAGATGCCTCCGATCAGTTCGATTCCCTTTTCCCACTCACCGAAGTTGTCAGCGGCGGCATGAAAACCGGCGATACCTTTTCCTGACTCGATGAAGTCTAGAATTGCAGCGCGCTGCTCTTCGTTTGGCTTGAGGTGGGTGGTGTTGTTGAAAATGATCGCGTCGTATCTTGCGAGATTCTCTTTCGTGAAGACGGAGTAGTCGTCAGCGAGATCTGTAGAAAAGGCATCAGTCTTTTTGTCGATCGCCTGCATCGCATAGTTTCCAAAGGGAATGGAAGTGTGGATGAACCCTTCGCAGCGGAAGAATACGAGCACCTTGCGGGCTTGTTTCGGCGTTACCGTTGGCTTCGGAATGGCAGCATCGATCGTCGCTTTGTGATCGTCGGTAGGATTGTTTTTGAATCTATCGGCAGCTTTTTCTTCCCAGGTTTTGGGCTTTTTCTTTTCTTCAGCAGAGGAAATCCCGGTAGCGAGGAAGGCGGCTACAGAAAGGCAGGCAAGTACGTTTTTCATAAAAGTATGGGGCGAGTCAGGAATGTAGCGCGAATCGCAGCAAGAGGACAATGGCTATTGCCGTTTTTTTGCGCGGGAAAAGCGACTTCTGCGTTCCTTGGTGGCGTCTTTGCTTTCGATATCTTTTTCAGGCTTCGGCATGGGTTCCTCTTTGGGCTCTTCGGCAACCTGACTGGTGGCCACTGGGCTGACATTTTTTGAAACACGCTTTTGTTCTTTTCGAATTTGTTCGGCGGCCTGCTTTCGCATCGGGAGTGGCATCCTCCATCTAGTGCGAGTGACAAAAGCTTCCAGAAGAAAGAGCACGAGTGCGGCGAGGAAAAACCATGAGCGAATCGACTCGGAAGACGGAGTAGGGGGCTCACGCCAGGCATCGGTGAGGTCGAGCAATTCGCCGCCACCGGTTGTGCGAGCAGTTTCTCGCAATTCAGAGACACGGTCGCGATCAAAATTCCACTCGGCGGACGCTCCGGCAACAACTGGACCGAAAGGAATCGCCGCACCAGCAATCTGGACAGCGCCTCGAACGGGTTCCGATTCTTTCAGTTCCGTGCGAAGCGAATAGTGACCCGGTGCAAGCCGTTCCCAGGTGAGCTGATCTGGAGAAGGATCCCGATACCCTCGCTGCAAGACAAGTTGAGGAGGATATTCGGCAAAGCGTCCCGACCACTCTTCCGTCTCATAAAGAAGGTCGATCGTCAGCTCGGTTCCATTGAGTTCGCGGCGAAGACCAATACCAGAGGGTACTTCCTCGCCCATAAGCCAGCGATTGAGTGTCTGGAGAAAGTCGGGGTAGGCTTCCCATTTACGAGCCTTCTCGGAAAAATCACCGCCTAGGGGAAAGGAAACTGCCGCGGTTTTCCCAATGCCACGTCGTCCAAATGCGACCAGAGGCGCTGCGTAGGTGTCGGTAGAGATAAGAGCCATCTCGTCGTCTTCCCTGAGATAACTGAGGTTGTAGCCGTCGACTTCCGGTAGCCACTTCAGATCCTGCTGCGCCAGCTCGTGCCACCGTCCGCTCGATTGAGTCGAGACAGGCTCATCGATAAAAGTTGAGCGAGCCACCGACACGGTTTCCTGGGCGAAAATGTTCGGGAGATCATCAGGAATATTGGTAAAAAACATACGCCCACTTCCACGAGTTGCGATGTCCTGAAGGAAATTGGCGTCGGGGTCTCCACGATCGCCTAGTCCGATGACGCTGACGGTGGCTTTTTCCTCAGCCATCGTCTCAATGAGGGCTTTGTATTGGCCGGGCTCCTCGGAGTCGGCCGCGTCGGAAAAGAGAATCATGTGACGCTGACCTGCGTCGGCTTTTTTCAATTCCGACCAGGCTTCTTTCATGCCGGTGTAGACGAAGATTCCACCGCCCATCGATTCGACTGATCGGATCCGGCTCAGGAGTTCGCCCCGGCTTTTCCCGACGTTAAGAAGTGGCGCGACCTGATGTGCCTGGCTGTCGACGGCATACACCGTGACGGCGTCCATTTCGCCGAGAAGCTCGACGGCGCGAGCGGCTCCCTCATTGGCCAGTTGCATCTTGGAATGGCCGCTTGGGACAGTCATTCCCATCGAGCCTGATCGGTCCATCACGATCGCCATAGCTACGGCGAGGCGGCGGTGTTCGCTCTTCAGTTCCATCGTTACTGGAAGTAACTCATCGATGGACGACTGATAGTATCCTCCCGCGCCGAAGCTGTGTTTTCCGCCCACCATCATGAAGCCGCCTCCTTGCTCGGTTACGAAGAACGGAATGGCCTGGAGAAAATCGTTCGGAATTTCGTGGGCGGGGACGTTGTTGATGATCACGGCTCGCGCTCCTGACAGTATGCCCGGATCGAGCACAAGGGGATCCGGCATCAGGTCTACGGCGAAGCCCTGCCTTTTCAACGTCGATGCGACGGGGTCGTCTTGGTATTTCGAGACGAGAACAATTCGGGGGCCGGATACGATTTCAATCCATTGCTCGAAATCGTTGTTTCCCTGGTAGGTGTCCAGTTCCGGATTCAATACCGCCCGGTAGCGGTGCGCTCCGGGACTGACAACCCGATCGGAAAAACGCATCCTGCCAACTCCACCCGTGATTTCGACATCGCGATCAAAGAGCTTTTTCTCCCCTCGAAAAACAGAGACGGGTACGACTCCATCGCTGGTTCCCACTACGACTATCTCGACCAAAAACGGAGCTGCTGGCTGCGAGCGGGACGGCAAGCGCAGATCTGCGAGGCGATAGTCGACAGCTTCCGGTGCTCGGAGAATGCGATGATCAAGTGGAACCTCTGCTCCGATCAGGGCCGACGCGATGCCAGTGAGCGGTTCCGTGCTGAACCCGTCGGAAAACAGGAGGATCCGGTTGTGACGTTCCTCGTCAATGCGGGCGAGTGTGTCACGGACAGCGAGCGCGGTCCGGGTGAGATCACGATTGCCGGCGTAGGTGGAAGATTCCGTGTTGCCTGCCGGAACAACTTCCCCAGCGTAGTCGACGTAGAAGATACGGTTGTCGCGGCTCGGCTTGGAACGCTCCAGTAGCGAACGCCATTCATCTTCGCCGGCCTCGACCATTTCATTTGCAGAAAGCGAGCGATCCAGCAGAACCCAGAGATCCATTCCACCTCGTTTCAGCAAGATGTGAGGATCACACAGAGCCGCGACCAGCAGTCCGAGAAGGAGCAAACGCAGGGGGCGCCAAATCTCTGTTTTCCGGAAAATCCAGCCCAGGATCGCGAGCACGGGGATGAGAATCAGAAATTGAGGCGCGGCAAATGACATCGGGTATGAGAGGTCACACTCTACGAGAAGAACGGGCAGACGGGAAAGGGGAAAGTTTAAGGAGTCGTCTTCGCAAACAACGTTTTCTACCGACGCAGCTTTGATAGGCGGAAATAATAATGAAAATATTTAATAAATAGAAAGTGGAACACACTCATAGACATAAAAAATCGATTCTCGCCTTTGCTGCTGGTGGCTGCGTTTTTCTACCCCTGACAGGTTTTGGTCAATTTGTTGATGATGAAGCGTCAGCGAAATTGCTCGCAGTTCAGTGTAAGGTCAGTTTCGGCTTCGTTTGAGGCGAATACGAAGAATAAAGGAATAAGGGAATAAGCCAGCCAAAACTTTGCCTCATCTTTCAGCTGCGCAGCAGGAGCGTTGCTTGGATGCATGACCGACTCAGGAGTTATCTCGGATCAGGGGGACCTGCCGGTTCTGGAACCCGGTGGCCAAGACGTAGATTTGGCCGGTGCGTCTACAGCCATCATTGAGATTGATGAGGCGCAGGCTGCTGGTAGCGGTAGCGGTGGAAGTGGAGGTGCTTCAGCAAGCGCAGGCGGTTCAACGGAAGAGCCGCCGAATATTGATTGGGGCGCTCTTTTCGGGAGATGGGAAAATTGGTGAGGGCTATATTGCGAGAGCAAGAATCCTTCTAGACGCCACACAATTCATCTTGCCCGATATGCTCTGCCGTCACACGGTAGGGCATGTCTGATTTACAGGGAAAAACCGCAATCATCACGGGAGGCGGCTCAGGAATTGGCCGAGCCATAACAGAAACTTTCGCAGGAGTAGGGGCAACGGTCGCTATTTTTGACCTCGACGAAAATGCTGCTGGCGAGGCGTTGGCTTCGATCACTGAGGTGGGTGGCAAGGCGGTTTTCTGCCGATGCGACGTTTCATCCGCGGATTCTGTTTCGGAGGCGGTGGAAAGGGCGAAGGGTGACTTCGGGAAAATCGACATCCTCGTAAACAATGCCGGGGTTGCCAATATTGGCACTGCCACTTCGACGAGTGAGGGGGACTTTGATCGTGTTATGAGCGTTAACGTAAAGGGCGTCTACCAGTGTCTTCATGCCGTGCTCCCCATCATGGTAGAGGGAGGCGGAGGCGTTGTCCTCAACATGTCCAGCATTGCAGCGATCACCGGGCTGAAGGATCGTTTTGCTTATTCTGCCAGCAAGGGGGCCGTTCACACGATGACATTATCTATTGCTGCCGACTACCTGGAGCAGGGGATTCGCTGCAATGCGATCTGCCCGGCCCGAGTCCACACTCCTTTTGTGGACGGCTACCTGGAAAAGAATTACCCGGAGAACAAAGACGAAATGTTCGAATCTCTTTCCAAAGTCCAGCCGATCGGACGGATGGCAAAACCGGAAGAGATCGCGAAACTGGCCCTCTACTTGTGCAGCGATGATTCGTCGTATATCACAGGCCAGGCCTACAACATCGACGGCGGATACATGTCACTCCGCGTCTAGAGGTGACTTGTTCTCACTCTCCTCTGTGACCCCAGCCGGGGGGATGAAAAAGAAAACGATAAGAGGATAGGGAAAAAGAGAATTAGGCAAATAGCGTCTCCACCATTTCCGCTTTTACCAACTCTCTTGGCTGGTTGAGGTGGTTGTAAACGATGGACTGCGGATCGATTCCCATAGCGTGGTAGATCGTCGCAAGGATTTCCGTTGGGTGAACGGGGTCTTCCAGCGGAGCGGAACCAGTCTTGTCGGACTTGCCGTGGACGTAGCCACGCTTGATGCCGGCACCACCGATGACGCTGGTGTAACAATACGGCCAGTGGTCACGACCGTCAGCACTGTTGTTGTTTCCACTCGTGGAGACCCCCATTTCGGGACTGCGTCCGAATTCACCGATCGCGACGACGAGCGTTTCGTCGAGCAATCCGCGTGAATCAAGATCCGCGAACAAAGAAGAAAGCCCGGCATCGAGCATAGGCGCCGACTGGTCTTTCATGCGCTTGGGCAGGCCGACGTGGTGGTCCCAACTGTGGTTGTCGGAGTTGGCGACTTTCGGCCAGACGACTTCCACAACTTTCGTGCCAGCTTCGACGAGACGGCGAGCGAGGAGACAGCTTTGACCAAAGGTATTGCGGCCGTACTTGTCACGTAGAGCGTCGGACTCGGCGTCGAGATTGAAGGCATCGCGGGCTCGCCCGGAAACGATCAGGTTGAGAGCCTTGTCGTAGTATTCGTCGAGATTGTAATCTGCGACCGCTTTTTCGATCACAGGCATTTGGTCAGTGAGCGCATTGCGCAGCTTGGCACGACGCTGAAGTCGGAGCGAGAAGACGTCGGGACGGAGCTGGAGGTCGTCGACCTTGATCTTGCTCATCTTCGACATGTCCATATCGTCTCCGTCGGGGAAGAGGTAGTAGGGATCGTAAGCTTTGCCGAGGAATCCTGCGGTCCCGCCTTTGTTGATCACGTTCGATTCTTGGAGTGGGCGAGGCATCATCACGAAGGGAAGCATCGGCTCGTCGCATGGTTTCATGCGAACGATGTTGGATCCGAAGTTCGGAAAATCTTTCGGACTGGGAGGCTCGAGCTGACCAGAGGGACTCACCTTGTCGGTGGTGTAACCGGTCATGATCTGGTAGATCGCGGCGGTGTGATTGAACAATCCGTTGGGCGTGTAGCTCATCGAATTGATCGTTGTGAATTTGTCATTCACCTGCGCGAGCTTGGGGAGAAGTTCGGTGTATTGCAGTCCGTCGACCTTGGTATTGATAGGCTTGAACTGAGAGCGAACATTGTCGGGCGCATCCGGTTTCGGGTCCCAGAGGTCGAGGTGACTCGGTCCGCCCTGCAGGTAAACCATGATGACCGACTTCGCTCTGCCCCATCCCGGTCTTCCGACCAATTTGGAAGCTGCGCTTGCGTTCTGGACGGCAAGGATGTTGTTCAGCGTCATTCCCAGCATTCCTGCTCCTCCAATACGAAGGAAGTCCCGGCGTCCGGGAGCAAGGTGGGAGTCACAGAGGTCTTTGGCGATTTCTCCGGGTAGACGAATCATGGGTATAGTAGGTTGGGAGTTGAGAAGTAAAGTCGTAGAGGATTCGCTCCTCGACTTCTTTACTGCTTTTCTTCTTCGGTTATCTATTAAACAGAAAACTAGGACTATTCACAAGTGCCCAGACCAAATCCTGGGCCGCGGTCAGCCTGCGGTTCGCGGCTTGTTCGATGGAGTAATTTGTGTCACTGCGGATTTGCACGAGTGGCTGAGGCTCCACCACGGGATTTTTTGCTTTGGCGAGAGCCGCATTCAGCCCGGTCATTTTCGGATCAGCGGGGAGGGGGCGCTTCTGGGCAAGGTGGTCTGCAATTAGCTTTGCAAGGTCGGCGTTGTTTTTCTCGACGTAGGCAGTGAGAGCTTTTTGTTCTGCTTCGGATCGCTTGGCAGGGGCAGTCGTTACTGCGGAAGCGACCTTGGCCGGTAGTCCGAAGCTCATCGGATCTTCATCAATCGTATACCAGATACGGAAGTGGGAGATCGGATAGTCTCCCTGGCTGTAGCGGCAGAGGACGCCAACGGTGAGATTTGCTCCCTTGGCATCTCCGGCTGCCGGCTTCTCGAATTTTATTAGAGCGCGATGGGGAACCTGGTAATTCGTTCCCGAGAGAGCCCAGCCTTTGTCTCCACGAGTGACGTTCCCGTTGAAGACGTTCTTCACGTCGAATCCGTTCTGATTGAAGCTCGCCTTGGCATCGATGATCTTGAGAGCGTTCTGCTTTTTCGGATCCGCGAGTGTATTCCAGCGGGTCTGCACTTCAGTGATCACAAAATTGCCGTTCGGATTTAATCCGGGACCGTAGGCTGCGTTCGCGGCATCAGGCAGGGTCTCAATCATGAGCCCGGTAATGTTTTGCGCATTCGTCTTTCCGGTGACGAGGTAGTCGATGTTTCCTTTCTTGAAGCCGCCGGTGTAGCGCACGGAACCTTCCGGGGTGATTTCCACTTTGACCTTGTCTGACGATGTCACACTGGCGACTTCGAGTTTGTGCCAGCTGGTCCAAAGCTGGTCGGCCTTCACGCCGGCTGCGAATTCGTTCACGAGTTTGGGGAGTTCCGCGCGCTTGGTCTGCTCGGCTTTCGCGGCAGCGGCAATGCGCGTTTTCTGTGCCGCCTCAGCCTCGGCTTTCTTCTTGTTGTATTCAGGCGTGTAGGCAGCGATGTCGGCGTTCACTTTGTTGATTCCCTGGTGACGTTTGATTTCGAGCTCGCTGCGTTTCTTTACCCAATTGGCTTCAGCCCGCGAAGCCTCGGCGAGAAGGGTCTGGTGGTCGCTGCCGATCTCCTTCATACTAGCAAGGGCGGCGTCGACCTCGGCTTGGCTGGGAGCGCGGGCAAGGACGCGGTAATAGATTTCCTCGACCAACTTGCGATCATCAGGCTGGCTCGCAACTAGCTTAGGCAATTCGCTGATATCGGAACCAATCGCATCGGCGATGGCCGGGCCTGACAGAAAGGCCATCACAGCACTCATTTGCAGGTCGTCGGAGCGTTCACATTCGCAGGCGCTTTCCCGAGCGGGGCGTCCGAGGTTGGCGAGGAAGCCGCTTTTGAGATCGAGCTTGGCGTCGGGCAACTGGCTGGCGCGAGTGCCGGCTCCAGCACCTGGGATATTCGGCGTGACTCCGGTTACGAAATGTACGGCGTCGTAGAGAGTCTCCGCAGGAAGGCGACGCGCTTTGGCGTGAGAGAAATTCGTTTCATCTTTCTCGTTCCATTTATTCGTCGCGATGGAGAGCTGATAGGTGCGCGAATTGCAAATTTCCTTGATGACCTCACGCGTGTTGAATTTGCTTTCGACGAATCGCTTCGTGAGATAATTGAGGAGCTGAGGATTGGTCGGCGGATTGCCGGCGCGAATATCGTCGAGCGGTTCGACGATTCCAGTTCCGAGCAGGTAACCCCAAAGGCGGTTGGCGTAGCTGGAAGCAAAATACTGGTTGTCCGGGCTCGTGACCCACGCTGCGAGTTCTTCACGGCGTGTGGGTGCCTTCGGATCCGTGAAAGCGACTTTCTCGGCCTTCGCTTCATAAGGAAACGCAGGTGATTGGACGACTCCGGTTCGATCGTGCTTGATGTCGCCCTCCTTCTTGTCGCCGACAACTTCGTAGAGTGGCTTTGCTCCTTCAACGGCGGTGCCACCGATGTTTTGCTTGGGAGCGTTCTTGGCGTCACGCTTGAGATCAATCTGTGCAAAATAGGCGGCAGTCTCGAAGTATTGGTCCTGTGTCCAGCGCTCGAAGGGGTGGTCATGGCACTTGTTGCAGTTGAAGCGCGTCGCGAGAAAGAGGTGCGTAGTGTTCTCCATGATCATATCGGGATCACGGAGAATCTTGTAGTAGCTCGCGGCAGGGTTATCCTTGTTCGATCCGGTTGCAGTGAGAATCTTGTAAACGAACTCATCGTATGGTGTGTTCGTGGCGATCTCGGTTTTGATCCACTCGCGGAAGAGCTTGGCGCCTTCGCCACCAAGAAACTTGGAATTCACCTGAAGCATGTCGGACCATTTGTTGGTCCAGTGATCGACGAAATCCGGCGAGCCGATCAGTTCATCGACGAGCTTGGCGCGCTTTTCTTTTGTCGGGGAATTCTCTTTAATGAAGGACCTGACTCTGTCGGATGTCGGAGGCAACCCTGTCAGGTCGAGGTAGACGCGGCGAATGAATTCTTCGTCGCTGCAGAGACTGCTGGGTTGCAGCTTCATGCGTTCCCACTTCGAGGCGACGAGCTTGTCGATTTCTCCCCAGGCCTCGGGCTCTTTCCAGGTGAAGCCTTCGCGGTCCCCCATCACAGTGAGCGTAGTCGCGGCGTAGGCTCCTTCGTAGCGGGCGAGAATGGGAGCTTCGCCACGTCGGACGGTTTTGAGCAGACCAAAATCATCGTGCTCGGCGACCTCGGTGTTTCCCGATTCGATGAACGACTCCAGCGTGACGTCGCGCGTTTTTCCATCCGTGTAGCGGGCGACAATGCGCAGTTGCTGCATCGCACCTATGTTCTGAATGACGGGGTTTTTCGGGAAAAGCTCAATGGAAGCGACCTTGGCTACCTTCGTGTCGAGTTTGGCGCCCCCTGCGATCCACTGGCGGATCGTGTGGTAGTAGCGGGAATCCATATCGGTTACGACACCGGCTTCGTGTGGCACAGCGCCAGTCGCTTTCAGGAGCATGAGAGAATCGTCAGGAGAAGCAAAGTTGACCCGGCGAGCGGAGTGGTCATCGGAAAAACCGCGCACATCGTAGATTGGATCGTATCCGCGCAGGCTGAGCTTGAACCCGCCTTTTCCATCCTTAGCACCGTGGCAGGTTCCCATGTTACAGCCGAGGCGTGTGATTACAGGATTCACGTCCTGGACGAAATTGAGATGTACGTCGGCAGCCTGATTTCCGATCTTCACGGGGACAGAAGCTGAGATATTTCGGTAGCTTACCGCCAGAGTGGCAGTGCCGTCCTTTGCAGGGCGGAAAACCCCTGATTTGGAGATCGCAGCAAGCGGCTGGTCGAGTTGGAATTTCACCATGCGCGTGACGTCGGCCGTTTCGCCCGTGTTCAGTTTCGCGGTGACGATCAACTGGCGGTAGGCATTGGGGGAATCGATATCGATCGTCTTTGGGCTGACTTCGATGCTCGTGACTTTGCGCCCTTTCGGGAGTGTTTCATCGTGCTCTGCGACTTTGCCCTTGGCTCGGTCAGTGGCTTTCGGATCGGCTTTTACGAGCGCTCGCTTTTTGTCTACCGAAACGGGGGCAAAGGCGAGTTTCTCTTTCAGATCTGTGGCGTTGAGCAATCGGATCGAGCCATCGGCACCGGCAGCGGCGACCGTTTTTCCATCTGGAGAAAAAGCCACGGAGAATACCGCGCTGTCGACTTCGACCTTGGCGATCTGTTCTGCGCCGCGTGTCTGGAACTCTTCGATCTTGTCGTCTTTGTTGTCTGCGGCATTGGTGGAACGACGGACCGTTTCGAAAAGCTTTTTCAACTCCGGAGTGATCGTTGCGTCGTATTCGGATTTGTATAGGCTGATTTCGCCCTTGCCGTCGAGACTGGAAACCGCGGCGAACGTTTTTCCGTCAGGAGAAAAGGCGGCATCCCAGATGCGACCTTTCATCGCCGGGTATTTGCGGATAAGGTTCGCGTTGTCGCCAATCTTGCGAGCCGTCTCGCGATACATGCGATAAATCTGCGGCACGCCGTCTGATCCGCCGACGAGAATGTGATCCTGCTTCGGATGGCGCGTCACGGTATTGACGCCCCCTTTCAATGCGCCGGGAGTGATCGATGTGATATTGTCGATGAAACGCTCCGTCTCGACCCTCGTCAGTTTCGAAGTCATGTCTCGACCGACCGAAACGAGGTGATCGCCTTTGACCGACCAGACTGTGTCGAGAACCCAATCGTTGTGACTGCCCATAAAAAGAATTTGCTCGCCAGAGGATGCCCTAATCCCGCGAACCGTGTTATCCGGTAAACCGTAGGCGACGTGTTCTCCGTCCGGAGACCAGCTCGCGCCGTAGGCGGTGTCGAACCCAACGATCTTGGAGAGCTTGAGCTCTTTCTTGGAGAGGTCCCAGATCTGAATTTCACCCATCCGTCCTGGAAGACCACCTGCGACGAGCAGTTGTTTTCCATCCGGGGAGAATTCGACAGATTCGATGCGCTCGGAAAGTCCGACGAGGCGGGTCTTAAGACCAGAGCCGTCCGCTTTGTGAACGAGGACTTCGTGGAATCCAGCGACGGCGAGGAGCTTGCCATCCGGTGAGTAGTCCATCGAAGTGACGAGAGGGGGCACCGCATACTTCGGCGGATTCTCCATCGTGTAATTCTGCAGCGCATTTTCCGGAGTGTCGTCCTTTGCTCCCTGCGTGGCCCACTTTTTCACCAGCTTCACTTCGTAGTCCGTGAGCGGCTCGTCCTTCGGAGGCATTTCGGGGCGTTTCTCGCCCTCTTGCGTTACGATGAGCTCCATGAGGTAACTCTCTTCCGGTTTGCCGGGAATGATCGCGGTATCCGTTTCGCCGCCTTTAATCAGCGAAGCGACATCGGTCATGATGTAGCCCGACTTGGACTTGGCGGGCTGGTGGCAGCCCTGGCACTTTGCTTGTAAGACAGGCCGAATGTGCTCGTAGTAGCTGACCGTTTCCGGCAATGCGTCTGGCTTTGTTTCGGCAAAGGCAGGGGATATCGACAAGCAGGAAAAGAGGAGGAGCGAAGAAAGGCGTTTCATCTCTGGAATTCTAGCAGGTGGGACACGAATAGAGAAAATGATTGTAGGCCGCATGCCCAAATTCTCCAATGACGCGTTCACGCGGCGAATCAGCTTTCTTCACCGGCCCAGGGGGAATGTTCTTGTTGGTCGATTCGGAACTTTAAAGCTCGGGAAACCATGAAAAAGACACCGCTTACCCTATTTCCTGCATTACTCCTGATTGGTTTCCTTGGAGCGACCAAGTCTGGGGTATAAGAACTTTTCATTGGAGAAATCAAAACATTTGGCGGCGGGAATGGGTACTCAGCAATGGGCAGTTGCTTGCGATTCATTACAATTCGGCCCTGTTCTCAATAGTCAGAACGACATACGGAGGTGATGCAGAGACCACCTTTGCGTTGCCAGACCTGCGACGTCGCGTGCCAGTTCATGCCGGTGACGGGCCCGACCTGAGTTTCAAAAACCTCGGCGAGTGCAACCCTATCTCAGTGTGAATTTTATCATTGCCCTTCAGGCGACCTTTCCTTCCGGGAACTGACTTTGGAATTGCAGTTCGCGACAGTTATTTGGACTCACCCATCTACCGGCAACAGATTCACTACCAGGGGCCGGTGGTCGCTCGCTTTATCCCAACCGTCCCAGTGATAGATGTGAGACTTGTCCCGGTCGATCTCTTTGCTGATGCCCTTGCTGTAGAGCATGTAGTCGAATCGGGAATACGAGTCAGCGAAGCTCCAGTGATGGGTCCAGCGGAAGCCGTATTGGTCATCGAGCATTAGCGAGGTCAGGTAGTCGTCACGCCCGAAGCGTCCTTGCAGAGCCTTTACCGGTGGTTCGATGCGTAGGTCGTTGAAGTCGCCGGTCACGAGCAGGTTTGTTCCGGGTTCTTTCTCAAAGATATGATCGATGTGTTCACGGGCTAGGCGGGCTTCATTGAGGCGCATCAGGGCCTGGTCAGCCTCGGGGATTTCCCGTTTCGATTTCAAATGTAGGCCGACATATCGCAGATGATAATGCGGATTGATTCGCAGGGTCACATCGAGAACACCGCGTTGAAACGGTAGCTTGAGGTCGCCGATCTTGTAGGTGTAATCGTCGCGACTGTTCCGCGCGATGATTGGAAAACGCGAAAGCAATGCGAGATTTCGGTTGAACCCGCTTGCGGCAGTGACGAGTTCGGTCTCAGGCAGTTCAATCCCGGCTGCCTTGAGCCGTGCCTGCAGATCATCGAGATGCGTGATGTCCCCGATTTCGCAGACTCCGAGTATATCGGGCTGCATTACCTTGAGGGCTTCAATCAGCGGAGCGATCTCCTCCTCGGGCTTGGATCCATTTTCGATGACCTCACCTTCGACACGTCGATCCATCGAGAGGTAGTTCTTCAGGTTGTAGAAGACGACGGTGATTGGCTCCGTCGTTTTCGTGGACTCACTCTGAGCTATGGCACCATGCGGTGCGATTGCTACCGCGAGGGCATAAATAAAAGCAATCCGCAGGGCGCGAATTGCCATTGAGAAATTCATGTGGTTAGAAGTAAGGGAGAATTAGCCCTTATCTTCTTCGCCATGGTGAGGATCATCGTGATCCGTATCAGTGGAAGCGATGGAGTCATGTTCAGTGGGCTTTTTTTCCCACTCCTTGGCACCTTCAACTTCACCTTCTTTGATTTCGCGTTCGAACTCGTCCTTGGCTTTCTTGAACTCGCCCATCCCTTTCCCAACGCCGCGCGCCAGTTCGGGGATCTTTTTTGCTCCGAAGAGAAGAAGAACCACCAGGAAGATCGCAATCATCTCCGGCATTCCGAGGGCACCTAAAGCTAAAATATTCATATTCACGTCAGGAAATTATGCTGGAGTCGAGAACGATGCAAAGGGTATTTGCAGCCTTGATTCGGGTGGCGGAATCGCGTATGGGCAATTTTGATGGGGAAACCAACCCAGAAATCGTTACCTATTGCATTCGTGATGCGTATCTTTGTTGGGAGCTAGTATTGGAAAAGCGCAGTAAAACGTTACCCCGTCTACCTTAGGACCGGCGATTGACTTTTGGCCTGTTCCCGATTCAGTAGCCCGCCGATTCATCGAAACATGACATCCGAAGAAAACACGATGAAAACCCGAGAAGGGGAGATGGAGGAAACACTCTCTCCCTTCGCTTTCCTGCGACCCGAACTGGATCGCGTGGAGAAAAGGATTCGCGCGCAAGCGGAAGATTTTGACCCGGCTGTCGAGCCCTACGTGGGTTACATTCTCGATACTTCAGGGAAGCGGATTCGACCGGCGCTAACCTTTCTCGCTGGTGGTTCCACTGGCGAAGTCACCGACGATCACCAGAAGCTCGCAGTTGTGCTGGAGCTGATCCACGTCGCGACGCTCGTTCACGACGATATTATAGATGGTGCAGAGATTCGGCGACAAGCCCCGACCGCAAATGCCAAATGGGGAGATGCTCTCAGCGTCCTACTGGGCGATTGCCTTTTCTCCCACGCTCTCATGCTTTCGACTGAGTTTGATGACCGAGAGATCGGACGGCGCGTCGCAATATCGGCAAACGCAGTATGCAGTGGCGAAATTATTCAGACCCAGCGTCGTTTTGACATGCAACTGTCGAAAGAAGAATACTTCGACATCATCGAGAAAAAGACCGCAGCGCTCTTTGCTTCTGCGATGGAACTCGGTGCAAGGCTGAACGGAAGTTCCGACGCGGTTTGCGACACTCTCCGGGAGTTTGGTCTTGCGATCGGGGCCGCTTACCAAATTTACGACGACTGCATCGACTTGATTGGCGAGGAAACTCAGTTTGGAAAAACCCTGCGAACTGATCTCAACAAAGGAAAGCTAACCCTTCCGATCCTGAACCTTCTCGAGAGCTCCAATGAGAAGCAGCGTGAAAAGCTGCATCGCCTGCTGATCCAGAAAGAACCGCTCGATGTCTCGGCTCTTGCCAACATCGCAGACTATGTTGGCTCCATTGAAGCGGCCGTTGATACCGGACAGGAACTCATCGAGAAAAGTCGTCGTTGCCTCACCGTGCTCGACGAAAATGATCACAAAGAGGCTCTCAGCGGAATCGCCGATTTTCTCGATACACTGCTGGAAGACTGCCGTCAGTGACGTTTTTTGCCTTAGATTTGTCTTTTGAAGATAGGTTTTTCAAAAAAACTGATCTTTTTCGCCCTGTTGTTTGACAAATGGCACGGCAATTGCTTGTCTCTTAATGCGGTTACCAAACCCGAAGCCGGTGCTGTTGGCGCAGGATGCTCAGAGATTGAGTGGGCTTCGTTTTTTCTAAACCTAATAAAAAACACCTAAGTTAGACCATGGCTAAACTGAAACTTGAATATCTCTGGCTGGACGGATACGAACCCGTCGCAAACCTTCGTGGAAAGACGAAGGTTCTTGATGGAGATCCCGAAAAACTGACTCTCGAAGATTGCCCTGAGTGGGGATTCGACGGCAGCTCGACTTTGCAGGCGGACGGCGGCGACTCCGACTGTATGCTGAAGCCCATCGCGCTTTATCCCGGCTCTTCCCGACTCAACGGATTTCTCGTCATGTGCGAGGTAATGCTTCCTAGCGGCGAGCCTCACCCATCCAACTCACGTGCCACGATTCCCCAGGACGACGGTCTTTGGATC
>Ga0181569_10002141_pt1 | contig 15651 bp, 14 predicted proteins | sample 101ome_19_FD_132452 | JGI IMG/M metagenome (GOLD analysis project Ga0181569, IMG submission 132452) | Coastal salt marsh microbial communities from the Groves Creek Marsh, Skidaway Island, Georgia - 101405AT metaG (megahit assembly) | ecosystem: Environmental > Aquatic > Marine > Intertidal...
GAGCATAAAAGTTTAGAAAACGAATTAAAAAAAGCTGAACAAAAGTATAGAAATCTATTTGAATTTTCAGAAGATCCTATGTGGATTATTTATAAAGACAAGTTTATACTAGTAAACCAAGCAGTTGTGAACTTATTTGGCTATAAATCTGTTGAAGATTTTACAGCTACACATCCCGCTGAAATTTCTCCAGAGTTTCAAAAAGATGGAACTCCATCTAGAGATTTAGCAGATGAGATGATAGCTAAAGCATTTAAAGAAGGATACAATCGCTTTGAGTGGTTGCACAAAAAGAAAAACGGCGAAGAACTTCCTATGGAGATCTCTCTTACAAAAATACCTTATGCAGATTCTTCTGCTTTGTTTTGTATAGGACGAGATATTACGCAAAAAATAGAAGCTGAGCAAAAAGAGATAGAACTTCTAAACCACTTTGCTAAGATACAAGATATAACTGGACTAGGTATATGGTATGAAGATATAGGTACAAACCTTTACCATATTGATAAAGCAACGCAGGATATACTAGAGGTTGAAGGAGCTATTATTTCAACAACAGAACTTGCAAACATTCTCCATCCTGACTTTGTTGAGCCTTTTGTTGAAGTTAGGGAGCGTCTTTTAACAGTGCATGATATTACAGAATTTGATTTTGATATTGTCACGCCAAATGGTACACGAAAAAATATCCATTCAGAATGGAATTATACTTTTGATAATGAAGGAAACTTCATCAAACAAACTGGCTATGTTCAAGATGTAAGTGAAAGAACTCAGTATGAAGTAGAGCTAAAAAATGCTAAAGAAAAAGCTGAACATATAAGCCAATTTAAGTCAGAATTTCTTGCTAATATGTCTCATGAAATTCGAACACCTATGAATGGTATTTTAGGTATTGTTGAACACCTCTCAAAAATCGAAGAAGATCCTGAGAGGCTTAAGCAATTTAATATGATCCGTAACTCTGGAAATACACTGCTTCATATTATCAATGACATTCTTGACTTTTCTAAAATCGAGAGTGGTAAAATGGATTTAGAATTTCATCCAATTCATCTACATCAACTTGTTTCTGAAACAACTGGAGTTTTTCAAGAACTCATTGGTAACAAACATATTAAATTTATAAAAAACTGTGATGATAAGGTTCCAACTTGCATCATGGGAGATGAAGTGAGACTAAAACAAATCATTTTCAACTTATTGAGTAATGCAATTAAATTTACTTCTGAAAATGGGACCATATCTTTAAGCACACATTTTAATAGTAACAAAAATATTATACAAATTGCTATCTCAGATACAGGTATTGGGATTGCAGAAGATAAACTTAAAAGAATATTTGAAGCATTTGGACAAGAAGATGCTTCGACAACACGAAAGTATGGAGGAACTGGTTTAGGTCTAAGTATTGCTTCAAGTTTAATTGAAAAAATGGGTGGAGAGATTAAAGTCAGCAGTACTATGAAAAAAGGAAGTACTTTCACCATTCTATTGCCTTTACAAGAGTGTTCAAATCAAGATAAAGAACATTTACAACAAAGAGTTTTCGTTGATCAAGATATTGTAACTCTTACTGGACATATACTTTTAGTTGAGGATAATAAAACAAATCAGATGCTTCTTTCAATGATTTTGGGTGAACTTGGATTGACTTATGATGTAGCCAATGATGGAGTTGAAGCACTACAATTTTATAATGAAAACCAATACAATATTATCCTTATGGATGAAAATATGCCAAATATGAATGGTATAGAGGCTACAAAGCAAATTCGTTTTATGGAAAGTGATAAAAATCTTGAATCGATTCCAATCATAGCTGTTACAGCAAATGCTTTGGCAAAGGATAGAGATAAGTTTATAAAAGCAGGTATGAATGATTATGTATCTAAGCCTTATACGGAAGAGGATATTGTTGGGGTTCTTAAGAAGTTTTTGTAACCCAGAGGCATACTTTTACATTCATATACAGAGTGTTAAAAAAAATTTAATCACACAGATGAAAATTTATACAAAAAACAGATTATTTTAGAATGAAGCTTTTTATAATTACGAACAATTAATGTTGAAAACTAAAATAAGAGGAGATGCTCATGACGCATATGTATTTAAAAACTATTGACGGTGATGAAGTGTTTGAATTTGAAAAAGATTTATTTGACAAAATAATAAAAAGTATTGAATTTAAAAAAATTAAGAGACATGATAGAACCCTTTATTTGGTAAAAAAAGATACAAAGTGCTGTCATATAAATTTTTTACAAGATGACTACATAGAATAATGATCTTAAAGATGTAACTTTTTTGCTACAAAGAGATTCTAATTCCTACTGGACAATGGTCTGAACCCATAATTTCATCTAAAATAAATGCATCTTCAAGGTTTTCACAAAGGTCTTCGCTAATGAAAAAGTAGTCAATTCTCCATCCAACATTTCTTTCTCTAGCAGCAGTACGGTAAGACCACCAACTGTATCTATCCTGCTCTTCACCGTGAACATATCTAAAAGTGTCAATGTAACCGTGATCCAAAAGTTTATCTATCCAAGCTCGCTCAATTGGCAAGAAACCAGATGTTTTTTCATTTGCTTTTGGATTGGCAAGATCTATTTCTTTATGTGCTGTATTAACATCACCACATATTATGATTGATTTGCTATCATCTCTAAGCACTTCGCAGTAGTTTAGAAAATCATCATAAAATTTCATTTTGTGTTGAAGCCTTTCTTCTCCTTGTTGCCCATTTGGAAAATAAACATTGAAGAGCACTACATCATCATAGTGAGTTTCAACGATTCTGCCTTCATTGGTTATGTCTACATGCTCGCAAATAGAGTGAGAATCACTTTGTAATGAAGAGAATGTAGCAGTTCCACTGTAACCTTTCTTTTGGGCGGAGTTTACTATTTTCTCTTGATATTTCTTTTCGAATAAATGTTCAGGAATCTGTTCTTCTAGGGCCTTAATCTCTTGTAAGCAGAGTATATCTGTGTCTCTTTCATCAATCCATTTTAAAGCGTCTTTGTTTGCGACAGCTCGAATTCCATTAACATTCCAAGATATTATTTCTAAAGAGTCTGACATTATGCTGCTAAAAAAGGAATTGAAATTTTTCTAGAAGTAAGAGTTTTAGATCCTTGAAGAAGTTGAATAAACTCTTCACGAGTGATAACTGGCAAGCCAATCTCTCTACCCATAACTTTTTCGATTTTCTTTTGTTTTGCGTCAAAAAGTTGCATCTCTTCTTCGTCGTTTACTATTAAAAAATCTGCATTTTTATCAAATGCTTCTAATAATATAGTTCCGGCCATTAGATAAGAAACTTCGTGTGAACCCTTTGGTATGTCGAAAAACTTTGATTCTAGTTCAACGTATTGAGCTTCGCTTTTATCAATAATATTTTTAAAAGAATCATCATTTAAGCCGCAGTATAGAGCAATGTTGAAGTTTTCAAATGATTGTGTTGGTATATCATTGAAACTCACTTTGGCGTACGACTTTGAGCTTTCTTCATGATTTTGAAGAAGTCTGTGATTGAGTGTAGTCCTGATTCTAATGCCATTTTGAGTATCTACAAGTTTTGATAATTCATCTTTGAGTTCAGGTTTTTCCTTAATGATTTCAGAAGCAATAAATAATACATGTTCACCAATATAGTCGTCACAAAAATGAAGTGTATTTGATGCATAGTACTCAAGCATATACGTTTTATTTTCAATGATTGATTGTTTTTCTTCACTTGATAAGTAAGGATCAAGGAGATCTAATTTAGATTGATAATCTTTAGTATCGATTACAAAGTCACATAGTGCTCTTTTAATGCTTATAGGTTCTAGTATAAGCTCAGATTCGCCATTGAGAATATCTGTAACCATTGCATCAGATGTGATAAATAAACCATTGGCTTTTAAGAAAAATAATTCATCTTTAAGATAAGTGAATTTTTCTTGTTCATATATAGAGTCTAAAAGTGCAGATATTGTACTAAGGTTTTTTAATTTGAAGTTATATTTTTTATAGTAGGGTAAATAGTCTGTTTTACTATCAAATCTAAAAAGTTGAATTTCAATCATTAAGTCTTCTCACGAATAAATTTTTGCATATTCTACAATGGAAAAACTTTAGTTTTATTTTGAAAGTTATTTTATAGTTTGAAAGTAAGCACATACTCCAAAAAAGTTACTTTTAGAGTATGTGAAGTAGTTTAAACGAAGTCTACGTTTACTAGGTGGTGTTGTAGTCCGAGTTCTTCTTTTGAACAACCAAGTGCTAAGCCAACCATTTGTTGCATGTGTAAAACTGGAAGTTTTACTTCTCTCCCTATTGCATGGGATGCATGTGCAGTTTGAGTGTCAAGTTTAAGGTGGCATAATGGACAAGGTGTAACCATCCAGTCAGCGTTTCCATCCATTGCTCCTGCTATTGCTTTTCCTGTTAAAGTTGCTGCAGTATGTGGTGCTTGAAGTTCAGCATGGAAACCACAACACTTGTTTTTTTCTTCATAATCTACATTTTTACCACCACACGCAATGATAAGATCGTCTAACGAAGTAGGGTTGTATGGACTTTCAGGTGAATCATGAGTTTCATTTTGAAGTTCTGAAGGTCTGATGTTGTGACAACCATAAAAAGGAGCTACATTGAATTCACTAAGAGGTGTTACAACCATATCTTTAAGTTTGTCTAATCCAAAATCATCAATGATTGCATACAAAAAGTGAGTGATCTTAGATGTTCCTTTGTATTCAAGACCAACTTCAGCAAGCTTCTCGTTAACTCTTGCTTTTAAATCAGCATTCTTATCTAAGCGATCTTTAGTCATTGCAGTGTTTAGCTGACAAGTATTACAGATTGTAACCATAGTTAAGCCATGTTTTTCTGCATATGCGATGTTTCTAGCATTTAGTACAAGAGATAAAAAGTCATCATAATCTTGAAGGTGTGAAGCTCCACAACATGATGCTTCAACAAGCTCAACAAGTTCAATTCCAAGTTTATCAGCAATCGCCATAGTTGATTTCATTTGCTCAGGAGTACTTTGTTTAGCAGTACAACCTGTAAAAAGTGCATATTTTAATTTGCTCATTTTCCTCTCCTAGAACTTCGCTGTAGAAGAAGATTCTACTAGCTTTTTGATTTCATCAAGGTTTTCTGATTTTGTAATTCCCCATGGTGGAACTATTTTACCTTTAACAAACATTTTCGCTGCAACTGGTACATGCTTAACAATTGATGGACCTTCAGAATACAATACAAGACCACCTTCATCAAGAACACCATTTTTCTTGATAGAGTGTTTGAAACCAACAGCATGACGAGTAGCAACATTTGAAGTTGCAACACCTTCCTCAAAGAGCATATTATGAAGTTTAGTGATCTTATCGATAGGATTTACATCTTTTGGACAAACCTCTTGACATTCATAGCATTTTACACAGTCCCATAAGCCTTGTTTCTCTTCATGAAGTTCATTAAGTCTCGTTACGTGTGCATCATCACGAACATCCGCTTCAAATCTATACGCTTTAGCAAAAGCTGCTGGACCGAAGAAATCATCATTGATTTCAACAACAGGACAAGCGTAGTGACAAGCACCACACTGAATACAGATATCAGCCTCATTGAGCTCTTCAGCTTCCTCAGGTGTTACAATATGTTCGTGCTCTGGATGCTCTTCAACATCAGAGATAAGAAAAGGGTGAATTGCATCGTGTTTTTCCCAGAAATCACCTTTGTCGATGATCATATCTTTGACAGCTCGTTTGATACTTAATGGTTCTATGGTTAATTCATTACCAAAAAGATCAACCATATCATTCATACTTTCTTTACATGCAAGTGTTGAACGACCATTTACTTTAATAGCACATGCTCCACATATACCATGTCTACAAGATCTTCTATATGAAAAACTACCATCGTGATCCCATTTAATTCTGTTTAAAATATCTAAAACAACCTCTTCAGATGTGACTTCCATTTCATAGTTTTCATAGTATGGAAGGTAATCCTCATCAGCGTTAAAACGGAATACCTTAAAATGTACTGTTTGTGTTGTTAATGAATGTGTACCCATAAGTTTTCTCCCTTAGTAGTTTCTAGCTTTAAGTTCATGTTTTCCAAGAACAACATCCATGTAGTCAAGTGAGATTTCACCATTTTTATCCATGTAAGCCATTGTATGTTTCAAGAAGTTTTTATCATCTCTTTCCTGGAAGTCTTCTCTGTAGTGAGCACCTCTGCTTTCATCTCTTGCTACAGCACTCTCAACAATAAATAGAGAGTAGTCTAGCATATGACCAAACTCTATTGCTTCTTGAAGCTCTGTGTTGAAAACATTTGATTTATCCTTGATTCGTATATCTTTGAATCTTTCTCGAATCTTTTTCACTTCTTTGATTGCAGTCTCTAAAGTTTTCTTAGTTCTAAACGCACCTGCATTTGCAGTCATGCATTGTTGAAGTTCTTCTCTTAATCCAGTTACAGTTTCGTGTCCATTATTTCCAAGTACAAAGTCGATCTCATCAAGAGCAGTTTTTGCATCTTCTTCAGTTGCAGGACGTAGTTGAATATTGTCAATTTCGCTTACCATTGTTTTTCCAACAAATCTACCAAAAAGCAAAGCTTCTAGTACTGAGTTTGCACCAAGGCGGTTTGCACCATGAACAGAAACACATGAACATTCTCCTGCAGCATAGAATCCTTCTACATATTCATCGTTGTTTTTACGAACATTTCCAGCAATATTTACAGGAATACCACCCATAGAGTAGTGTGCCGTTGCTGAAATAAGTATAGGCTCTTTAATCATATCCAAGCCTAAGAATGTGATTGCAAGATCGCGAAGCTCAGGAAGTCTTTCCATTATAAGATCGCGTCCAAGGTGTGTAACATCAAGATACACAGCGTCTTTTCTAGGTCCTACACCTCTACCTTCTCTAATTTCATTGAGGATCGCTCTAGAAACAACATCACGAGAAGCAAGTTCCATAGCATTTGGGGCGTATTTATCCATAAACCTTTCACCTTCAGAGTTGAAAAGTCGTCCACCTTCACCGCGAGCAGCTTCAGAGATAAGTACACCATTTCCTGAAAGTCCAGATGGGTGAAATTGAACAAACTCCATATCTTCTAAAGGTAAACCATGACGAGCAACGATGCTTAATCCATCACCTGTATTTGCATGGGCATTTGAGTTGATCTTGTAACTTCTAGCGTAACCACCGGTAGCAAACATTACAGATTTTGAATTAAAAATTACAGTTTGCATATCACGAATGTTAAAAGCAACTACACCTGAAACTTTTCCATCTTTATAAATGATATCAGCTGCATACCACTCGTCCCAAAATTTTACTCCGGCACGGTGAGCTTGCTCATATATTGTTTGAAGTAGTGTTAAACCAGTTCTGTCTTTTGCATAACATGCACGTGGTGAAGATTGCCCACCAAAAGGTCTTTGAGCAATTTTCCCATCTTTGGTTCTACTAAATGCAGCACCCATTCTCTCAGCCCATCTGATAGTTTCTGGAGCTTTTTGACACATGAATTCAACTGCATCTTGATCAGCTAAATAATCAGAACCTTTCACAGTATCGAATTCATGTAATTCGATACTATCTTCATCACTAAATGCTGCATTAACTCCACCTTGTGCTGCACCAGAGTGACTTCTTAGTGGGTGTAGTTTTGTGATAACTGCAACTTTTTTACCTGCTTTTTGCAACTCTCTTGCGGCTGCACATCCTGCAAGACCTGAGCCAACAATAATTGCATCGTAAGTATAAATTGGAATACTCATTAACCTTCCTTGTAACTTGAATTTAAGAACTTAAATATTGCTGATTATATCGTTAATAGCCTTTTTGAAGGTTAAATATCTATCTTGGGGAAATGTCCTCTTAGTTTGTTACTATTTAGGACATCTTAATAAATTAGCTTGAATCATTTTTTTTATTTTGGGAGGTCTTTTATTTGTATAATTTTATTGTTTCCATGCTTTTGAGCATGTTGAAGTAACTCTTTTGCTCTTTTGATTGACTCTTCAATTGCATTGTTAGTTGATTTTTCAACAAAGCCACCACTAACTGTAACTTGTATCTTTTCTTGATTTTGATTTAAGAATTTAATTTCAGAAATACTTTGTCTTAAAAGGTCTGTATCTTTAAATAGCTCTGCTTTATTCGATCGTGCATATATGAGAGTGAATTGATTGTAGTCAGTTCTAGCAATGATGTCACCTGATTGTTTGTGAAGAGATAAAGAATAAGCAACTTTCTTTAATATATCTTGAGTGAGTTCCTGAGTGAAAGGTCTGTTGTTTTTTGAGAAGTTGTCAATTTCTAATACTGTCACAGAAGAAAAGCTGTTGTTTTTACTCTTTTTTTTCTCTGAGTATGCTTGAATCATTCCTTTGTCATTATAGATGTTTGTGACTGGATCAAGCATTGAAGGATCATCAGAAGCTGAGGATTTTCGTTTCATACGTAGTGCAATTGAGTCTATTTCTATAGTGTTGATTTGTGAATCTTTACTTGAATCCAGATCTTTTAAAATCATGATGTCTTTATAGATTAAGTCAAAATTTTTTTTGTACCATAAAACGTTTAGTAGTGTCAGAAAAAATAACAAATAAAAAGCTTTGCTATAGATAGTGAATCGTTCATTATTTAAATAAAGAGCATCTGTGACATAGATATTGATGTTTTTATTCACTTCATAAAACGCTGTTTCAATCTCTAAAACTCTTTGTTTTACTTTTTTCTTGTCACTTGAATCAAAGTGGTCTCTTAAAAGTGAATCGTATTTTTGAATTGATTGCTTAAGTTTTAAAAGTTGCAAGTTATGATTTTTAAAATCTTCAAGAAAAGCAGAGGATAAGTAGTAATATTTGCTCATCTGTGTGATTGCATCAATTTCATTATATATCGTTGCCATTTTTGCGTTGTAATCAAGAATTTTAAGACTATTTTTGTCTTTTGATTTTTCTAAATACTCATGTAGAATTCTCTCGTAACTATTAAAAGCCTGCATATTGTTGTTTGAAATATTTTCCTCGATAAAAAACAATAAGATAAAAAGCGATAATAGAAAAATGATTATATTTTGAATGTTCATATTTTTAAAGATTTTCAAAATAGATTGTTGCATAAAAAAGTCCTAAGAGATGGTATAATTCAAAATATTCTATATCGTTGAATATTAATATATACTTAATGATAAAAAATATTATTTTTGTAGCTTATATAAGGTTTGATTACGGTGAATTTAGAAAATTATTTTATATCTCTATTTGAAAATAAATACATTGGAGATGATGCTGCTGTAATTAATAATTACGTTTATTCTAAAGATGCGTTTTTTGAGAATGTACATTTTAAAAAAGAGTGGATGAGTTATTATCAGATAGCACGTAAGTCTATGCTGGTAAATATTTCAGATGCTATTGCTATGAATGCAAAGCCAAAGTATATTTTAATGAGTGTTGCAATGCCAAGTAACATTACAAAACTAGAAATGGAGCAGTTAGCACAAGGGTTTCAGGATGTGGCTAGAGAGTTTGAGTGCGAGATTATTGGTGGCGATACAATCAGCAACACAAAACTTGACATCACTATCACTGTAGTCTCTTATACAAAAAAACCTCTTGAGAGAAGAGGTGTTAAGGTTGGTGATTACATTGCCCACACTGGTACGCTTGGAAATTCAAAAAAAGATCTTCAAAAGCTATTTAGAGGTGGTTCGCTTCATAAAAAATCTAAATTTATAAACATTCAGCTTCGGGACTCTTTTGTTTTTAATACAGCTCGTTTTCTTTCAGCTGGAATGGATCTCTCTGATGGCCTTTTTAGTGACTTAGGAAAGTTGTCTGAATCAAGTAAAGTTGGATTTCATCTTTTTAGATCAATTCCAAAAAGTGTAGCTTGCAGTGGCGAAGAGTATGAGATACTTTTTGCTTTTTCTCCTCGAAATAAAAAAGTAGTTTTGCGAAGAGCAAAACAAAGTCGTACGCCGATCAATATTGTTGCAAAGGCAAGTAGAAAAAAATATATAAATAGATGTAAATCACATCATTTTAAAAAATAGGGAATAGTTTACGTGGATAGGTTTTACTCTTTAGCTCATGCAAGTATAGATTTTAGGTTCAAGCAAAGTCCAAGAGATTTTGTAGTTGAAGAGATACCTTTGTATGAATTTTCTGGAACTGGTGAACACTTGGTGTTGTTTATTCGAAAAAAAAATCTCTCAACTAATGAACTTGTCGGAATACTTTCTCGTTTTTTAGGAATAAAAAATAAAGAGATAGGATATGCAGGTTTGAAAGATAAGCATGCTCTTACAAAACAGTACATATCTGTTCATAAAAAACATGAAGATGCTTTGAAAAATTTTGATCATGAAAATATAAAGATTCTTTCAATGACGTATCATGAAAACAAATTAAGGATTGGGCATCTTAAAGGAAACCGTTTTTATATCAGACTTAAAAAGGTAAATCCTACAAGTGCTACAAAGATTGATGAAGCTCTTAAAAATATTGAGTCAAATGGAATGCCTAATTACTTTGGTTATCAGAGATTTGGAAATGATGGTAACAATCATATAGATGGTGAAAAAATAGCTAAGGGATTGAAAAAAGAAAGAAATCCTAAAGTAAGAAAATTTCTTATCAATTCGTACCAGAGTCATCTTTTTAACATGTGGCTTAGTAGGCGACTTGAGATAAACACTTTGATAAGTAGTTTTAAAGCCCAAGAGTTAGAATCACTTTTAAATCTTCCATTGGAACAAATAAAGAACTTACAAAAACAAAAACATAGTTTTAAGTTGTTTCCTGGTGATATAATGGAGCATTACCCATTTGGCAGGTTATTTGAGTTCAGTGGAGATGAAGAGGACCTGGAGCGTTTTAATAACAGGGGAGTTTCTGTTACCGGTCTTTTATCTGGAAAAAAAGTAAGTTTGGCTTCAGATATAGCTAGAACCATAGAGAAGGAATTTGATGAAGAGATACATATTGATGGATCTCGTCGCTATGCTTGGGTATATCCAACAGAAATCGAAGGAAAGTTTAACTCAGTTGAAGCACAGTATGAACTTCACTTTACTCTACCAAAAGGCTCATATGCTACGGTACTTATTGAAGAGCTGGCAAAACGCAAAATAAATGAATAAAAATATAGGAATACAAATGAATAAAAAACACTTTACATCTCTAGTTTCACAAAATTTTGGAAAGTTTGCTAATAAAGAGTTTCCTAAATGGTTTCAAAATGTAGTAAATTATTCATACGTTAAACTTATGGGTTTAGATATGAGTGAGTTTCGTTCACCAAATACATACAGAAGTTTAAATGCTTTATTCACTAGACGACTTCGTGAAGATAGAAAATACTCTTTAGATGGTGAGGACTTTATTTCACCATGCGATTCTTGGATATCAGAATGTGGAACACTTGATAATGAATATGCTTTACAAATTAAGGGTATGAGTTATACGTGTGATGATTTTTTAGGAGATCAATTTACAGATGAGGAAAAAAGTAAAGTTCATAATGGTACATTTATAAACTTTTATCTTTCACCAAAAGATTATCATCGTTATCATATTCCTACAAATTTAAAAGTTCTAAAAGCTGTCCATATACCTGGAAAGTTTTATCCTGTTAATGTTCCATCGCTCAAGAAGAAAATAAATTTATTTATTGAAAATGAACGAGTTGTTTTACAGTGTAAAACGAATAACGGAAAAAACTTCTTCATGATTTTAGTGAGTGCTTTAAATGTAGGTGTTATGCAAGTCAATTTTGAACCTAAAATTCAAACAAATGCAAATGAAACTGATCCTCAAGCGTATGAATTTAAAGATCTTTTTTTAAATAAAGGGGATGATTTTGGTTGTTTTGAAATGGGATCAACTATAGTTGTGATAGCTCCTAAAGATATGCTTGATCTTCAGATTGAAGCTGGAGATAATGTACGCTATGGTCAAACAATTGCAAAGTTAGTTAGTTAGGATACATTACTTTGTCAACTACACTTGAGAACATTGAAGTGCTTTTTCAAAGCAGACAGTTGTTTGAAAAAAATGTACTTAATGCAGTGACTAATAAAGATCGTGCGGAGATTGTTCACCTTTTAGCTGTACGAATGGTTAATGATCTATTGAAAGAACATCTTAATTTTGTTTACTTAAAAGATTTATCAGATTTTACTTTACAACATGTTTTAAATATATTGTTTAAAGAGATTGCCAGCGAGTGGGTAGATTATGCAATTGAAGATCTTGGTTTTACAAAAACAGATGCTATTGCAGTTTTAAAAGATCCTAAAAAAGTGAAGTTTATTCGAAATCTAACGAAAGAGTACTATAGGGATTTCAAAAAGTTTATCTTTGAAGAGATATCTGAGAGTTTTGTGCAGTTACTTCTTTTAAATTCTGTTCAAGACACTAGAAGCCGTATGATTAATACTATTATAAATAGTGACTTAATTCCAAATAGAAGTATTTTAAATATCAATAGCTCTGATCAACTTTGTGAGTCTGTTTTAATAGCAAACAAGAAAAAAACAGAAGCTATTGAGGAGATCAAATTAACTATTCAAGATATGGAAGTAGGTATACGAAATCAAGCTTTGAAAATAGATAAAAGAGAGAGTTTAGCAGAAGCTTTGCCTATATATAAGCGTAGACTAAAAGAGCTTGAAAATGTTAAGCTTGCAACTTATAGCAATACGCTTCAAAGAGCCAAAAGAGCGATTGTTAATGCTCTTGAAAGTAGGGAAGAAGAAGATTCATAGTGAATTAACAACTTTTAGTTTTACAAGAAGTTTTTCATCTTCTTGATAGATATCTAGTTTTGTCTCAATAGAAAATTCATCTTTTAAGAGTACTCCTTGAACCGAATGTAACACATGGGCAAATTTTTGAAACATTGGTGCTATGACATAGTCAATATTGTCTTTTTTTAAAAGATTAGCGAGTGTTTCTATGGTGCAGTAATACACACCCTTATTGACTTCCCTTTGAATTATATACTCTTTCATCATAAGTATGTTGTTTCTCAGAGCTTCTTTGTCCTCATCTGTAATAGTTTCGCTTTCTTTTGCACGCTGTAAATCGTGATGTATGAGTTCTTGAGCTTTTTTTGCTTTAATGGCAATGATTTTTTCTAGTTTTGGACAGTATGTTTGTAATTTTGAAAATAATTCATCATTCTCAATTCGTTTAGTGCAGATATCATAGGTGTAAATCTTGTCTTGGATATACTCATGATCTAAAGCATCTAAAAGTTGCATCACTATATTTAGGTATGCAAACTTATCTTCTTTGTTGTTGTCAAACTCAATGCCAGTGTGAGAGATAATAGGTTTGGGACCAACATACTTGAGAAGCATAATAATTCCTTATTACTGTTAGTATGTTGTTATATCGGTAGTTAGTGCTTAAACATTAAATCTAAAGTGCATTACATCCCCATCTTGCACTATATACTCTTTCCCTTCAAGACGCATTTTTCCAGCTTCTTTCGCTTTTGTTTCACCGCCAAACTCTATAAAATCGTTATATGATATAACCTCTGCTCGGATAAAACCTTTTTCGAAGTCATTGTGAATTGCTGCTGCTGCACGTGGAGCTGTTGAGTTTTGTTTAATAGTCCAAGATCGAACCTCTTTAACGCCTGCAGTAAAATAAGACATAAGACCTAGCTTGTGGAAGCCTTTGTGGATAATTTGTTCAAGACCAGATTCTTTAACACCAAGGTCTGTAAGAAATTCAGCTGCTTCTTCATCTTCGAGGCCTATGAGTTCTTCTTCAACTTTTGCACAAAGCTTAATAAGTTCACAATTATTAGCTTGAGCATGCTCTTTAAGAGCCTTAACATATTCATTGTCTTCTAGGAGACCATCTTCATCTGTGTTTGCTCCATACATGATCTCTTTATCTGTTAAGAGTCTTGTTTCTTTAGCAAGTTGTTTGTATTCATCACTAGATGATTTCTCAAAGTTTCTTGCAAGGTTACCATCACCTAGAAACTCTACAAGCTCAGTTGCAAGGTCTAAAAGAGGTTGTGCTTTTTTATCAGCTTTTGCTTGTTTTTTAAGTCTCTCGATTCTATTGGATACTACTTCGATATCAGCTAAAATAAGTTCACCTTCTATTATTTCAACATCTCTAAGAGGATCAATACTGCCTTCGTTATGAACGACATTATCATCATCAAAGCAACGTACGATTTGAAGTATCACTTCTGTTTCACGAATATTTGAAAGGAATTTGTTTCCAAGCCCTTCACCTTTACTTGCACCTTTTACAAGCCCTGCAATATCAACAAAGTCAAGAGTTGAATAGATAACTTTTTCTGGATTTACAATTTTTGAAAGTTCAGCAAGTCTTTTGTCAGGTACCGGTACGACAGCTTTATTTGGTTCTATGGTACAAAACGGATAGTTTGCTGCTTCAGCATTCTGTGCTTTTGTTAGTGCATTGAATGTTGTTGATTTTCCAACGTTTGGTAGTCCTACGAGACCGATTGCTAAACCCATGATTTAATTCCTGCTATATAGTTTTGTATATATTTTTAAAAAATATACAGTTTTAAAATTTTGAGATTATACTGTACTAACCTTATAGCTCAGTGAGTTTTCAAAAATATATAAATTAGAGACATTTATATCTGATCTTAGGATATTTTAGATAAACTCATTGGATGCATAGATTTAGGTTTTTTATAATTGGTTTTATTTGTAGTATTTTAAGCTACAACTTATTTGCTTCAAAAGTAAAGCTTGAAAGTGTTAGTGTTCAGTTGAAATGGTTTTATCAATACCAGTTCGCTGGTATTATCATGGCAAAAGAGAAGGGCTTTTATGAAGATTTTGGATTAGATGTAACAATCAAAGAGAGAAATCCTAAGTTAAACAACATACAACAAGTTCTTGATGGTGAATCCCAGTATGGAGTTGCTGATGCTGTTACAGAGCCGAAGGTAAACCTGTTAAAGTTCTGGCAACTATATTTCAACATAATGCAATGGTACTACTTAGTAAAAAAGGGAGTGGAATAATAAGCCCTTATGAAATTCGTGGGAAAAAGATTGCGTATCAAGTAGGACTTGATGATAGCACTATAACAAGCTTGCTTGAATTTGCAAAATTAGGTAAGCAAGATTATACTCTAATGCCTATGGATTATACTCACATGGATTTTGTAAATGGAAATGTTGATGTGACTGAGTCTTATGTGAGTAACGAACCATACTGGCTTAAAAAAGAGTATGGAATTGATGTGAATATCATCGATCCTAAAAATTATGGAATTGATTTTTATGGTGATCTTATTTTTACAACGGAAAAAGAGATCGAAAATCATCCTAGCAGGGTAAAAAAGTTTAAAAATGCTACTTTAAAAGGTTGGAAGTATGCCTTGGAAAATACCCATGAGACCATAGAAACTATACTGAAAAAATACAACTCGCGCAATTTAACCTATGATAAATTAGATTATGAGGCAAAGATTACAAAAAATTTAATTGCAGAGACCTATATACCTTTAGGAACTGTTCAAAAAGAAAGGTTTATGGTTTTAGCTGACCTTTACTCAAAAAAAGGGGTTTCAAAAACAAAACTTGATGATGCAGTTGAAAA
>Ga0181569_10002146_pt1 | contig 15641 bp, 13 predicted proteins | sample 101ome_19_FD_132452 | JGI IMG/M metagenome (GOLD analysis project Ga0181569, IMG submission 132452) | Coastal salt marsh microbial communities from the Groves Creek Marsh, Skidaway Island, Georgia - 101405AT metaG (megahit assembly) | ecosystem: Environmental > Aquatic > Marine > Intertidal...
AGGCGAGTCGCCGTAGCTGCGTTCGCGGCGATCCCACGGCGAACAGTAAATGCCAAACTTCAGTCCACCGCGCGCACAGGCCGCGCTTACTTCGGCGACGACGTCTCCACGTCCGTCGCGCCACGGGCTGTTTTTTAGCGAGTGCTCGGTGTGTGCGCTGGGCCACAGACAAAATCCGTCGTGATGCTTGGCTGTAAGAATAAGCAGCTTCATACCGGCGTCGCAGCAGGCAGCCACCCACTGGTCCGCATCAAACTCCGTCGGATTAAAAAGTGCGGGATCTTCCGCGCCGTCTCCCCATTCGCGATCGGTAAACGTATTGATACCAAAGTGGGCAAACGCGATATACTCCAACCGCTGCCAAGCCAGCTGGCGCGCCGTCGGGCGCGCCGCCAGCGCGCGCGTCAAAACGCGGTCATTATCCTGTGAATCTGCCATAGAGCAAGCCTACTGCGCCGTCTTTTGACGCCGCCGTTCGCGCGCGTTGCGCGGCATTTTTTCCCGCAGCTCGTTCACGCCGTTTTCTCCCTTGGTCAGGTTAAAGGCGTCGTAGAGCTCACCCGTAGCCGTATAGGCGCGGTAGACCAACTCGTCTCCGTCGACTTCGATGATTTGATAGAGCTGCGTGTCCTCGGCCACGCGGCGCATAAGCGGATGAACGGCGCTCTCGTACATCTTGGGACCGCTGACTGAAACCACATATACCGTGCCGCTATCATCGTCGCGCACGCTCAAGCCGCTGCGCACATTGCGCGTGCGCCCGTAGGTATGGTCGTGTCCCTGTAGGACCAAATCCACCTCGTGGCGATCGATAATGGGCATCCATAGAGCGCGCAGTTCGGCGTTGTCGCGACCGGCCGCTGCTGAAAAAATGGGATGGTGGAACGTCAGCACCGTCCAGTGCTGCGGGTTATCGGCCAGCACGCCGTCGAGCCACGCGACCTGCTTTTCAAGCTGCTCGTTGGTATTGAGCACGACGATGCGCACGCCCTGATAGTCGACGTAATAGACCGTCTCTTCCAATCCTTCCGGTCCGTGCGCTGGCAGGGCAAACTGCGGGCGCCAGTGCGCCGACAAGTGGCGCACGCCATCCTCGTCGGATCCGTATTCGTGGTTGCCGGCCGCTGCAATGCTCGGCAACATACCGTTGAGCCATCCACCCGCATTAAACCACTCGCCCCACTGTGCGTCCCGATTGTGGCGGTCGATCAAGTCTCCAGCATGGACGATAAAACGCGCATCGCTGGCGTGCTTGTAGGCCTGGCGAATTACGCGCGACCACTGTGACTTAACCTCTCGCTGCGCATCACCAAAGTAAATAAACGAAAACGGCTTGCGCTGACGGCTGGCCGTGCGAAACTGGAACCACTCACTCCAGTTGGCGCCGTCGCCAACGCGATAGGCGTAAAGCGTTTCGGGTAGGAGTCCCTTAAACTCCACGGAGTGATAGCTAGCCTCGCCCAAATCCGTCGATAGCTTCTGCGTAGTCGCCAACACCGTTACCGCATCATCTTGCATCCCCTCAATGCGGCCAAAGCCACCGTGCGGCGTGGCCACCGTGAGTTCGGCCACCGCGCTGTCGACGCGCGCGGCCGTGCGCCAGGTAACCGCCTGCGAGGTAGCCGGGTCGTCCGTCCACGTCAGCACAATCCGATCGGGCACATCGAGCGGACGGTGCAGCTCGGCTTCTGAAACGGGTTCCGGCGTGTGGGCGTGGACTGCTGCTACCTGCAGAGCAAAAACCAGCGCAGAAAGCGCGATCGTTACTGTGAAGAACATGCCATTCCTTTCGACGTTTACTGCGGTGCAATATCACATCGCATTCAAAGAACGAATACGGGACGTGCACTTGGCAAGGCGCGCGCCATCACGCCGTGCCTCAAAATATATCAGACCACTGCCGGGCCCGCTGGCGCAGCGTTCGCCCTAGCCTAAATCCGTGTACTTGGCGATGGGTGCTGCGTGTACCGTGCGCTCGGCGCCGGCCTGTAGCGCGTCGATTTCGCGCTGAGCGGCCTGCACCTGTGAATCGCTATCGAGGACTTCGAGCCCCATGCGCACGCGATGCGTCTGGCCTGGACCCAGCTTTACCAAGCGCCCGTGGGTGCGTTCAAACGCCTTGGCATTGGGATAGTCCGTTGCCGGCTCTAACCCCGTCACGTAGCCATCGGCTTCTGAGGCCGTATTTTTCCACTGGGTAAACGCCGGTAGCTCGTTCTTGTTGAAGCGCAGCAGAAGCGCCCGATCGGCCGCCGCATTGCGCAGCATGGCCAGCGTGGCACCGCTGTCGTCGGCCAGCAGATCATACCAGTACACCTGTTCGACGTAGCCTGCCGTCGGTCCCAAGTACTCCTCGTACGCATCGAGTCCCTCAACCGCGCGCGGATCGCGCGGCGCTACTTCCCGGGCGGCCACCTCCAGGCGCGAGCCCGCCTCTAGAAACGGCGCGCCAAAATTGCAGTGGTAGAGCAGCTCCATCTCGGCGTCGATGCCCTTCATGTTGGTGACCTCATCCTCGATAAGCAGCTCGTTAGACCCCACCCGCGTCGAAGCCGTGGCCAGCAGCCTGTACTGCGGACAGAACAGCCCTGCCTCGTGCACTTCACCGCGCACCACGAGCGTAGCGGGATCGCCGGGTATGACCAGGATCTCCACCCGCCAAGCGGGTAGGTTTGCGATTTTACCGTGCAGCGTCAGGTCGACCTGCGTCGGCACGCCCATATTATTGGGCACGACGTCCGGCCCTGGGGCCCCCGTCGAGTCGAGACCGCAGCGCACGATGGCCTCGTCAAAACCCGCCAGCCAGCCCAGTCCGCCGCGGTCCTGCAGATCGACCAGATTGGGGTGAACGGGTCCGCGCACCGGCGAGTTCCAGCCGATGTCTAAGCCGTTGTAGCGACCTTTCCAAATGCCCATACCGCGCGTAGGCAAAATGGTGAACGACAGGGCGCCATTGTCCACTTCTATAACGTCCACGCCGTCGCCGGGGCCCCCGCGCAGCACGCGTTTTTCAATAGACCAATCCCCTTCCATGCCGAGGTCGGCAGGCGTCAGCTTAAACGTCTCCAGCCATATATCCCGTTCGGCGTCTGTCAGTACCCAAGACTTTGCTGCTGTCATAATTCCCTCTCCTTGTCGAATCTATATTTCCAATCTTCGTTTTCGTATTTTTGCACCGCGCAAGAGCGCGCTACAAGGTATAGGAGATGGCGCGTGCAAAGTCAACGAAGCGCAGAGCCGTTGAGGTGCGCCACAAACTGAATTATCTTGCTGCTGCACATCGCGTCGCACCAGCAAAGGAGGAGAACGTATGAGCACAATTCCCAAGCGCACATTAGGACACACAGGCCTTGAAGTCGGCACGCTCGGCTTTGGCGGCGCCCCGCTGGGCGACCTGTTTGAAGCAGTTTCCAATGAGTGCGCCCAGTCAACTCTGCAAGCGGCCTGGAATGCCGGCATCCGCTACTACGATACCTCACCCTTTTACGGCTACGGCAAGAGCGAACACCGCTTGGGCTATTTTCTCCGCGACCAGGAGCGCGACGATTTCGTCCTCTCGACCAAGGTGGGACGCGTCTTTAAAGCTGCGCGCGACCTCAAGACTTTCGATAAGGGAGGCTGGGTCGGCGGCCTGCCTTTCACATTCCACTTTGACTACAGCTACGACGGCATTATGCGCTCGTGGGAGGACAGCCTGCAGCGCACCGGACTCAACGCCGTCGACCTGCTGCTAATCCACGACTTAGACAGCTTTTTCCACGATAGCGAACAGCGCTTCTCCGCCTATCTGAATCAGCTCATTACCAGCGGGTGGCGCGCGCTAGAGGAGCTGCGTTCGCAGGGACTGATCAAAGGAGTGGGAGCCGGACTCAACCGCATGGGAGCCCTGCCGCGCCTGCTCGATGCGGTTGATCTAGATTTTTGCATCATCGCCATGCCCTACACGTTGCTCGACCAAGAAGTCTTAGACGAGGAGTTTCCCCTGTGCCAAGAACGCGGCGTGCACGTCGTCATCGGTGCCGTATTCGCCTCGGGCATTCTCGTCAATGGACCGGTAGAGGGCGCGCGCTACGCCTACGAACCAGCGTCGGAGGAGATATTAGAAAAGACGCGGCGCATCGAAGCGGTGTGCCAGCGTCACGATGTGCCGCTGCCGGCTGCCGCCATGCAGTTTCCGCTGGGCCACTCGCTGGTCACTTCCATCATACCCGGCGCCATGGCGCCTGAGCACATAGCGACCAACGCTGGTTGGTTCCAACATCCGATACCGACGGCACTGTGGGAGGAACTCAAGCAGGAGGGACTGCTGCGTCCGGACGCACCGACGCCCTAAAGCGCTTATTCGAGAGGCCGCACGCGCAGGGCCAGATGGGGCCGACCGGGTAGTTCGAGCTCCACCTTGCCCTCAAAAATACCGAGCGTTTCAATCTGCATATCCCAGGTATCAATTACGTCGACGGCGTAGCGCCCGCGCTCGGGCAGGCCGTTTTCAAAGTGGCGTGGCTGGTGCTCACCCAAATAGATCAATCGATAGTCGCCGCAGCCGCCGGCCGGCGTGCGATCCCAGGGAAAATCGCCCGCCAGCGGCTCGATGCCGCGCGGACCCTCTTCGACAATGCGACGCAAAAAGGCGATGCGCGGGGCGCTCTGCCCGTGCAGCACGCCCCCCTTTGACCACCACAGCACGTCTTCTGGATGTTCATACGTTTCGCCGTGCCCGGCATATCCGCCGTAGCAGACGCTAATCCAAAAGCGATGGACCAGCTCGCGCGCAGTGATATTGCCCCAGTTCCGCTTAATATTGCCCTCGTATTCGCACTCGTCGTCAATGACCGGCTTGCCGTACTGCGCGCGCCACTGCCGCATGCGCTTGACGTCCCAATACTGCACGCAGACGTGCGTCACGCCTTCCTTTGTGTGGTCATAGCTGTGCTCGTAGCGACCGTTGTGGATAGAGCGTAGATGGCCGTAGGGATCGCCCAAACGGACGATGTCAAAAAACCGATCCCACACTTCTATCGGCTTGTCGCGCAGCATAAAGTCGTACTCATTGGCCATCGACCACCAAACGTTGGCATAGGACGACAGGCGGGCTACTACGTAGCGCAGATAGGCGTAGTCGCTCTCGTGCGGCATAGTGGAAAAGCCCCAGCGATCGTAGGGATGAAAAAGAATCAAGTCGGCCTCGATGCCCAGATCGCCCAGTTCCTCAACGCGCCGCTCAAAGTGGCGGAAAAAATCGACGTCGTAACGGGTGAAATCCCACTCGCCGTCGCTTCCCTTTTCAAACGGATAGTACGCAGGCTCGTTCTTGTTGAAGATGTAGTCTTTGGGAAAGACGCACATGCGCATCTTGTTGAAGCCGGCCGTCTTCAGCGTTTCGAGCGTTTGCTCCTCCAGTGCGTCCCCCTGATGGGCCCAAGCATAGCAGGTCGTACCGAAGGGATAGTAGGGCGTGCCGTCGGCATAGGCGAAGTGAAAGGTATCGCGCACGCGCACCGGACCGTGCCGGTCTGCGCCGGGCTGCACGCAGGCAAAAGCGCCGCTCTGACCGCTTAGCGCATCGACGTTGCTCTCCGTCACATAGGACCACTGGCCGAGCTGGGTGGGCATAAAGCGAATGCGGTAGACGCCCTCTCCATCGTAGAAGCCGTCGACGCGCATGCGCTTCTGGCCGTTGCTAAACTCGGCGCTCAGCTGCACGTCGACAAAGGGATTGCCTGCGCTCGGTCCAGCCAGCTGCACTTCAAAACGCGCCCACTGCTCTACTGCTCTATCCATGTGATCCGCTCTCTTTCCACGCGCCGTGTATCCTGCGTTGACCGCCTAGCCGCCGTAAATCACCGGACTATAGGCCGGCTCGTCCAGGTGTGAGACGTAGTAATTGTCGCTTTCTGAGACGGGGGTCGCGCGCTCATCGCGCAGGTGGACGGCTAGGCTGCAGCGCGGATTGGCCGACGTATTGGCGTGACTTCCGTGAAACGTCAGACAGTGGTGCAGACTCACGCCGCCGGCCGGTAAGAGCGCGGCACATTCTTCCCAAGCCGCATCGGCCGCTGCAGATATGTGCGCCTGCAGCGCCGCCTGATCCGACGAGAAAAAGTCACCCTCACCAAGAAAGCCCCAGCGCTGCGATCCGCGCACAAAGCACATGGGGCCGGCGTCTTGTCCGACGTCGCTCAGCGCGATCCACGCCGTAAAGAGTCCATCTTCTCCCTGCCAATATGGCCAGTACTGGCGGTCTTGGTGCCATCCAACGTGACCAGCCGCCGCCGAGCCGGGCGGTTTGATCAGCAGCTGCGAGGCCCACACCTGTATGCGCTGAGATCCCGTGACGGCCGCCAGATACGAACCGAGATTGGATTTGACCAAAAGGTCGTACAGCCCCTTGCTGGCCAAGTGCGCGTCGTTGATCTTGCACAGCTTTTGCGGATCGTATCCAGGATGCGAAGACGGCGGCACGCCCGTATCGTAGCGCTCGTCGCGCACCGCTACGAGCCCCGCCTGCGCCCTCGCTAGCAGCGCGTCGTCAAGGACTCTATCGGGCCACAGAAAAAAACCGTCCCGTCCATACTGAGCTGCAGATTCATCCATGCGTTTCCTCTGTTCGTTAGACCTAAGGGAGACTCTTCAGAAAATCGACGAGCGCATCATTGGGCACGCCATCCCTTTCGACGCGAAGCGATGCCTCACCGTATAGTCGATAGGCACTTTCAGCCCACGACGTGTCGAACCCTTGCCCGACCCGGTGCAGCAGCACGTCGTGCGGAACCAGCAGCGCGGCGGCATTGGGCAACCCGCCGCCGCGCAGAATGCCCGGTATGGGCAGCCGGTTCAGATAGTCGTCGACGCGGTCCGTGACAAAACCGTCCACATCGGCGGCAATGCGCAGCCGCGCATCGGCTTCTAAAAGCGCGCCGGCTAGCAGCAGCCACAGGCCCGCACTGCCAAAGCCCGCCGCGCTGAGCTGCGCATATTGACCGTCCAATATATGGCGTAGCGCCAAGGCGATATCGCCTACGCGTTCGGCGTCATCCGAGCGATTGAAGGTGCTAAAGTACGCCGTGCTGCCGCGTGGGCGTTCCGAATCCTGCGAGCCGATATTTGTTCCCGTGCCAAAAGCGTCTACTGCATACACGGTTTGACCCGCTTCAAGCAAGGCCCGTACAACGAGGGGATCAAGCGCCTCCATGCCCTGGGCATGCACCAGCAGCGTCGCCTTGGACAGATCGTTTTCCGGGGGAGCAAAGCGGCGCATGGGAACGCGCACGCCGCGCTGTGCGCACACGAATGTGCCTTTCTGACACGCCAGACCCTCCCACTGGCCGTCGCACACATTTTCGAGGACGACATTCGACGCGCTATAGCCGACGGCCACGCGCAGCGCACCGCCCAGTACACGACGATTTTCTTTGAGCGCACTTAGCGTGTCTGGCTTATGCGCGACAACCTGTGCGCGGGCGGCCGCTATCTGCTGCGCCACGAGCGCTTGGTGTTCGGTGAGCGCACCCTCGGGCAGTCCGTCAAAAAACGCCAGCAGGTTTTCGCGCGGCTCCATCTCATAGGCCGGCTCCCTAAAATCGGCGGCGACGGGTAGGTCACACACGCGCCCAAGCCAGCGGTAGACCGCCTCGCGCATCTCTTTGTTGTAGCCGTGCGGCGCGTCGATTTGCACTTCCTCAACCCGATCACCGGCCTCGTATAGGTCGTAAATTTTTCTGATTGCCGGATACTCTACCTCGGGCGTGTGCGCCGTCCAGTCCTGCGCCGAGGAGACCAGCAGCAAGGGCTTGGGAGCAATCGTCGCGCCGATGTCGACATTGTTCGTATCAAAGCGCAGCGCAGGCGCGTTCTCGCACAGACAGCCGCCCTGCATATAAGCCGAAACCATGCATACCGGTGCGGCGGCAGCTAGGCGATCGTCGACGGCATAAAGATTGTACGTCTGCGTGCCGCCCCCCGATTCGCCCGTACACACCAGTCGCTGTGGGTCGACCTCGGGCAGCCCCTCAATGAAGTCCAGCGCGCGGATCGCGTTCCACAGCTGGAGACCGAGAATCGAAAAATTCCACAGCTGCTGCTCACCGTCTGCGCGCTGCCAAAAGGCGCGGTGCACGGCGCCGTAGTCTTCATCTTGGTAGGCACCCGACAGATGGCGCGCGCTGTCGTTGTAGTCGACCATATCCCACATAAAGGCCGTGCAGCCGATCCGCGCTAGGGTCAAGCCGCGCGCTAGGTAAGAAGCGTCGTCACTCTCATTGAGGCGACCCAGCCTAGCGTGTCCGTGTGGAGCCAGCACGCCCGGATGGCCTCCCGGCGTTGGGTCGAGCGGACGGAAGAGCGTCCCACCTACGTAGAAGTTGGGCAAGCTTTGGAAATAAACTTTCTCCAAGCTATAGCCGTCGCGCTCAATGCGATTCCAAATGCGCGCATTCAAGGGCGGCTTGTCCGGCATCGGCGATAGACCGGCAGCAAAGAGCACCTGCTCTTTCAGCCGCGCGCGCTCTTCTTCCCAGTCTGCGCGACTAGCGTAGGTTGCGGGAACAAATTCCGTATCCGTATAAGGTAGGTCACGCCATCTGGGATCCACGATACCGACTCCTCTATAGAACGTTCAATTTGCGTGCAGCGCACGCACTAAGAAATACCGGCTGGCGCCTGTGGGCAAATAGAGAGGCACCGTCGGATGACAGTGCGTTTTACAGATGCCACTCAGCATCTATATTTATGCGCTAACTTCGCCCACAAAAACCGAACATAGAGAACGCTATGCAAGCCAACGCCGTAGTATTCACCGCACCCAATACCGTCGAATACGCCCCCGTCACCACGCCCGAACCCGGCCCCGCCGACGTCGTCGTACGCGTGACCCATTCGTGGATCAGCAACGGAACGGAAGGTTCCTTTCTCCGGGGAGAGCGCATTGAAGGCGACACGCCCTACAGCGGAGAGCACGATCCCTGGCCCTTTCCCGTCGTCGCTGGCTATCAGAAAATCGGCATCGTGGAATGGGTCGGCGAGCAAATAACCGACCTGGCCGTGGGCGAAACGGTCTTTGCCACCATGGGCAAAGTCGAGGGCATGTACCGCGAGCGCGCCGGCCAGATCTCGCCCTCTATCGGCGGCCGTGACGGCATTTGGAAGCTGCCCGATGGCGTGGATCCGCTGGCTTTTTCTGGGCTCGTGCTCACGCAGGTAGGCTACAACGCCGGCACGCGTCCCAAAATAGAAATCGGCGACGGTGCCATCGTTATCGGCGATGGCTTAGTCGGCCAGTGGAGCGCGCAGACGCTGGCCTGGCGCGGCGCCCAAGTGCTATTGGTGGGCCGTCACCCGGACCGCTTGGAAAAATTTGCCAACGCACCCTACTGCCACGTAGTTAACGCGCACGAAGAAGACTGGGTTGCCAAGGCCAAAGCGCTCTTTCCCAGCGGTGCCCAAGCCGCCGTTGATACGGTTGGCTCCATCGAGGTTATGGAGCAGTTTCAGCAGGTGGTGCGCCGCTGTGGCCATCTGGTCTCGGCGGGGTTTTACGGCACGCAGGACGCCATGGCGCTGCAGCCGCCCCGCTACGGCGAGTACTCGGTCGATCTGGTGTCGGGCTGGCAGCCCCGACGCATGGACGAGACGCTGCATCTGATCGCAGCGGGCCAGCTGCAAACGCTACCGCTCATTACGCATCGCTTTCCCGTGGCTCAGGCAGCCGATGCTTGGGCACTGATTGAATCTAAGCGCGAACCCGTACTCGGCGTTATTCTCGACTGGTAGTTCGCCCTACCAGCCCATGCCTCTCATCACGTAAGGACCGACCACACCATGTCTACCGATATTCCCGCGACCGCTCACGTCCTGCAATTTGCCGCTCCGGGACAGCCCGAATGGCGGCCCATGCCCGTGCTAGAACCGCAGGAGGGCGAAGTGCTTATGAAGGTAAACGCCATTACCACCTGCCCGCACTGGGATCTACACATCAACGACGGCGAGCCGATGTTTCCCAACATGCAGATGAACTATCCCTACACGCCGGGACAGCCGGGACACGAAGCCGTTGGACAGGTGGCCGCGCTCGGGCCGGGCGTCGATGGATTTGAGGTAGGTCAGCGCGTCGTAGCCTGGCGCGATCGCGGTCTGGCCGTGCGCCAAGGCTGCTACGCACAGTATGTGCCCTTTGCCGCCGACAGCCTGCTGCCGGTGCCCGAACACGTGCCCGACGAGCGCGTCGTCTCGCTAGAGCTGGCCATGTGCGTGCAGGTATCGTTTGACCAACTCGGCGTCTTTGGTGGGGTAGAGGGCAAACGGGTGGGCATCTCGGGACTGGGTCCAGCCGGCCTGCTGGCAGCGCAGATGGCCCAGGCCTATGGAGCAGAAGAAGTGGTCGCCTTTGATCCCCTACCCGAGCGACGCGCGTTTGCCCAACAGGTGGGTATCCAACAGACGCTGCCACCCGATGCGGAGGCCTTTGCCGCCGATCGCTTTGCCGACGGTGCGCTCGATTTGAGCATTGACTGCACGGGGTTCAAATCGGCGATCCAGTATCTAATGGATCGCACGCGCACGGCCGTGACGATCTTTGGCGTGCTCCGCGAAACCATTGAATACGACGCCTCGCACCGGCGCGGTGGGCTGGCCCTAGTCGGCTACGAGAACCACAATCTGGGTGCCGGTCAGCGCGCACTGAAGCTCATTGCCGACGGTAAATTAGACCTCGAACCGCTGGCCACCTGCGCACTCCCCTTCACGCGCTACGCGGAGGGACTCGAGATGCTGCGCAATAGGGAAGCTGTTAAGGTGCGCTTTCTACCCTGGGCCGAATAGGCGCATAGACTCAACGCTATCCATTTTCAAAAAGGAGAATTCTCTTGCGCAAATACGCAGTGCACCTGATGAGCCTGCTGGCTCTCACGCTCCTGTCGACAGGATGTCGTTCCACGATGCCTCAGGCCGATCCGAAAGCGACGATCAGCGCGCGCGTGGTCAGCATCAGCCAAGAGTATGCCAACATCAATACAGACGTGAGCGAAGAGGCGCTGGCGGCGCTGGGCATCGTGCGAGGAACGCAGTTCACGGCCGCTTTTGGACAGGAGAGCATCAGCGCTCTGCTAGGCAGCGACTACGGCGACGTGCCGCGCGGTGATTGGGTGGCTCTGATCGAGCGGGACGAACGCGATTCGACGCGCACCTACCTGCAGCTGGCCATCAGCTTTGGCAACGCAGCGACCGAAATCGGATGCGCCGTCGGCGACACCTTATACATAGAGCAACCCTAGCGCCAAATACGTCCGATCGCCTCGATCTTATCGTCGCCCAGATAGCCATAGCGGTTGATCCACACGCCGTCGGCCTCACTCTTGGCCACCAGCTCTAGGCGCCGCGCGAAATCGTCTGTCGGGCCGTAGCCGTGCACTAAAGGCGTAACGGCCATACCCGCTCCGGCCGCGGCCTTGACCTGCGCAATTTTGCGCAGCTGCGGCGCATCGGGTATCGGATGCGGTTCGTGCGGTTCTGGGTATCCGTAGTCGGACAGCTTCTCTGCATCAATATCGTCCCCCAGATCGAGCAGCTGTGCCAGCGCGCGCGTGACCAGCGCTTCGTCGAGACCGCTGTTGTGCTGCATGAGCACGGCACCCCAAAATTCCACCATCGCCGACCAGTGCATCGTGTATAGCTTGGGCGAAGCTGCGCTGCAGTGGCGCGCCGCACCGGCAAAGTCGAAACCCGTAAAGAGGGTAAAGGGCGGCATAAAGGCGTTGGCCGACAGCTTCTTGTCCTCGCCTCCGTAGGCCGTCAGCGCCGTGCGCCACTCGGCCAGCAGATCGACCGATAGCTCGGCCTTTAGGCGCAGCCACTCGGCAACGCCGGGATAGGCGCGCAGCGCGTTGAGCAAGCTAAACCGACCGCGCTCAGGGCTGGCCCAATCAGCCAGATGTTCGTTGCGCAAGCCGCCGTGTAAAAGATCGTATAGGGCGCCGACCTCTCCCTTTATCCGCGCAAAGTCGAAGCCGCGCTCCTCGGCCCAGCGCTCGACGTGGGGACCAAAATCCTGAAAGGCCTCGTCCAGCTTATAGCAGGGATACTCCGGCCAATCCGGGCGAAACCCGGTGACGTCGGGGTAGGCTTCGAGCAAATCGCGCACGTAGGCGCGCACGTAGCTGCGCACCGATGGACTGGCCAGGCTGGCCGTATTGGCCATGCGATTTTGGGGCAGCGATCCGTTGGGCAACCGCGGAACATCGTCCTCCATCAGTCCCGACGGCTGCGCTGCGCCCACCTGCAAATAAATCTCTAGGCCGGCCGCACGCGCGCCGCGCACAAAGTCGCCTATAATGTGGCCGTGTTCGGCCGTCAGGTCATTGGCGCGACGGGGACTGTAGGGCGTGTCCTGATAGAAAGATGCGTTGGGTTCGTAGCTGGCGCCGCTGCGCACCCACAGCGAGCGCCTGCCCCACAGAGGCCGGTCAAAAAGGCGCGGCGAACTGCCCGCGTCGTCGGGCGGCTGGAACGAACCTTCGCCCTCGGCGGCCGGAGCCGTCACCGTTGGATTGCACGCCACGGCGGTAGCGCCGCATTTCTCCATATTGGCCAGTACGCCCTCTACGCCTTCGTTGAGCACGTAGTCGCCCAGCACGGTAATCCCTAAAAAGCGACGCTCTGTCATGATACCCTCCCCTGTATATTCTCTCCGTTGTGCACAATTAGATGCACATGCAGTATAAACAAAGGACAAAAGGCTTGCCCATTCCGGCCTGCGTGCCGATTCTGTAACGCGTGCTTTTTCTCGCAGTTTAAACCCGACAACCGAGAACGGACTGTGCGCTACCTCCTACTGTTTTTCCTACTCTTCTCCACAGCCTCGCATCTATCGGCCGAAGAACCGACCGATGAGCGCCTGGAGTGGTTTCGCCAGGCCAAGCTCGGCATCTTTATCCACTGGGGCATCTACGCCGTAGACGGCATCGACGAATCGTGGGCGTTCTTCAACAAGTACATATCCTACGAAGACTATATGCGTCAGCTAGACGGCTTTACCGCTGAGCGGTACGATCCAACAGCGTGGGCCCGGCTCATAGCCAAGAGCGGTGCGCGCTACGCGGTGCTGACGACCAAGCACCACGACGGCGTAGCCCTGTGGCATACGAAACTGAGCGATCTCAACGTCGTGGAAAAAACCCCCGCGGGACGCGATCTGGTAACGCCCTTTGTGAAGGCACTGCGCAAAGAGAAGCTCAAAGTTGGGCTCTACTACTCACACTTAGACTGGTCCCACCCCGACTACGACGTCTTTATTCGCGGCCAATATCGATACCGCGACGATCCGGTGCGCTGGGAGCGCTTTTTGCGCTTTCATCGCGGTCAGCTCGAAGAGCTCGTCTCGCAGTTTAAACCCGACCTGCTGTGGTTTGATGGCGACTGGGAACACAGTGCCGAAGAGTGGGGCGCAGCCAGCCTGAGCGACACGCTGCGCGCCTGGCATCCCCCCGTGCTGCTCAACTCCCGTATCAACGGCTACGGCGACTACGCCACACCCGAGCACAACGCACCCATCGTTCCACCGGAGGGCGCCTGGGAATTGTGCATGACTATGAACGACTCGTGGGGCTATCAGGACAACGATCACAACTATAAGACGCCCTACCAACTCATTCGCATCTTCGCCGACGTCATTGGCGGCGGCGGCAACCTGCTGCTCGATATCGGCCCGCGCGCCGACGGCACCATACCGTCTGAGCAGGTGGCTATCCTAGAAGAGATGGGGCGGTGGACGCACAAGCACAGCGAGGCCATTTACGGCACTGGGGCCGGCCTTCCATCGGGTCATTTCTATGGACCGACCACGCTGTCGGCCGACCGCCAGACGCTCTATCTCTTTGTGCCGCATACGTCGGACAAACCCATCGTTGTGCGCGGTCTGAAAAATCACGTCAACCGCATACGCATCGTCGGCAACGGCACTAAGATCAAGGGCCAGATTCTCGGCAAGCAGTACTGGAGCTCGGTGCCGGGCATTCTCTATATCAACGTGCCGCCCGGCGAGGCCGACGAAACTATGACCGTGATTGCCCTACAGCTCAAGGGCGAAGTCGACCTGCACCGCTGATTGGAGGCCTAAAACAGATGACCACTCGCATACTCTTTGTCGGAAATAGCTTTACGGCACGCAACAGCCTGCCCGACCTGCTAGCGCAGCTGGTAGAGGCCGGAGGCAAGGGCGCCCTGGAGTGGGAATTAGTCAGCGCTGGAGGGGCCTCGCTCCGGCAGCATTTCAACAAAGGCGACGTGGCTGCGCTGCTTCGCGATGCGTCTTGGGATGCCGCGGTGCTGCAAGAACAGAGCACGCTGCCGGCCAAGAACGCCGCCCGCATGGGCGATAACGTGCGCGACTTGGACGCGCTCATCGGACAGGCCGGTGCCCGCACGGTCTTGTACATGACTTGGGCGCGCGCCGATGCGCCCGAGACGCAAACGGCTATCAGCGCCGCCTATGCCGAGAGTGGACAGCAGGTGGGCGCCACGGTCGTGCCGGCGGGACTGGCCTGGCAGCTCTGCCTAGCGCAGGAACCGCAGATTGTCCTGCACGACAGAGACGGGAGCCATCCAACGCTAGCCGGCAGCTATCTGGCGGCCTGCGCATTCTACAAGGTGCTCTTTGCCGGTCGCGCAAAGAAAATACCCACGCTGGATATCGCCGTGCCCGAAGCGGAACAACTCGCACTACAGGCGTGTGCACAGCAGGCCGTTAGCGCGTTCAGAAAGGGTGCATTTTAGCTATGCCCACGCAGACGGCCTGTGCCGTTATACGGGACGACGATGGACGCGTTCTTATGACGCAGCGCGAGGATTACGAGGTGTGGTGTCTGCCCGGTGGACACGTCGAAGACGGCGAAGCGTTAGCGACGGCCGCCGAGCGCGAAGTTCGCGAGGAGACCGGTCTGCGCGTTGAGATTACCCACCTCGTGGGCATCTACTCACGCCCCACATGGCGCACCGGCATACACTCGGCCTGCTTTGCCGGCCGAGCGATCGGCGGCCAGCTGTGCGGACAGCCCGAAGAAGTGGTCGACCTGCGCTTTTTTGACCCTGACAGGCTACCCGACGACGTATTCGCCGGCCATGAGTTGATCGTGCGCGACGCGCTGGCCGGCGTGCGCGGCACGACCGCCATTCTGGACAGCACGTGGCCCTTTACCTCGGACCTATCTACTGAGGCCATCTACGCGATGCGCGACTCCTCCGGTTTGTCTCGCCGCGACTTCTACGTGCAGCACTTTGGCCCGACCGGCTCAACTTCGCTGCGACGCACCACCACATAGGAACTCGCGCCTTGATCGACCGGAGGGAAATTATATGTTCTGTGCTGTATTGACCTATGACCCCGTACACGCCAAAGGAGTGTAGCCCCTATGAGCGCAACGCTGATGGAATTCTATCTACCGCTGAAATCACTGCACATCATATCGGTCGTACTCTGGATGGCAGGCCTGATTTACCTCCCGTCAATCCTGGCCCATCACAGCCGCGTAGCGGCAGATTCTGAGGCCGCTCAATCCTTTGCCGATATCGAACGGCGCCTGCTCCGCGCCCTTATGAACCCCGCCATGGCACTGGCGTTTATCACGGGTATCGCGCTCATCATCGGCACGGGA
>Ga0181569_10002166_pt1 | contig 15544 bp, 12 predicted proteins | sample 101ome_19_FD_132452 | JGI IMG/M metagenome (GOLD analysis project Ga0181569, IMG submission 132452) | Coastal salt marsh microbial communities from the Groves Creek Marsh, Skidaway Island, Georgia - 101405AT metaG (megahit assembly) | ecosystem: Environmental > Aquatic > Marine > Intertidal...
TAAACACTGCTACTACAAATGCTAGCAACTCTGTAAACACTATCTCTAACGATATCTCTAAATCTGTAGATAACGCTACTAAATAATCCTTTAAGATTATTTAGTCACTTTAATCCCCACATATCCCCTTGGTGTGGGATTAACCCCCTCCTTGATACCTTTAGCTCTCTTTTCTGGTTATACTTTTAGACAAAGACTTATCTTTTTTTCTTATGACAAATAGTCATACTAAAATCTCATAGTTTATTTTTTATGTACACTTTTTGTATGAGTACGAAAAAAATGCTTGAAAAAATCAGTGAACATTGTCTTGATCAGCTTACAAGATATAAATATGCAAAGCATCTTGAGATCTCAGAAAAAGCTAGAAGAGGTAAAATAGCAGCACTTGACTATGTTCAAGAACTTATTTACCATTTTTTTGAAAAAGATAAGCTTTTAAAAAAAGAGTTTACCGAGTTATTAGATTTTCAGATGAACGATATGGAATCTCTAAAAGATGGTGAATATAAAGATGCGATTCTTGATGTTCTTGTATGGGTTCAAAAACAAGTTCAAGAATCGAAGTAGAACTTTTACTGACTAAACTTTTCTAATCCTGCTTGGATACTCTCAATGAGTGCGTTTTTACTTTCAACTGTTAGAAAAAGCACTTCATATTTTGCACTGAGTGAAAATTCATTATAATCCTGGGATGATTCTTTATACTTTATAATAACTTCTTTTTCCAGTGAATACAGAGGCTTTTCAAGTTCCTCTAAATATTCTGGTTTAGTAATAATCACAAACTGATTGATACCAAGATTTGCGAGTAAACCTTTCTCTTTTAAATCGAGGTTTTCAAACTCATCATTAAGTACGGCAGAAAACTTTTTCTCAGCTTCAACAACACCATCTGGCCCAAGCCATTTTTTTATCCCATTATAGTTAGTAAGTTTTATCAGAAATACTAGGAGCTCTCTATTTTTTTCAAGGTATTCATCAAGGTTCTCTGTAAGGTATTTGATGTTTCCTAAGTTAGTTACGGGATTGTAAAATTCTCTTTGTTCCATCTGCGTTATATCACTTAATGAGAGTACATATTTGTCTTCATCTAAAGTTTTGCAAGATAAAGAGATATATTTTACTCCTGATTCAAGCTGTAATATTATTTTGTTGTCTTGCGTGTCTTGAGTTTTAAATACAAGTTGTTCAAGATCCTCTGCTACTATATAGTCTACTCCACCATCAACAAGTTTTGTCGAGAGTTGTTGTGTAAATGTTTGTATATCATGAAGAGAATTTAGATTCATGAGTTTGAATGCAGCTTCATTGGCGTAGCTTACTTCACCGTGGTGAACTACCATTACAGCAGTGTGAACTGATTTTAAGATTTCACTTAATTCAGATGTAGTTTTATTGAGCCTTTCATTCATCTCAATAGCTTTATCTCTTTTTTTAGTTAACTTTTCATCAAATACTGCTTGTTGTTTTTCCATAACCTTAGTTTTTCTATCGATAAGGATATCTCGTGATTCTTTGTAAAGTGAAAAGATAAATGCTTTTGTATCATATGGTTTGACATGAAAAGCATGAATACCAAGGTTAATGAGGGGAACAAGAAATCTTGATTCATCATATCCAGAAGCAACAACAATTTTTTGCTCTTTATTGATTCTTAGTATATCTTTGATCATGGATAAACCATCTTTTCTTGGCATGGTAATATCAGTCACAATGATGTCGTATTTTTTTTGTTGAAATTTTTCTAGTCCATCTTGACCATCAACAGCTACGTCCACTGATTTAAATATTTTACTAAATACAGGAAGTGTAGAAGCTCTTAATTGTGTGTCATCTTCTACATAGAGAATATTTATTTTTTTAGTAATCTTAGCAATTTCTTGTATCGTCATATGGATCCTAGTAGACTAAATTGTTAGTTAATATTATATATAAATAATATTAATGAAATGTCTTAATATTGTCTTAAGTAAACGTACCCTAGATCTTTTGACATCTATTTCAAATAATCGACAAAGAAGCTTCTAATCTTGAAATTTTGAACGGATTTCTAAAAAGTGATCTAAATTGTTGAAAAATATATCAACAAGTTTTGGATCAAAATGTTTTCCTTTCTCCTCTTGTATAAGTGTAAAAACCTTCTCATCATCCCAAGCATCCTTGTAACACCTATCGCTGCCAAGTGCATCAAATACATCAGCCAAAGCTGTGATTCTTCCAAAAATATGGATCTCTTCCCCTTGAAGACTCTCTGGATACCCGGTTCCATCCCATTTTTCATGATGTGTATATGCTATAGTTGCAGCTGTTTGAAGGATCTCCCGTTTGGAACCTTTTAGCATTGAATAGCCAAGGTCGGCGTGTGTCTGCATGATCTTCCACTCATCCATTGAGAGTTTTCCAGGTTTGTTTAATATCTCGTCTGGAATACCAACCTTTCCAATATCATGCATTGGACTTGCCATCTTTAATAATTCAGCTTGTTCTTCACCCAAACCATAGATGAGGGCAAAAAGTTTCGAATATTCAGCGACGCGTTTAACATGATTTCCTGTCTCTTTACATCGAGTTTCACCAATTGAACCCATGGTAAGTACTACATCTTTTTGAGTATCTATGATTTCTTTTTGGGCTGTTATAAGATCTGTTATATCATGAAGGACAACCATAAACTCAACAAAATTTTTATTTCTGTCATAAATAGTATTGATCGAGGTTTTCATATGAAGAATTGTTTCATCTTTTTTCCGAAAAGGAACAACTCCAGACCAAGTTCCTTGTTGTTTTATGATCTCCAAAGTTGGTTCAAATGAGTTGACAATAAATGAACTCTCAAGAAAATTAGTAATGCTGAGTTTTTCAGAATTTACCTCATGGCAATCAAATAGATCACAAAACACATCATTAGCATGGAGAAAATGGAAGTTTTTGTCAATACGGAAAAAAGCACTGTCTAAATTTATAATTTTTTCATATTGACGTAAAAGGTATTCTTTGTCTTCTGTCCTTTGTTTAAGAGACTCTAAGTTACCCTCAAGCCGTTCATGATTGTTCATCTCTTCGGTAATATCATTTTGAATCGAGATATACTCAGTGATTTCACCATCCACATTTAGCATAGGAAAGATATTAGCACGCAAAAAATAAGTTTTTCCATCTTTTGTTTTGTTCTTAACAATACCATGCCAGGTATTTTTGGATTGAATTGTATCCCACAGTTCTTTATACGCATCTCTTGAAACACTTTCATGCCTGATAATATTGTGAGAGCTTCCAAGAAGCTCTTTTCGTGAATAGCCACTGATTTCACAAAAGCTATCACTTACATATGTTATACGACCAGTAGCATCTGTTTTTGATACTATCGCACTTTTATCTATCGCTGTTTGGTAATCATAAAGAGTTTGTTTGTAAAACTCATTTGTTTGACTTAGTTGTTCTTTTGTACTCTGCGCCTCTTTTTGCTCCATAATTTTTCTACAGATATGAACTAATGTTTTTGAGTCTTCTACAAAATCAAAAGGTTTTGTAATATAACCATCTACATTTGTTTTAAAAGCATCAAGAAGATGGTTCTTATCAGAGTGGGCACTCATGATTACGATAACTTGATTTGGATCTTTATCTTTTAGGATATTAGCCATTTTCAGACCATCCATTTGAGGCATATTGATATCGCTGACTATAATATCATAGCTATTGTTTTCACAAAGGTTTAGAACTTCTTGGGCACTTGAGCAGACTGTAACTTGTTGGAAAAAGATTTTAAGTGTTTGTGAAAAAGATTCACGTATACTTTTTTCATCATCGACAAATAGCGTAGATAATGTAGATGCGTATTTTTTAAGTTCTTTGGCAATATCTTTGTAATCTTGCATGCTCTACTCCATTTTAAAAATTATAAATATTACTAATAAAAAAGTATAGTAGAAAAGTGTTGCATTTATGTTGCAAAAAGTCTTTTTTATGTCAAAAAAAGATTTTTACAATTTTTTCTAGAGATATTAGAGCTCTGGAAGTTTTCTCTCAATCTCATCAATAATGAGATAAATTTCTGCGATAAGCTCTTGTAAATTTTCTTTAGAAGCCGTTTTTTCCATCTCGTAAGCTAGTTGGTTTAATCTATCTGCACCTAAACTTGCACTTACCCCTTTGAGCGAATGCATAGCTCTTGTGTACTCTTCTGTGTTTAGCGATTCAAAGTCAAAATTTTTATATTTTTTAAATCCTTGTAAAAGCTTGGTGAATGCATTTGTATTGTAAAGAAATAGGCTAAGAGCGTAGTCTGCATCTATAGTTTCAAAACTTGGAAGTTCTTCATGGTCCATAGATTCGAAACTCTCCTCTTTTAAGCTCTCTTTTGTGATGGTTTCTTTTAAAAGAGTTTTATGGCGAGTATGTTCTAAGATTTTTTTATAGAGCTGATTAAAATCTACTGGTTTTGCCACATGGTCATTCATTCCAGCTTTTTTTGCCTTTGCAACATCTTCTGTCAGAACATTTGCTGTCAAGGCAAGAATAGGAAGTGTTTTGTATTTTTCTTGAGCTCGAATTCTCTTTGTAGCCTCATACCCATCCATAACAGGCATTTGTATATCCATCAGGATAAGGTCAAAGGAATCTGTTTGAAGTATTTCAAGAGCTTCTTCACCATTGTTTGCAATGGTTACATCGATATCATTGAGAGCGAGTGCATCAAGTATAAGTTCTTGATTTAATTCATGATCTTCCACAAGTAGTATTTTAGCTCCATGAAGGTTTTCAATCTCAAGATCAAGAGATGAAGAAGAGTTTTCAAGAGTTTCTACATTACTTTCGTTAGATTTTTCCAATCGAACTTTAAAGCTAAATGTACTTCCTTGATCCTTTTGTGAATCAAGCCATATTTCACCATCCATGCGATCTACAATTTTTTTACATATAGCCAGTCCAAGTCCTGTTCCACCAAAATCTTTTGTAATCGAGCTCGTTGCTTGAGAAAAGGAGTCAAAAAGTTGTGCTTGATTTTCTTTTGATATCCCGATCCCATAATCTTTTACAGAAAATAAAACAAGTATGGAGTGGTTATCTTCAGCTTGTAGCAATATATTTATTTCAACATTTGTATCATTGTGTGAGAATTTGACAGCATTGCTTAGCAAGTTTATAAGAACCTGACCCAATCGTAATGAATCTGCAAAAAAAACTTTTGGAAGATTCGGGTCTGTATGCACTATAATAGAGAGGTTTTTTTCTTGAGCAGAAACACTTGTAAGCTCAATTGCATGGTTTATAAGTTCTTGCAACTCAAAATGTGTGTTATAAAGCTCAAATTGGGATGATTCAAATTTTGAAAAATCTAAAATATCATTAATGATGCCTAGAAGATTTTTTGCAGCAATGTTGGCTTTTTGTATATAGTTTTTTTGTTTCTCATTCAATTGTGTTTGAAGAGCCAAGTTGGTCATTCCTAAAACAGAACTCATTGGTGTTCGTATCTCATGGCTCATATTTGCTAAAAATTCTGATTTTGCTTTTGTTGCTTCATCTGAGATTTTTTTTGCTTCTTCAAGTTCAGATGTTCGCTCTTGTACAAGGAACATCAGTCTTCTGTTGTAGATATATAAAAGTGCTGAGATAGCAGTACTTATGAGTACTACAATAAGAATAATGAAAAGATATTTTTTTAAAAGATTTTTCTCATGATTTGGATCATATATAAGATCGTCAATTGCTGAATTAATCTCCTCCTCTTTTAAGTCTTGAAGGTTGTAAAATGAGGCAATGATTTTAAAGCGGTCTTCGCTTGTATATCCAAGTTCAACATGTTTCATAGCGATCAGTCTTTTTGTCATTTGAGCTTCATAAAGAAGTTGATCGTAACTTAGAGATGGATTGTATTTTTCTCTGATAATCTGTATTGTTTCATCAATGTTTTCTAAAGCATATCTCCACCCTTTGAGTGAAGCTTCTTTCATTTTTTTTACTCTTTTAGGGTGTGTTTGCAGTTCTTGATCTGTTGTAAAGAGTAAATCTCCATATAGATCAATTCCATAGCTCGCTGGGTTTATGATATTGATCTCATACCCAAGTTTTTTAAAAGTGTAGGGCTGGTCGGTAATGTATCCAGTTACAACATCTACTTCACCATTAAGAAATTGTTGATAGGTAAAATCAAGTGGAACGTGTACAAAATCATCATGAGCTAGGCCAGCAAAGTCAAGCATTGAAACTGTTGTGGTTTCATCAACACCTTTTTGAAAGCTAATCACTTTACCTTTCATCTCATAAGGACTTACAATGCCTGAGCTTTTTTTTGCCAATAAAACTAAGGCATTGTGTTGAAAAATCGTTGCAACAACTTTAAGTGGAAAACCTTTTGCTCTATATAAAAGTATGGATGAATCAGCGATTCCATATTGAGCTTTTCCATCTACAACCTCTTGGATGTTATCAAACTTTGGGTCTCTTTGCAGAAGTGTGACATTGAGACCAAGTTCATCATAAAAACCTTTCTCTTTGGCCATAATGTAGCCAGCAAATTGATACTGGTGAAACCATTTGAAAAGTATAGAAACATTTTCTTTTGAAGTATCAGCTAGAATCTGAGTATGAAAAAAAAGTACAAGAGTGAGTGAGAAAAGGGGTTTCAATTGAAAAGGTTTTTTGGAAAAAGCCATGATCTTATGAAAGTTGTTTTGTCTCTACAACTTTTTTACAAACCTCTTCAATCAAGTTTGAATCTTTAAAAAAGTTAAGAGGTTTTGTTATGTATGCATCAGCATGGGCTTCATGAGCTTCGTCAATAAACTCTTTTTCAGAATGGGCTGTAAGGACAATTACAGCTTGCTTTGGAAAATCTTCTTTTATTCTTCTGCAAAGCTCTAGTCCATCAATTCCAGGCATACTGATATCTAAGATTAATATATCGTAGACTCTTTTTTTGTAGATATCAAAAACTTCTTCAGCACTTGAGCAAACTTTCGTTTCTTTGAAAAAAATCTGAAGCATTTCATATATCGAATCTCTTACAATTTGTTCATCATCAACAAACAAGACTGAAAGCTGTTTACTATGTTTTTGCAAGTTTTGTATTATAAGCTTTGTTTCTTCTTTATCCATAGTTCCCCGAAACATTTTGTGTGAAATAATTATACCTAAGAAGTGTTGCAAAAATGTTGCAAAATTATTTTATAAGGTTTTTAGCTGTTGGTTTTAGGGAAATCAACGATAAATCGTGCGCCACCTTCAATATTTTCAGCGCTTATATTTCCTTTGAAATGTTGAGTAATTATCATGTAGGACATATAAAGACCTATTCCAGTTCCATTGAGTCCTTTCGTGGAGAAGTACGGATCAAAGATTTTTTCAAGTATATCTTCTGGGATTCCACCTCCATTGTCTTCTAAAATTATAGATATATTTTCAGCACTACATAGTGTTTTTATAAAGATTTGAGGATCTGTAGTTTTTTGTTCCACTAAAGCATCTTTTGCATTTGAGAGAAGGTTGAGCAGAACTTGCATATATTCACTCTCAACTATTTTACAAAAACAACTTTGCGTTGAGTGCGTGCATTTAATATTGATCCCATGCTTACTTGCATATAAATCTTTGACAATTGAAACTGTTCTGTTTGTACTCACTATGATATCTTCATCATCTAGATCTTTTGAACTGACATAAAAATCTCTAAAATCATTTATAGTCCCTGAGAGTATCTGGACAGTTTCATTGATTTTAGAGAGGTTGTTATCAAGTTTTTCATCAAAGTTTTCGGACAAACTATTTTCGACTTTCATAGCTGTTGCAATACTTGATATAACAGATAAAGGTTGTCTCCATTGATGAGCAATCATTGAGATCATTTCACCCATTTGCACGAGCCGTTGCTGTGAAACCATAACAGCCTCTTGCTGACGAATCTCTTCGAGTTGTTCTGCAACTTTTAGTTCAAGTTTTTCGTTAAGTTGTGCGAGTTGCTCCTCTTGCCTTTTTTGAACTGTGATATCTAGCCCTACAGTTACAAGATACTGAATCTCTTTATTATCATCTAAAACGAGTGAATTTGACCATTCAATCATCCTAAGTTCACCATCATGACGAATCCAAGGATTTTGTTTTGTAGATATCAAAGTATTGGATTCTTTCATGCTCTCTAAGATCTGTTTGATATCAGGTTGAATATCTTGAGGTATGAAATTATCAAACCAAAAATATGGTTTTGACGCTATCTCCTCTTGCGAATATCCGGTAAATTTTTCACCAAATTTATTGATAGAATTCATAATTCCATCAGGAGTAATTGTTGCAATAATCGCATTTGTAGAATCAAAAATAGTTTGTAAAAACAGCTTTTGTAAACTTATATCAACCCAAGATGAGAGAATTAATCTTTCACCATTGATAATGGTAGTGGACAAGGAGATTAAAGACCAGAACTCTTCACCATCTAGCTTTTTATGTTTCCATTCAAATTCAATATGGCCTTTTTGTAAAAGTTTTTGTATCTTTGGTTTTACACTTTCAGAAGAGATTGTCCCATCAGGCTGAACTTTTGGAGATAGATCAGAAGGGTTTAAGCCTATTAATTGTTGCTTAGAGGCTTTTAAAAGTTTTTCTGCAGCTTTGTTGCAATCTTTGATTTTTCCACCTTCTATCTCCATCAACAAATATGCAATTGGAGAGTTTTCAAAGATTGCTTCAAACCGTTCTTTGGAATCTTGTGCATTTTCAAAAAGGAGACGATACTCTTCTTGAGTTTTTTGAAGTTCTGTAGTTCGCTCTATAATTTTATCTTCAAGTTCTTCTTCGTTTTTTTGTTTTTGTTTCAGCAACTCTTTTTGCAAACGTATTTCATCGAATTTCAACGTGTGATATCTACTCCCTAAAATCAGTGAAAAAAGAATAACTTCAATCAGCCCGCCAAGTAAAAAGCTAAACCTTGTGATATCTGTGTAAAACAAAATGGAATCAAATGTCAGTGCCATCATCCCCATCGTAGGCATATAAATTACAAGTGCATATAAGTATAATTCAATTTCTGAATTTCTTTCTTTGGGAATATTGATCGCTAAAATTAAAAGTGTACTCATAAAAGCAAAAGAAAAGATGTTAAATATAAGGGTAAAGTAAGGAATTTGCAAGTTCATCAAAAGGGCAAAAAGAGCAAAGGAAACAGTAAAAAACTTAAAGAGTTTGTTAAGTTTTTTACTATGGGCCTTGATCCCTAAAAAGCTTCTTGAAAACAGAGACATAAACATTAAAACCACTGCACCCACAGTATGAAGTCCATGAGACCATCCTGGAAGGTCTAAGTAGAGATACGATCCGCTAAACATACTAATAAATACAATGTATGATAGAAGATAGCCTATGTAGTAATTATTGAGTTTCTCTTTTTTTGCGAGATACAATAAAATATTCAAAATGAGTACAATAAAAAGAACTGAAGCATAGAGAAAATAAAGTGTATTGAGATCTATCCGACTAGGTCTGTAAAACTCCTCACTCGTGTAGAGTTTGAGTGAACCTAGAAAACCATTGACGCTCTCACCACGTAGGTAAACTGTCGTAGTTTTACCTTTTGGTAACTCTAAAGAAAAAGAGGGAAATACATCTTTTACTTTACGTTGTGTTAAGGGTATTTGAAGTCCAGTTTTTTGTTGATTCCAATGATCAGCTTCTTGAGTATAAAGATCAAATCTATCCCAAAATGGTTCGTTTAGTGTGAGTACAAATTGATTTGAAGAGCTCTGGTTAGTGATTTTGATTTTTATCCAAAGCGTTTTGTGATGGTATCCAAAGCTAAACATATTCATCGTGTTTGAAGAGAAGTTGGTGTTTTGGATATCTTCAATACTCATACTTTGTGTATCATCAAAAAAATAAGCGATTGAAAAATCATCATATACTGCTTTTTCATCAGTTACAAATATATCTGCAAAAGAGGTTTGTATTAATAAAAATATAAAAAATATTAATTTCAAAAATACTTCCCCCGCTTAAATATTTACTTTAGATGATACCCAAGAATTTAGTAAAAGTATATAAATAATGAAGAAGAGTTGAAGCAGTTACGTTAAATGAGTATACTTTGTGTAAAAAACAGTAGTTACATTCTCATGGGTGTATGATTAAAAATCATACGTAAGCATCACTTGAGCTCTATCCCAATCGTAAGCTGTTTTTGCACTGTTTTCTTTGTCTCTAGAGATTACATAGATGGCAGCGAGGTTGAATTCGTCAGAAAAAGCATATTCAAGAGCAATATCTTGTTCTGTGATATGTTCTGAAGTAGCTGCTGAATTTGCCTTGCCTTTAAAATCTCCATACGCGTAACTTAAGCTTAGTGAATCAAGCGGTGAGTATCCTAAACCAAAAACAGTAGCGTATGCTTCTCTGTCTTCTGTGATCTCATCAAGGATCATAGTATCCATACTTGTAAAGAGTGTTCCTCCACCAAATCCAGAGAAACTTTTTTTACCAGCATGTTTCTCAGATCTATTGTAAGCGAGACTAGCACTTAATTTGTCATACTCTAGTTCCACAAGTGCTCCACATATATTTGCTTTGGTATTACTAGCTTCTTGTTCTGACTCACTTAAGTATTGTCCCAAAACAAGAACTCCTACATTACCAGAAAATTGATATCCTAGCTCTAGGTATGTGGCTTTATTTGCATCAGATTTTTGCTCGACGTCATAATACCAAGCATTCAACTTGTATGGACTTTCATCGTTGTCATGAGAGATCCCAAACATGGTTGCACCTTCGGTATCTGCCCATTTGCTACGAAGTTCTACGGTACCATCATATCCAAGTCCTGCATCTGCACCTTGCCATCTTTGCAAATGGCCAAGTGTAAGATCAAAATTATTTAAACTATATGTTGCCATGTATGCTTCAAAAGTGTTTGGAATCATCCTGATATCATCACTATCTGCTAAAGGTGTATCGACAATTTGACGACCAAGACGGATGTTGAGGTTCTCGAGAGTGTAGTTGATATATGCCTCACTTAAGGCTACATAACTTTCTTTTGGTGAAGAGAGTTCTGCATTATGTTGTGATTCAGACTGCTTCCCTGAAGCAAAGTCAAGATCTTGAGAGCCAGTAACTGCAAAACCAACACTAAGGCCACTTAAAGTTGGAGATTCATATTTTAAGATACCACCTAAGGCAGTTGCATATGTATTGGGTTCAGTTGCTTGTTTTTGATTATATCCTGCGTACACTGAACGGATTTGACCTGTCACTTCACCATAGTTGCCGATCTGCTGTGCGGCTAATGTAGATCCTAAAAGTGGTAATGTTGCAAGGAAAGTTGAGAGTTTTTTCATGACGTATCCTAAGTTTTTATAGATGATAATAGCTATCAACTTAACAATCACTTAATAGTGTAACTGTTGTAAAAAATAGTGAAGGGTAAAGGTGTTGATCTTGTGAATATTAATTGAAAATTAAATAATGAAAATGATTATCAAAACTATTAAATGCTTAAATAAAATGAAAGTACTATTCGTCAAAATTAAATGATAATAGATATTAAAATCATTATCATAAAAGGAAAATTTATGAAAAATTCTATCAATACCTTTCACTCTTTAGCACTTATAGCAGCAATGGGTACATCTTCAAGTTTATTGGCTGAAGATAATTCTGAGATACTTAAGTTAAAACAAGAGCTTCAGGAGCTCAAAGCTATGGTAAAAGCGATGCAGGCAACACAAGTGAATTCACCATCATCAGCATATATGGAGCTAAAAAAAAGTATTGCAAAAGATAAAGAAGAGATTGCTGAACTCAAAGAGACTACGCAGGTACTTATAGATGAGACAAGTGATTTAAAGTCAGGATTTAACTATACAACTGTTGATACAAGTAAATCTCATAGTGGATTAGCGAGTGCTGCTTCAAAGGTTTACTATTCTAAGTCTCCACTCTCAATAGGGGGATATGGTGAAATGTATTACTCAAGAACAAAAGATAATGCAACCGCTAATGCAAATGTAAATGAGACACTTGATGTGTATAGATTTATCCCATATATTGGCTACAAGTTTACTGACAACATCATATTAAATACAGAGTTAGAGTTTGAACATGGAGGTGCAGATGGCAATAATGGCGGTAAAGCGATTATTGAGTTTATGTACTTGGATTTTTTACTCAATACAAATTACAATTTTAGAGTAGGGCATCTTTTAGTACCTATGGGCTTAATCAATGAGAAACATGAACCAACACTTTTTACAACAGTACAAAGACCAGAAACTTCTAAATATATTTTGCCATCTACATGGCACGATAGTGGAGTTATGATGTATGGTGAAGTAACTGAAGGGGTAGAATACAAACTTGGAGTATTTAACTCTTTGGATGCGACTCAAACAGATGCAAAATCTTGGATACGAGATGCAAGAGCGGGCTCTGATAAGCAGAGTGGAAACATTGACACCAGTATGGTTGCAAGACTTGATTATACTGGAACAAATGGATTATTACTAGGAGCTTCAGTTTATAAAGATAAAAATATGCAGATCGCAGATATACATCTTGATGCTCAATACAGTGGAGCAAGAGTCTATGGAACCTATGCTATGGCTCAAAGGTCCCAAGGAGCATTAGCATCGAGTAATGCAAAAGAGGCACAAGGTGGTTTTGTGAATCTAAGCTACGATATTTTATCATCAAAAAATTCACTTCCGTTGTTTGTACAGTATGAACATTATAACACTGAAGATCAGAGGTTTGATGGCACTTCAGGCGATACAACTAAAATTACTAGCTTTGGAGCAAACTATTTCCCTCATGAACAAGTTGTCTTAAAGTTAGACTATGCAATGAAGAGAAAAGGCTCAACCGATACAGATACAGCAAGTTTATCAATGGGATTTATTTTTTAAGGAGCTAAAAGGTGAAAAAGATAATAATCTTCACTCTATTATGTGTGCTTAGTGTAAATGCAAAAGTTCTTGTTTCACCATTTGATGCGATGCAATACACATTTGGGAAAGAGTTTGTAATCTCTAAAAAAAATATAGTTTTAACAAAGGAGAAAGCCAAACTAGTGCAACAGATGGCTCAAGAGAAGCTTGAGAGTAAAATTGTACGTATTTTTCAAGCTAAAAAAGCCGATGAGGTTTTTGGTTATGGTGTTTTGATAAACAAAAAAGTGAGATCAAAAAATGCTGCAGTCTTATATATGATTGACACGGCGTATACTTTAAAAGCAATAGAAATCATCGCATTTAATGAGCCAGAAGAGTATATTCCATCAAAAAAATGGAATTCTCAATTTAAAGATATTCCAACATCTACAATGTTGCAAACACCAAAAGATATTCCAACTATAACAGGTGCTACACTCAGTGCTCGCTCAATCACAAATGGCTCAAGGGTCGCTTTTGCTATTTACAACGAGATCTTAAGGGAAAAATAGTGAAGTTTACACTTGTAAAAAATCTCTCTCAAGATCCTTTAATGCGCCCTATACTTTTAGGTTTATTGCTATGTATAGCTTTATATTTAGTCGTGGATCTTGTAGTAAAACATTATGGTTTTGGAATTTCACCTTCAGCAGTTAATCTAACAATTTTTGGGAATGAAGATGAGTATATAGATGCTATCTCAAGAACATCATTTTTAGAGTTTTGGCATATGGAGATCTTTTTCATTATGATGATTCTTTTGACTCTATGCGCTGTTTTTATACGTTTAAGTGGAGGGAGAAAAAGAGATAAGATTATTATGAATATTATGCTTTTAAGTGCTTTAAGTTCTTTAGTATTTCTTGCTTTGGGCTATTTTGTATCAGGTCATTTTATTGAAGCTTATAGTGTACTTTTTATACTTTGGCATCTTACAGCATTTTATATGGTGGTTTTTTCTATAAGGAATTTGTACCGTGCATAGAGAGTATCAAAATGCTATAGCTATCTTTTCTTTGTTTGTGATTTTGTTGGTTCTAAGTGGCGTAATGATTTTCATAGAAAAGATTGGACTTAGTGTTGAGGATATAATGGTGTATTACTTAGGGAGTGAAGAAAAGTTTATACAAGCAAAATCTTTTCAAGGCCTTTTAAAAATAGTTTTACCTCATACCTTTGCATACGGTCTTCTCTCTATGGTTTTACTCCATTTTTTGATATTCACAGATCAACGAAATTTGAGACGATCAAAAATTCTTGTTTTTGTCATCTTTAGTAGCGCTTTTTTAGAGATTGTAAGTCCGTTTTTACTTCTACGTGGATTAGAATTTTTTGCGTATCTGAAACTAGGAAGCTTAATAGTTTTTAATCTCTCTTTGTTATATGTGAGTTATTTGCTTGCAAAGAGTATACTTGACTCCTCAAAATGATTGTGGGGTGTGGATGATGTATTATGTTTTAAAATTAGTGATCACTACCGTTTTGATTGTACTTATCTCAGAGATCTCTAAGCGGAACTCTTTGGCTGGGGCTCTTTTAGCAGCAATACCACTCGTTTCTATTTTGGCAATGACATGGATGTATATTGATACAAACGATACAAAAAGTGCTGTTGATTTTTCAAACTCAATTGTTTGGCTCATAGCTCCTTCGATGACGTTATTTTTAGCGTTTCCTTATTTTATAAAAAAAGGTTTGAGCTTTTTCCCTAGTATGTTTTTTGCAATCGTTTTAACGATTCTTGCATACTACAGTGTTTTATTTGTGCTTCAAAAACTAGGGTTGAGATAAAAAGTTTTGGTATAACTCAAGATCTTTTACATACTCTGAGATATTTTTACTCACAAATATCATTTTTTCAGTGGTAAGCAAAATATACCCAAGTTCTAAACTTTGTAAAAACTCTAACGACTTTTGTAAAGGCATCACGCTTGCAGCAGTTGCATAAGCATCCAGGTCACTGTTTGGAAGTTTTGATATAAGAGTAATGGAAACAAAAGCTTCTTGAGGAGCTTTTTGCTTTGGGTTAATGAGATGGTTGTTTTTTTCACTAAGTATGTAACGGTTGTAATTTCCACTTGTGCTTACTGCAGTTTCATAGTGACGAGTACGAAACTTTGCTAAAGGCTCTTGTGAAAAAGGGTTTTCAACTAAAATCTCACAGTTTCCAAGAGATCGTATGTCTCCACTTGCAGCAACACGAGTATTTTTAAGATTTTTCTTTTTAAACTCTTCAATCACTTTATCCACTGCAAAACCTTTCCCCATCCCACCTAAATCTATGGAGATATGAGGCTCTAAATTAGCAGAATCTTTTGTAAATGTTAGCCCACTGAGGTTTATGGTAGCATTTTGAAGTTGATTTTTTGTGGCAAGATGTTCTTGCTTTTCACCAAAATGATAGATATCTTTTGTGATCGAACCAACACTTATATCAAAGTATCCATTTGTGTCTTTATAATATTTTTTACTACGTTTGAGTGCTTCGTATGTGATCGTGTTTATATTTGCTTTTTTATTTTTGTTGAGTTTGAAGATTGGTGAAGTTTCTTTGTATGAGGATAAGCTTTGATCTACAGTTTTAAAAATTTCAAACCCATTTTCGAGCTCTTTTATATCTTGTTTTTCTA
>Ga0181569_10002172_pt1 | contig 15530 bp, 10 predicted proteins | sample 101ome_19_FD_132452 | JGI IMG/M metagenome (GOLD analysis project Ga0181569, IMG submission 132452) | Coastal salt marsh microbial communities from the Groves Creek Marsh, Skidaway Island, Georgia - 101405AT metaG (megahit assembly) | ecosystem: Environmental > Aquatic > Marine > Intertidal...
AAGGTGAGCTGATCACCGACGAAATCATGCATATCCACGAAGGCTCACCGGCATTGCATTATGCCCAGCAGTGTTTCGAAGGCATGAAAGCCCAGACGGCCAGTGACGGACGTATTCTACTGTTTCGCCCGGAGCTCAATTGTGAGCGCATGACCAATACGGCTGACCGGCTGTCCATGCCGCGAGTACCCGAAGCCCTGTTCCTGCATGGTGTCAGGGAAGCGGTCAAGGCTAATGCTGCCTGGGTGCCGCCTTATGGCAGTGGCGCCTCACTGTATATCCGGCCGCTGCTGATCGGCATCGGCGAGAATATGGGGCTGCGTCCAGCCAAGGAATATGAATTCCGCGTCATCGTCTCACCGGTCGGCCCATATTATAAAAGCAGCGGCCTGTCGGTCATCAAGCTGGCGGTATCGGATTTCGACCGCGCCGCGCCGCATGGCACCGGCGATGTCAAAGCAGGCGCCAACTATCCTGGCGGTCTCTACGCCACGCGCAAAGCGCAGGAACTGGGTGCCAATGAAGCCCTGTACCTTGATGCCGCCGAACGGCGCTATATAGAAGAAGCAGGATCAGCCAACATCATTATTCACACCAAGGACAACAAGCTGATTACGCCGAAGTCGGCTGCCATTCTGCCCAGTATCACGCGCCGTTCGATCATGGACATCGCCGCGCAGGAACTGGGTCTGGAAACACAGGCGCGTCCGATTGACCTGCGTGCTGAAATCGATAATTTCTCTGAAGTCGCTGCCTGCGGTACTGCAGCGGTGTTGTCACCAGTCGGGAAGATCTGGTTTGACGATGCCTGGCACAGTTTCTATGGCGATGGCGAAGCAGTTGGACCGATCATGCAGCAGCTCTATGACCTGCTGTGCCAGATCCAGAGCGGTGAAAAAGCCGACACCTTCGGCTGGACTGTAGAAGTCTGATCACAGCAGCCTGATCCTGGTGCGTCATGCACCGGATTAACGCCGTCATGCCCGATGACAGATGCCTGAACGATTGTCGTGCAGGCTTTTCAGTTGGGCTCATCACATCAAACCTGTCCACAAAAAAGTTCTGCACAAGGTCAGCGCCAGTCTGGGTGTTTCCTGTCTTTTTATAACCTTAAGTCGGTTTTGGCGTGTGTTAGCAGGGAAGGTCAAAGCAAACCATCATCGCAAGCCGCCCTTTTCTTTTTCAATTTCCAGTGGTTTAATGCCCACCTTTTTTGGAGCAAGGTCTGAATCTTGCCTGTTGTCCGAAAAGTATCGTAAAAAAACCCGGTATTTGCAGCATATTTCTTTCTGCTAAAGACTCGTCAAGTGCACAAAAGAAATTTTTTTCGCGATGCGCCCTTGACCATGCCGGGAGTTGTCATTAATGATGTCGCCTGAATTTCGAACGCATTATTGTAAAAAACACCGAACACAGACTGGATCAAAACACATCAATGGGTAAATCACTGGTTATTGTTGAGTCACCTGCAAAGGCCAAGACCATCAACAAGTATCTCGGCAAGGACTTCGTCGTGAAGTCCTCCGTAGGCCATATCCGCGATCTGCCCACCAGTGGTTCCAGCGGCACAGTCGATCCCAAGGCACGGGCTAAGGCCGCTGCCGAAACCCGCAAGATGGATCCGGAACAAAAGCGCAAGCACAAGGCGAAGAAAGCCAAGCAACAGTTGATTGCGCGTATGGGTATTGATCCCGAACATGGCTGGAAAGCCAATTACCAGATTCTCCCTGGCAAGGAAAAAGTGGTCAGTGACCTGAAGAAATTTGCCAAGGATTCCGACACCATCTATCTCGCCACCGACCTTGACCGCGAAGGAGAGGCCATTGCCTGGCACCTGCGTGAAGCCATTGGCGGGGAAGATTCCCGCTACAAACGCGTGGTGTTCAACGAAATCACCAAGAAAGCCATTACCGAAGCCTTTGCCGAACCTGGTGAAGTGGATATAAAGCATGTCCAGGCCCAGCAGGCCAGGCGCTTCCTTGATCGAGTTGTTGGTTTCATGGTGTCACCGCTGCTGTGGGCGAAGGTCGCCAGGGGGCTGTCCGCCGGGCGTGTCCAGTCCGTGGCTGTGCGCCTGCTGGTCGAACGCGAGCAGGAAATCCGCGCCTTTATCCCCGAAGAGTACTGGGAGTTGTACGCCAACCTGGTACCGGCGGGCATTCACGGTACCGACGATGCCGAGCTGCTGCGTTTTGAAGTTAACAAGTACCAGGGCGGAGACTTTTCGCCGAAGACTGAAGCCGAGACCCAGGTCGCGGTCAAAGCCCTGGAAAATGCCAGCTTCGTCGTTTCCGACCGTGAGGACAAGCCGACATCCTCCAAACCGCGCGCGCCGTTCATCACCTCGACGCTCCAGCAGGCCGCATCAACGCGTCTTGGCTTCAGTGTAAAGAAGACTATGACCATGGCCCAGCGTTTGTATGAGGCGGGGTTCATCACCTATATGCGTACCGATTCCACGGCTCTGAGCAATGATGCGCTGACCATGGCGCGTGAATACATCAAGGGCAAATTCGGCGACAAATACCTGCCTGATTCACCCGTGCGTTATTCCAGCCGGGAAGGGGCGCAGGAAGCGCACGAAGCCATCCGTCCTTCCGATGTCAATGTCGGTGAAAACTCTTCGCGCCTGGACGGCCTTGATCGCGATGCGGTGCGCCTGTACAACCTGATCTGGCAGCAGTTTCTGGCCTGCCAGATGACACCGGCGCGATACAAGAGCAGCACCCTGAAAGCCACTGCCGGTGATTACGGCATGCGTATCAAAGGTCGCATCATGGAATTTGACGGCTACACCCGCGTGCTGCCGGCCAACAAGGACGGTGACGTGGAGCTGCCGGACCTGAAAGTGTGTGACAGCCTGGCACTGAAGGCCCTGGATCCGATGCAGCATTTCACCAAGCCACCGCCCCGTTATACCGAGGCCAGTCTGGTCAAAGAACTGGAAAAACGCAGCATCGGCCGTCCCTCGACATACGCCTCCATCATTTCCACGATCCAGGATCGCGGCTATGTCAAACTGGAAAACCGGCGCTTTTACGCCCAGAAAATGGGCGATATCGTCACCGACCGCCTGGTGGAAAATTTCAAGGACCTGATGGATTACGAATTCACGGCGCGCATGGAAAACGACCTTGATGAGATTGCCCAGGGCAACAAGCCCTGGCTGGATGTTCTCAATGCCTTCTATGACGATTTTACCGAGCAGCTGGAAGCGGCCCGTTCGGAAGAAAACGGCATGCGCGAGAACAATCCGACCGAGACCGACATCAAGTGCCCGAGCTGTAATCGCAACATGCAGATCCGTACTGGCACCACCGGTGTGTTCCTGGGTTGTTCCGGATACAACCTGCCACCCAAGGAACGTTGCAAGACCACCATGAATCTCACACCCGGTGATGAAGCCATCAGTGTAGACGCCGACGATGAAGCCGAGTCACGCCTGCTGCTGCACAAGCACCGCTGCAAGATTTGCGACACCGCCATGGATTCCTACCTGATCGATGAAAGCCGCAAGCTGCACGTCTGCGGCAACAACCCGGGGTGTTCCGGTTTCGAGGTGGAAGAGGGTAAATTCAAGCTCAAGGGCTATGATGGACCCACACTCGAATGCGACAAGTGTGGTGCCGAGATGCAGCTGAAAAACGGCCGTTTTGGCAAATATTTCGGCTGTACGGCAGACGATTGCAAGAACACCCGCAAACTGCTGCGCAACGGCGAAGCCGCGCCACCGAAGATGGATCCGGTGCCCATGCCTGAACTGACCTGCGAAAAGGTCGATGACACGTATGTGCTGCGTGATGGCGCCGCCGGATTGTTCCTGGCCGCCAGCCAGTTCCCGAAAAACCGCGAAACCCGTGCCCCCCTGGTCGCCGAGTTGCTGCCCCACAAGAATGAAATCGATCCCAAGTACGCCTTCCTGATGCGGGCACCGACAGAAGACCCCGACGGCAACAAGACCGTGGTGAAATTCAGTCGCAAGAACAAGGAACAGTACGTTCAGAGCGAAGTGGACAAGAAGGCCACTGGCTGGAAAGCATTTTATCGCAACGGCAAATGGGTGGAAGAGGGCAACGAATCCGGCCAGGCCAGGCGCGCCTGAACCTGGAACCGGTCTCTCTCTGTCATGGATTCGTTACTAGTCTGGATTGACGACAACAACTGGGTAATCCGTGTCTTCATTGTCGTCCTGGTGACGGTAACCGCCAGTTTCATCGCCCGTCTGCTGTTGGCACGCGCCAACCGCAAAATCAAGCAAACCCAGAACTACTGGGACGATTCTCTCCTCAATGCCAGCCGCATGCCGCTGCATGGCCTGATCTGGGTGCTGGGCCTGTCGGTGGCCGCCGAGATCATCGACAACGTTTCCGAACACACCATTTTCGAATACACCACGCTGATCCGGCAGGTCACCATCGTCCTGCTCGGGGTGATCTTCCTGTTCCGCTTCATCAAGGAAGCAGAACTTCACATTATCGAGAAACGTGGACTCCGGGACGTCAATGCCGATGGCGTCACTGTCCGGGTTATCTGCCGCTTGCTGCGCGTATCCGTGGTCATTACCGGCGCCCTGGTGATCCTGCAGACTTTCGGTATTTCGATCAGCGGAGTACTGGCTTTCGGCGGTATCGGTGGCATTGCCGTTGGCTTTGCCGCCAAGGATCTGCTCGCCAATTTTTTTGGCGGCCTGATGATCTTTATGGACAAACCCTTCACCATCGGTGACTGGGTCCGTTCCCCGGATCGCAATATCGAGGGAACGGTAGAGGATATCGGCTGGCGGCTGACCAAAATCAGAACGTTCGACAAACGTCCCCTGTACATCCCCAATTCAATGTTCAATACCATCGTAGTGGAAAATCCGTCCCGCATGACCAACCGCCGCATCTACGAAACGATCGGCCTGCGTTATTGCGATGCGGCCAAGATGAAGGCTGTCGTCGCCGACGTCAAAGCCATGCTGGAAAATCACGAGGAAATCGATACAGGCCAGACCCTGATCGTGAATTTCAACGCCATGGCGGACTCCAGTCTCGATTTCTTCGTCTATACCTTCACCAGGACCACCGAATGGGTGAAGTACCACGCGGTGAAACAGGATGTATTGCTCAGAATCATCGACATCATTCATGACCATAACGCGGACATAGCCTTTCCGACACGCACGCTGGATGGTTTGGACGGCCAGAAAGCCACTGATCACGCCTGATTGCCCATTTCCATGGCTTTGCGCCGGGTCAATTCGATGGCCAATATGCTCGTCTAAAGTGTTTATCCTCGAATTTGCTTATTATTGACACCGCATAAGATGTATATTAAATACATTAATAAAACACAGGGTGTTGATGAGCCATGAAGACCATGACCACTGAGCCAAAAACGCAGAGAAAACCCCTTTCAGAAACCGGCCTGGTCACGATGCTGGTCCTGTTAGGCCTGCTTTGTGCGACCGAGTCACTGGCACAGTTTTCGAACAAGGATGAATACGTCATCAATGGTTATCATGAGCCGGCGGTGGCCAACCCCATTGCACGCCTGGAGCAGGCCATGCAGACCGGCGGGGTGACACTGCCATACCAGGATAATGGCCGTGGCAAGCTCGATGCACTGCTGGCGGTATTGAATATAGATCCGGCCTCGCAACTGCTTGTCTATTCGCCAACCAGCCTGCAGCACAAACTGATTTCGCCGGAAAAGCCGCGGGCGCTGTTTTTCAACAACAACACCTATATCGGGTTTGTCCAGAACAGCGAAATTGTCGAAGTCACCAGCATCGATGACGACAAGGGCATGGTGTTCTATACCTTTGATAACGTGCCAGAAGGCAGCAAGGGTTTTGAACGCAGTGACCAGACCTGCCTGGTATGTCATGACACTCAGGGCACCATGGGTGGTGGTGTGCCCATGCTGATGGCATTGTCGTCGGTTTACAGCAAGCGCAATGTCCCGCTGAAGAATTATTCCGGTATTGGCAATATCGTGGACCAGTCACCGCTGGCCGGCCGCTGGGGTGGCTGGTATGTCACCGGTCGTCATGGCCTGCAACCGCATCTGGGCAATATCTTCCTGGACGACGCTTCACAGCTGGAAAATCTTGATGATTTCAGGATATGGAATCTGAAAACACTGCGTGATACCGGCTATATGGATCCCGAGCCATATCCGGCTGATACCAGTGACATCGTGGCGCTGATGGTGCTGGAACACCAGGTCACGATCCAGAACCAGATTACCTATGTGAAATTCAAGGCGCCGGCCGTGCTCAAGCGGCGTGGCATTGCCAGTGTCGAGGACATCGACACGTGGGCGGCATTGCCGAAAGAGGCCCAGCGCGCCTTGCAGCGTATGCTGGATAACCTGGTCGCGTTGCTGGTATTTATGGATGCGGCTGACCTGCAGTCGCGTATTTCCGGTACACCAGCCTATACCGAGGCCTTTCTGTCACGGGGTGTCATAGACAGGCAGGGCAGGAGTCTGCGCGAACTGGATCTGGGCAAGCGCCTGTTTTGCTATCCGCTCAGCTACCTGGTCTACACCGATGACTTCAACAGCCTGCAACCCTATGCACTGGACTATGTCCTGCAGCAACTGGCCGCTTATCTGTCTGGCGACATCACCTTGCCTGGTCGCAGCCAGTTCACGGATGCCGAGCGCCAGGCGGCCCTGGAAATCCTCACGGAAACCCTACCGGCATTCAGGCCGTATATGACAGCCAGAACAACGGCTGCCACCGGCAACATGGCCTCAGCCTGGTAACCGCTGGCCACCGGACATCGGCCTTCCTATAATCTTTGCTTGTAGATTTTCTGCTCCGCTGGCTCATGCACACTGATCACCCTGCGCAGACAGTCTAGGGCACGAATACGGAAGGGCGCATGAAAATCCATGGTGATTTCAGTATAGGCAATACCCAGAATCATGCCGGCGACGATGTGCCCTGGCATCATATCTATCCCTTTTTTTCTTTTCCACATGGCCATATTCGGCGGTTCCGGTTTCATCAGGACCTATGGAGACAACCGTCCTGATCTGACTTTTATTTATAGGCATGGTGGCATAGCCATCACGGTGTACGTGTTTTTCTATTTCGCCATTTTCGGGCGTGATGAAGTCAAGAGGATGTTCCTGAAGGCCCTGTTCGGGCTGCTCAGGATAGGCGTTCAGGTTGGCTGGCTGTTGAATCTTTTCGATCGCGACAGCAGCACCTGCCCACTAAGTGTGTATGCCACCCGTTTCTGTTTTTTGTGCTGTATTCCTTTCTCATGCGACATGCCGTACTTGACCCGACCAACAGCCTCGACGACCCCGCGCGCCGCAAAACCATGAAAAATCGTTGTATCAGTGTCACTCTGGCGGTCAACGCAGTGTGCATCGCTGTGCAATGGCTGGCCTGACATTGCGCCATACCGGGCTGGTACGTCTGCAGCCGGCTTCATATACTGCACGACTGTTTACTACAGCATAATTTGTCTTATCAAAGGGGAAACATACATGCGTCATTTGAACATGCTCGGCCTGGCCGGTATTGGTCTGTTGGCCGGCACGCCGCTTTTTGCACAACAATCGGTCGTCAGTACCGAAACCAATACCGCCGGCCTGGCCATTTACGAGGAAAACTGCGCTACCTGCCATGCCATGCCCGAAGCCACCCGGTCGCCCACGCTGGACGCACTCAAGCGCATGGGGGCGCGTGCAGTACGCTATGCCCTGACACACGGCAAAATGAAAGTGCAGGCCCAGACGCTCAGTGAGACGGACATCGACAACGTGGTGGCTTATCTGTCAGCCACCGCCCCGATTGACAACAGCTGGATCACGAGCATGCAGTGTCCCGCCTCGCGCATGGATGTCGACACCGGATCGGCGACCATCTGGACGCAGGGGTTTGACCGCCGCAACCAGCGTCGGCTCACCGCCGAGCAGGTTGGCCTGACGACGCGTGACATGGGCAATCTGGAACTGGCCTGGAGCCTGGCGTTTCCCGCCACCGCCAACATGCGCTCCCAGCCTGCCGTTGTAGGCAATACCATGTACTACCCTATCGTCGATTCCGGGCAGCTGTTTGCGCTGGATATCGGCGGCGCTTCGCCCTGTGTGAAATGGGTGTATGAACATGATATTCCGCTGCGCACCACCATCGGCTACCACACCCTGGATGACGGCCGTCCAGTACTCGTGTTTGCCGATGTTTCCGCACACACCATCCTGATGGATGCCGTGACTGCCGACATTCTCTGGGATGTCAGTGTCCAGGCCACCAGTGTCTCCAATGTCACGGCTATGCCTGTGTTGTATGGCGATCGCGTCTATGTGCCAATTTCTTCTGGTGAGCTGCTGATGGGCGCCGCTGCCGACTATGAATGCTGTACCAGCCATGGTGCCGTGGTGGCCCTGGATGTCACTACTGGTGAACGCGTCTGGGAATACCACACCATGCCCGATGCGCAGCCGACCACCGTCAGCCGGGTGGGTACACAGCAGTGGGGGCCGTCAGGTGCCCCGATCTGGACGGCTGCAGCCATCGATGAGAAACGCGGCCTGCTTTACGTGGGTACCGGCGAAAACACATCAGCGCCCGCCACCGATACCAGCGATGCCATTCTTGCCATCAAGCTGGCAGATGGCAGCCTGGCCTGGAAATTCCAGGCCACCGCCAATGATATTTTCCTCAGTGGTTGTACCCGTCAACCCGACGGCCCGAACTGTCCGCCAGCGGACAGCATCAACAGAGATGTCGATTTCGGCGCCGCCGTGATGCTGGCCCAACTGGCAGACGGCAGCGATCTGGTCCTGGCCGGGCAGAAAAGCGGTGACGTTTGGGCCCTGGATCCCGACACCGGTACGCTGGTCTGGAATACCCGGATCGGGCCTGGCGGTGCATCAGGCGGCATTCACTGGGGCATGGCCTTTGATGGCGGCACAGTTTATGCCGCTAATAACATGTCCACCGACATTACCTCCGACGGTATCGATCCCGGCCTGTTCGCCCTGGATGTAAACACCGGCGCGCTGCGCTGGGAATATCATCATCAGCCGGACTGCAGCGGTGATCGCCAGGCACACCTGCCCAGTTGTGAAAGCAACTTTGGCATGTCCTCAGCAACACTGCTGGTGGACGGCGCAGTGGTGCAGGGCAGTAATGACGGTTTCGTGAAAGTATTTGACAGTGCCAGTGGCGAGCCGATCTTCAGCTTCGATACCGCGCGACCGTTTGACACGCTCAATGGCATCGAAGGCAAGGGCGGCGCCATCGATAACTTTTCCATCTGGGCGGCCAACGGCACGCTTTTCGTGCAATCCGGCTACGGCCTGATGGGCGTGCCCGGCAATGTCCTGCTGGCATTTAAACCTCGCCTCTGACGTGCATTCAGCCTGATCAGGAACAGTAAGAGGGCATCATGGAAAGTTTCACCGATAGCGCGGGACAGCTGGCAGGCTTTTTTCGAGCTGTCCCTGCGCATTGTCGCGGCCCTGGCAGTTCTGCTGGCGGCCTATCTTACGGGGCGGCTGCTGGCAGCAGGTATTTACCGGGTGATGCGGCGCCTGAACAGTCACTCTATCCATGATGCCTTTGTCCGCACTTTCCTGCTGCTGTGCCTGTATTTCGGCCTGATCCAGGCGCTCAACATCCTGGGGCTGGAAAACCTGGCCTTGTCAGTCCTGGCCGGGGGCGGGGTCACCGCCATCGTACTCGGCTTTGCGTTTTGGGAAATCGGGGAAAACCTGATAGCCGGCGTCTTCCTAGCGTTCAGTCGCCCGTTCAACATCGGTGACTTCATCAACACGGAAGGTTTTGAGTGCAGGGTGCAATCCATTGCCCTGCGCTACACCCACCTGCGCGCCGACGACGGCCGCGACCTGTTCATTCCCAGTTCACAGCTATTCAGCAAAAGCCTGATCCACTAAACCCGGGACGGCCTGCGCCGTTACAGCCGCAAGGTGGGTATAGATTATGCGAACGATGCCAAGCAGGCCTTTGCACTCTTGCTAGGAGCGACGGGGCAGGTTGCCGGCGTGTTGCAGCAGCCACCACCCCAGCCCAGATCAATTCCCTGGAACGAACGTCCGTTGAACTGATGTTGTATTACTGGCGCAACCCCTTTGATGAGCCGATTGATGCCGTGACTCTGCGTAATGACATCATGAATACCTGCCGTCGCACCTTGCTGGACAACCAGTTCACGGTCAGTGCGGAAACGTCCAGCAACGTGCACCTGAACGGTGCTGTCACTGCCCGGCAACAGGCCGATTGATCAGCGCCTGACGATCACATCCTGCAGGCGGCGGTGGGCTTCCAGCAGGCAGGCTTCCGTGGTCATCCAGTCGATACAGGCATCCGTCACGGAAACGCCGTATTCCAGGTTTTCCAGGTTCTCCGGAATATCCTGACGCCCAGCATTGAGGTGGCTTTCGATCATCACCCCGATGATGGAATTGTTGCCTGATACAATCTGGTCCACCACGTTTTCCAGCACCACTGGCTGCTGGTTGTGATCCTTGTTGGAATTGGCGTGACTGCAGTCAATCATGATGTTGGTTGAGACACCGGCTTTCAGGCACTGCTGCTCACAATGGGCAACGCTGCCGGCATCATAATTCTGTATCCCGTTGCCGCCGCGCAGAACGACATGGGCGTAGGGATTGCCGCGGGTATGCACGATGCTGACCTTGCCCGCAGGATCAATGCCGAGGAAGCGATGGGGCTTGCTGACCGCTTTCATGGCATTGATCGCCACCTCAAGACCACCATCGGTGCCATTCTTGAAACCGACCGGCGAGGACAGCCCGCTGGACATTTCGCGGTGGGTCTGAGATTCCGTGGTGCGGGCACCAATGGCCGACCAAGTGATGATGTCGTGCAGGTACTGCGGGGAAATCGGGTCCAGCGCCTCGGTGGATGTCGGCAGTCCCATGGCGCTGAGTTTGAGCAGCAGGCGCCGGCCGGTATGCAGGCCATCCTCAATGCGGAAGCTGTCATTCATGAAAGGGTCATTGATCAGGCCCTTCCAGCCGGTGGATGTGCGCGGTTTCTCAAAATACACCCGCATCACTAGGACCATCGTCTCACTAACCTGTTCTGCCAGTGCCTTCAGCCGGGTGGCGTATTCCAGCGCGGCATCGACATCATGAATGGAGCAGGGGCCCACGACAACGAACAGGCGCGGGTCCTTGCGATCAAGAATGTCACGAATGACCTGGCGGTGTCGTGCCACGATATCGGCTGTGTCCCCAAAGAGGGGCAGGCGCGCCTTTAACTCATCAGGCGTGATGAGGGTTTCGTATTCGCTGATATTGACGTTTTCGGTTACTGGCGTGGTCATGATGTGTTCGGCGGATGAAGAAAAAGGCGCGCATTATAGCCGCTCAGACAGCAGCTGACACCTTTGCAGGATGAGCCAGGTTCAGAAAAACTGGTCGCTGGCTGCCCCGTGCAGCTCATGGAAGCAGGGCAGCGCGGTGAAAAACAGGGCAGTACGCACAGGGCGCGATTCCATCCGGCGAAAGAGAGCTGCATAGCGGCCCAGTTGGCGGGCATAACGGTCAGCCTGTTCCGCTAGGAAGGCGCTGATGGTCTGGTCGGCTCTGGGCCGGGAAGACTTGTAATCAATGATCCAGCGCACGCCATCGCTGTCGATGAAGGTACGGTCGATAATGACTTCCCGGTGCCGGTCCTGGCTGAACGCTGACAGCGCCAGCTCACTACCGGCGCCTTCATGGGGTTCGAGCACCAGCCAGGCATAGTAGGCCTCTTCGGTACAGGCCTTGAGCTGGGCGCGAATGTTAGTGATCGCGCTGTCAACGTCATCGGTAACGGGCAGCAGCTGCTGGCGCCAGCTTGTCACCAGGCCTTCCGTGTCAGGCAGTTTGGCCAGGTCAAGTCGGCCGAGGCTGGCCTGCTGCAGACAGAAATGGACAATGTCGCCGATCTTGCGCTCGAGCAGGTGCCGGGATTCAGTCTGCTCAGTGCTGCTGTCCGAACTGGCTATCGCTTCAGCCGCTACTGGCAGGAGTGTCACCGGGTTATGCCAGTGCGGTGGCAAGCGCCGCAATCGAATCGGCACAGGGCCGGTTCCGAATGTTGTCACGTTAGCGGCTGGTGCGTGCTCATCGAGGGTGATCACGCGGCAATCGCCGGTTTCAAGTTGGGGCAGCAGCTGAGGCCACAGACGTGCCAGCAGGCTGCTCCTGACCGGTTCCACGAGACCCTCGTCATCCTGCTGGACACAGGCAAACAGGATGCATTGGCGAATGGCCCGGGTCACACCGATATACATCAGGCGCGTTGATTCCAGGCGTTGTTCCAGTTCCAGTTCACATTTCAGGTAGTGGTACACCGGGTCACTCTCATGGTTCCTGGCACGCCGCGACGGCAGGGACATGACCAGGCGCTTGGAGCCGTCTGCCCGGATGTGTTCCTTCCACAGCAGGAGCGGGTTGTCATTGCCGCGTGGCTGGCGGTCAAGGCCTGGTATCAGCACATGATCAAATTCGAGGCCCTTGGCCTTGTGAATGGTCATGATCTGTACGGGTGCATCCTGCTGCTGCCCACTGCCGAAGAGGGCACCCAGTTCAGCCTCAAACAGGTGAATGTCGCGAATATCGCCGCTGTCATCATGGTCTTCCAGCAGGCGGAAGTACTGTTCTGTGTTTTCCGTCAGGGTAGCATCAGGAAGCGTGGCCGGCCCGCCCAGCAATATCCAGGTATTTTCCACCCAATCTCGTAAGGGCAGGCGTTGCCGCTGATCGATCGCTTGGCGCAGCACAGGCCTGATACGGGCCAGGATTGTTGCGGCCTCCCCTGATAATGTCGGCGTCCCGGCGTATCCTAGCAGCGTATCCCCCAGGGCAGTTTCAGCCTCTTCAGCGGCCAGTACGAGGGCTTCCATGTCCGCCAGGCGCAGGCCAACCATAGGCAAGCGGATCAGCGCCAGCCAGGCCGGCGTGTCAGCCGGATTAAGCAGCGCCCGGGTCAGGATGAAGAGATCTCGAATGACGGGATAGGAAAGCAGGGGGTCGATATCACTGGCCTGCCAGGCCAGGCCGCGTTCACGCAGGACCGGAATTAGATCTGCCAGGTGGGACTTGCCGCGCACCAGCACAGCAATGGAATCTGTTGGATGTGATGCGCGGATATCGGTAATGGTATCGGTGATGGCCACAGCTTCCTGATGGCGTACCGCTGAAGTCGGGATGTCGCTGTTTTTGTCATGGCTGATCAGCACGGTCTTTACGCCCGCTATGTCGGTGCTGGCATGGACAGCCGTTGCCGGGTTGTAGCTGACCCCGCCACGACTGATGTCATCCTGGGGCGGAAAGGCACCGCAAAACACGCTGTTGACCCACTCGACTACGGCCGCTTCGCTGCGAAAGTTGCAGGTCAGGCGCAGGTCCCGAAAGCGGATATCCCCAATGCCGTTATCCCGGGTATCGAGAAACAGTCCCACACGGGCATTGCGAAACCCGTAACAGGACTGCATCCCGTCACCCACGATAAACAGCGTCCTGCCATCTCCGGGCTGCCAGCCCCGGGTGAGGCGGCTAAGCAGGCGGATCTGCTGGGTAGAGGTGTCCTGGAATTCATCGACGAGGATATGCCGCAACTGGTAATCCAAGCGCAGTGCTAGGTCGGTAGGCTGATCGTCATGGCCCAGTGCATCCAGCGCCGCAGCACCGACGTGGTTGTAATCGGTCTTGCCCTGGTGGGCAAATGCCAGGCTGAGATGGGAAACCAGCGACAACAGGACATTGATAAGGCTTTCCAGGACGCGCCACTGCCCATCCTCAAAGCGGCTGGCGGGCACAAAACTCATGGCTTCAACAGCAACAAGTAGCCTGGCGTCCGTGGCCATGGTCGCCAGCATGTCTTTCATCTCCGCTTTCATGGCCGTGCGCTGGGCTTTTTCCTCTGAGCTGCCAGGCGCCGTCTTGGCCGGGAACCCTTCACTGACCCGCACATCCTTGCGTATGGCGAATTCTTTCGTCACCAACAGGGCAAGCAGGGCCTGCCATTTACCCAGCTCACGGGTGTCGGCCAGGGGCAGCGAATCGGCAATGTCATCAACGGTAAGGGCAAAGCTTTCGCTGGCCAGATTGTGCACGGCAAACTGGAGGACCGGGAGCAACCGGGGCCGGTAAGGGGAGAGGGCGGTGTCCAGTTCAAGCAGGTTCTGGCGCACGATATCGGCCAGCGTCTGTTCCATGCGCTGGCGAACATGCCGTTCGGTATGGCGAAATTCCAGAATGTAGCTCAGCCACTGGTCACGTTTTTCCAGCAGGCCGCATAACAGCTTTTCCAGGGCCGCCCAGCGATTGTTCAGATGCAGGAGCAGGACACGCAATTCACTGGCAATCGGATGATCAGTGTCCAGTTGCGCCAGGGTTTCATGCACGGCTTCCCGGTAAATCTCCCCGGGCTTTTCGGTAATGTCCGGCAGCAGCCCGAGGGTGGACGTCACGGGCAATTGATTGACCAGAAACTGGTTGAAGCTGTCGATAGTGTTGATGCGCAAACGCGAGGTATTGGTCAGCAGCGACCATTGTCTGGCCTCATCCTGTGCCAGCACCGCCCTGGCCAGTGCCAGGGTCTGGCGTTTGTGATCGGGTAACGGCTCCAGCGCCTCGGCGCTGATATGCGCCGCTTCCTCCAGGTTGTCCAGCAGACGATTGCGCATTTCAGCAGCGGCCTTTCGCGTGAAAGTAATGGCGAGCACTTCTTCAGGACGCTCACAGACCGCCAGCAACTTCAGGATTCGCTGGGTCAGCAGTTCGGTTTTTCCGGAGCCCGCCGGTGCCTGTACACAACAGGACTGCGTGATATCTAGAGCGAGTTCGCGCTCGCGGGCATCGGAAATCGGTGAACGGCTCACAGCTTGTTCGCCTCGTCGATACGACAGACGGGTCGCGCATGGCAGTAATCACAACACTGGCGTGACTTGGGCGTGATGGCGACACAGCCATTGAGAAACTCTTCGGCCAGCAAGGCCAGCGAGGCTTCCCAGGCCAGACGCAAGTCATCCCAGGTAGCCGTTGCGGATAGGCCGTGGTTTTTGCCACGCAACTCCTCGATACTAGTGCCGGGGTAGGTGCCGGCTTCCGCGGACAATCCGGTATAGCGCGTGGTTTCGATATTGACCTGGGCAAAATAGACACCGGCAATGCGTTTGGCTTCTGCTAGCTCTGGCAGGGCAGCGCGCGCCCGGGCCTGTGTCGTGGCCAGTGCATACAGCATGAGCTGGGAATTGGCCGGACGTTCGTCTTCCCAGTCCACTCGGGTGCTGCGTCCTGTCTTGTAATCCACTAGCACCAGGTCGCCACTGTCCGTACCGTCAATCCTGTCGATTCGCAGGTTCAGGGTCAAATCCCCGCATTGCCACTGCGTATCAAGTTCGCTGGCTAGCACGGTAAAACTGTCACGCTGCCTTTCTTCCTGTAGCCATTGCAGCAACAACTCCTGCAGGCGGATTTCCTCCAGCGCACAGAAACTGTCTGTCATGGTATGAAACTGCTTTTGCCGCATGTCATTAACGGCA
>Ga0181569_10002180_pt1 | contig 15496 bp, 17 predicted proteins | sample 101ome_19_FD_132452 | JGI IMG/M metagenome (GOLD analysis project Ga0181569, IMG submission 132452) | Coastal salt marsh microbial communities from the Groves Creek Marsh, Skidaway Island, Georgia - 101405AT metaG (megahit assembly) | ecosystem: Environmental > Aquatic > Marine > Intertidal...
AGCCATTGCGATTACACCCGAAATGAAACAGGTGTTTGGCATTGAATCCGATGTGTTGAGTGGGGTTGAATTGATTCAAGCGGTGCTGTCGGCGTCGGTTGATTTAATTTGGTTTGGGGGAATCGGGACGTATATTAAGGGCACGCATGAACGGCATTCAACGGTCGGGGATCCTGCGAACGATGATTGCCGAATTGATGCCCAATTGGTACGTGCGTCTGTGATTGGTGAGGGCGCCAATTTGGGCATTACTGAGGCTGCTCGTGAGGAGTTGAGTTTGCGTGGTGTTGCGTTAAATACCGATGCCATTGATAATTCGGCGGGTGTTAATATGTCGGATTATGAAGTGAATTTAAAAATTCTATGTCAGCAATTGTTGGCGGATGGGGTATTGGCGAGCGATGCCGATCGCAATCAATTGTTGGGCTCGATTGTGGATGAGGTGTCAGAGCTGTGCTTGCAAAACAACCGGGCGCAGCATCGGTCAATTAGTTTGGATAGTCGCCGGGCCAATCAGAATTTGACCGCTTTTCGTCAAGCTATTTTAGACTTGCGCCGGATCGACGAGTCTCCGGAGGCCCAGGCCATTGAAGCAACTATTCTAAATCCACGATCAACAGGCTTGACCCGGCCCATGTTGAGTGTGTTTCAGGCAAAGATCAAGCATCAGATTATTCAGCAAGTGTCTGAGGATTGGGACGCCGATCATCCCTTGTTTCAGGTGTATTTGGAGCAGTACTTTCCTCAGACAATTGCGGATACCTATTTGCCTTACATTCATCAGCATCCCTTGGCCGGTCGAATTTCAGCCATGCAAGTGGTTAATCACGTCATTAATCATGCCGGCTGTGGGGCCATTCCGACGATGGTTGCGCAAACCGGACAGGACTGTGTGTCGGTATTGCAACTGTATTGTTTAGCCTATGCCATTATGGGTGTGTGCCAAAGCCCGGAGTTAGAGGCATGGATTCGGCATGAAAAACGCGTGAACACCTTTGTATATGAGGCCCTCATGTATGGCGACTATGCAGCTATTTTAGCTTCAATAGCTACGCATCGTGTTACGGCTGAGGCGATAAACGATGCCGCCGATGTGCCATTTTTTTTACTCATGCAGTTGGTTGAGCACCGGGGTATGCCTGTGAATGATGCGAATCAGTGGCTGATGCGTTACGATCACTATTTTGGTTTTTCTCGTATTCAGGAGTATATTCAAGGCATGCCTATTGATACCAAATGGTCATGGGTGAAGCAATCCATGATGACTGCGTCATTGAGCCGGTATCGTCATGCGTTGTTGAACCCGGTTGCTGAACAGTGGCCAACAGCAACGGCGTGGTTACCGGAGCACTGGGGATTGCTTCAGGACTATCAAGCGATCGTGCAGGATTTAAACGATCGTTCGGGTGGCTCGTCGGACATTATTGATGTTGTACTGGCCAAATTGGCGACACTGGTCCATGCCATGCAAGTTCGTGCCTAGATTTCAACGATAACTGTAATAAGGTAGAAAGTATACAATGAGCGACAATCGTATTAGCACAAATACAGGGTTTAGCTTGAATGGACCGGTTATTTATCCGAGTTCTAAAAACAAACCGCAACAGATTCAGTCCGCCGAATCTTCGGAAGAAGCATCGGAGGCGTCGTTAAAGGCAACCCGTAATACAGGGGCAGCGAGTCCCAGTACGGATGCTAGTCAAGCTACCCAGTCCCAAGCGGCCAAACAGGCTGAATCAGCGCAGTCTCCAGCGGCTCAAAGTCGGCGTATGGCAGAAGCGGATATTGCGGATCAGTTGGTTAAGTTGGGGTACCCAACAACGTCTGAAAATCGCCATTTGGCGAGTCAGATGACGCAATACGGTGTGCCATTATCTCAAGAAAATTTCCAGGCATTGCTCAAAGAATTAAAAGGCCGTCCTGGCCAAGAAAATATAGAAGCATCTGTGGTGTCGTTGCTGAAAGGGTTGGCGGGATTGGGACGCTCGGTGGATATTTTAGCGCCTTATTTTGCCAATCAAGTTTCAGTGGATTCTGCTGCCAATCAGTTGATCCGTGCGTTGAGTCAATTTCAGTCCCATTTGAGCAGCCCGTTGCGGGGATTTGATGCCGCAATGTTGACGCAGCTGTCCGGTATTATTGGTAGTTTGATTGATGATTTGAAACGATTTCAAACATTACTAAGCAAAGTTTCGGGCCAATACAATGGGGATGTGTTGACCCGTTCGTTATAGGCATTTAGTCAGTTGTTAAATGGGATGGAGCAGCGATGGCTGATGCAGGAGCAGGCCAAGCAGGCGCCGTTTCATCGGGATCTTAAACAATTGAAGCAGTCGGGCTACGATTTTTTAAATGCCCAGCTGGTTCAGTCTATTTTATCTCAAAATAATCAATCGGCGTATCCGGTTCAAACCGATCAGTTTTTTTATTGGTCGTTGCCAAACCCAATGTATCAGAATCGAGACGTGGATGTTTTGGTTCGGAAAAGCCCATCGGAGCCGGATCACTTGGATGTTAAGCGAACCCGGTTGATTGTCCAGCTAGAGACCCCAGAATTGGGCGAAATTACCGTCATTATTGACATTTTAAATGACGTCGTATGGTACACCGTTAATGCGGATAAAAAAGAAACGAAAGAGGCGTTATTGTCGATGCGTGACACACTGGCTGCGCAATTAAAGGCGGCAAAATTTAATTTGCGGGGGTTTGCCACAACGGATCAACGGGTGGATGTTAAAGCTTTGTTATTGCCCAGAGGAAACTTGGATGATGTGGTTCGGATTGAGGTTGAGGCATGAGCCAGCCAGATAAACGCATTAAACGGTATGTTGACGAGCTTAGCACAACGGATCCGGCCAAGCGCAAAGCCATTGCCATTCAGTATAATGTTGATGCGGATCAAGTGCCGCGCATTGTGGCGGCGGGGCAGGGGGATTTGGCGGATAAAATTTTGAAAATGGCGGAAGAACATAACATAGTATTGTTTGAAGACCCGTCGTTGTCAGACCTTATGAGCAAATTAGATATTAATAAAAGCATTCCATTGGCCTTGTTCCCTTTGGTGGCAGAAGTGTTGGCTATTGTGTACAAATTGGATAGCATGGCTAAAAAGCGGCAAGCGATTAAAAATAAAAAGAAAAAATAACGATTATTCAATGAAAATGTTTAAAAACTTGTACATTGAGGAATAAACAAGGTATTATTATGAAAGTGATTGGTAATAAAAAATGGTTTTTGTATGCAATCCTTGGGGTTTGTTTCATTAGTTTTGGGGTCCATGCCTTAGACATGACAGCACCGTATGATCCGGAAAAAGATCCGCTAATTGTGGATAAATCGGATGTTATGATGAACCCACGTATGGACGCTGCGTTAAGTTATCCCACCCAAGCAATGCCAGTCTATGAGGAGCATTTTAATGCGTTTGAAGCCTACACGGCGAATCAAATGACACCGGGGTACAAAGAATATTCGTTTGGGAATGTTTCGAAAGAGGGTATGGTGTATGGACGAAAGTTTTTTCGATTGGGACAAGGTCCCCCCATTGAAACGGGTCAACCGTTGGATGTTTACGTTGAAGGCAAAGCGTTTTTTGTGATTCAAGGTCCCTTTGGTCAGGGTTATACCCGGGATGGTCGGTTTGTTATTGATAGTTATGGTCGGTTAGCCACATTTTCAGATTATTTTTTAGTGATGGGTGAGAACGGCCCCATTGTTTTGGATAGCCCAGAGTCTATTTATATAAATTCAGAAGGGGAGATCTTTCGAAACGAACGCATGGTTGATAAAATTCGGTTGGTTCAATTTGCTAATTTAGGGGAGATAGATTCCTTTAATTCGCATATTTTTTACCCAATTAATGGCCCGAACGCCATTGCTCTGGAAGAAAATCCAAAGTACTACATTCGGCAAGGATTTTATGAAGGATCCGCTGTTGTGAAGGGCTTAATTGGCGAAGTTCCACGGTTTAAACATGGGTATTTGGCGAGTGCTTATACGGTGCAACGAGCGTTAAAAATGTACCAAACCGCATTGACAATGGGGTCTCCCTGACTGGTATAATAGGAGGTAATATATGATTATTGGGTTTAATATAGCGGCTACAGCATTAACTGCAATACAAGAGTCTTTGGCCATTAATACGTCCAATATTTCCAATGCAATGACAGGAGCATACAAGACCCGGCGGGCGGAATTAGAGAATAACTTTCCGTTCTTATTATCGGATGCAATGACGGATACGATTGATGAGGGATTTGATGCTAAAGGCCGTAAAAAACGGGTGTATGAAATTGGGACCGGGGTTCGCATTGCGGATGTGAGCATGGATATGACGCAAGGCAAGCTAGATCAAACCAATCGAGAATACGATATGGCCATTAATGGTCTGGGATTTTTTAAGCTCAAGCAACCAACAGGTGAGACGGTCTATGCTAGGTCAGGCGTGTTCAAGCGCGATAAAAAGGGGTATATCGTGGATTTGTTTGGCAACCGCTTGGATCCGGCTGTGCGAGTGCCCGATGCGGTCAAATCGGTTCAGGTGGGCATGGATGGGCGAATTGCGGTTGTATATCCGGGCAATGATTCTCAACCGCGGTACATTGGACAAATTCGCTTGGCTGTCTTTGACAATCCTGAAAATTTACAAGCCTTGGGCAACAATGTTTATGCACAAACGGAGTCGGCTGGCCAGCTGCATATGATTTACCCCAATCAGAAACAAGCCGGGGATGTCATGCAAGGGTTTGTAGAAAGTTCGAATGTAAATATTGTCGATCAAATGATGAAGTTGGTGCTCAATCAACGCAATTTTAAAATTAGTACGAAAGCCTTTTTGGTGTCTGACGCCATTATGAAGGCCGGTAGTAGTTAAGGAGGTTAAACGCGATGATTCAACAGTTTTATATATCAACAACAGCTTTATCAGCGTATCAGAAAATGATGATTAACATCACCAACGATGTGGCGAATGCCCAAACACCGGGATACAAAGGCAGTCGGGTTGAGCTTGAAGCTCTATTTCCAGGCATGCTTGAGGATGAAGTGCAAAATCAATATGGCAGCAATGCCAAAAAAAAGAAAGTGTATTATGGCTCTGGGGTTAAGATTGCAGATGTTTTGCGAGATTTCCAACAAGGACGTGTTGAAATTACCGGAAAGCCATTGGATTTAGCCATTAATGGTAAGGGTTTTTTCCAATTTCGGCTACCCGATGGCAGCATTGGTTATGGTCGTGCGGGTAACTTGCAGAAAGATCGCAACGGTTATCTGGTTGACCCGAATGGCAATATGCTAAGCCCATCCATCCGAATTCCTAGTGGGACGACGTCGGTGAGTATTGATGGTCAGGGACGCGTGTTTGTTCAAGAAAATGAAAGTGCGCAATCGCGTGAAATTGGTCAAATTACGTTGGCACAATTTGAAAACCCCAATGCCTTGCAATCCATTGGCCATAACATGTATTTGGAAACAACGCTTTCAGGGCCACCGTCCGTTTACACACCGGGTGACCGGGGGTTGGGTCAAATTCAACAAAATTCGTTGGAACTTTCCAATGTTAACGTGGTTAAAAAGATGATGGAGATGGTTATTGTTCAGCGTTCGTTCACTTTGGCAGCTAATGCCATTCAAAGTGGTAATGAAATGTTGAAAGCAGCCGAAGAAATTGCGAAAGGTAACTAAATGGTTGTTCATCCTGACGTGGCCCGTCATGGGGAGTATTGATTCAATGGTTATGACAGCTGTTGTGGATGCGATGGAGTCTATGTACGGGGATCCTGTGTCCGTGAATGCGACCTGGACGTTTACGGATTCTGGATACCCTACCGCTAATATTCAGTCCGTTCGGTTGGCATCGCCGCATCCCATCTATGCTGGGCTTAATGATTCGGTTTCGTTGGTTATGCGTGGAGATTCCGGTTCGGTGGTTGCTCCAATTCAATTGGATGTTTCAGTTCAGATACCGGTTGTTGTCATGAAGCGGTCCGTAGCCCCAGGGTCTGTTGTTCGCGCTGAGGATGTTGAGATTTCTATGTTTTCTGTGGATGCAGCTCCCTCAAATGTTATTCGAAGCAAACAGGCCATTGTGGGTAAAAAAGCCCGGAGTCATCTGCTAGAAGGACGCATGACAACTGGCCCCATGGTATACGATGTGGCTGTTGTGACATCGGGTCAACGGGTGCGTGTGGTGTTGGAGTCGGATGCCATTCAAATTGCAACCCGAGGCACGTTGCGACACGATGCGCGCATCGGTGAGCGTGTGGGGGTTGAGTTAGAGAATGGTACTATGGTGGAGGCTGAGGTTCGAGATGATCAAACCGTTGTTATTCGGAATTAGTTTGGCCAGCGTTGTTTTGGCCAGCTCGTTGTATGAGTTAGCCGATCAAGGCAGTACTATTTATGCTGGCCGTCGCGATTTTCGCATTGGGGATGTTATTACTATTTTTATTTCAGAAGCAACATCGGCCGTTCAAGAGGCTGGTACTCAAACATCGGGCCGATCCATTGTGGATGCCCAATTTGATAGTGTGTGGAATCAGTTGGCGATGAATAACGGCAATGATGAGCGGCTTCAGCAGCGCCGTGAATATGGCATTGGTGGGGGCAGTCAGTACGATGGGGTGGGTCAAACCACACGAAAAAGCAGTGTCAAAGCGGTTATGTCGGGGGTGGTAACCCGAATTTTTGATAATGGAAATTTATATGTTGTGGGTGAGCACCGAATTAAGGTAAACGAAGAAACAGAGATGATTCAAATTTCAGGTATTTTGAAGCCCGATTATATTAACGATCAAAATGCTGTGTTTTCGTATCAAATCGCTGATTTGCAAATTACATTGCAAGGGGATGGCGTTGTGGCTGACAAGCAGACACCGGGTTTCTTTTCAAGGATTACATCATGGCTATTTTAAATCGATTGGTTTCAAGTGTATTGGTTTTAGCCATTGCGGCTAGTGTGTTGCATGCAGCGCCCACCGTTCGGGTTAAAGATATTGGTAAGATTTTACAAGATCGAGACAATCAAATTTATGGGTTTGGTTTGGTTGTTGGGTTGCGCAATACGGGGGATTCTCAACGGTCAATCTTTACCAATAAAGCCTTAACCAATGTGATTGCCCGATCGGGGATTTCTCCTGAAAATAACGATTTATTTCGATCCCGCAATGTAGCGGCTGTTATGGTCACAGCGCAACTGCCATTGTTTAGTAAAAAAGGGCAAACAATACCCGTGACGGTATCGTCAATTGGGGACTCCATTTCTTTGTCGGGAGGGACCTTGTTAATGGCAGAGCTGAAAGGCGCTGATAATAAAACCTATGTGGTTGCCCAGGGGTCTATTGTGGTGCATGGGGATGTGTCTCGGACCTCTCAGGCAACAATATTGCAAGATACGACAACGGTCGGTTTAATTCCAAATGGGGGGATTGTTGAAGCAGAAGTGCCCCGAACGGTTCAGGATCAGCAGTTCATTACAGTTGTATTAAATCAGTCCAATTACATTACAGCGTCTCGTGTGGCTAAGGCCATGAACGATGCTGGATTTTTTGGTGCCATGGCGGTGGATGCAGCGACGATCAAAGTCCCCTTTCTAGACTTTAATGAAGGGAGTTTGGTGGATTTAATGGCGCAGCTTGAAATGGTTGAGTTGGAGCCGGATGGTCTGGCCCGTGTGGTCATTAATGCCCGAACCGGGACGATTGTAATTGGTGAAAAAGTGCGCTTGTTGCCGGTTGCCTTGACGCATGGCAATGTGTCCATTCAGATTAAGAGCAATCAGGCGTTGGTTCAGTCTAAGCAAAACCCAGTTGTTGTGTTGGAGCCACGATCAACCTTGGATAGTTTGGTATCGGCTTTGAATAAACTGGGGACTAGCCCCAAAGATTTAATTGCCATTATTCAGTCGTTAAAGGCATCAGGCGCCTTAATTGCCCATGTGGAGGTGATCTAAATGGATGTTTCAATTATTACCAATAGTTTGAATATGATTACGGATATGCATGCGAAAAAACCAACAACGTATGCGGAACATTTGGATGAGTTTCAAAAAGTCTTTTTGAAAGAAATGTTTACCGAACAAATTGTTGAAGGCGCCCTTTCAGATGAGCAAAATGATGGGCTTGGTTTGTACGACAATACGATTGCCAAGCAGCTAATGAGTCAGTTGTTAACGCAGCAATTGGTGAAGCAAGATGCCTTGCATATCCGGACGTTAATGGGCCGGTTTATTCGCGATGAGTCAACGAAGGAGACGGCCAATGAAATTATTTGACCCAGCCATGGTTGCGTTGCAAAACGCCATTAAGCGATCGGCCGCTATGCAGGCAAACATAGCCAGAGATATTGCCAATAGTTCAACCCCTGGGTATGCCGGTAGTTTTGCCGATGCCTTGGAATCTGCTGAAAAAAAACGACGCAAGCGCCAGGGCTTGGAATCACAAAAAGCAACATTAGAGGGCAATATGGCTAGTTTGTCACGATTAAACTTGTATCATTCAGCCTGTTCTAAATTATTGACCACGAAGTTGAGCATTTTAAAAACCGTTGCAGCCATGGGTAAAAAATGAAGGGCGTTTTTCTTGTGTTATTGGTGAGTATGCTGGGTTACGCACAATTGGGATCCGAGGATGCTTTAGCTATTAGTGCCCAAGGGGTTTTGGTTCAAAAGTACCGGCTGGAACTCATTGCCAAAAATGTAGCCAATGCATTTACCCTGCGCACCGAAACCGGATTGCCCTACGCCAAGCAATATCCAGTTATTCGATCGCAGGGCAACGATGTTTGGGTGGATGGGGTTGCAGAAAGCCAGCAACCATTTGGAAAAGCCTTTGATCCGTCGCACCCATTTGCGGATAAGTATGGATTTGTTTACATCCCTAATGTTAGTATTTCAGAAGAGATGATCGACTTATCATATACCAATGTTTTATATGAAGCCAATACAACAGTATTCAAGTCAGCTAGAAATACGTTTCAATCAACCCTGGAGATTTTAAAATGATTTCACCGATTCCACCAGTAACTCCGCAACTGCCCCTGTTGCCACTCGTGAATGAAAGCAAAGACAGCCCGTCATTTTCAGGTTTGTATGCGGCTGTGCTACAGGATACCACTGAAAAAATTCAGCGAAAAAAAGTTGAGTTGGATCAAAAAGTGGCCCAACTGAATACCATTAAAAAAGATAAATTGAGCAAGAACAAATCATGGAGAATTCTCCGTTTTCTATGATTTTTGCTGGCGTTGTTCGTGCATTGGATGATGTGAGTAAAATGGAGCATAAAACCAATGATCTTATTCAGCGTTATGTGGACCGCAAAGCGTCCGTAGAAGAAGTCACTATGGCAACGGCTCAGTTGAACGTTTCAATCACATTGCTCAGTACGGTGATGAGCTCGTTGAGTCAAAGTTTTAAAGAATTGCAAAATATGCAGGTATAGTAAAGCATGGCAGATTTATCAGATATGGAATCCAATATAGCCTCCAAACAACGCTCAACGCGGCTTTTGGTTATTGTTATTGGTATTATTGTTGTGGGGGCGGGGGTGTTATTTTTCTTTCAAACCCGACCGGAAAAACCGGCTGGTGATGATACGGTTGTTGTGAGCAAAACATCGCCAGACAAGGGTAAGATAAAATACAAACGCTTGCACAGCCAAATGGAAAATGATGTAACGTCTCAGGCAATTAAAGAGTTAAGTTTGCACGGGATTGCCTTTGATGTGGAGCGCGCCGGTCGGTTTTTTAATTTAAGTGTTGATCGGCGGTATTACGAATCGGCCAAAAATTTGTTGGCTTTGAAAGGAATCCCTTCTCGGGGTGCCACGGGGTTTGAATTGTTGGATGAAGATCAGGGGTTTGGGGTAACTGAATATGATAAACGCATTCGGTACAATCGCGCATTGGCCGGTGAATTAAGCAAAATGATTGCGCAATTCTATGATGTTCAAGATAGCCAAGTCCGCATTGTTGTTCCTGAGAAAGCGAGTTGGCAGAAAAAACAGCCGCCGGTGACCGCTTCGGTTTTGGTTCGTGGGGTCGATGGCCGTAGGGTATCGGATAAAACCGTATTTAGTATTATGAACTTGGTTCAAAATTCAATTGAAAACTTAGAGTTTGGTAACATCTCTGTTGTGGATACCTATTCCAATGTGTTGTCCATCGGTATTGAAGAACGGATCAAAACGATTAATGTCTCCCAGTCAACAGCGCCTGAGATCAAGCAAACGGCGCCGCCAATTGTATCCGTTAAGCCGAAAGCCCCAGTGGAAAAAGCGCAAGAAAAACAAAAAATAGACCCCATTGATTCTGAAGCCTGGTTGGATGCTCGAAAGGCACTCAAAATCAGTATGGAACAGGCCCGGCTAGAAAAAATGAATACAATGTTGATGGGTGTGTTGCCCAACAACACCTATCAATCAACATTGTCCATTGAGTTTTCGGATGTGAAAGATCAACAATTTAATGCGGTGGATATTAAACGCATGACAATTAGCATTGTCGTGGATTCGGATCAGATTCCCATTTTAGAACCGGTATTAAAAAAGAAAATATTCAGTGTTGTAGCTGGTTCTGTTGCGTATGTTCAAGGGCGCGATACGATTCAGTTGAATTTAGCTTCGTTGGGCCTAGATGCTTTGCCTGAGCCAGTGGCGGTACCCGATGCCAGCCCGGATTATAAACAGGGATTATCGTGGATTCAGAATTACCAATGGATTGGTATTGGCGGTTTGGCTGCCCTGTTGATTGGATCGGTTGGTTTATATTGGCGTCGCCGTCGGGCTAAGCAAATCGCTGCTGTGCCTCTGTATCCAGATGAATCGGCGGATCCCGTTGCCTCCAAATTAAAGGTCTTGGCCCGTCAAAACCCTGAGTCTATTGCCAGTATTGTGACTCGATGGGTAACGGATACCGAGGAGGCTGTGGTATGAATGGTTTAGAAAAAGCAGTAGCGTTAATTCAGGCCTTGGGAGACCAGGGGGGCGCAATTTTGGATCGGCTACCAGAATCGGTTGCCCAACAAATTCAGGATCAGCTGGATACTGAGATTTCTGTAACAGATGATTTGTATGATGAGCTTGAAAAAGAAGTCTATGTGCTGGAAACCCAACAATCGGCTCAGTTGGTCGCTGAGGATCAACGGATTCAGCGCATTATTTCTGATTTAGAAGGCGAATCCGTACCCATGATGGCGTTTGTCTTGCAGCAGTTGGATGCGGATACGGCGGATTTAGTGATGGCCGGCTTGCCCAGTGCTCAACGGGATGCCATTCGCGGGTGTGAGTTGCAAGACAATCCAATCCAAGAGACGGTAGCCGCTGTTCTTATGGAAACTGTGCAGTTAGACTAATGTTGCAAACGATACAACGCTACGTTAAGCAGCGCCAATTAAAGCCATATTATGCCACAGTATCTCGTATTAATGCGATGGAGCCAGTGATTCAGGCACTGTCTGATGATGCGTTGCGCAAGAAGACGGATGAGTTGAAAGCCACACTTGCAGCGGGTAAACCATTGGAGTCTATATTGGTAGAGGCGTTTGCGGTTGTGCGCGAAGCGGCTCGCCGAGTCCTGGGCATGCGGCATTTTGATGTGCAATTAATTGGAGGGATTATTCTGCATAACGGCAATATTGCAGAAATGAAAACCGGTGAAGGAAAAACATTAGTCGCCACATTGCCGGCGTATTTAAATGCCCTAAGTGGCCATGGCGTTTATGTGGTGACGGTCAATGATTATTTGGCTAAGCGTGACTGTGAGTGGATGGGGGCGGTGTTTGAATTTTTGGGTTTATCGGTGGGCCTCATCCAATCGGACATGGCCCCAGACGATCGATTAAAAGCCTACGCCTGTGATATAACCTATGGCACCAATAATGAATATGGATTTGATTATTTACGGGACCATTTAGCTACCCATCGGGATGACTGTTGCCAGACGCGTCGGCATTTTGCCATTATCGATGAAGTGGACAGTGTGCTGATTGACGAGGCGCGTACTCCGTTGATTATCTCAGGGCCGGTCAATGACTCAACGTCTCGATATAGTAAAGTGGTGAAGGCCTGTCGTTCGCTCATTATCGATACGCATTTTACGTGTGATTTAAAACACAAAAATATTGTATTAACCGAGGCGGGCAATGAAGCGCTAGAGCAAAAGCTAAAACTGGATAGTATTTTTTCGGTTGAAAGCATGAGTTACGCTCATATGGCTGTTCAGTGTTTGCGTGCCATGCATTTGTTTAAAAAAGATGTGGATTATGTGGTTAAAGAGGGCCAAGTGGTAATTGTGGATGAGTTTACAGGCCGGCTGATGGATGGGCGACGGTATTCCGATGGATTGCATCAGGCTATTGAGGCGTGTGAACACTTAAAAATCCAAAAAGAAAGCCAAACCTTGGCCAGCATTACCTTTCAAAATTACTTTCGGATGTTTCCCAAGCTTTGTGGTATGACGGGAACGGCGGTGACCGAGGCGGATGAGTTTCGAACGATTTATGGGCTGAATGTTGTTGAGATCCCACCCAATCGTCCGTTGCAACGGACAGATCGTGCGGACTTGGTCTATAAAACACGGGCAGGTAAATATGCGGCTATTGTGGAGCGCGTGCGGGCCTTATATGCGGAGGGGCGTCCCGTTTTGGTGGGGACTATTTCCATTGAGGCGTCTGAACTATTGAGTAAAAAATTTAAAGAAACCGGTATCCCGCATACGGTATTGAATGCCAAACACCACAGCCGTGAGGCTGAAATTATTGCCAACGCCGGTCAAGAAAAAGCGGTGACCATTGCCACAAATATGGCAGGCCGAGGAACCGATATTAAATTAACAGATACGGTTGTTGATTTGGGCGGTCTGGCTATCATTGGTACCGAGCGGCACGAATCGCGGCGAATTGATAACCAATTGCGTGGACGAGCGGGGCGACAGGGCGATCCAGGGTCTTCGGAATTCTATGTATCCATGGAAGACGATTTAATGAAATTGTTTGGCTCGGATCGTATGAAAGCAATGATGGACCGGCTGGGCATGGACGACACAATGGTTATTGAGCATGGATTGGTTAATCGCTCCATTGCCAAAGCCCAACAAAAAGTGGAGCAGCATTATTATTCGGCTCGTAAACAAGTGTTGCAATACGATGATGTGGTGACCCAGCAACGCCAAACCATTTATGATATTCGCGATGCCATTTTAATGCACGATAACACGTTGGCGTATATGCGAGGATTTATTGACGCTTTATTAAATCAACCGGCGTTTGATTCAGCCTTATTTGGGGATGTTTTTACAAAACCGAGTGATCACGAATCGGTTTCGGATGCGTATTATCGGCAATTAAAAACCCATTTTAGTGGGCATCCGGATGCGGTTGTTTCCGATGTCATTCGCTATATTGTATTGCGAACGCTGGACCGGAAATGGGTGGATCATTTGCAGGCGATGGACGCGCTTCGCGAAGGCATTGGGTTGCGGGCTTGGGGCCAAAAAGACCCCTTAATTGAATATAAAAAAGAAGCATTTGAATTGTTTCGAGAGTTGTTAATGGGCATTCGATTTGAATCGTTGGCTGTTATGATGCGGGTCATTTTAAAATTTGAAAAATCCCCGGCATGAGTGCGATCCAGTATGATTTAGTTCAGCAATTTGAGGGGAGTAAACAGGGGCTGTATTACCTCGGAAACTACCTTTGAGATTGAAGCAAAACGCGATCGTATTCACCAATTAGACACAGAAATGGCGTTGCCCGGTTTCTGGGATGATCAGGCCAATGCCCAAACACGATTAAAAGAGCTTAATCAACTGAAATCCGTCATCCAGTCGTATGAAAAATTACACAAGCAATCGGAAAGCATTAGCGAATGGATCGCGTTGGATGAAACGGACGAGGAGTTGGTTCTTGAAATTGAATCGGATATTCGAGTCTTTAATCAATCGGTTAAACAGCTTGAAATTCAGTCGCTTTTAAATGGCAAATATGATTCCAGTGATGCGATTGTGGGTATTTACGCTGGCGCCGGTGGCTTGGATGCCCAAGACTGGGCCACGATGCTGTCCCGAATGTATCAACGTTGGTTTGAAAAACAAGGGTATTCTGTGCGCGTTATTGATTCCGTGCTGGGGGATCAATCCGGTGTCAAAACCCTGACATTTTTAGTCAAGGGCCCCTTGGCCTATGGCTATTTAAAAACGGAGTCGGGCGTGCACCGGTTGGTTCGGATATCACCCTTTAATGCTAAGGGAAAGCGACAAACCTCCTTTGCCGCTGTGGATGTTGTCCCACATTTTGACAACACACAGGATGACTTTGAGATTCCCAGCAAAGATTTGAAAATTGATACCTATCGGGCATCGGGGGCGGGCGGACAGCATGTGAATAAAACCGATTCAGCCGTACGTATTACCCATTTGCCAACCAACACAGTGGCCCAATCCCAAGACAGTCGGTCTCAGTCTGAAAACCGAGAAATGGCCATGGCTGTTCTAAAATCCCGATTAATTGCATTAAAAGAACAGCAGCAGGCGGATCACATTGCATCGCTGAAAGACACATCGGATAATGCGTGGGGGAACCAAATTCGATCGTATGTCTTGTACCCCTATAAATTGGTTAAAGACCATCGAACGGATTTGGAAAATTCGGATGTGGATGCCGTCTTGGATGGTGAATTGGGTCCCTTTATTCACGAATCTCTGTTAACCTTATATAAAGATGATCGCTAGTTCACGGATTCAACAGTATTATCGCGCTATTGTTTGGGGCATTGTTGGCCTATCCATTTTGATTGCCAGTGTGATTATCTGGGATCGTATTCAATACGATTTTAACAATCGGTCGGTATCCATCGCTATGACGTGGTCGGATGTGGAGCATCAATTCAATACCATGGGGATTCAACCCAATGATTACGATGCTCAGCTAAAAAACCTGCGTGAAACCAGTGGTTTGACCAGTATTGTCCTGGAACCCGATACTGTTGATGATTTGGTCAATCGGGGTCAGTTAACGGTTCTCAAGGGATCCGATATTTTAAATATGTTGCGTGTGGGCAGTGTGTATCGGTATGTATTGACCAATATTATTAATAAAAACAATATCCAGCCCAACTATTACTATTTATTTATTGATGAAACAGCCGTCTATCGGCGAGTGAAACGGCAGTTAGAAGCCGAAATTGGGGCATTTAATGTGGTGGCCTTGGGGTATTCAGCCTTGGAAGTTCGAACCGACTTAGATACAATTTTATCGGCTAGTTTGGGGATTGATACGGCGCGTTTAAATCAGCTTCATGAGTTGGGCTATGCGGTTGTCCCGGCGTTGGTCAATACCCAGTGGCAGTCCAGTCATACGGTTAAGCTGGAAATGGAATCGTTGCAAGATCTTCCGGTCCAATTGATTGTATTTTCTGGGGATCAGGTGTTGGGCTATCCCCATCAATTGGGATGGCTTGAACAAACGATTCAAGAGCGTCAATACAGTGTTGGGGTTCCAGAATTTAAG
>Ga0181569_10002188_pt1 | contig 15453 bp, 10 predicted proteins | sample 101ome_19_FD_132452 | JGI IMG/M metagenome (GOLD analysis project Ga0181569, IMG submission 132452) | Coastal salt marsh microbial communities from the Groves Creek Marsh, Skidaway Island, Georgia - 101405AT metaG (megahit assembly) | ecosystem: Environmental > Aquatic > Marine > Intertidal...
GATTTCGAGCCAGGTATTCATTATGCCCAATTCCAGATGCAGAGCGGATATACCGGTGTAAATACCATTAGAATCTACAATCCTGTAAAGCAAAGCCAGGACCACGACCCCAAGGGAGCCTTCATCAAACAATGGGTACCCGAGCTGTTTCAAATACCTGCACCATACATCCATGAACCTTGGAAAATTCCACCGATGGAACTGACCATGCAAGGCTATAATACGGGTTCATACCCCTTGGAACCAGTGGTGGATTTAGCGAAAGCTCGAAAGAAGGCGAGCGATACGCTCTATGCGAAGAGAAAAGAAAAAAGCACTAAAAAGGAAGCGCGTCGAATCCTGAACAAGCATGTGAATCCTGGACCGCGGAAATCTTAATCTTGTACCAATCTAAATCCTTCGCCGTGCACGTTTTCAATGCGAAGGCTCTCATCCACCTTCAAGTATTTACGAAGCTTTGCAACGTAAACATCCATCGAACGACCCGTGAAGTAGTTGTCTTCCTTCCAAATCTTAAGTAATGCCTTTGATCTAGGTAGCAATTGATTTTTATGAGCAGCCAAGAGTTTTAGCAAATCGCATTCTTTTGGACTAAGCTTAGTGACTGAATCTCCGACGATTAACTGACGAATTTTCGGTTTGAAGGTCAATTTACCTATCTGGATTTCATCAGGCTCCTCCTCTACATCTGCAAGATTACGTCCAATGATTGCCTGAATTTTATAAAGCAAGACGTCTGTATCAAAGGGTTTGACTAAGTAATCATCGGCTCCAGCACTGTACCCTGCAATGATATCTTCCTTCTGACCTTTAGCCGTTAAAAAAATAAGCGGCTGCCCATTGTCGATCGCCTTCACCTCGGTAGCAAGGGTTAAACCGTCTTTTTTAGGCATCATGATATCAAAAATGCATAGGTCGTACTCTCCTTGTTTGTAGGCTCGTAATCCTTGCACTCCGTCGCGTTCTAGGTCGACCTCAAAATCGTTAAACATCAACGTATCACGAAGTAGGTTTCCAAAATTCGTATCGTCTTCAACAAGTAAAATACGCTGCTTAATCATTGTGTGGGTTCTTTTCTAATACTACTTTAAACGTGGTACCCTCTCCTTCAACACTTTGAACAGAAATGGTTCCCCGGTGCTTTTCTATTATTTCTTTAACGAACGAAAGGCCCAATCCGTGCCCCTTTACATCATGAATATTGCCTTTAGTCGCCCGGTAGAATCGATCGAAGACTTGATTCAATGTGTCCTTATCCATACCGATACCCCTATCGCGCACTAAAATGGTAAAGGCCTTCGTGGAATGTGTCATCTGAATGCTAATCTTTGGCGTTCCATTGCTGTACTTCACCGCATTATCGATAAGATTTGTCAATGCACTTTTGAACTGAGTACGGTCTCCGAAGTAGGAATAGTTGCCTTCAGTAATGTTTAAATCAATCCACCCCTGCTTGTCTTGAACGGCAAGTTTGAAATGCTGAACGGCCTCAGCCAATACTTCGGAAATATCCATCACCGCCTTATCTAGAGTGAGTTCTTCTTTATCCATCATTGACATCTGAAGGACGCTCTCCATCTGGGCATTCATCCGCTTATTTTCTTTCTTAACTATGCTCAAATAGCTCTGCATCTGCGATGGAGTCATCTTCTCTCCGTTTTTCATCAATGCATCAACTGCTAAATTAATTGTCGCAAGTGGTGTCTTAAACTCATGAGACATGTTATTGATGAAGTCACTCTTTACTTCTGCCAACCGCTTCTGCTTACGACCTTGACGTTGCACTCCAAAGAATGCCACAAGTATTACTGCAGAAAACAGCAGAGAGACAATCAATGACATGTACACACGTCTGGCTAAATAAAATTTCTCTGATGGAAAATACAGGAGCAACTGTCTAGTGGGTCCGAAAAAACTTTCAGCCAAGACATAATTAAATGTGGTCAGATTTGGATTAAATTCGGCCGAAGCTAGATTACTGAGGTAGCCATTTTCAACGATTGCCCATTTCGGTGAAGTTCGCACGCCGTTTTGAAGGAGTTGTGCATTGATGATGCTGTCAAGTTCAACCTGGGTGACTTGAGCAGACCAAGGCAGTGAATTCTGAAAGTTATCTATTAACCCTTCGAACAGGGACGAATCTGAGAACCCCATAGCATTTGGGACCTGTCCTGTAGTCCAACTTAAAGTCGTCTGCCCCATAGGTGTCGTAATGGTCACCGTACTATCCGCGGCGCCTCTATTACTAAAAGCACCCATGCTTTTACGACGAACAAACATGCGTACGCGCTCATTTAAACTCGTTGAAGTCGTCCCAACTTGTTGTTCAAACTGTTGACGCTGCAATTCTAATTGACCAGACAAAAGATTCAACTGTAGAAATAGCGCACCGATTACAGCCGCTGTCAATACTGCAGTGATAGAATTTGCCTTTAAATGATCTAAAATGCTTTGGAACATAGGGCGAATGTACTACTCGAACTATGTCAATGTACGAGTTTTAACGCCGTTTAACACCTACAATAACGCATCAATAATGTCATCGGCATTTAAACCCTCAGCCTTAGCCTTGTAATTCACGACAATACGATGTCTTAAAATAGGCTTTGCTACAGCTTTGACGTGCTCTACAGTCGGAGAACCTGCACCGTGCATAATGGAAACAGCCTTGGCTGCCAGAATCAAGTTTTGGCTGGCACGCGGTCCAGCGCCCCAGTTCAGATATTCGTTTGCTTTTGGATGAGCGCCATCAGCACCTGGTCGTGTTTTACGCACCAAAGAAACCGCATAATCAATGGTCTCATCAACTACAGGCAAACATTTCAGCGCCGTTTGGAGATCTGCAATTTCTTGCGCACTAAATACCTGCTTAATGGAAGCATTGTAACTTATTGTCGTTTGCTTAACGACCTGCTGTTCTTCTTCCTGCGTTGGATATCCAACAGCAATGTTAAACAAAAAGCGATCGAGTTGCGCCTCTGGCAAAGGATAGGTGCCCTCCTGCTCAATGGGATTTTGAGTTGCTAGTACAAAGAATGGTTGCGGTAGATCGTAGGATACCCCGCCAACACTGACGCGTTTCTCTTGCATTGCTTCTAGAAGCGCCGCTTGTGTTTTAGGAGGAGTTCTATTGATTTCATCTGCAAGTACGACGTTGGCAAACACCGGCCCTTTGCGAAACTCAAACGAACGTTCTTTGGTCAGCACTTCGGTACCTGTAATGTCCGTTGGCATTAAATCAGGAGTGAACTGGATGCGGGCAAAATCTAATCCCAAGGCCTTGCTCACGGTGGTTACCAGTAATGTCTTCGCCAACCCAGGAACACCTATCAAGAGACTGTGGCCGCCCACGAGGATGCTCTGAGTGATTAAATCAATCGCCTCTTGTTGTCCGACAATGATTTTAGCCACCTCTTTTTTAAAGGCGATTAGCTTAGAGGGAGCCTGCTCAAGAATTTGTATTGCTTGTTGATCAGTCATCACGGTTACTATTCCAATAGTTTAACTCAGAGTCGCATGAAAAATATCCAACGTTAATCTTAACAAAAGTTTCAACCAACTTTTCTGATTTCCATTCTTCGATGATACGCTGTTGTTTTTTTCTAAGTGCAAAGCCTTTTATTCTGGTAAAATCAATATCTAGATTCGCTTTATGTGGCTCAAACTTTTTATCAAGACGGACTATTCGAAATGCTTCTCTTTGGTCTTGACTCTGGAAATAGCTGGCATTGGAAATTGTGCCTTCATCCATATCATTAACCACTGAGAACAATCCACGGTCCAACGCGCTTACCTCAAATCTATTATTCCCACTCTGAAAATTACTCATTTGCCCGCCGTTAAACTTCGTCTGCTCATCCTCTGAGTATTTTTTGGCCGCTTCTTCAAAAGTAATTTCACCGCTATTAACAGCAACGGCTAGGCTATCGAGAAGGTTTTTCGCCTCTTTCAAATTTTCTTGGGTCAATTTTGGTTTGATTAGAATGTGACGAAGATCTAGTTCTTCCCCTCTTTTCTCGAGTAGTTGTACTATGTGGTAACCAAACTCTGTCTTAAATGGATCGCTGATTTCACCTCTTTTCAAATTGAACGCAATAGCTTCAAACTCTTTGACGAAAACTCCACGCTGTATACCCTTATACTCGCCGCCGTTTTTATTTGATCCAGGATCTTCACTATACAATATGGCCATTGAAGAAAACGAGGTTCCATTCTCTATACGTTCTTTTAAGGATTGTAACTTATCAATGACCTCTTGTTCCGCTTCTGGAGATATCTCAGGGTATTTTACGATTTGACTGAGTTCTACCTCCTCATTAATAAGCGGTATACTATCTTCAGGTAAATTCTCATAAAATTCTCGTACTTCAGACGGGGTGACTTCAATTCCGTCAACAACAGTCATTTGCATTCGTTGTGCCGTTAATTGATCACGGATGAGCGTTCGCATGTCCTCCTTAATCTCAACGACCGACTTTTCGTAAAATTCTTCTAATTTCTTCTGGTCACCCATTTGTGCTATGAGTTGTTGAATACGGCGATCCATATTTGATTCAACCTCATCTTCGCCTACAGTTACTGAATCTATAGCTGCATGGTGAATTAGTAGTTTCTGAAATAATAATTCTTCAAAAACCGCACATTCACTGAGTTCTTCCCCGAAATTCTGGCGACGCATCATATCGTACTGCTCGTCAACCTCACTCTTTAGAATGATATCCGAACCCACAATGGCAACGACGCCATCAACAGTCGTCTGACCAAAAGTTGATACGGTAAACCCGAATAAACTAAGGAATAAGTAAGTCGCCTTTTTCAATTGCATTTGCTATAATATTTTCACCGATGGCCTCAATAAGTGCTAACCTTCGTTTATTGAGGATCATCTTTTTTATGTTTTCACTCACATATTCTGGTGGCGAATAACTGTTCTCGATACGTATGTCGTTTACACTCACAAAGTACACCATAACTGTGTCCTCACAAGTAAATCTTGGTCTACGTTTTAGATAGCTGTAAGGGTTGCTAGATTCTAAAGGGATTTCATTGAGGAATTCATCCAAAGGCACCCAAGAAGAATCAGTGTAGGCACTCTGTTTAGTGGCAAAAACCTCAATCCAATCCAAATACTTACTCTCTTGGCTCGGGGTCTTGAACCATCGCTTGGCCTCTTTCATTTTTTGTGCCTCGAGCGGAACAGCCGTGTATTGCGCACGAACAATACTCTCCTTGAGCTCAAAGTTGCTTTGATTCTTTACGTAATAATCCGCTACTTCTATGTCACTGACATTCGTATCCAGGTTCTCGCTAACATAGCGCTCGATATAGGCGTGTTTGAGCAAGTCATTTCTATATTGTCGCACCAGATCTTCAAAATCCCGTAAATCTGCCTTTAAATTGAATTCTGCGGCCTGGACTAACAATTCATTCTTAGCCCAGTTCCGCGCAAGCGTTTGCACCAAAGCTATACTATCAGCTTCGGGAAGTGTACCGGGTTTTGGCAACTGATCTTCTATATCTTCAATCAAAAGCTTTTTATTACCTAGAACAGCCACTACTTCTTCGTCCGTGATTAAATCTTGACCGCACGAAAAAAAACTCAGTGCTGCTATGACATAAAGTCGACGCATTAGTCAGCGAGTTCTAAAAAGAGTTTTTCTTTCACTGCCTGGTCTATTGAAACGTCAAACTTTTCTTCTAAACTTTTTACCCATGCAGCCTCAAGCTCATTTTGATAGCTAGCTATCACCAATCCTTTCACTTCATTGAGCGCTTTAGGTGCTGAAGGAAGGTAATCAATGACCTGAATCACTGCAAAACCATCATCATAATCTACAGGGCCATAAACACCCGGTGTAGTATTCCACATTAATTGTAATACTTCATCATCCTTTTTCTGAGCAGTTCCGCTCGAAACAGCCACGGCAAGTGCATCCTTGGAAGTAAGGAAGCTCTTTAATTTGCTGTCCTTTTGTTTAGAAACCCATTTAACGATTCTTTTAGCATCTCTCTCGTTCTGGGCTACCCATAACTTGTAGCTAATACGATCGTCCCAAGTGTAGTTGCTTTTTATCTTTTGATAGTGATCATAAATTCCAACACTATCCTTGGCGGCTTTATCCCATACTTCTTCTTGGGTTAAATCAAACAACAAAATTCCTTCACGGTATTCTCTCACCAAATTCCTGAAGTCTGGATATTTCACATCCAACTGACTGTCTTCATATGCTATGATTTTATCATTGCTCACCACATTAAAAAGTAATCTAAGGTATTCTTCTATTGCATCCTCAGATTGTTGCTTTTGATTCTTTGCCCAAAATTCCAAGATGGTACTTTGGCGAAGTTCTTGATCTGCAAACGTCGCTACACTGCGGTCTGTTTTCAAATCTGGAATGGTCCAATTTCCAGCCGCATACTGCTTCACATCTACTAGCGCGATAGTTTTTGTATAGGTGCGTTCATTCACCGAAAATTCATAACTGCGCTTCAAGGTGTTAACAAACTTCTTCGCCCCAATTTGACTTCTTGAATCGCGCTTGACCTTGGATTTGATTTCCTTCTTCAGTGCATCAAATTCAGGCAAGGGCTTTTTTTCTATTAACTGAATTACATGCCAGCCTATGTTCGTTCTTATTGGTTCTGAATAATCGCCAGGCTGATCCAACGAAAAGGCAGCATATTCAAAATTTGGCATCATTTTGTTCAGTCCAAATTCGGGCATTTCACCTTCTTTATCTTTGGTTTTTCTATCCTCACTAAAGGCAACTAAGCTGATAAAATCCTCGCCTTTTTGGAGACGAGTATAAATTTCCTGCGCACTTCGTTCAGCTCTTTGTTTTTCTGCTTGTGTTGCTTTCTCTCCTGCCGCAAAGAAAATTTGTCGTACACGAACTGTTCCATTAGCTGGTCGCTTATCAAGCGTTTTAATCAAATGATAGCCGAATTGAGATCGAATCGGTTTACTAATTTCCCCTATTTCTTGCTCATACGCACCTGATTCGAATGGATAGACCATATTGAAAGCTGTAAAATATCCAAGGTCTCCACCCTGTTTCGCACTCCACGTATCAGCACTTTTTTCACGAGCTGCATCCTCGAAGGAAATCCTACCCTTAAGAATTTCTTTTCTCAAATCCATCATGGCTTTGTATACTTTTACCGTATCAGAAGGCAGTGCACTTGCGGCCAATTCAAACATAATATGAGCCGCTCTTACCTCCTGAAGCATGCGCTCATAGGCCTCTTTTATCAACTCATCTTCGGAGCCGGCATCGCTCAAATAGGGTTTGGCCAATTGAGACCTGTACCCGCCAAACTCTTTGATAAATTTTGTTGCTGTATCTCGACGCTGATCAATTGCCTCAGCAATTTTCAGCTTGAACCGAATGTATAAATCTAAATACTCTTCAGGAGTCTTAGGATCTATGGCAGTACCAACGCCTTTATTTTTTTCATACACAGCCTTGAATTCCTCTGCGGTAACTGATTGGTTACCTGCAGTAAATAAGACTTCTTGAGCTTGAATTTGAGCGCCAAAAAAACATATGGCAATGAGAATGATTTTTTTCATCATTTATCTTCTACTATAATTAGGAGCTTCTCTTGTAATACTAACGTTGTGTGGATGGCTTTCCTGCATTCCTGCTGCGGTAATTTGAATAAAGCGAGCCGATTTTTTCAAAGTAGGTACATCTTTTGAACCACAGTATCCCATACCGGCGCGAAGGCCACCTACGAATTGATACATTACTTCACCTACTTCTCCTTTGTACGGAACGCGACCAACAATTCCCTCTGGAACAAGTTTCTTAACATCGTCTTCTACGTCTTGGAAGTATCTGTCTTTAGAGCCGTCTGACATGGCTTCTACAGAGCCCATCCCACGATAGGTTTTGTATTTTCTACCTTCATAGATGACTGTCTCACCAGGACTTTCTTTAGTTCCAGCAAACATGGAACCGAGCATTACGCAATCTGCACCTGCCGCGAGCGCCTTAACAATATCTCCAGTAAAACGAATTCCACCGTCTGCTATTACAGGAATACGTCCGTCAATAGCTTTAGCCACTTCCATAATAGCACTCAATTGCGGAAACCCGACACCAGCGACAATTCTTGTGGTACAAATAGAACCAGGGCCAATTCCAACTTTAACTGCATCAGCACCCGCCTCCAAAAGGTACAAGGCCGCTTCCGGTGTGGCGATATTACCAACAACCACATCAAGTTCAGGGAATTTAGCTTTCACACTCTGCAAAGCAGTCACCACACCTTTGGTGTGTCCGTGAGCTGTATCAATTATTACTGCATCAACACCACTTTCATACAATGCACCAACGCGTTCAACAACATCCCAAGTAACGCCAACGGCCGCTGCAACGCGCAAACGTCCATATTTATCCTTGTTAGCATTTGGTTTTACTCTGTTTTTTGTAATATCACGGTAGGTGATTAATCCAACAAGTTGACCTTTGGCATCTAAGACTGGTAATTTCTCAATCTTATGTTCTTGGAGAATTGCCTCTGCCTCAACCATTGTTGTGTCGGGAGTGGCAGTGATCAAGTTTTCCTTGGTCATTACTTCGTCTATCAAACGATCGTTGTCCTTTTCAAAACGTAAATCACGATTCGTAATGATTCCGATTAGGTTTTTCGTTTCATTGATAACCGGAACACCACCAATCTTGAATTCTGTCATCATCGCTTTTGCATCTGCGACGGTTGCATCTTTCAAAAGCGTAACTGGATCTAGAATCATACCACTCTCGGCGCGTTTTACCTTTCGTACCTCGATCGCTTGTTGCTCGATGGTCATATTTTTATGAATAACACCAATCCCTCCTTCTTGAGCTATAGCGATGGCCATAGCACTTTCCGTCACAGTGTCCATTGCGGCCGAAATTATTGGTGTTTTCAGCTCTATATTTCTCGTTACCTTGGAAGACAAATCCACATCGCGCGGAAGCACCTCTGAATAATTTGGGACGAGGAGAACGTCGTCATAAGTTAGGCCTAGGCCTAAAACTTTGCTTGTTAAGTCTGACATTGCAATTCCGTTTTGAATTGCGCCCAAAATTAAGAAAATTCTACTAAATAACACGGGCGACCTTTGGCCGCCCGTGTGGATTTTCAAAATTTGGACAATTAATTATTTCCTCTATCATATACGGTAAAGGTTCCTCGCTGCTGAAGAGGAACATCTTCCGTGGAACGGTATTTAACAAGATATGTATATACTCCTGTTAAGGCATCTTTTCCATTGATAGTACCGTCCCATCCTTCGTCGATGTCGTTTGTTCGGAAAACTACTTGTCCCCATCTATTCATAATTAAAAGAGAATAAGTATCAGGACGTGCAAATACACCTTCTGGTTTCCAAACATCGTTAATGTTGTTCTTATCATTTGGTGAAAATGCTGACGGGAACCAGAGGCGTGCTTTATGAATGGCACAACCAATATTTGATCGAGAATTGAATGGATTTCCTAATTCGTCCCGCCAAGGTATAAGGCCGTCGGCCGCAATAGCAACTACGTAATAACAGAATTTACCCTTACCTGTATAATACGGTTTGATATCATCTACAAATGCGGTATCCTCAGTTGAAGAAACAAAATCGAAAGAATTACCTCCATCTACAGAGCGATAAATCTTATATTCTTCAACACCACTCTCGTAGTCTCTGTACGGCGTCCAATTCAATGCACATGTCAAATTTCCAATAGCTTCAACTTGTAGATGAACATTCGTAGCTATGTTACTTACTGTATCTAGGGCACCACATGAATCCCGTGAGGTAATGCGATAGAAATAACTTCTAGACATAGGGTCAGCGGTATTATCAACAAACTTCACTTCCCATGGACCATTGGCTGGTTTTGCAACACTACCAATGGTTAAATATGGACCGATTTCATCATCTGCACGTTGAATTTGGAAGTCTATGACATCAGCGTCTTTATCAATGTAAGCGTACATATCTACACCATTCTGGCTATTTACAGAAGCTCTTCCAAGGTACAATACCCGAGATCCTTGAACAACTGCAGAACTATTACAAACGCGATTTGATGTAGACGAAACTGTCCTAGTCGTATCGACTGCTTTTACATAGTAACAATAGGTATAACCATTAACAATTCCATAGTGGTTGAATGCAGTATCCAACGTTCCACCTTTCAGCAGAACACCTGATATTGTTCCACCTACGGGGTCTGTAATATCAGCATATAGATTGTATTCCAACGGCTCTGTCTGGGTCCAGGTTTTGTACGTTCCCCATCGCAATCTTGCGTATCCATCACATGGATCAATACCAACTTTCAAGTGTATGGTACTTGAAGGAATGGTATTATTAACAAAACTTTGATTACCACAACTGTCCACGGCTGTTACCACAAATTTCTCACTCTCATTTTCTGCATTGCTCTGCGCGTATACCCAAGGCAATGAAGCAGAAAGGTTTGCAGCTAAAACAGTATCAATAGGCTGAGGGAGACCGTTGTTATCCTCTTTGTAGATTACGTAAAACTGTACATCGCCTTCTGGAGAAGCCTGCCATGCTAAGGCACTAAGGTTTCCAGAGGAAACGGTAACAGAATCAAAGACTACTGGAGAAGGCTCATTAATATCCTTAAAAAACCCAGAATCCAGTGAACTCTCACAACCTGAATTAAAACGAACCTGGTAATTGAAATTTCTCGCATCGAAATTACAGATGACAACAGTATCAGTCCAAGTTGTATCATTGGTCGTACCGAGCTGCGTCCATTGGCCTGAATTTGACGGTGCCTCCAACCAAACATCATAATTTGTCGTGGTATCTCCTACCATCCATGGGTTCCAGTCTAAACGGGCAATACTTGTACTCAAAGGTTGCACTTCCAATTTCACATTCTGAATGGTATCTGTAGGTTCGGTAAGCAATCCACATCCACCTGCAGTCTGTATTGTATAAGAATTCTTTGCGTTTGGATGAGCCCCCGTATGTGTGAAGCTCTGGGTAGACCAATCCGTTATTGTAGCCACCACAGTAGAAACGCCCAACGTATCTATATGATTGATGATATAATGGTCAAAGTTAAAACCTGTATCCTGGGTATTCACCCAATTAAAGGTGACTGCTCCCGTCACAGGATCTTGGAAAATACAAGAATTATCCACATCCACATTCCTCGGCATGTAATTCAACGCCTTAACCACAAGTTTTTCGTAACTAATATTAGGGAGCGGACATGCATCGTCCTGCATTCTAAAGTAGAAATCATACTCTGACTTCAATGTACCGCATTGGTACTCCTGATAGAAGAGGTGATCACATTCAATAATCCATTCAAACTCGACTTCGTTTTGTTGGGAATATTCAAAAACGCCACCAGGGTTGTTTGAGGTGATCGTTGCACATGGAGGATTAAACAAACAACTGTTCGCATTATTGTAATTGGTAGCATCACTCAAATTACCCCCTGAAGCTGTGAATTTCACACTTTCTGGAACACAATCCGGATGAAGATCACCGTCTGTTGCCTTCATTGTAAACCTAACAGTATCCCCAGGGTAGCCTTCCACATAACGGTATAGCGTATCTCCTGCCTGGTTTTGTACAACGGTTGGAATCGCAGGATTAGCCAAGGTTAGGTCTGGCGTCCAAATCACTTTAGGAGGTTCGGAAGATGTTACCGGGCAAAAACCAGTTCCTGGCGTACAACTCTTTGTAACAATAGGAATATCTCTAAAGATCTCAGCGACTTTTTGGTTACAGCGCCACGCCTCAATTTTAATGCAGGTAGCCCACGAGCCTGATAAAGCTGAATTAAAGGTAACACTACCTGATAAAGTATCCACTTTTGCGGGTGTGCTACCCGCACCGCTCGGAAGAGGAGATGTTGGACTATATCCCGTAGAGAATGTCACCGTAGATCCAGGCCATGCCGTACCCATTAGAGGGGGAGCCCAGAAATACCTTAGAGAATCTAAATCCGGGTCGTAACCAAGGTTATTGTAGATCACATCAGTATTTGTACAAGTGACGACCTGTGGGTCTTCTAAAAAATTTGGTGAACTATCGTAACAGGATGGAGCACCCGTTGTACCCGCTGATAGTGGAGAGGTCGAACCCGGGGGAGTATATGGATACATTACAGCTCTAAGTAAATATCCTTGGTTGGCTGATCCATTTGAGATAGTACCAGGTCTACAACATAAGTTCCAAGTAAAATACCAACCCGATGCGGGAGGAGCGCCAGTTAGGGTGATTTCGCCTGAGCGATAAATAAATTTTTGCATTACACCTTCGCCAGAATTTGCGCCAGTACAAGGGATGGTCGTATTTCTGCAAACAGGGATAACATCAACAGTCTCGATATATGAACATGCAATGGATACGCCAGCATTGTTAGCAATATATTGAGTAGTTTGCGGAAGATTAGCTCCACCACAATCGCGATAAACGACAAGGCTAAATTGATACTTTCCGTTTGGTTTACACTTCCAGATAATCTCGCCACCTAGCAAGTGTGAAGCATTCGCTTGAAACGTAAACAGCCCAAGAGCTAGAGTGAGTAATAATTTCTTCATAGTCTTTATACCATACATAGAACTTCGAAAATAACGGATTTATTCCACTTTTCGCACCACAAGTTTCATTGGTTTTTACCGAATGAGGAAATGGCTTTATCTGCTGATTAACAAGCAGTTGGAGGCTATCCTTAACGCTTAGAGATTTTGTTATGTGAAATATGACGCTGGCGAGAACACTTGTGGCGACCTACTTCGAAGCCTCTTCGCGCGCGATGCTTAGTGCTTCTGCCCTGCACTCGAGCGCGCCACATACGCCAAGAACTGGCCTTCATTTGATGGCGCATCAGCGCTATGGTTTCGGCTTCAGATATGCCAAACTGGTCCTGGATAGCATCGAAAGGCGTGCGGTCTTCCCAAGCCATTTCGACGATGCGATCAATCTCTCTCTCGGTAAAATTCTTCTCTATTTTGGAACCTTTCATCTGCCGGATTGTTTTCAAGTCTATGCACAGAAAACCTCATTTACCCGAAAAAGTTTGCGCCACATGCGGAAGACCCTTCACATGGCGCAAAAAATGGGAAAAGAATTGGGAAAATGTCAAATATTGCAGCAAATGCTGCAACTCAAATCGACCCAAGTTCTAACGATATAAGTTTCTGGAAATCACAACTTTCTGTATTTCTGAAGTGCCCTCTCCGATAGTACAAAGCTTACAATCACGATAGAACTTCTCTACCGGATAATCCTTTGTGTAACCGTAGCCTCCAAAGACTTGAACCGCCTCATTAGCCACTTCGGTAGATATTTCTGAAGCGTACAACTTACACATCGCACTTTCTTGGGTCATTGGCTTTCCTTCTTCCTTAAGAGCGCCGGCATGGCGCGTCATCAACTCAGCACCATAGACCTTGGTCGACATTTCCGCAAGCTTGAAGCTAACACCCTGAAAAGCACGAATTTTTCGGCCAAACTGCTGGCGCTCGTCAGCATATTGAATAGCTGCATTCATTGCTCCACGGGCAATACCCACGGAGAGTGCGGCAATTGAGATTCTACCGCCGTCCAGGATTTTCATGGATTGAATGAAGCCTTCACCCACTTCACCGAGGACGTTTTCTTTAGGTATGCGGCAATTGTCAAAGAAGAGACATGCCGTTTCTGAGGCACGCATGCCTAGTTTATTTTCTTTCTGGCCAGCGGTAAATCCAAGCGTTCCTTTCTCTACGACAAACGCTGTCATACCGTGGGAATCACCCTTCTCTCCTGTTCTTGCAATGACCACAGCAATACTTGATGAAATCGCGTGCGTAATCCAGTTCTTTGAACCATTTAGCACATAGTGATCGCCATCAAGCACGGCCGTTGTATCCATCCCGCCAGCATCAGAACCTGTACCGGTTTCTGTTAGGCCCCATGCGCCAATCCACTCTGCAGTGGCCAATTTTGGGAGCCATTTGGCTTTCTGGGCTTCAGTTCCAAATTGTAAAATATGTCCGGTACACAGGCTGTTGTGGGCAGCTACCGAAAGACCTATAGAACCGCAGACTTGTGCAATTTCATCAATGACCGTAATATATTCTTGGTAACCCATCCCTGCGCCACCATATTCTTCTGGTACTAGGATTCCCATGAAACCAAGTTGACCTAATTCTTTAAAAACGTCTTTCGGAAAGTGTTGGCTTTCATCCCACTCCATTACGTGTGGGCGAATTTTCGATTCTGCGAATTCTTTGGCGGACTGGCGGATCAATTCGAGCGTTTCAAGGCGCTCATCACTCATGGTGATTCTCATAGATATCTTCTGTTTGTTTTAGGCAATGGGAAGATAACAAGAAAGCCCGCAAATTGGTTTGCAGGCCTTCTAAATTTTACTCGAATTTTTGAGAAGCCGAGTCTATTTCATCAGCTTCTTGTACCTGAATCGAGTAGGTTCTGTCTTGCCTAATCGCTTCAATTTATTTTGCTCGTATTCCGAGAACGTTCCCTCGAAAGGATACACCTCTGAATCACCTTCAAAAGCTAAAATATGTGTACAAACTCGGTCCAAGAACCATCGGTCGTGCGAGATGATTACGGCACAACCTGCGAAATTTTCAAGAGCTTCTTCAAGAGCACGTAAGGTGTTGACATCCAAATCGTTAGTTGGCTCATCTAAAAGCAACACATTACCACCCTCTTTAAGCGCCATGGCGAGGTGTAGTCGGTTTCGTTCCCCACCAGAAAGGACGCCTACTTTTTTGCTTTGGTCACCGCCAGCGAAATTGAATCGACTCAGATATGCACGGGCATTTACGCGCTGTCCACCAAGCAAAACTTCTTCAGTTCCGTCCCCGATAACTTCAAAAATAGATTTCTCTGGATCCATTTTCTCATGGTTCTGATCCACGTACGAAATCTTCACTGTTTCACCCACATCGAACTGACCTTCATCCGGGGCCAATTGGTCCATGATCATCTTGAAAATAGTCGTCTTACCAGCACCGTTAGGCCCAATAATACCGACAATTCCTGCAGGTGGTAGTTTGAAGTTTAGGTCGTCGTAGAGCAGCTTTTCACCAAAGGCTTTTTTCACACCCTGCGCCTCAATAACATTGGTGCCCAAACGCGGTCCCGCTGGAATAAAGATCTCTAGTTTGCTCTCCTTCTCCTTTTCCTCTTGGGAAAGCAGGTTTTCGTAATTGCTCAAACGTGCCTTGTTCTTGCTTTGACGCCCCTTAGGATTCATTCGAACCCACTCCAACTCGCGTTCGAGCGTTTTGCGGCGCTTGGAGGCTTGTTTCTCTTCTTGGGCCAAACGCTTGGTCTTCTGGTCCAACCACGAAGAGTAATTTCCTTTCCATGGAATGCCTTCACCGCGGTCGAGTTCAAGAATCCAACCAGCTACATTGTCCAAGAAGTAACGGTCGTGAGTAACTGCAATGACAGTACCC
>Ga0181569_10002201_pt1 | contig 15411 bp, 14 predicted proteins | sample 101ome_19_FD_132452 | JGI IMG/M metagenome (GOLD analysis project Ga0181569, IMG submission 132452) | Coastal salt marsh microbial communities from the Groves Creek Marsh, Skidaway Island, Georgia - 101405AT metaG (megahit assembly) | ecosystem: Environmental > Aquatic > Marine > Intertidal...
CGTTGCCAAGAACGCGGCGGGTGCGGACCTGGGGCTGGTCTGCGTAATTCTCGGGATGCCTCAGCCGCCGCACCCGGACATCGATCAGCTGACGGTCCTCGTAGGCGATCGACACCTCGCCCAGCGGGTCTTGTTGGCCGGGCGTGGCGGGAATCCAGTAGATACCGTCCTCGGCGAACAGTGCCATCCAGTCTTCGAAGCGACGCTCGTCCAGCAAACGGGCTTCATGGAAGAGAAAGACTTCCACCTGTCTTACAAATGAGAGATCGAGATGCATGGCCGTCAGTTCTCTCGGTTTCTGAGCACCGCGGTCACTTCGTCCACCGTCATTACATCACCGAACTGCTGAAGCACGTTCTCCAGCGCCGAGCGGTGCTCCTCGTCGGACAGCGCCGCGTTGCAGTCTTCGACCATTACGACGTTGTAATCCAGCATCATGGCATCGCGGGTGGTGCTTTCGCAGCAGATATTGGTCTTGGTGCCGCCGATCAATACGTTGCGGATACCATGGCTGGACAAAACGCTCTGCAGCATGGACGACCCCGGTGTCAGGCATGAATATCTGTTCTTGCGGACGACAAGATCGCCCTCCACGACCTCCAGGTCCCGCCAGATCTGCTCGCCGTGCCCGCCGGGTTTAAGTGCTTCGATGGTGCGTTCCTGGACGTCTTCGGCAACGAAATTGCGGATGAAGTGTTCCCAGTCGCTTTTGCCGTTGGCGGTCATCGTGGCGCTGGTTATCCAGACAACCAAACCGCCCAGTTCGCGGAGTTCCGCAGCCAACCGGTTGATCGGCTCGCAGATCCCCCGGGAAGCCGGAACTTCAGCGGGCGCACCCGGCTCGCAGAACATGTTCTGCATATCTATGACGACAAACGCCGTTGTCTCCGGATCGAGGGAGTCATACAGATGATGACGCCCGCGTCGCGCGAGCACGCGGTCGATAATTTCCTGCCGGACCGTGACCTGGTGAACCATGCGTCTTCGTTTCTCCGTCTGCCCGGATGGGCGGAGGGCAGAAGATAAACGCGGCGTTTATCTATAGCAACGCGAGGCTGAGTTCGGGCCAGGCAATAATGGCCAGCAGCACGATCAGCATGATCACTGCAAACGGGAACGCGCCCATGAAGATGTCCGCGAGTTTGATCGTGGGGTCGTTCAGGGTCGATTTGATGACGAAACAGGATATGCCAAGCGGTGGCGTCAGCAGCCCGATTTCGGCGCCGATGACAGTGACGATCCCGAACCATACGATATCGAGATCAAGCGCTTCGACGGCCGGCAGAAACAGCGGCGCGACGATCAGGATCATGGACGCGGTGTCGATCACGGTTCCGAGCACCAGAAGCATCGGGATATAGATCAGCATCAGCCCGAGGACCTGGAAGCCCTGTTCGTCCAGCCAGCCCTGGAACAGTGTTGGAAGTCCGGCAAAACCCAGCATGCGGCTGTACATCGAAGCGGCGACGATCAGGAACAAAATGGAGGCCGTGATATGACCGGTTTCAACCAGGCATTCCCAGAACCCCTCCCAGTCGATGCTGCGGCGGAGAACCGCGATCAGCAGCGCGACCAGAGATCCGGCGGCGCCGGCCTCGACCGGCGTGACGATGCCGCCGTAAATACCGCCGAGGACGACCACAACGAGGAAGACCACGGGCGCCATCAGTGTCGCGACATCGCCCCAGGACAGGTGCTGCCAGTCTTCACCCCCGTCCTTCGTTTCTACAATGCCGTGACCGCCGACGAAGCTCGGCCAGAATCGCGCCATGATGACGATGGCAAGGGCGAACGCAACGGCCAGCAGGATGCCGGGTATGATGCCTGCGATAAAAAGCTGACCCACCGATTGATCTGCGGTAATGGCGAAAATGATCAACATCGCGCTGGGCGGGATAATCATGCCCAAAACGGACGAACCCGCCACGACTCCGACCGAAAACCGCGTCGTGTAACCGAACTTGCGCATTTCCGGCACCGACACGCGGGCGAAGACCGACGCCGACGCGATGGAAGATCCGGTAATTGCGGCGAACACGGCATTGGCGGCGACCGTCGCAATGCCGAGACCGCCTTTGACCTTATAGAAAACGAAATTCGCTACCTTGTAGACATCGTTGCCGACGCCCGCTTTCGAGACGATGAGTCCCATCAGGGAGAATAGCGGCACGGTGGCGAAAACCTGGTGCGAGATCGTGTCCGCCGCCGCGAGCGCCAGCATGTCGATCGCAACCTGCACGTCGCCACGGATGAACCAGACGCCCAGGAACGATACCAGCCCCAGCGATACGGGCACGTACAGCCCAGCATAAATAAGGACGACGATCAGGATGACCGATACGATTCCGATCTCGAATGGCGTCACGGCGATTGCCTATGTTTCCGGAGCGCCCGGAACTGACCGAACGCGAGTTTGAGAAAGAGCAGCAGGGTGACGAGCGATCCCAGCAGCAGAATGAAGATCATCGGCCATTTCGGCGCCGTGAAAACGCCTTCGTTACCGACGTAATCGTTTAGCTCCCAGGCCTGGATCAGGCTGGGCCAGGTGCCGTACAGAATGAAAAACATCAACAACGCGCCGAGCAGGTCGAATATGCCGCCCATCACACGCCCGACATTGGGTTTCTTTGCCTGAATAAGTCCGAAGAAGCCGTCCGAGCGGGTCAGACGTCCGACCCGGGTCGCGTCTCCCAACTGCAGGAAAACGATCGCGATCATAGAGATTTCAACCATCTCGATCACGCCACTTATCGGGGCGAGGAACACGTTCCGCCCGATGACGTCCGCGTTGATCAGCAGCAGCAGGACGAGAATCCACAACGTCCCGATGCCGTTCAGCAGGCGTACGAATTTTTCGAATAAGGCACCGGCCCCACGTTCACGCGGGGCCGGGAGGCTGTCTTCCGTCATGGAATTCAGCGGATGATGTTACAGTCGCCGTTCAGAATCTATTCCTTGTCCCAGTGGCGCATGATGGGCTGGTTGGCGGCCCGCATGCGATCCATGTAGGTAGCGAGAATCTTCTTGCCCGGAATGCCTTTTTTCTCGAGGCTTTCCGCCCATTCCTTGGCGACGTTGGGCATACCCTTGGCCCATGCCGCGCGCTCCGCCGCGGACAGCACCTTGACGGAACCGCCGGCCTTCTGGAACTTGTCGAGCGCGCCCTTGCCCTTGGCGACGGCCTGGGTGGACATCTGGTCGCGATAGCCGATCGCGTTGGTCGCCAGCGCCTGCTGGACCTCGGCCGGCAGCTTCTTCCAGGAATCGGCGTTCACGTTGATCGCCTTGGAGCATGCAGCACCGAGATCGGCTTTCAGCATGTTCGGTGCGACTTCGACGATCTTGAAACGTACGACTGCTTCCGGCCACAGCATGGCGCCGGAAACCACGCCGGTCTTCAGCTTGTTGTAGAACGACACCAGGCTGCCCGGCACACCAGCCGCGCCGAGCCCCTGCAGATAACGCAGGTTCACGCCGGCACCGGCGATCTTTTTGCCGTTGAAATCGCTCAGGCTGTTGATCGGCTCTTTCGTAAACATCTGATAGGAATCGAGTACGCAGCCGTTTGTGAGATAGATCTGGTTGAAAGGCTTCCAGCCCGCTTTGAACTCGGGAAACATCTCCACCATTTCGTCGATCGTCCGTGACGACAGCACCGGATCGGCCGACACGAACGGCGTCACGAATGACAGGTTCTGAAGCGGCACTTTGCCGGCGTGGAACACGGTCGTCACAATACCGATATCGCCGAGACCTTTCTGAAGGCCTTCCAGGACATGCCGCGTCTTGGCGATCTGGCCCGACCATGCCTGGTTCCACTGAATCTTGTAGTTGCCCTTGGCGGCGAGCGTTTTGTTTACGGCCGGGATGTAATACTGAATGAACTCCCGGACCCAGGACGCTTTCGGCGGATAGCCGTCGATCGCCGTCAGATTGATGGTTTTCTGCGCCATCGCCGGGGTTGCGAACAAGGCCGCAACGGCCGTCAGGGTGGCTGCTTTCGCGAGAACATGCATTTTTAGAATCCTCCCATTGATCTCGTTTATCGAAATATTGTCTTAGATTCGCATATTAATCGATATTTATGCAAGGCACCTGGCAGATCGAAAAACGGCCGCCCGGATCATCCGGACGGCCGCTTGGCTCTACAGAACTGAAACGCGCTGAATCAGGCGGAAATGTTCCAGTTTTCAATGATTTCCGTCCCGGATTCGCGAATGACCTTCGCGATCGGACAGAATTTCTGGAGATCTTCCTTCACCTTGTCGAATTCCGACGCATCGTTGGGCGATTTGATGTTGATGTTGAGCGTCATCGACGGAAACGGCACCTGAACCTCGTCCTGGAGCGTCACGCCACGCCGGTCGAACTGGGCCTCGACATCGATATCCATCGCGTCGATCTTCATGTCGTAGCTGTGAACAATCTTGTTCGTGATCACGTTGGTGCAGCCGATCAGGGCGGCGACCATCGTCTCTGTCGGCGTCATGCCGAGGTTCGTGCCGCCGCGTTCGGTCGGTTCGTCGATCACGCTCTCCAGGTCGCGGACGCTGACATCGGCGCGGGAATGATGCGGACACGTGGCCGACATCTTCATCGTCACTGCGGTTTTCGCTTTTGCTTCGGCCATAATTCTCTCCCTTTTTGCGAATAATCGCGTTGGTTCAGTGGGGTCTCTGACCGTGGAACGCGTTCTCGAGAAGTTCCCGAACGCTGTCCCGGTCAACGGGTCGCGGGTTGTAATACGGTGATTCGGTGGCAATGTCAGCCGCCCGGTCGAGATTTTTCGCCTCGAAACCCAGTTCTTTCAGGCTGGTAGGCGCCTCGATGCTGCTGGCGAAGTCGAACAGTCCGCCGCCAGCGGTCTCCGATCCGAGAGCCCGGGCGATTGCCGTCATCGCCTCCGGCGCGGCGTTTCTATTGTAATTCGTCGCGTGGGGCAGGATCACGGTATGGGTCTCGGCATGCGGCATGCCGAACGAGCCACCAACCACATGACACAGCTTGTGATGGATCCCCATTGTCGCGGTCGCCAGCGCCAGGCCGCAAAGGAATGCGCCATTCAGGGCATTGGCCCGCGCGACATCGTCGGCGGTTCCGGCGCAGATCGCAGGCAAACCGCTGGCCAGGCTGCGGATGCCTTCCTCGGCGAACATCGACAGGACGGGATTGCGGTTCTGCGCGTAAAGAGCCTCGACCGAATGCGCCATGGCATTGATGGCGCTCGGTCCTGCCAGCTTCGGCGGCAGTCCCCTGGTCAGATCGGGATCGTAGATGACGGTTTTGGGCACCACGACGGGATTGCGGCCCGTGGTTTTACCCTCTCCTTCCGAAATTCCCCAGATATCGGTCATTTCGGACCCGGCATAGGTGGACGGCACGGCGATGATCGGCAGTCCGGTCTCGAGCGCGACCGCCTTGGCGATGCCGATCGCCGAGCCGCCGCCAATCGCAATCACGCAATCGCAGTCAGCCTGTTTCGCCTGCGAGATCGCTTCGTTCGCATTTTCCCGCGGTACATGCATCACCGCGCCGTTGACCCGCGCCGTAACACGCGCACCCAAATTCTGCGAAACAGTATCGGCGACTGCTTTCTGAGAATTGGTGCAGACCAGCAAAACCGACGAGGCATCAAGCCTGTCGGCTTCCTCGCGGACAAGGTCAATTTTGCCGACGCCGAACACGATGCGGGCGGCAAACGCCTGATAAATGTAATCCAGCATGGCGCCAGTCTTATAGACGGGACAAACGCCCGACAAGGCGGGCTGGATCATATGTTTGTGTAAAAGCCTGGCAGGCCGTATGGAGTCACTGCACAACCTGAGGTTACCACCTATGCTATTCTGCCTGCACATCCTGGACAAGCCCGGCCGGGTCGAGACCCGCAAGAAGTTCGTGGACGAACATCGCGCCTATCAGAAGGAATGCGGCATCGATATCACGCTGTCCGGTCCGCTTCAGGCGGAGGACGGCGAGACCATGATCGGATCGATGTTCCTGATCGAGGCGGCGGACGAAGCCGGCGTCCAGTCGTTCATCGACGGAGATCCGCTCACGAAGAACGATGTCTGGGGCGATATGATTCTGACGCGCTTTATGCGGCGTCACGGCTGATTTGTCCGGGGCCGGCCCGACGATCAGTCCCCGAGAACCGGGTAGTCGGTATACCCTTTGGCGCCGCCGCCATAGAACGTCGCCCGGTCCGCCTCGTTGTAGGGCGCGCCGCTGAGCAGGCGTTCCGTCAGATCCGGATTGGCCAGATACGGCGCGCCGAACGCCACCATGTCGGCAAGCCCCTTGTCGATGACCAGGTCCGATTTATCACGGTCGTACCCCCCGTTGGTGATCAGCGTGTTGGGCCATAGCTCGCGCAGTCTGGCAAAAAGCGGATTGCGGTCGGCTAGGAAATCACCGGTCTCCCCGTTACCGCCCAGTTCCACCATATGCAGATACAAAAGGTTCCGCTTCGCGAGTTCCCCCGTAAGATACGAGAACGTCGCATCGGGATCGGAATCGGAAATATCGTTGTAAGGCTGAAACGGCGAAATCCTGTAGCCCACGCGCTCCGCGCCCCAGACATCGACCACCGCATCGGTTACTTCAAGAGGCAAACGGCATCGGTTTTCGACCGAGCCGCCATAGGCGTCGTCCCGCCGGTTGGTTGAATCCCGCGTGAACTGATCCAGCAGGTAGCCGTTGGCGCCATGGACTTCCACCCCGTCGAAACCCGCCATGTCGGCGTTTTTGGCGGCCGTGCGATAGGTATCCACCAATGCCGGAAGTTCTCCGGCCTCCAGCGCGCGCGGCGTCACGAACGGTTTCATCCCCGACAGGGTCATTGCTTCGCCCGCCGGCCGGATGGCCGACGGTGCGACCGGATCGATGCCGCCCGGCTGAAGATCCGGATGCGAAATCCGGCCCACATGCCATAGCTGCAGGATGATCTTTCCGCCTGCTTCGTGGACCGCGTCGGTCACTTCTCTCCAGCCGTCGATCTGCGCGTCGGAATGGATGCCGGGTGTTCCCGGATAGCCCATGCCTTCAGGGCAGATCTGCGTTGCCTCGGTCACGATCAGCGCGGCGTCCGACCGCTGCTGGTAATAAGTCGCGTTCAGCGCATGGGGTGCGTTGCCGTCGCCGGCCCGGTTGCGCGTCATCGGCGCCATCACGACGCGGTGCGGTAGATCGAACGGGCCAGCCGAAATGGGTGAGAAAAGATCGGCCATGATCAGCGCTTCACCCGAGCCTGTTCTTCCAGCACCGCGCAGACGGCCGCTGTATCAGATTCCGCGTTACCGTTGTCCAGTGTCGCCCTATAGGGTTGCACGGCGGATGCGAACAGGTTCACCGGACAATGCACGTCGGCGGCGAACGACGTGATCACGTCGAGGTCTTTCTGGTAGAGCCGGTTTGACATGCCGACATCGCTGTAATCGTTATCGACCATGTATTTACCGCGCACTTCAAACATGCGCGACGTGGCGGCGCTGGTCGAAATGACATCGTAGATGAGGGCGGCATCGAGACCGGATTTCATGCCCAGCACCATCGCTTCGGCGGCCGCGACGTTATGGATCGTGACCAGATGATTGGCGACGAATTTCATCCGGCTGCCATTGCCGAACGGGCCGCAATACTTGTTTTCTCGGCTAAAGGTCTCGATTACGGGGATGCATTTCGCTACGGCGTCTTCGTCGCCGCTGGTGAATACCGCAAGATCGCCGGTCTGCGCCTGCTGCCCCGTCCCGGAGAGCGGGCAGTCCAGCAAAGTGTGCCCTGCCGATCCAAGAACATCGCGCGCGGCTTCCTTGTCTGCAAGTTTCAGCGTGCTGGTTTCCATCAGCACACAGCCGTTCGCAGACGACCCCGCCACTTCCGACGCTACCGCATGCAGCGCTGCCGGGCTGGGCAGCGAGACAACGACGACCTCTGCTTTTTCGGCGACCTCGGACGCGGATCCCAATACGTCGACGCCATTACCGCGTGCCGTTTTAGCCGCCTCACCGGACGGATCGAAGCCAGAAACGCTCAATCCGCCCGCAACCATATGGCGCGCCATGGCTCCGCCCATGATTCCAAGCCCGATCACCCCCGCGGTACCGGTCATTCCGTCCATCCTTTCATCCCGCGTCCTCTGGCGACGCGCCGCTGTTTAATGTTTTGCCAAAAAGCTCGATAGTGTCTGCGTGAAATCCGCCGACCGCTCGACATTGGAAATATGCGCCGCTGGATCGAGCAGCACGTATTCCGACCCCGGCATATTGTTATGCATGGCCTCCATACCGGCAGGAGGTGTACCCGCATCCTGCGCCCCGGCGATAAAAAGAACCGGTATGCCGGAAATCTGTCCCAGGCTGTCCAGGTAATCTAGATTCTGGATCGCCGACGCGCAGCCGGCATAACCGTTGACGGAAGTCGTCGCGATCATATCGGCGATCGCCTGTGCCTCGGCCGTACCCTGATTTCGGTACCCCTCGGTGAACCAGCGTTCCATCGTCGGCTGAATGAGCGGTTCCATTCCTTTGTCACGCGACAGGTCGATACGATCCTGCCAGGCGCTGACGAATTCCGGCGCAACCTTGCCCATCGAATTCGCGATCACCACTGACAGCAGGCGGTCTGCATACTTCAGCATGATCCCCTGGGCGGTCATGCCGCCGATGGACAGGCCGACGAAATGCGTTTTCTCGATCCCGAGATGGTCCCAGAGACCGACCACGTCGGCAATCAGATCGTCGAAGCTGTAGGCGCCCGGCACGGCTTCGGACTCTCCGTGGCCCCGCTTGTCGTAACGCAGAATGTGGAAATCGTCGGACAGTGCGGCCGCCTGATCGTCCCACATATGCAGATTGGTCGCTAGCGAGTTAGAAAAAGTCAGCCATGGCTTTTCCGGATTACCAGACACTTCGTAGTTCAACGCGACGTTGTTGACGTTGGCCTTCATACTGTCGTCTCTCCCCTAGAATGCTGTTTTACGGCGTGGCGTGGTTGATAAAACGTTCTGGAACCGGCTCGCCCCATTGGGAGTCTAGACCATCTTCTGCAGCGACGAGATTCGGTTCGTTCTTGTTATTCAGCCGATCGCTGTCCGTCCAATGCTCATGAACGCGCCCCCACGGATCCTGCCAGTAGTCGTACACTTGGCTGCCGAGCACGTGACGTCCCAGCCCCCACATATGATCGTACTTGCCCAGCTTGTTAAGATGAGCATTTCCCATGAACACATCATCGATGTCATGAACTTCAAACGCCATATGGTTGAGGCCCGCGTTTTCGCCGTGGATGCATAGGAAGGTATGGTGATCGACATAGCGCTCGCCGCCGTCGATCCGGTTAAACGTCGCGATAATGTTGTCCTTTTCGCCCGCGTAGACTTCGTCGGACGCAACCAATCCCAAGGTTTCGCGAAACCATTTCGTTCCGCCCATTACGTCGGGGGTCATGATGACTGCATGGCCAAGCCGTTTCACGTGGGACGGCCCCTGTTCGATGCGCGTCAGTTCGCCAAGCCGGGAATCGCGTGCAGCTGCAGTATTGACGCCAAAACGCGGCACTTCGATCTCTTCCTGGTCCTGCTGTCCATAGACTACCTCGATCTGATAGCCATTGGGTTCCTTCAGCCGAACGCGTTTGCCGCCGCCCGGTGCATCTAGGTCTTCGATATCCGACGCCCCATCTGCTTTGGAAATTTTCTCCAGGTCTTCCTCGCTCTGCGTCCGAAAAGCGAGCCCAATAAACTTCGCTTCTCCAAGATGCGTGACATGGATGAACGGGGCCGGATCGGTGCCCCGCATGTACAGTGTGTCTTTCGTCCGTTCGGCGCGAACCATGCCGAAATTGATGAGAAACTCCTCCGCCTGGTCGAGATCGGGGGACTGAAGTCGTCCGAAAGCTATATCTTCTACTTTGATCATCTGTTTCCTCCTAAGATTCCTGTTAGTTCTCTAACTGACGACAACGATATCGTCGTCAGTTCCTGAGTAAAGCCGGTCTACTAACTCTTTTCGACGATCGAGCACCATGCGCTGATTAATGTATCCTTTGTCGGTGATCTCTCCAGCGTCGATCTGGGGCGGTTCTATCATCAGAAGTACGCGCCTGATCCGCGTGGAACTGCCCGGATTGTCAGAATTATGCGCCGCGAGCCCTGAGCGTAGGTATTTATGTATAGCCACGTTGGAAACGATCGCTTCAGAGCTTAGCTTATCCCCTGCGACCGATTGACACCCGGCTATGCTGGGGAACACCAGCAGCCCCACATCGTCCCGGTCCTGGCCGGTCACGACGGCATCCTGAATGACTGGCGACGCCGCGGCGATGGCTTGCAGACGCAGTTGCCCAGCATGCACCCAGGTTCCCGACAGCAATTTGAAATTTTCGGCGACGCGACCATCGAAAACGACCCCCTTCGATGGGTCGTCCTCGTCCTCGAATTTTCCGGCATCGCCGATACGGAAAAACTTCTCTTCGTCGAAGGCCTTCGCCGTCAGGTCGTCCTGTTTGTAATACCCCGGCGTGATGTTCGGTCCGCGCATGCGGATTTCCAGCTTGCCGCCATTGGGGATTAGTTTGATCTCGTGCCCCGGCATCGGAAGTCCAATATTCCCTGTATCTTTGGGCAACCAGTTCAGATAGGTGGCCGCGGGCGCAGTTTCCGTCGAGCCCAGCGATGTCGCAATCGGCACTCGTTCGCCACACGCCGCGATGGCCAAAGCATCAAGTCGCTCCCAGACGTTGGATGGCAGCGCCGCACCGGCAAAGAAGAGCTTCTTCAGATTGCGGAACAGACTGTCGCGCGCCGTGTCGTCCTGCTCCAGTAGGGGCAGCATCAGGTCGTAGCCCCGAGGTACGTTGAGATAGAGTGTGGGGGAAATTTCGCGCAGATTGGCGATCGTCGCCTCGATACGGCCGGGAACCGGCCTGCCTTCGTCTATATACATCGTGCCGCCGTTATGTAGCACCATGTTCAGATTGTGATTGCCGCCGAAGGTATGGTTCCACGGCAGCCAGTCGAGAAACACCGGCGGTTCATCCTGAAGGAACGGGTATATTTGCGCGATGGAGACCTGGTTGGACACCATCATCCGGTGCGTGTTCAGCACGCCTTTCGGCATGCCCGTTGACCCGGATGTCAGAAGAACCTTTCCGATGGTATCCAGATCTATCTTCGAGGCCGCCTCGTCGACTTCTTTCTCGGGCGACACAGCCATCCAATCCGACAAGGCTACCGCGTCGGAAATGCCTTCGGCGCCCGCGCTGACGACCAGCGTCCGCCCCGACAGGTCGAGTGCGCCGATCGCCCGCGCGAAAGGTTCCGGGTTTTCCACGAAAATGACCGACGGATCGTTGTGGGCGATCACGCTTTTGAGTTTCTCGTGATCCTGGCTCATCAGCGAATAGGCCGGCGAGACCGGCATCACCGGCACCCCGACGGTCATCGCGCCGAAGGTGACGAACGCCTGGTCGATGGAATTGTCGGAAAGGATCGCCAATGGCCGGTTCGGCCCGTGGCCGCCGTCGATAAGCGCCTGGCCGATGGCGTTGGCTGCTTTCAGCACGTCGGCGTAGGTCACCCGCCGCCATTCTCCCGCCCCGTCCCGTTCGCACAGGAAATCCCGATCCGGATGCGCCGCCGCATGATCGCGCAACATGGCGACGATGCTGGACGGCAGTTTGCCGAGCGGTTCCGGGCATGTGAGAATGATCGAGCCGTCGGCCCGCCGGTCGATGTCGACGCCAAACGTGTTCATATTGACCTGGGCGAGATCGGCCATCGCGTACGTCCGTCAGCCGTGCGCCAGCCGCAGCGCACCGTCGAGGCGGATGACCTCGCCGTTCAACATTTTATTGCCGAGGATGCACATGACGAAATTGGCATATTCGTCCGGCGTGCCGAGCCGCGACGGAAACGGGGTGGCAACCTCCAAAGATTCCTGAGCCGGCTGCGGCAGTCCGCGCAGCATCGGCGTTTCAAACACGCCGGGCGCGATGGCGACCACGCGGATACCGAACCGCGCCAGTTCGCGCGCGGCGGGCAGCGTCAAGCCAGCAACGGCGCCCTTGGACGAAGAATAGGCCGCCTGGCCGACCTGGCCGTCATAGGCCGCGACCGACGAAGTATTGACGATCACGCCGCGCTCGCCATCGTCGTCCAGCATTTCGGTCTGGCTCATCCTGTGGGCGACCAGCCGCAGCATGTTGAACGTCCCGACGACGTTGACGTTGATGCAGCGCGCATAGTGATCGAGCGGCTGGGGCCCTTCTCGGCCCAGTATCCGTTCCGCAGGACCGACCCCTGCGCAATTCACCAGCACGCGCGGATCTCCGATCGCCGCGACCGCCTTGTCCACCGCAGCCTCCGCCGTTTTGGGGCTCGTGACATCGCATTCAATGGCCACGCCGTCGATCTCGGCAGCCGTTTCGTTGGCGACATCCATGTTAACGTCGAGAACCGCGACTTTGGCGCCTGCCGCCGCAAGGGCTCGCGCCGTGGCGGCGCCAAGGCCGGAAGCACCGCCCGCGACTATCGCGCCGTGTCCGCTGACCTCCATCCCTTTTCTCCCTTTGTATTCTTGTCTCTCGCAGAGTTTACACCGCGTATCCCGCCACTTATAGAGGCGTCTCTAACCCTGTCCATCCCATCGCGGAGACTGCCCCGTGGGCGCCTTTACATCCGATTTTCTCGACTTCGAACTGCGCGGCAACATTGCCGTGCTGACACTGAACCGGCCGGAAAAGCGCAACGCGGTCAACGAAACCCTGATCCGGGACATCAACCGGTTCTTCAACGCGCCGCCTAAAGAGGCGCTGGCGGTCGTTCTGCGCGCCAAAGGCGGTCATTTTTGCGCCGGACTGGATCTTTCGCAGCACAAGGAACGCGATGTCGACGAAGCCTTCGACATATCGCGCTACTGGCACAGGACGTTCGACCTGGTCCAGTATGGTGGCCTTCCGGTCGTCGCGGCGATGCACGGCGCCGTGATGGGCGGCGGTCTGGAACTTGCCACGACTGCCCATGTCCGCGTCGCCGAACCGTCGACCGTCTACCAGCTGCCGGAAGGACGCCGCGGCATATATGTCGGCGGCGGCGCCAGCATCCGGGTCGCCCGCGTAATCGGTCCGGGACGTATGACCGAGATGATGCTGACGGGCCGCCGCATGGATGCGGAGGAAGGCCAGCAGGTCGGACTGTCACACCATCTGGTCGGCGACGGCGAAGCCTTCGACAAGGCGATGGAACTGGCCGAAACCATCGCCGGGAACGCCCCGCTGGCCAACAAGATGATGCTGAACACCATCCAGCGCATCGACCGCATGGGCGAAAGCGAAGGCTATTTCGTGGAATCCCTCGCGTCCGCCCTCACCCAGGCTTCCGACGACGCCAAGGAAGGCATGCGGGCGTTTCTCGAAAAACGGGATATCCGTTTCGACAAATAACGTTCACGAATTTATCGCCCGCCACACCCGCTCCGGCGTCGCAGGCAACTCGATGTGATCAACACCATATTCCCGCAGCGCATCGACGATCGCATTCGCAACAGCCGCCGGCGCCACTGCGGTTCCGCCCTCGCTGCCCGGTTTTATGCCAAGCGGATTTGACGGGCTGGGCACTTCCAGCAGTTTGGTGCGGAACGGCGGCGTGTCGTCGGCCCGCGGCATCGCGTAATCCAGAAACGTCGCCCCAAGCATCTGGCCGGTTTCGGTATCGTAGGCACAGTTTTCCATCAGGGCCTGACCGACGCCCTGCATCACCCCGCCATGGGTCTGGCCGTCGAGAGTCATCGGATTGACGGCGCGTCCCACGTCGTCAACAGCGCTCCAGTCGACGACCTCCACCACGCCCGTTTCCGGGTCAATTTCGACCTCGCAGACATGGCAGCCGGATCCCAGCACGGCCTTGGGATAATGCGTGTCCGCATCCTCGCGCAGTTCCCCGCGCAGTTCCTCCGGCAAATCGTCCCGGTCCAGTGCCGCCGCTGCCACATCGAACAGGCTGATATGACGGTCGGTTCCGGCAACGGTATACATGGCATCGGCATATTCGATATCGGCATCCGCGGCTTCCAGAACATGGGCCGCGATCCGTTTGCCCCTGTCGACGATCTTCGCGCTGGCATCGCAGATCACGATAGCCCCCATTCGCATGCTGCGGCCGGAATGGGTGCCGCCGCCGTCCTTGAGCAGGTCAGTGTCGCCGTACCCGACCTGCACAGTATTGTAGGGCGCCTGAAGCACATCGGCGACCATCTGGCTGAACGCCGTTTGATGGCCCTGCCCTGTCGGCATGGTGCCGATCTGGACGTCCACCATGCCCTCAGGCCGTACATGAATTTCCGTCCATTCGCGCGGATAGCCGGTCGACAGATCGGCATAGTTGGCGATTCCGATACCCCGCAGCCGCCTACGTCCGGCAGCCTCGGCACGACGGCCTTCGAACCCGTCCCAATCCGACAGCGCCACCGCTTCCTCCAGCGCCTGCGGATAGTCGCCGGAATCGTAGGGCAGTCCGAAATTGTTCTCAAAAGGGATTTTTTCGGCCGGAATCAGATTGCGTCGACGGATCTCTATCCGGTCAAGGCCGGTAGCCTCTGCCGCCATATCCATCATGCGCTCCATCGCATACATGACTTCGGGCCGTCCGGCGCTGCGATAGGGGTAGGTCGGCGGGGTATTTGACTGGATCGCGATCGCCTGGGCGGAAGCAGCGGGAATGTCGTACAAAACGGTAGTGATCTCGACGCCTTTGATCAGCGGTATCCAAGACGCGGAATAGGCACCGATATTGGACGTGTTCTTCGTGTGCAGGGCGACGATCCTACCCTGTTCGTCAAAACCGAGCTCCGCCTCGACCACGAGGTCCCTCGCCTGGAAATCCGTCATCATGGTCTCGGTCCTGTCGGCATTCCATTTTACCGGACGGCCGAGCTTCTTCGCCGCCCACAGCACCAGGGGATGCTCCATGTACAGCGCATTGCGCGGACCGTAAGACCCGCCGGCGTCGCGAATGACCACCCGAACGTCTTCCTCATCCTCGCCCAGCATCTGCGCCAGTTCCCGCTTGAAGCGGTAGATGCTGCCCGCCGTGGTCTGCAGCGTATAGCGCCCGTCGGAACCGACCTCTCCGAGTGCGCAGCGCGGTTCCATCGGCACCCCGGTCACGCGACTCAACTGCGTTGTCAGTCGAACGACATGGGTGGCGTTTTTCAGTAGCTCCGCCGTTTCTTCCCTGTCATTGACGTCGGCGTCGATGGCGATGTTCGACCCGTGATCCGGCCAGATGACCGGTGCGGTTTGACCGGTAGCCTCTTTCGTGTCTACAATGGGCGGCAGCACGTGATAATCGATTTCGACAAGTTCAGACGCATCACGCGCCTGTGCGAAGGTTTCCGCGATCACCATAACGACCGGCTC
>Ga0181569_10002203_pt1 | contig 15406 bp, 14 predicted proteins | sample 101ome_19_FD_132452 | JGI IMG/M metagenome (GOLD analysis project Ga0181569, IMG submission 132452) | Coastal salt marsh microbial communities from the Groves Creek Marsh, Skidaway Island, Georgia - 101405AT metaG (megahit assembly) | ecosystem: Environmental > Aquatic > Marine > Intertidal...
AAAACATTTTTCTACTTCAAGACACTATCTTAAATAATATTATTTTTTTTAATAAAGAAAAAAAAATTGATTATGCGCTGATAAATAAATCAATTGAGTTATCATGCCTTGATAATTTAATTGATAAACTACCAAATAGATTATATTCAAACACTGGTGAGTTAGGTTCGAAACTATCAGGTGGTGAGCGACAAAGAGTAAATATTGCAAGGGCAATTTATAATAATTCTAATATTTTTATTTTTGATGAAGCTACAAGTGCCTTAGACAGTAATACCGAAAATCAAATTGTGAAAAATTTATATGATTTAAAAAAAGAAAAGACCATTATTATGGTCTCTCATAAAATTAATACCCTAAAAAATTGTAATAAAATCTATAGATTAAAAGATGGTAAGTTGAATTATTTGGGTGGATTTAAATCCGCGCAAAAAAAAATAAATGATTGATCTAACAGCTAATATAATAATCGATGCAAGATCGATAACTCACTATTTATATATATTTTCCTTTTTAAAAAATAAAATAAAAAAAGAAAATATTATTATAATTTGGACAGGTAAAAAAGAACATTTGGTTTTTTTAAATAAATTATTAGAGCTTCCAAAAATAATTTATTCGTTGGATATTAATACTAAAAGTACTTCACTTATTTTTGATTTACTTGCATTAAAAAAAATAAAAAAAATAAGTAGTGAACTAGTAAAAAAGTATCCTAGTAGGCAACTTTTAACAACCTACGCTTCAGGATTATATTTTGAATTTTTAAAAAAAAATTTAAATATTTCAGATAAAAATGTTATTCAATTTGATGATGGTTCATTAAATTTAATTGTAAAACAAAATAAATTTAGAATAATTAAAAAAATATTATTTTACTTTTATGGAATTAACATAGTTCAACCAAAATATATCTTATTTTCTGATGAAAGATTTATTTCAATTTATACAAGCTTAAATCCTAAGAATATTATTAATATTAATAAAAAAATTATTATTAATATTTCTAAAAATGTGAATGATTTATTTTCATTTTTAAGTAATAAACATCTTTGGATACCTAAATTAAATTCAGCAGTATTACTTACAACTCATTCAGTTGAAAGTAAAAGAATGGTAATTGCTGATTATCAAAAACTTATAACTCGAGTATATAAAAATTTAAAATTAAATGGTGCAAATGAGATTTATTTATCTAAGCATCCTGCCGAAACATCAATTAATGATAGTTTCTATTTAGATTTAGGATTGAAACTTGAATACTCTAGCTTCCCATCTGAATTTTTTTTAATAAATAACAATATAAATTATATTGCGAATCCCTTTAATTCTACAATTATTGTTGGCTACCAGATGGGCCTTTTAAATAAAATAAATTATGTTTTGAATTTTACCCCAAAAAAAAATGCTGATGCTCAAGAAAGATTTCAAATAATTAATAAAATTCTTTTAAAATCTCGCATAAAGTCTAAATTTATTACTTATGATGATTAATAATGTCGCAATTTTTTTACCATCTTCAAAAATTGGGGGTGGAAACAGAGTTTTAATTAAATTAGGCAAAATGCTCTTAGAGGATAAAAGAAAATGTACTTTTTATTTTATAGAGAGAAAGGGAAAATCTTTCGATCTTCCAATAAAATATCAAAAAGTCTCGAAACCTATTTTTAAAGATAATATTTTATTTATATTGCTCGCATTTGTTTCTCTATCCTTGAAGATTAGACAAAACAAAGAAATTGAATATGTAATTGTTTCTGATCCTATATTGTGTATTTTTTCATTTCTCTATAAAAATAAAAAAATTATACGATATGTTCAATCTGATGACCTGATGGTATTTATCGATAACGAAAAAGGAAATAAATTTTTTTTTGGTATTTATAAAATACTTTTTAAAATATCACAAAGATTTAACTATTTTAAAGTTATTTTTAATTCTAGTTTCTCATTAATATCTTACCTAAAAACTGTAAACAATAAATTTTTATATAATAATTCACATATATTAAACCCTCCAGTTTTTACAACTCGTTTTAAAAAAATTAATAAAATAAAATATTCTAAAAATTTTAAAATTTGTTCAGTAGTGGGGAATAAACCTAGAAAAGGATTGGGTAACTTAATTAATATAATTAAGAATTCAAATATTAAAAATATTGAGTTTCATATAATAACTCAGGATAAAATTACATTTGAGTCACCATTAATCAAATACTATACCCCTAAGACTGACATTGAATATGTAAATATATTAAGAAAATGTAATTTTTTCTTGGGAGTCTCAACCTTTGAGGGTTTCGGATTACCATTAATCGAATCGATGGCTCTTGGTCTTGTTCCAATATCTTTTTACAATAAAGGTTTAGATGAATATAATGATAATGGTTTAATTACTATCATAAATTCACCCGAGGATTTTAATAAAAAATTAAAAAAAATAACACAAAATATTAATAATTTAGAATCATTATCTAAATCAGCAATTTTAATTGCTAATAAGTTTGATGAGAGGTATTTTTATCAATCTTTTAAAAGGAAATTCACTTGAATGACAATAATTTTTTATCAAAAATAAATAATCCAAACTATACATATGTAATTGCTGAAGCTGGATTAAATCATAATGGTTCAATTGATTTGGCTAAAAAATTAATTGATTTAGCAAAAGAAGCAGGAGCTGATGCTGTTAAATTCCAAAAAAGAACAGTAGAAAAACTTGCAATAAAATCCTACCTTGATCAAAAAGATGACAGATTTCCTGAGTTTGGGAATACGTATAAGGAAATCAGAGACCATTTGGAATTTAATTATGATGAATACAAAATAATTAAAACTTATACCGAAAAATGCGGCTTGGATTTTATTTGTACAGCCTTTGATAATGATGCTGTTGATTTTTTAAAATCACTTGATGTCTCTATTATTAAGCTTGCTAGTCATAGTGCAACAAATTTAGAGTTGTTAGCTTATATAGCAAAATCAAATGTTACTACTATTCTATCAACTGGAATGACAGACCTAGATGATGTGGATAGAGCTTATAGTATATTCAAAAGTAATTCTGCAAAATTAATTCTCTTGCATTGCGTCTCATCTTATCCAACACCCATGAATGAATGTAATCTTAAAATGTTAGATGTCATGAGGTCAAGATACGATGCTCCAGTTGGCTACTCTGGCCATGAAATTGGTTATTTACCTACGCTTGTTGCAGTTGCTAAGGGGGCTGTTGCAATTGAAAGACATTACACTCTTGATAATAATATGGTCGGTTTTGATCATAAAATGTCTTTAGGTCCCTCAGAATTTATTTCAATGGTTAAAGATATAAGAGCAATAAGTGATGTTCTCGGAACCGGTGAAAAAATTGTTTCTGAGAAGGAATGGATTACTAGAAAAAAATATCAAGTTTCTGCGGTGTCAGCAAAGCCAATTAAAGCTGGGGACCTATTAACTAAGGACTTTATTAAGTATTGTAACCCTGGTACGGGAATACCCCCAAAAAGTATTGATACTATTCTTGGTAAAAAAGCTCTTATTGATATAAATGAGGATGAGCTTTTAAGTAAAGATTTTTTTTCCTAAAAAAATTATTCAAATAAATATTCCTAAGTATGAATAAAAAAAAACCACTTATTCTAATTGGCTTACCTGTTTATAATGGTGAAAAATATATTACTAAAGCAATTAAATCTGTTTTTAGTCAGTCCTATGAAAATTTTATTTTATATATTTCGGATAATGCTTCTACTGATAGAACTTCAAAGATATGCTCAGAGTTTAAGAAAAATAAGAAGGTTAAATACTATAAGCATAAGAAAAATATTGGGGCAGTAAATAATTTTATTTATCTTAAAAATATCAATGATAAGCTAAAGTGTGATTTCTTTATTTATCTCGCTCATGACGATTATTGGTCAAATAACTACTTAGCTGAATTAGTAAAAAACATTAAAAAAACAGATTTTGGAATACGTGGAGATACTCATAATGTTGACTCAAACGGATCCTTCATTTCCAAAATCGGTGTAACTTCTTTCAATCAAGGAGAAATTACTAAAATTTTTTATCAAAATGAGAAATTTTGTAAGGGGCTTTATATATATTCATTATTTAATAACGATAAATTTATAAAATTTAATCTAAAAAAATATTTCTCAAATTTACATGGTGCTGATCCTTACCTTTCAATTTTTTTCCTACAATTTGGAAACTTAAGAGTAATAAATACATGTATACATTTTTATAGAACCCATAGAGATGCAAGCTCCTTTTTAATGGGAAGAAGCAATTTTGGTATTTATCGATTAGAGTATTATTTTTTACCTATTAGGCAATATATGTTTTTAAATAAAAATTTAAACACCAAAATTACCTTGCATACATTTTTTGCTAAATTCTTTAAATCAATTATTGATATCATTTTACGTTCTATAATATTCTTGTTAACAAATAAAAAATATTAATCACATATTTTGTGGAGGTGATCAGATATTATGAAAGTAGTTATTCTAGCTGGTGGTTTTGGAACAAGATTTTCTGAGGAAACTGAAATAAAACCAAAACCAATGATTGAGATAGGAGGCAAACCAATAATATGGCATATTATGAAAATCTACTCATTTTATGGTTTTAATGAATTTGTTATATGTTTAGGATATAAAGGGTATGTTATTAAAGAATTTTTTTACAATTATTCTCTTCATATGTCTGATGTTACTTTCGATTTTAATAACTCAAACAATATTGAAGTACATAAAAACTCAAGTGAACCTTGGAAAGTTACACTAGTTGATACTGGTCTCGACTCAATGACTGGTGGAAGATTAAAGAGAGTGCAAGATTATGTTAATAATCAGACTTTCATGTTAACTTATGGTGACGGTGTAGGTGATATAAATATAAATTCTTTACTAGAACATCATCGTAAAAATAATTCAATTTGTACAATAACTTCTGTTGCTCCAACAGGCAGATTTGGTTATATAGAAGTTGATAATGATTTTAGAATTAAAAGTTTTAATGAAAAACCTAAGTCTGATAAATCTCTCATTAACGGGGGCTTTTTTGTTTTCGAACCTGAAATTTTTAATTTAATTGAAGGGGATGAGACGATTTTGGAGGTAAATCCAATGTTAAAGTTAGTTAAATTAGATTCATTGACTGGCTACATCCATAATGGTTTCTGGCATCCAATGGATACGTTAAGAGATAAAAAATATCTAGAATCTCTCTGGAATGAAGGGCATGCCCCTTGGAAGCTTTGGAGTTAATAATTTTTGCTAAATATTTATAAGAACAAGAAGGTTTTAATATTTGGCCACACTGGATTTAAAGGTAGCTGGTTAGCATTATGGTTATCCAGGCTTGGTGCAAATATTAGTGGGATTTCTTTACCTCCTGAAAATAAATATGATCATTTTAATCTTTTAAATTTAGATATCGATACACAATTTTTAGATATAAGAGATTATGAAGGTTTAAAAAAAAAATTAGTTAAATTTAATCCCGATTTAATCTTCCATCTAGCAGCTCAACCGCTTGTTAGAGATTCTTATGTAGATCCTCTAAAAACATGGTCAACTAATGTAATTGGCTCTGCAAATATTTTAAATGCAATCAAATATGCAAGAAATTTGAAAGGTATAATCGTTGTAACATCAGATAAATGCTACGAGAATAAAGAAATAAGAAGAGGGTATAAAGAGGATGATCCAATGGGTGGGAATGACCCATATAGTGCCTCAAAAGGTGCCTGTGAGATTTTAGTAAACTCCTACAGAAAGTCTTTTTTTGATTTAAAATCATCTCCAATTATATGTTCAGTAAGGGCAGGCAATGTAATTGGTGGTGGTGATTGGTCAAAAGATAGGTTAATTCCAGACATTATAAAGTCAATAAAATCAAAAAAAATACTAAAAATTAGGTATCCTCATGCCATAAGACCATGGCAACATGTGCTTGATTGTATTTATGGATACTTATTGTTGGGAGAAAAACTACTAAAACATGAAACAGGCTATTCGGGGGCATGGAATTTTGGACCTAATAGATCAGAAGGATTAAAAGTTATTGATATTTTGACAATTATTAAAGAACAGTGGAATTCATTTGATTGGGAAATAGAAAAAAAAATTCAACCTTATGAGTCAAATTTATTATTACTAAATAATACTAAAGCCAAAACTTTTCTGAAATGGAATCCTATTTGGAGAAAAAAAATAAGCATTTATGAATCCATTTATTGGTATAAAGAATTCTTAAAAAATAAAAAAATTATAAGTGAGCAACAACTTGAAAAATATATAAAATTAATAAAATGATTTTTAATAAAACTAAAATTAAAGATTTATTTGTAATATCTAATTTTATTATTCCAGATGAAAGAGGGTCTTTTTCTAGATTATTTTGTCAAAAAGAATTTAATGATCATTTTGATAAAAATATTGTACAGATAAACAGATCATTTAATAAAAAAAAAGGTACTATTCGAGGGCTTCATTATCAAGAACCGCCCATGTCTGAAATTAAAATAATAAATTGTATAAAAGGATCAATTTTTGATGCTGTTGTAGATTTAAGAAAAGACTCTGAAAGTTTTTTAAAAACATTTACATTAAATTTAGATGCGAATAATAATTATGCATTACTTGTGCCAGAAGGTTTTGCCCATGGTTTTCAAACTCTCGAAAATAACACAGAAATACTTTATTTCCACTCCAATTATTACAGCCCAGATTATGAAAGGGGTTTAAGATATGATGATAAATTATTAGGGCTTAATTGGCCAATTGAAGATAGAATTATATCAAAAAGAGATAAATCTTTTTTATTTATTGATAACGATTTTAAAGGTATTTAATGAAGTGTAGATTTTGTAATAGTACTTTAAAAAAAAATTTTGCTGACCTAGGAAATGCTCCACCATCTAATTCTTTTAAGAATATAAATCAAATTTATAACCCAGAAATTTTTTTTCCTTTACAAGTATTTGTTTGTAGTTCATGTTTACTGGTACAGACAAAAGATTTTGTTGAAAAAGAGAAACTTTTTACTAATGAATATGTATATTTTTCTTCTTCCTCTTCTTCATGGCTTGAACATGCTCGAGTATATTCAGAACATATTATTTCTAAATTAAACCTTAATAAATCAAGTATGGTTATTGAGATAGCTTCAAATGATGGTTATCTTCTTGTAAATTTTCTTAGAAAAAAAATTCCATGTTTAGGAATTGAACCTACAGAGAGTACTGCAAGAGTTGCAATTAAAAAAAATATACCAGTTATAAGAGAGTTTTTAACTAAGGAGTTATCTCTAAAAATTAAAAAAAAATATAAAGCTGATCTAATTTGTGCAAATAACGTATACGCTCATGTTCCAGATATTAATGACTTTACCCGGGGATTAAAAAATATTTTAAAACCTAATGGAACAATAACTTTAGAATTTCCTCATTTATTAAATTTAATTAAATTCAATCAATTCGATACCATTTATCATGAACATTATTCTTATTTGTCTTTAATTGTTGTGAAAAAAATTCTAAAAAATAATCATCTTAGGATTTATGAAGTCCAAAAATTGAATACCCATGGAGGAAGCTTGAGGGTTTATGCATGTCATGAAAATAGCTCTATCAAAAGGGATGATTCAGTTGTAAAAATCATTAATGAGGAAATTCTATTTGGTTTAAAAAAAATTGGTACTTACCTAAATTTTCAAGATTGCATTTATAAAATTGCGAATAATTTTTTATTATTCTTAATTAAGGAAAAAAATAAAAATAAAAAAATAATTGGATATGGTGCAGCGGCTAAAGGAAATACTCTTTTAAATTTTTGTGGTATTAAATCTAATCTATTAGATTTTGTTTGTGATGCTTCTCCATCAAAGCAAAATAAATTATTACCCGGGTCTAATATTGTAGTTTTACCTCCATCTGAAATCAAAAAATTTAAACCCGATTGGATTATTATATTTCCATGGAATATTGTTAATGAAATTATAAATGAATTATCTTATGTGAGAGCTTGGAATTGTAAATTTGTTACAACTATTCCAAATTTAAAGGTAATTAATTGAAAATACTTATTACTGGTGCTAATGGTTTTTTGGGAAAACATCTTGTATCTAAGCTACTTGATGATGGTCATTATATAACTTTGATTTTAAGAATGAATACAAAAATTCCAGATTTTTTTATTCATTCAAGAATTAATATTTTTTATTTTGATCTTAATGATATTAATAAGTTTAATCTTATAAAGCCCATCCATCCTGATGTACTGATTCATTTAGCATGGGATAATCTTCCTAACTATACTAGCAATTTACATCTTCTCAATTATCATCATCATATTAACTTTTTTAATTCAGTAATTAGATTTGGAATAAAAAAAATAATTGTAACTGGCACATGTCTTGAGTATGGAATTTCTGAAAATTTACTTTTTGAGAATAAAGATGTAAAGCCCACAACTATATATGGATTAACTAAGAATATGCTGAGGCAATATTTGCAATTTATGCAAAAATATTATTCATTCCACCTTCAATGGTTAAGAATTTTCTATGTTTATGGACCTGGACAACACCCTAATAGTCTTTATTCACAAATTCAACATGCAATTATAAATAATGATGCCGAATTCAAAATGTCAAAAGGCGATCAGATAAGAGATTTTATTCATGTTAATGATGTTTCAAGAATTGTTTCAAATGCAGTCAAAAATAATTCTGTCGAAGGAATAATTAATGTATGTAGCGGTAAACCTCAAAAAGTAATAGATTTTGTTAAAAAACTTTTAGATGGAAACAAAATTAAATTAAATAATAATTATTATGATTACCCCTCATATGAGCCAAAGAATTTTTGGGGAAGTACAGAAAAACTTAAACAGTTAATTTAATATTTTTTTAATTAGAAATATAAATTTCTTTAATATACCCTTCTTTAATTTTTGAATAATCTCTAGATACAACAGAGATATTTTTAAATTTACTAATTAGTTCTTTAACAGGATTTTGTTTAAAGCTCCTACTTTCATGATTAAGTGAAAAAAATAAACTATTTTTTGATTTACTAAAGTTTTGAATATATTTTAATGATTCTTTTTTATTTATTTCAGGAATAGAATCCTTGTTAATCATTACATCATATTTAATATTTGCTTTTTCAAAATCACTATTAGATATAAATTCAAAATATCGTAATTCAGATTTCTTTAATGTTGACCTAATAAGATATTCTTGAAATATTAGCATTTGAGGTAAATCAACTAAGTATATTTTTTTAATATTACCCTTGAAGAAAAAAAATAAATTTAGTGCATTAAGACCAGATCCTCCACCAATTTCTAAAAAATTTAATTTATTTTTTGTTGAAAAATTAAAATTAGTTAAAATATTTTTTAGTTCAAGATTTAGAAATAAAGACTCAATAAATCTATGATTAATTACACCATTTCCTACATTTAGTCCATAAGGTGAGCCATAGTTAGGAATTGTTTTAAGGGGGAATTTTTTTGATATTTTGTTATACAATTTAACGTAATTTGTTTGACTATGTTTATAGTTATTTACTTGGTATGGCGCTGGATAATCCAGAATGCCATCATAATGTGCTAATGCTAAAATACCTTCCAATATAAGTTGTTTATGGGACACATTAAGTATAGGATTTTTAAATAAATCTCCATCTTCTGCCCCTCTAATGCATTTATCTCTAAAAAACTTAGATAAGATAATTGAGGTACATTTAACATCATTTATTTCGATAGCCGAATATAAATCATGATATTTTTTATTTAGGATCTGATCCCATAATTTAGAATTTTTATTTTTGTTTTCAAGAATCTTATTTTTATATTTCTTAATCAGTAATGAGGTTATTTTAAAATCGACATTTGATTCAATAAAATGATAATCGAATTTATTTTTTGAGAAAAAATATCTAATTAGATGATGTATTCGATATTTTGTAATTAAAAATTTTAAGTAATTTATCAATATTTAAGATTTATAAATAATTAGTTTGCATGTATATAATTAAATTATATTATGTATATAACTTAAGATCATTTAGATTTTGTAAAAAATTATAAATTTCTGATTTATTAATCAAAATTAAATATTCAAATTATTAGATGACAAATAAAAATATTAAATTTTCTATCATTATTCGAACTTTCAATGAGGAGAGATGGTTACCGCATTGTTTAAATGCAATTTTCTCCCAATCCATAAAAAATTTTGAAATTATTATTGTTGATAATTACAGCAATGATAACTCCATATCAATTGCTAAAAGATATAATTTAAAAAAAATATATAAAATAAAAAAATTTTTACCTGGTAAAGCTTTAAATATTGGTATTAAAAAAGCTGTGGGTGAATTCATTGTTTGTTTATCAGCGCATTGTATTCCAAAAAATAATAAATGGCTTGAAAATTTATTTTTAAATTTCAAGGATGATAGTGTTGCTGCTGTTTACGGAAAACAATTACCCCTTCCTTTTACATCCGATTCTGATAAACGAGATCTAGTTATTGCATTTGGTGATGATAAAAAATTTCAAAAAAAAGATTATTTTTTTCATAATGCTAATAGTATGATTAGAAAGACTCTTTGGAATAAATTTAATTTTGATAATAATGCAACAAACATTGAGGATCGAATATGGGCTAAGCAAATCATTAATAGTAATTATCAAATAGTTTACGAGCCAGATGCATCTGTTTATCATTATCATGGCCTTCATCAGCATGAAGACTCATCTAAAAGGGCTCAAGGAATTGCTAGAATTTTAGATAATTTACATAATGAAAACTTTAATAAACTTCCAAATTTTTTAAATCCAGAAAACAATAATTTCATTGCTGTTGTACCTATTATTGGGAATATAAAGAAAATTAAACAATTTAACTTATTAAAGTTATGCCTTGACCAACTTGAAACATCTAAATACATAAAAAATATTTTTATATTAAGCGATAATAATGAAGTTTATGATTTTATATCTGGAGTAAATATTAATGTTATTCAGAGGCCAAATAATCTAAAAAGTCGTAATATTTCTTTAGAAAAAATTATGAAATATGCTTTAGACAAGATTGAATCTTTAAAGATGTATCCTGATGCTTTATTATATGTGAATTATTTGTACCCAATTAGACCATCTAATTTATTTGATGATCTTATTCTTGAGCTCCAGTATGAAGGATTGGATTCAGTTTTTTCTAGTTATGTTGATTATGGAAATTTTTGGATAAAAAATTCTAAAAACAAATATGAACAGATCGGAGATCCTCTTGCTCCAAGACTTAAAAAGAACCCTTTTCATAGGGCGCTCTATGGATTAGGTTGTTTAACTCATTCATCAATTATCAGACAAAGTAGGCTTGTTGGTGAAAATGTTGGTATTCTTCCTCTAAATAATATTGCTTATGCACTTAGGGCCGACTCAGAAACCCCAAATAATATTTTATTAAGTTTGCTTGGGAAGAACGAGAAAAAATAATATGTATGAAAATATTGATATAAAAATTACTAAGGTCGAAGGAATTTCGCTTTCATCCCCTTATGGGGATGGAAAATCACTAGGTCAACCCCTAGGAGTTAAATCTATAGGATTAGTTAGGATTACAGATGAGGCTGGCAATTATGGAATAGGTGAAACTTATTCAGGAGTATATTCACCAGATATAATTAAAATTGTTATTAAATTTTTTGAGCAGTATATTATTGGAAAAAAAATTGGTGATGATTCGTTTATCAAAAATATTGAGCAGATACCTTTTATTGGTGGAAAAGGAATATTTCAAAGTATATTAAGTGCAATTGAGATTGCGCTATTTGATCTTCGAGGAAAAATTCTACAAGTCCCATCATATAAATTACTCTCAAAAAAATTCAGGGAATCTATACCAGTTTATGCTAGTAGCGGGACTGCAGTTTTTTCTCCAGATGAAATTGAATCTGATGTCAATAACATATTAGATCTTGGATTTAATGCTTACAAAATGAGAATAGGATATCAAGATTGGAATAATGATCTTAAACGAATCAGAGCTGCAAAAAGAATTTTAGATAAAAAAAAATTAATGGTTGATGCAATAATGGGAACATTAAGGCCGCCGTGGGAAACTAAAACTGCCATAGAAAAAGTACATGATCTTATAGATTTTAATTTATATTGGCTTGAAGAACCTTTATTTCCAGATAATATTGAAGGATTAAAAGAGTTAAAAAATCTTAATCTTGTACCAATAGCTGCAGGTGAAGCATATTCGTCAAGATTAGAATTTGATTTAGTTTTAAAAACAAATGCACTAAATTTCTTACAATTTGATGCTACACATTCTGGTGGGATGAAGTTTTGTTATAATCTCGCGAACCAAGCCTCAAGATACAATATGAAAAGTGCCTTGCATGTTTGGGGTAGTGCAGCGGCAATTTCTGCTAATTCGCATGTAGGAATCTCAAATCCATTAATTGATTATTTAGAAATTCCGATGGTAAAACTTGATCTCACCGATGAAATGTGGATTGAGAAACCTACTATTGAAAGAGGACTTTTAATACCAAACGATTTACCTGGTCTTGGAATAAAATTAACTGACAAATTAATTTCAAAATATTATTTCAAAAAAAATAGTGGCTACAGGATAGCTTGAGTGATAAAGAAAAAAGATCAATTGTTTACAAGTGAAAAAGCAGTAATTGCTTCAGATCTTTTTTTACCTTTAAAATTATACAAAATCCCAAAAATTTTTTTCTCTCAACTTTATAAATCATTCCCAAATATTAAATTTGTTGAATTGAATACTCCAGGATCACCAATATACAATAACGATGCTTCAATATATTTTGGGAATATTATTACCAAAGAAACAATAAAAAAAATGCCTGGATTAAAATGGATTCATTTTGGATCTGTGGGAATAAATAGGGCTAATATCAAAGAGGTTTACGAAAGAAAAATTATTGTCACAAATAGTAAGGGGTTGCTAACTAATTCAATGGTTACAACAACATTGGCATTTATTTCATCACTCTTTAGAGGAATACATTATTGTAATAATTTAAAAAACGAAAATAATTTGAGCAGAGAAAGTTTTGATAAATACTTTAATAATATAACTGATTTGTATAATAAGTCCTGTCTAATTGTTGGATATGGCGATGTTGGTAAGAAATTAGCAAAAATTCTAAAACAATTTGATATGAAAATTTATACAATCTCAAGACAAAAAAATATTGATAATTTTGTTTATAAAAATTATGAATTATATGAGCTAGAAGAGGCTGTTTCAAATGCTGACATTATAGTAAATTTACTTCCACTAACAAAAGAAACAAAAAATATTTTTTCAAAAAAAATTTTTGAATCAATGAAAAAAAATCCAATTTTTATTAATGTTGGAAGAGGCGAAACTGTTGATGAAAAGCAATTAATTATAGCCTTAAAAAATAAAATTATTTCAGGTGCGGGATTAGATGTTTTTGCAAATGAGCCCTTACCAAAGAATTCATTATTATTTGATTTTGAAAATGTAATTATTACTCCTCATATTGCGGGACTTAACAGAGATTACTGGAAAAAACAGTATGAATTATTTTCTCATAATCTATATAGTTATTTTCATTCAAAAGATCAATTGAAAAATTTAGTTCAACTTTCAACTGAAAGCTTGCTAGATGAATAGTTATAATGTTTTAGCTGTCATTCCTGCTCGTGGAGGATCAAAGGGCTTAAGGAACAAAAATATTAGAGACCTTTGTGGTTACCCACTTATAAAATATTCCATTGATTGTGCAAAAAAATCGATGTTTATTACTGACTTTATTGTTTCAACGGATAGCATTAATATTTCAGAAATATCAAAATCTTTAGGAGCTCATGTACCATTTATTCGCCCTAACGAGCTATCTAGTGATAATGCATTGTCGCTTCCTGTTATGCAACATGCTACAAAATATATGGAAACTTCCTTAGATAAAATCTATGATGCAATTTTAATGTTACAACCAACAACTCCATTAAGACTTAGTATAGATGTTGATACTGCAATTACGCTAATGTTAAATGGTAATTATGATTCAGTCATAAGTGTTGTTGATGTTGATGGTTATCATCCCTATAGAATGAAAAAAATTCAGAATAATTTATTAGTAAATTTTATTGATCAAGGATTTGAAGACATGAGGCCAAGACAAGAATTACCTAAATTATATATTAGAAATGGAGCAGTATACCTTACAAAAAGAAATATTTTAATGGAGCAAAATTCTTTTGTTGGAGAAAAATGTGCTCCTTTAGTGATGGATAAGGAAAGATCAATTAATATTGATACTATTGCAGATTTTAAATTAGCAGAATTTTATTTAGAAAACCAAAAATGATAGCTAATTTTTTTAAGGAAAAATTTTCTTTTTCAAACTTTTTATTTTGTTTATTACCTTTAATATTATTACAAACTAAGTTATCAATTCCATTTTTTTTTGCTGGTAGCTTTATAGGACTATATTATTTAATTAAAAAAAATAACTTATTTGAAAGAAAAATATTTAAATTTTTTTTTAGAATTGTATTAATTTATACTTTCTTTAATTTATTTTCAATTTTTTTTCCCATAAATAATTTAAGTGAAATTTTAAGGGCTAAAGGGCTCCTAATAATTTTAATCGCACCTTTATTTTTAGTTTACCTTAATAATGTTACTCTTAAATCTGAGCAAATTATTTCAATCAATAATATATTTCTCATTATATGTTTTATCATTCTTGTATATAAAAATCAGACCGATCTATTTATTTCAATTAATCAAAGAATATTATGGCCTGTTCAATATGCATTAGTTTTAGTAATGTATTCTTGGATTTTTAGTAACTATAAAAGAAAATTTCAATTTTCTATAACTTGTATATTAAATGTCTTATTTTTTTATTTTTTTTTCACGGCTAGTTATAGGAGTATGATAATTACCGTATTTTTATTAATCATTTTATATATTTTTTTGTCAAAAAATTATTCAAAAGGTGATTACTTTATTTTTGCATTTAGTAAATTTATTTTTTTAATTTATATTATTTGTTTATTTTATTATATTTTTGGTAATCCACGTTTTCTTAGCATCTTTGATAATCTAAATTATTTTTCAAGCTTTTATAATCAGCACGATAATTTTAATAGTGAACTAATATATGATAATTCTGTGAATATAAGACTAGATTTTTTTATAAGTGGTCTTGTAAATTTTTCTAATTCTCCATTATTTGGAAATGGACTATTAACAACAAAGCAAATATTATTTGACACTTTTAGCCTGCTCCCAAATGGAGATTCAATGTTAGCTGATCATTTTCATAATACTTATTTAACAATTTTAAGCGAACAGG
>Ga0181569_10002216_pt1 | contig 15383 bp, 11 predicted proteins | sample 101ome_19_FD_132452 | JGI IMG/M metagenome (GOLD analysis project Ga0181569, IMG submission 132452) | Coastal salt marsh microbial communities from the Groves Creek Marsh, Skidaway Island, Georgia - 101405AT metaG (megahit assembly) | ecosystem: Environmental > Aquatic > Marine > Intertidal...
TTGTTTTTATAATGTGTGCAGACACAGAGGTTCTCATATATGTATAGAGAAAGAAGGAAAAACAAAAAAATTAGTATGCCCATATCATGCTTGGGCATATGATTTAGCAGGAAATCTAATAAGTGCCAGAATGATGGATGAAAAATTTATTAAGAAAGACTGGAATTTAAATAAATGTTCTTCAAAAGTATACGAGGGTCTAATTTTCATTAATCTATCTGAAAATCCCGATGATTTTAACAAATTCATAAATCCCGTCAAAGACTTTATAGAATTACATGGTTTAAGTAGGTCAAAAATTGCTTTAAAGAAGACATATCCGACAAGCGGAAACTGGAAATTAACATTAGATAATTTTCATGAGTGCTATCATTGTCTACCGGCACATCCAGAGTATTGTCAAGTTCACAGTAAAGAATACATTCAAGCATACGGTGCTGGAAATAATACAGGTCCTGAATCAATTGAATTTTCAAATCAACTTAAAGAATGGAATAAAAAAACAGAAAATTTAGGTTATTTAACAGGTGAGTTTTCTGATGAAGGAATTTCTAATTTTTTTAGAAGCGCAGAAAGAACACCTTTTGATGGCAATCGCTTGTCTGAGACAAAAGATGGAAAACCAGGCTCAATCTTGATGGGGAAATTTAAAGAATTTGATGGAGGTTATACAACTGTGGGAACATCACCATTTAATAGTCTAATTATGTCAAATGATTTTGCAACAACATTTACATTTATTCCAAGAGGGCCAATGGAAACAGATGTAGAAATAATGTGGTTAGTCCATGAAGATGCAATAGAAGGAAAAGATTATGATTTAAATAATTTAATCTGGATGTGGGATAAAACAACCATAGCTGATAAAAAAATTATTGAAAATAACCAGAAAGGAGTTATGTCTAAGAAATATATTCCTGGACCTTTATCTGAGATGGAACTTGGACTAAAAAAACTAAAGAAATGGTATTTAAAACATCTTAAAAATAAGATATCATCATAAAATTTCTTTTTTCATTTTATAAATCACATCTCTTGCCTTAAGATATTTATTTACCTCATCATAATGTTTACCTAAAAACTCAGGAGAAGATATTCCAATTTTATTATATTTTTTTTCTAAAACAAGATTGACTACAGCTGTACATGTAAAACCAGTTGTCCTAGCCATTGAAATTGTATTATCGGTAAAGGAATCTAGTAAATTATATGTATAACAAACTTTTTGACCATCTTCTATTCCATTAATTTTTATTCTCATAACTGTATAGTCTTCATCACCTTCTTTCATCTTCCACTTCGGAAATAAAAGTTTTGATGTTAAATCAATTGGTCTAATTTTTGTTCCATTAACTTCTATTTCCTCATAAGAGAAAAAACCAGATTCTCTTAAAACTTTTAAATATTCCACACATCCAGGATATCTAAGAGTCTTCTCAATCATATTTGGTACATGATCCATTGTTTGGATTAGAGTTCTTAGGCCATCAGAATTCCAACTTTCTAATGTTCCAATAGATTCAAAATCTACTAATTCAGTATCTGATAGTGCTTCTTTTGTTACTAAAGATGAGTTTTGTACATATCTAGCTGGCCTTATATATTCTTCAATTACATCAATAGGAGAGAATACTGCTTGGTATTCATATGGCCACATCCTAACTTTAGGTAAACCACCTACTAGGCATTCATAATCCTTTATTTCCATACTTCTGTCATGATGACTAAAGATGATATTTCCCATTCCTGGAGCAACTCCACAATCCATTACAGCAACAACTTTATTTTCTTTAGCAAGCTTATCTAATCCGAAAGGATCTTCAGGATAAAATGATATGTCAACAATATTTTTACCACATTTTATAACTCTTTCCATAGTTCTATATCCCATAAATCCAGGTAAAGCTCCAACAACAATATCGTAATCTTTTATCAGGATTTCTAAAGCTGATTCTTTAGATAAATCCTCACATATTTTATTAATATTCTTTGGCAGTTTTTCTAAACTTTTATTTGAGATATCAGCAACCGTAACATCATGTTGGTTTGATAAATCTTTGGCCATAACACTACCTACCAAACCAGATCCTAAAACTATTATTTTAGCCATATTATTTAATTTTTATTTTCCATCTGTAAAAGGAATGCTTTAATAAAATCATTTATATCTCCATCTAATACATTATTAACATCTCCCCTCTCAACACCAGTTCTTACATCCTTAATCATTTTATATGGGTGTAGAACATAATTTCTTATCTGAGATCCAAAATCTATTTTTAATTTAGTACTATCTCTCTCATCTTTCTCTTTATTTACCTTATCTACTTCAATCTGATGCAACTTAGATTTTAACATATTTAAAGCTTTCTCTTTATTCAATATTTGACTTCTTTCTTGTTGACATTCTATTATTAGTCCAGATGGTTCATGTTTTAACCTAACTGCAGATTCAATTTTATTGACACTTTGACCCCCAGCACCACTTGCTCTAAAAGTTTCCCAGACTATATCAGCTGGATTTATGTTAATTTCAATAGTTTCATCAACCTCAGGGTAAGCAAATACTGAAGCAAATGATGTATGTCTTCTAGCTCCTGAATCAAACGGAGATATTCTCACTAACCTATGAACACCTATCTCTGATTTCAAGTTACCATATGCAAACTCACCCTCAATTCCTAGTATAGCTGATTTTATTCCAGCAGTATCTCCAGGTTGAACATTCACTTTTTTTACATTAAAATTTTGAGATTCAGCCCACATGATATACATTCTCATAAGTATGCTAGCCCAATCTTGACTCTCAGTACCACCAGCTCCAGGATTAATTTCAATTATAGCACTCATCTGATCTTCTTTAGTAGAAAGCATTTTTTTAAACTCAAGATTTTCTAATAAAGAATGAGATATCTTATACTCCTTTTCTATTTCTTCCTCATCAACTTCTCCTGCCTGATAAAATTCATATAAAGTTTCTAAATCTGAAATAGAAGAAATTAAATTGTCATAGGCCTCTACCCATGTTTTATTTATTGAGATTTCTTTTAAGATCTTTTCAGCTTCTTCCCTATTATCCCAAAAATTAGGCTCTAAAGAAATTTTTTCCTTGGAGAGTATTAAACTTTTTCTATTATCATAGTCAAAGATAGCCTCTTAAAGAAGAGGCACGCTTGGTTAAAGAATTAATTTGATCTGCATTCATGTTATAATTTTGTTATCCAACCAAATTTATCTTCAATTTTACCAAATTTAATTTTATTGAGGTAGTCTAAAATTTTTTGAGAGTAGCCTGATTTATCAATTTTTGGCAAATTATAATTTTTTGAATTATATCCAATTGTCTTAATTGGAGCTACAGTTGCAGCTGTTCCAGCTCCAAATGCTTCTGTCATTAGACCTTTATCAAGAGAATCTATAATTTCATTTACAGATATTTTTCTTACTTCTACTTGGATATCTAATTCAGAACATACTGAAATAATACTATCTCTTGTTACACCGTCAAGTACGGTATCTCCAAGAGGTGGAGTAATTAAGGTATTATTTATAACAAAAAAAAGATTCATTGTCCCTGATTCTTCAACATAATTATGTTCTTTACCATCAGTCCAAATTAATTGGTGATAACCTTCTTTTTGGGCCTCAACTGCTGGATAAAGTGCTGCAGCATAGTTAGCAGCTGTTTTGGCATATCCAACACCTCCAGATATAGCTCTCGTATATTTCTTTTCAATTTTTACATTTACAGGTTCTGAATAATACCCACCTGCTAAACCACAGATAATCATAAAAATATATTTGTCGGCAGGTTTAATTCCAATATAAGGATCAACAGCAAACATTAATGGTCTTATATATAAAGAATTATCTTTTCCTGATGGAACCCAATCTTTTTCTACATTTAATAACTCAACAATTGAATCAGTAAATATTTCTTTAGGTATAGAGGGCATACACATCCTATGAGCACTTAAATTAAAACGTTCAGCATTCTTATCAGATCTAAAAATTAAAATGTCATCATTATCATTTTTATACGCTTTTAATCCCTCAAAAATTGTTTGACCATAATGGAGAGTAGTGCAAGCAGGAGATAATTTTAAATCTTCAAAAGGAACAATTCTAAAATTTTTCCAACTTTTATCTTCATAGTCACAAATAAACATATGATCTGTATAATATTTACAGAATCCAAGATTAGAAAAATCTACGTCTGATATTTTAGACTTTTTAACTTTAGATAAATTAATATTCATAAAACTATTTTTTCTTATCTGATGAAATTAATCCATCCTTAAGTCTAACAACTCTTTTAGAATACTCTGCAATATCTTCTTCATGAGTAACCATAATTATGGTATTTCCTTTTTCGTGTAACATGGAAAAAAGATCCATAATACTATATGATGTTTTACTATCTAGATTACCTGTTGGTTCATCAGCTAGTATAATACTAGGATTATTAACTAATGCTCTTGCAATGGCAACTCTTTGCCTCTGTCCACCTGATAACTCATTTGGTTTGTGAGTAGCTCTATCTACTAAATCTACATCTTCTAATGCCTTCATAGCTAAATCTTTTCTTTCACTTGAAGAATAACCCGCATACACAAGAGGGAGAGATACGTTATCTAAAGCCGAAGCTCTTGGTAAAAGATTAAATGTCTGAAAAACAAATCCAATTTCTTTATTTCTGATGTCAGCAAGTTCATCTTCTGACATATTACTTACATCTTTATTATTTAATTTATAAGTCCCTCCAGTTGGAGAATCAAGACAACCAATAATATTCATTAAAGTAGACTTTCCAGAACCAGAAGCACCCATAAATGAAACATATTCATTTCTTTTGATGTCAACTGTAATTGAATCTAAAGCTTTGACAGTCTGCTGACCTACTTGATAATGTCTAGAAATATCATGAACTTCAATAATATTTTTCATATTAATATTTATTTTCGCATATTATTTAGATGCCAAAGTAAACAAATTTGCTCTTATTATTTAAGATAAATTAATTTAAAATCAAATGGAAATTTTTTTTCAGCTAGAGACATATATAGCTTTATTTACTCTCACTATAGTAGAAATAATCCTTGGAATTGATAATATAATTTTCATTTCAATTATAACAAATAAGGTAAAGAAGGAAAGTAGGAATAAAGCAAGAGTAACTGGTCTTCTTTTAGCTCTTATTCTTAGAATCATAATGTTATTTGGACTATCATGGTTTATAGGACTTACCAAACCTATATTCTATGAATTTAGTATTAAAGATTTAATATTATTATTTGGTGGTGGATTTTTAATATTTAAAAGTGTAATTGAAATATCCCATAAAATAAATGGAAACTTTGATGAAAAAATAATAGCTGATAAATCTGTTTCTCTAAAATCTATAATATGGCAAATAGTTGCAATTGATTTTGTCTTCTCAGTTGATTCTATATTAACTGCAATTGGATTGACTGAAATTTTACTTATAATGATAATTGCAGTTATAATTTCAATATTATTTATGATAATATATTCATCAAAAATTAGTGATATTATTGATCGTTATCCATCCCTAGAAATATTGGCATTATGTTTTCTAATTTTAATAGGATTCACTTTAATATTAGAAGCTGCACATATAGAAATCCCCAAAGGATTTATTTATTTTGCTCTATTCTTTACTTTAGGAGTAGAATTAGTAAATATAAAATTCAGAAGAGTTTCATTGAAAAGAGTAAAAATTAAAAAATAATTTTTACTCTTTTATTAGTTTAAGCATCGCTTTCTTATCTCCTTGTACTAACTGAATTAGATAAATACCATCATTTTTAGAGGAAATATCAACATCATGCGATGTCGAACCACTATCATTATTAAGATTTATATTATAGATAGGTCTTCCAAAAATATCAATTATTTCAAGATCAATATCACCTCTCCAAGTATCTGAAAATTGTATTTTAAATTCTCCATCACTAGGGTTAGGGAAAATAGAGATACCTTCATTGAAACTATTATATTCTATTGATTGAATTATCGGAGGTTCAGCTTGAATATATAAATCATCGATCATCCAACCCCATGCCGTTGTGAGATCATCAGAAAACAATCTGAATCTTACTCTTACTGTATCTCCTTCATTAAAATGCGGGTTAAAATTAATTTGTTTATCTCTAATCAAATCTGGATTTCCAGATGATCCAACATTGTAAGCGGATCTCCACGCAGGATCAGCGTCAGAATCATAACCGTCTAATAATCCTTTCCAGTTAATACCATCTTTCGATGCTTCGACAATAACATAATCCCAAAAATCCCAATCACCATAAGATGACCCTGATTCGCCAGGCTCTACTAAAACTATTTCCTTAAATCTAATAGAAGGAGTATATTCAGTAACAATAATTGGAATATTCAACATTGCAATAAGAGAATATCCATCATTTACATTCATATCAACGCCTGATGTGTATGGATGATCAGAATGCAATTGCCTTCCCTCAAAACCTGACTGAACACCAATTCTAAACATGTCAAGATAAAACTCATCTCCAACTAAATCACTAAAGGTAGTACTAAATTCAGTTCTAGCTTCCAGAATAGGATTTACAGCAATTTTATATATTTCTGAAGGATAAGCAATACCATCCTTAAACCCGGTGGCTTGAACATCAAAATCTCCTTTGTCATCTACATTAAAAACAAAGTTGACAGTATCAATTATCAGTGATTCAAGATATGAACCTCTTTTAATATCATTGGCATAGATAAGTAGTGAATCATATGATGATCTCAAAAATATATCACTAGAAATTTCATAAACTTCAGTATTATCTGTTTGAAAAGCATTAATTATAACAGGTGGTAGAGTTGTAGGATTTGGCTCATAATCTTTTAAGTCATCAAGAGTAGCTGTCCAAATTCCCCGACCATGAGTTGCAAATACGATTTGTCCTTCATCTTTAATTTTCATATCCCAAATAGTGACGTTAGGTAGATCACCTATTACTTTATGCCAAGTATCTCCTCTATTTGTAGATTCAAAAAGCCCAATCTCAGTACCAGCCCACATTATGTCGGTATTGTGAGGCATTACTAAGAAACTGTAGACTGCCACATCTGGAAAACCATTTAAAGACTTACCTGAGATACTAGAATCAAAACCTGATAAATCGTTCCACGTTTGTCCAAGATCTTTAGTCTCAATTATTTTAGATTCTCCTGCGATACCAAATAAAATATAAGCTGTTGAATCTTCACTTGGATGTGAGTACAATCCACTTATTGTCCCCATATTTTTAAATTTATTTACAGGGTCAAATGTTACTCCCCAATCTTTAGACAAGAATATGTCAGAATTATTACTCATGATACCACCCGCCCAAATAAATCTTGGGTTAGATAAAGAAACTTCAACATCTGCTCCGCTCCAAAAACTATTATCCCATCCACCTTCAATTTTTGTATGACTCCATGTAATACCAAAATCATTAGACCTATCTATACCTTCTGAGTTAATTGTTACAAGCAAATCTGGATCTTGAGGTGATGTTGATACTCTATTAATAAAAGGACCAGATCCACTTAATGAATTAGAAACAGATACCCAATTACTTCCCCCGTTATGAGAATAAAATAAACCATTACCTTGATAACCACCGAACATCTTATCTTTATCTTCATAGTGAGCTATTACCTCAAACCCATCCCCCCCTATTGGATGGATATAATTAGTAGTTAAACTTGCATCATCATCTCTTGGGCTATAGAAAGTTCCATTATCCTGAGCACCAGCAATATATTGGTCATGACCGAATACTTTATCAGCACCATAAAATTGAGTTGTATTATAACCACCTCCGGGACCAAACATTTCATCAGAAATAACTCCTGCCCTATAAAATTGATCATCTTGCACTCCAGGGTCTTTGTCAGCTATCGAGTAATAAACACCTCCGTCAGTAGTAAGATAAATTCTAAATGTGCTATCAATTTCAGAATCAATAATAGTTCCTATGTTATGGTGATCAACATGAACGTTCTGATTTATATCATGAATATTATCATTATAACCAGGATTATCATATTGATTAGTTATAAATTCTCTTTTCTTTTTTAATGTCTTAAAATCTGCATCAATAAATTCTATCTTAAATGATGATTCAGGTAGATTATCTGGATCCCAAGAAACTCCCTGAGCTAAATAAGGCCAAACTAAATACAATGTTTTATGTAACTGACCATAGAGAGATGATGCATTTCCAGGGTTTCCATCTCCTCTTATCTCGGATTGACTCATTGATGGATCATATTTTAGTGTCTGAGGAAATATGTATTCTCTACTGTCTCCAGGTTCTGAAAAAAGATTAAAAAATCCATCGTTATTATTATCCCTAAATGAGACAGTAATTTGTTCCTCAGGGTCTGCTGAAATGTTCCACACTTCGAAAGGAACATCAACTGTTCCCTCGTAAGAATATTGATTATGATTTACTCCTGAGGTTGAACCTTCAGGAACAGAAAACCTATATGCTTTTTGACTCTTGTTAGGCCCAAATCTAAATTCAATATCTATATAATCTGGATTATTAGAATGATCATCCCAATCTGTTCCAGAACCAATAGCAGCACCTCCCCATATACCATTTAAACTTAAATGAGAAGAAATATTATTAAGAGTTACACCCATTGTTGATCCAGGAAATGAAATACCATCAGTAGATAATACAGTAGCTTTTGTAGCGTCTCTTCCAGCATAATATACAATACTGTCATTGAAAGGATTGACAGTTATAGTATTATCAAACCATCCCTGTGCCCATAGCCAAAGATCATCTGAATCATCTTCATTTTGAAGTAAGTTCCAAGTTTTTCCCCCATCATATGATACCTTAAGAAAAGATGCGTTATCACCATCAATCGCAGCATAAACGGTATTTGTGTTTTGATAAGAAACAGCTAATTCTAATCTGCCAAAGTTACCACTTCCACTTCCAAGAATTCCTTCTTCAGCATCGTAAGAAATTGGAGAACCTAAGCCAAGACCTCCAGGATTTGACCATGATGAACCTGCATCAACTGACTTTAAAACACCTACACCTCTTATTGCTGCATATTGAATATTGAAATCTGAAGGAGCAGCAATTATTTGTTGAATTCTTGCTGAACTAGTAGCAACCTCATTCCAGTTAGACCCACCATCTACAGTCTTAAAAATATTACTAACTGATACTGATGCTCCTGATGTAGGAGATATAGTGGTTCCAACGGTACTAATAACAACAATGTCAGAGTTATCTGGATCTACTAATAATCTACTGACATTTGAAAACTTGCTATCTACATAACCCTCAGCATCCTTAGTAGAAATATTTATCCAACTACCTCCACCATTTAATGATTTATAAACTCCCGCTCCAGCAATATCACCAAGAGATCCAATCCAGTTTTCACCAGTTGCAGCATAAATTACATCTGGATTTGATTTTGATTGTCCTAGCCAAGATATAGCAATATTATCCATGTCATTGCTAATACTAGTCCAATTTGATCCACCATCTATTGTCTTCCAAACACCCCCTCCAACGCTACCGGCAATCCATGTATTTTTTGAGTTATCAGCAGCATCAACTAAAAAAGCTCTAGTTCTTCCAGGTGAGTTGTATGGACCTCTTTCTATAAAAAGAGCATTATCTTTTGCATATGCCGAATAATTTGGGGTAGAATTATTGGAGTTGGTAGATCTAGAATATCTTATTGTTTTTAATCTTTCAATTGCATTTTGTAATTCGACTCTTTTGTAATCAGGTTTATAAGAATTAAACCTTGATGGTATATTGATATCAACATCTCCATGTTTTACAGCTGCGTGATAATACATAAATTTTTCAGGACCCTCATATTTCGCATCATCAACTTTAATTGAAAATTTAGATTTAGGCTTTATTTCTAAATTATCCTTAGAATTATTACAAGATAAAAATACAAGGAATATTAATAAGTGGTATAGGAACTTTTTCATCTTCAATTAATTTAGATTTACTTGTAATATAGTTTTTGTTATTATTCTATACAACAAAAAATATAACGTATTAAATGTATAGTGGGTTAATCAGAGCAGATGAAAAATCTATTAATTAGCACAGAATTCTTTTAGTCTTCTGTTTTTACCAGGTTCTCTTAACTTTTGTAGGGCTTTCTCTCTAATTTGCCTTACTCTTTCCCTAGTTAATCCCATAACATCACCTATTTCTTCAAGAGTATATGGATTGTCGAAACCAATTCCAAAGCTCATGAGCACAACATCTCTCTCTCTTGGAGTTAATGTAGACAATGCTCTCATTGTTTCAATTTTTAGAGAATGATTGAATACAAGCCCTGTGTCTGTTGGCCCCTCAGAATCATTTTCAAGAACATCTAGCAGTGATCCAGAGTCATCTTCACCAAAAGGTGCGTCCATTGACATTTGCTTGACCTCGGCTCCAAGTGTACTTCTGACCTCACTAGTTTTCATATCTAATGTTTTAGCGATTTCCTCTTCAGTTGGCTCTCTCTCAAATTTCTGCTCAAGTTCAGCATAAGCTCTTCTAATTTGATTTATTGCTCCTGATTTGTTCATAGGTAATCTTACAATTCTAGATTGTTCAGCTAAAGCCTGCATAATAGATTGTCTAATCCACCAAACTGCATAAGATATAAACTTAAAACCTTTAGTTTCATCAAACTTTTTAGCTGCTTTAATTAGTCCTAAATTACCTTCGTTGATCAAATCATTAAGTGGTAAGCTTCTATTTTGATATTGTTTAGCAACAGATACAACAAATCTTAAATTTGCTCTAACTAGCTTATCTAGTGCGTCTTGATTACCTTTTTTAATTAACTTGGCAAGTCTAACTTCCTCTTCAGGTGTAATCATAGGTACACCACTAACCTCGGTAAAATATTTTTCAAGAGTGTGACTTTCTCTTCTGTTGGTTATCGACTGTGTAATTTTGAGTTGTCTCATTGGTGTTTTTCAGAAAAAAATATCAGCAAATGTATTATATTATTTTGTTTTAATCAAAGAAATTATTCAAAAGAGAAATTATTCTATTTCGATCTCTACATCATCTGAAGTTGGATGTGACTGACAACATAAAATGTACCCTTCCTCAATTTCCTCATCAGAAAGACCATCACTCACATCCATAGAAACTGTTCCACTAACCAACTTACCCTGACAAGCTGTGCAAACACCACTCTGACAAGAGTAAGGTAGATCAATATCTTTTTCAAGTGCTGTATCTAAAATAGTTTCTGAAGAAGGCATAACAAATTTGAATGTTTCACCATCCATATTTATTTTAATTGAGGAGTCTTTCGCCATTAAATTTAATTTATCATAGTAACGTTAAAATATTTTATCTGTTACAATATTTATTAAATTTGCAGATGAATTCAGGAATAAACAAAATATCATCAATATCTCCAGTTGACGGAAGATATAAATCCGTTACTCAACCATTATCAGAATTCTTCTCTGAATTTGCTCTCATCAAGTACAGAGTTTATGTTGAAATCGAATACTTTTTAGAGCTTACTACTCTACCAATTAAAGATATTGATAGCGTATCACCTGAAACCAAGAAAAAAATAAAAAAAATATATCAAGATTTTTCAGAAAATGATGCTATAAGAATAAAAGAGATAGAAAAAGAGATAAACCACGATGTTAAAGCAGTAGAGTATTTTATTAAAGAAGAATTTGAGAAACTAAATCTTGAAAAATTCAAAGAGTTTATACATTTTGGTCTGACCTCCCAAGATATTAACAATACTGCTATTCCTCTTATGATAAAAAATAGCATTTCTGAAATTATAATTTCAATGTATGAAGAACTGAATAATAAATTAAGTGCCTTATCTAAAAAATCAAAAAATGTTCCTATGGTTGCAAGAACCCATGGACAAGTTGCAACCCCAACAACATTTGGGAAAGAGATCCAGGTTTTTGAAGAGAGAATTAAAATTCAACTAAAAACCCTTAAAAATATACGGAATAACGGTAAATTTGGTGGTGCATCAGGGAATTTAAATGCCCACTATTTAGCATTTCCAAATATAAACTGGGATGATTTTTCTGACAAATTCTTAAAAAAAATAGGTTTAATAAGAAGCAAACCAACTACACAAATTGAACATTATGATAATATGGCATCGATTTTTCATGCTATATCAAGAATAAACACTATTTTGATTGATTTCTCTAGAGATATTTGGCATTATATTTCTATAAATTATTTAGTACAAAAAATAAATAAAGGAGAAGTTGGTTCATCAGCTATGCCTCATAAAGTAAATCCTATAGATTTTGAAAATGCAGAAGGGAACTTATCATATGCCAACTCCCAATTAATATTTCTAGCAGAAAAACTACCAATATCAAGACTTCAAAGAGATTTGACTGATTCGACAGTTTCAAGAAATATTGGTGTACCATTAGCGCATACCTTAATTGCTTTAAACTCACTGAATAAAGGTTTGGATAAAATTGACATTAACAAATCTGTAATCAAAAATGATTTAGACAATAACTGGGCAATTGTTGCTGAGGCAATACAAACAGTTCTTAGAAGAGAGATGGTTCCCAATCCTTATGAACTTTTAAAGGATCTAACAAGAGGCAATAAGGAAGTAAATAAAAAATCATTGTCGGATTTTATAGAAAAACTACCAGTCAGTAACAATGTAAAAGAAGAACTTAAATCAATTAGTCCCCATAACTATTTAGGAAATTCACTAAAATGATAAAGTCTATAGTTGGTTTTATTTTAAGAATATTGCCAAGACCTTTTCTTCAGCTGATTAGCAAACCTATTTTTAAACTTATTTCAATATTTTACAGAGGGAAAAATGTAGAATGTCCAATCTGTAATGCAAGATTTTCTAAATTTTTTCCTTATGGAAGAGATTCGAGAGATAACGCTCTCTGTACAAATTGTTTATCACTAGAAAGACATAGACTATTATATATTTATTTGTTTGAGAAGAGTGATTTATTAAAAAAGAAAATAAATGTATTACATATTGCTCCTGAAGAATGTTTTATTAAAATTTTTAAAAACCATAAAAAAATAACATATACCACAGCAGATTTAGAATCACCTCTAGCTGAAATAAAGATGGATATACATGATATGCCATTTGAAGATAATATGTATGATTTTATTTTATGTAATCACGTTTTAGAACATGTTCAGGATGATATAAAGGCTTTAAGCGAAATAAAAAGAGTACTTAAAAAAGGAGGAAAAGGTATAGTTCAAGTCCCTTTTTATAAACCAATACCAAAATATACAATAGAGGATAAGAATATTAAATCAAAAAAAGACAGAGAAAAATATTATGGTCAATCTGATCATGTAAGAAAATATGGGGAAGATTATAAACAAAGATTAGAATCTACTGGACTAAAAGTTGAAATCGCATGTCCTTCTGATTTTTTGAGTAAAAGCGAAATGAAATTTTATAGTGTTTTCGAGACTGAAGAAATTTATATAATAAAAAAATAAATTACTTAAACTGAGAGTATATATATCCAGTTCCGTATCCTAAAAATTGAACAAAAGAAGTTATTACAGATAAAATTCCAATAAGAGGATTAAAATTAGTTATTGTTGAACTTAAAAATATCAAAGAAAAATAAAAGCCATATAAAGATTGAACTAAACTCACATATTCATTTTGAAAAAAAATATCAGATATGTTAGAAATAAAAAATCCCAATATAAAAAATGTTGGAAATAGATGAAAAAATCTAAATGTACCCTTATATTTTAAATTTAAATAGTGTCTTCCTTTACCAGATTGAAACATTTGCTGAAAAAAATTAGAGAGATTAGTCCTTCTTTTATGATATACTTTAGCATCAGCTATCAATCCTGACTTTTTTCCGGAAAATAAAAGTTTGTATGACAAGTCTAAATCTTCTCCATATTGTCTTATATCTGAAAAACCATCAACTTCATCAAATGCATATTTCTTTATACCCATATTGAATGATCGAGGCAAAAATTTGTCTATTGATTTTTTACTTCCTCTAATACCTCCTGTTGTTAGGAAAGAGGTCATGGAATAATTAATTGACTTCTGTAAATAGCTGAAGCTTTTATCCATCATATCTGGACCACCATAAAAGTCTATTTTATTTTTTTCGAGAAATCTTTTAACCTCAAAAAAATAATTTTTTGGAATCGTACAGTCAGAATCAAAAAAAATTATCCACTCTCCCTCAGATTTATTGACACCATAGTTTCTTGCTAAAGCAGGTCCTCTATTTTCAATAAAAAAATATTTTATTGTAATGTTTTTTTTAAAAGAATCAACTACCTCTCTAGATGACTTTTCAGATCCATCATCTACAACTATTATTTCTAAATCTTTAAATTCTTGATTTACTATACTTTCTAAGAGCTCATACATCTCTTCAGGTCTATTGTAAACCGCAACTACAATTGAAAATTTATTTTTTTTGGGCATTACCAGTTTTTTCAATTTTATACCCTTTCTTATCTGAATTAATTTGAATAATTAACTCTGATAAAAAACCAACTAAAAATAATTGAACACCAATTATTATTGCTAGAAGTGCAATATAAAATAGTGGTTGATCGGTGACTGGTCTGATTAATTCTAAGGGGACACTTTGAGATAATTTTGAAATTTTTTCGTAAATGATAAAACCTGCAGAAATAAATCCCAAGAGAAAGGATAAAACTCCAAAAGATCCAAAAAAATGCATTGGTCTCCTTCTAAATCTGTATACAAAGCTCACAGATAATAAATCTAAAAATCCTCTTATATATCTCTCCATTCCAAATTTAGTTACTCCATACTTACGTCTATTATGATTAACCTCTTTTTCAGCAATTTTATTAAATCCATTCCACTTTGCTATTAATGGAATATATCTATGCATTTCCCCATACAAATTTATAGAATTGATAACTTCCTTTCTATATATCTTAATTCCACAATTAAAATCATTTAGTTTAATTCCAGAAAATAGACTAGTAACCAAATTAAAGAATTTGGATGGAATAGTTTTAGTAAGGGGGTCATTTCTTTTCTTTTTCCATCCAGAAACTAAATCATATTTTTTCTCTATAATCATGGAATATAGTGGAAGAATTTCAGATGGATCATCTTGAAGATCAGCATCCATTGTTAAAACGTAATTGCCTTTACAAACCTTGAACCCTGCATCTAAAGCGTCTGATTTACCATAATTTTCTAATAACTTAATTGGAACAATATTTTCAAATTTATTTGAAATCTTAACTATCTCATCCCAAGTTTTATCATTACTACCGTCATCAATCAAAATAATTTCAAAATCTTCTAAA
>Ga0181569_10002217_pt1 | contig 15381 bp, 18 predicted proteins | sample 101ome_19_FD_132452 | JGI IMG/M metagenome (GOLD analysis project Ga0181569, IMG submission 132452) | Coastal salt marsh microbial communities from the Groves Creek Marsh, Skidaway Island, Georgia - 101405AT metaG (megahit assembly) | ecosystem: Environmental > Aquatic > Marine > Intertidal...
AAATTATTAGATGAAGTATTCAAATATTTAGTTTATACACTTAGGATTAGTACATCTAGTTATTGTTTCACCATTAGAATTTAAAGATTTTACAATATCACTTTTTTGTACAAGTTCTCCACAATTTTGACATTTTATCTTTTCATTACTGCTCGGGTCTTTAAAGTTTTTTAAGTTTTCTTCAGAACAAATATTGCATATCTTAGATTTAGAAAGGGTTTCTCTATCAATGTTTGCAAAATTATTGCTTCTTTTTCTAATCTTGCATCTTATGCAAAAGATGTAATCCTGTTTTCTGCTTCTATTTCTTTTAATAGCCTTGTAATCTTCATTGATGTCATCATTAAACTTAATTACAATATTTAAATAATCCTCATTAATCTCAACAATTTTCAGTAAATCTTTTTCTTTTGCTTTTGGGAATCTGTTCAACAATTCAAAAAAATCATAAATGGGTTGTCGATCAAAAAACTCTTTAGTCTCAGCCACGTATCTAGCTTCATTCCAAATTTTTGAAGTATCATAACTACTTAACTGGTATTTTTTTCTCAAATTTGTAACAGAAGCTCTATCAGTACTAAAAACTTTAGACCATGCTTCATCCGTTGCATTGTATATAGAAACCAGCTTTCTAAAGGTTTGCTTATCAGGCAATCTACGATGATGAATACCACACTTTTTGCATGTTTCTTTGCCGTTATAGTAGGGAATCTGATCACAAACCAGTGGAAAAATAGACCTGATTTTACTTATTTCTTCAATTGAGAATTTCTTTATTTTTTCCATGTTACTTACTAATAAACACTATATATGAAAACTATAGCAGATAAATGGATTTAATTGCCAGTAAAAATAAAGATAAAATAATATAAATGTAAACTTGTAATATACACGGAAATATGTATACTAAATACACTAAGAACAAAGGAGTAGTTATGAATACTGAAATTAGAAAATTGATGAGAGCAAATGATTTTGATCTTATTAGAAGCAAAAAACATGATGTTTGGCAGAAGGCTGGATATAGTCACAAAATTACTACATCCAAGACCCCTTCAAGCAGGCATGTTTTGTACGCAATCAAAAGAGACATACGAAGAGTAAACAGAATGATAGGAAAGGAAGGTATCAATTATGCATAATATTTGGGAATACATTGATAAATCAGACAGCTTATCGCTTAAAGATGAAAACTGTTTTCCAGCTGTAATGCACTGCGCTATGACAAGTGTTTCACTGGAGCATACTTTAGGAGAATGTAATGATTTAGCAGTTGCACAAGCTAGCTTATTCAAAGTTATTGAAGATAATTCAGGAGAAGATCTTCTAGACGAACTTTGGAGAGGTGAAAAAAGGGGACTTAACGTTAAAGAGTTTACACAGAACGTTTTGGAGCTTTTTACATGGGCAAAACTAGCTATAGATCACCTTAATGATGATGAATTAATTACATTCGTTACTCAAGTTCAGAATTGCATGAAAAAAGCAAAGGAGGATAACTGTGAGTGAAGTCCTAGATTCAAGTAACAAGTTAGTAAGAAAATTAGACAAATTAACTGATGTAATACTCCATAAAAATATTTATGAGATTGCAATAGGAGACGAAGAAACAAGTTACATGATAGATGAATCACAAAGGTGGGGTCATTTTTGGGGCGGTGCCGATGTTATGATTCATGACAGGTTTTTGCCTAAGCATAAAGAGTGGCTTGGCAACCAACCAGTAGTTTTGTCATTGCAATCAACAGAGCCTATGAGGAGAGTTGTAATTACAAAGCACGCTGCTGAACTCACTTGGTTATTTATACAGTTAAGAGAACTTTATAGAGGAAGGATTGATTATATTTCAAAATATGATTTCTACGGTGAATTGGCTCAAACTGCAATTTACATAATTCATACAACTGATGAACAATACGATCTTTCATATCTTCTCTACGAAGTAATTAGAACTTCTAAGAAATATATATAAGAAAGGAGAAACAATATGTGCGTAATGAAGGTAATCAAAAAAGGCCATCTTTCAAAAGAAGAGATAGAAAAAATGTGGTGTGATAACCCTGATGGTGCTGGAATTGGAATTATAGATATTAACAATAATTTGCTTGAACCTTTTAAAACAAAGAATCTAGATGAATTACAAGACAAGCTAGAAGAGATATTTGAAAAGCAAGAGTTTAATTTAGTTGTTGTACATTTTAGAAACAGATCTAAAGGAAGTCATGGTTTAGTTAACGTTAATCCAATAGTTTTAAAGAACAAAGCCATGTTCTTTCACAATGGAACAATTGAATATTTAAATGATGAAGATTTATCAGATTCTAATTTGTTTGCCAGGGATTATCTAAACACAATCAGTGACTTTGATATATCTGAACCGTCAACTTTAGAAAGCATACAAAATTATCTTGGTAACAATATCAGCAGAATGGTATTTATTCAAGATGGAAATCCCACTCCATTAATTATTGATAACTCAGAAAAGGGTTATTGGAATGAAGACGGGAACATCTGGACTTCAAAGAAGGGATATTGAGATGGAAACGTTATTTGTTTATGGGACTCTAAAAAGTGGTTATTCAAGAAATAATGTATTAAGTTCGAGTGAATTAATTGGATTATCTACTACCAAACCACAATATACTCTTGTCAATCTAACTTCATTTCCTGGTTTATTAGCTACTGGAAACTCATCAATACATGGTGAACTTTATAGAGTCTCTAAAGAGGTTTTAAGTTATTGTGATTTAATTGAAGGGCATCCAGATTTTTATCAAAGAAAAAAAATAAACCTATTCAATGATGAAAAAGTTTGGGGATATATCCTTGACGCTATTGATTATGGAAACTATCCGGTTATTGAATCTGGAATCTGGGAATAATATTTGTACTAAATTAAATTTTTAAAACTTGTATTTTTAAGTTTCAATAAATTATTGTCTTCATTTTGATTGCCACCTTGAGTCGCTGATAAAAAAACGCCAGAAACGGTATATTTGTAATTTATTAATGACATTTTCAAAGCTTCTAAAGCAATTTCAAAATGTACGCCAGTTGTCAAAACATCATCTACGATAACTATCTTGGTGTTGTTATTAAAAAAGTCTTTATAGTTCTTATTAACACTATAAAGGCTATTTAGAACATTACGTTTCGCTTCGTAACCCCACTTTCTAGTTGGTTCTGGTTTGAAATTTTGTATAAAAAGATTGTCTGTAATGAGTAAATTATCTACTTCGTTAAATTTTGAATTCAATTGATTTAAAAATGAACTAAACCTATTTCCACCTTCATGATTTGGAAGAGCGGTTAAAACGACTCTAGGTCCATAATCTTTTTTCATTGTTTCTGATTGAAATCCATACTTATCTTCTAAAGTTTCAGTAATAAATTTCACTAAAAAAGAATCCAAAGATTCAACGAGATTACTATCCCATTTTAAAAAATTATTTTTGCAATCACTTTCTTTCGTGTCGTGAATTATTTTTGAAACCACACCTCTTGGTTCGCTTCCCCAATTAACTAACAGTGATGACCTGCTTGAAAAGTATCTACTTAGAATAATCACATCTCCCTTGCATCCTATTTTTGATGAATTAGCAAATTCGAAAATATAACAACCTTTTTGAAAATCAAAAACATGACCCTTCCCTAAAAAATATTCAGAAAAAATATCAAACTCTACTACAGGCAAGTATATTTTTCTATCACTTAAGATTCCATCAGGAAGATGGCTACGTTCAAAAGTTTTTATAAAATCAAGATTCGAAACATAGATTTTTTCTTGGTTTTCAAACAATTTTGATGTAAAAGCATCTACAACCTCGATAAGATCAGAATTGTTATTCATTCAAATATGCTGAAAGAACACTTTGAATTTCTTCCAGGTTCTCTGAGACAGAAAAATCAGCTAATGATTTTTTTGTTTTTAACACTTCAATTTGCTTTTTTGTAAATTTTAATATTGAAAAGTCAAAATCTGAATCAATTGAACTCAAGAGATACTTATTTCCTTTATATTCCTCAATATCTAAATTATTACTAGAGCTATATACTGCCAATTTTTTTTGATATTCAAGAGTAAATTTTGCTGTAGCCATCGTCCCACCAGGTATAGAACTTTGACCTACAACTACTACTTCTGAAAGCGCTGCTTGAATTCTATTTCTAGCAATATAGTTTGAATTTTCTGGTTTTCTTGGACTGCCTGGTTCATATTCAGTCAAAACTAGTCCCCCATTTTCTACAATTTCATAGGCCAAGTTTTTATTTGAATAAGGAAGGATATTGTCAAGCGAGCTTGGTAAAACAGCAGTAGTTTTTAAATTATTTTCTAAAGCAGCAATATGAGAGGCTTCATCTACACCATTAGCTAAACCAGAAACTATATTTTGATCATAACCTTTTAAACTCTCTACAAAATTCTTAACAAAATCTTTAGTTTCAGGAATTATATTTCTGGAGCCAACAATTCCTAAACCATTTTTAATATCTAAATTACCCTTGTACCAAAGTAGTAACGGTTTGTCTTTTTTCATTTTTTTTAACTGTTCAGGAAAATGATCCTCCTTAAAGTTCACTACAGTTTCATCATCAAAATCCTCTACTGTAGGAATCTCTTCAGGCAATAGTGTCATAAACTTTTCATAATTAGGGAGTTGAGAAGCAACGTATTCTTTTTCCCACAATTCAATATCTGGATTGATGGCAATAATTTTTTCAACAGTCGATGGACCTATGTCTTTTAATTTAAGGAAATAATTTATATGTTTTGATTTCCATGTATATTCTTGTTCAGAACTTCTATCGAAGAAATTTTTCATATTGTCAGATTACTAATAACAACAACAAGAGGCAAAACCTTCTATTAAACCTGATAAGTAAAAACCGGACAATTACTTGTCCGGTTTTCTTGTCATAAATACTTCAAAAGAAGTACTAAATTCTATTTTAGTTATGTGTCTACATAATGGAAATTTCTTTTTAAAACTTGCAATAGTTTTTAAAAATAATAGTATAAATAACCAGTCATAAATATTAAAAAGGAGGATTAGTGAAAGCTAATTTATATTCAGTAAATTATATCTATATCATTAGATGTCAAATCTCAAAAAATAGTATTCAAGAAATATTCAGCAAGGGGCTCGGTTCTGTATGATATCCCTTATTAAAAAATTAAAAAAAATTACAAACAATATGTTTCTTTTAAAAGGGTGCATAAGAGAATTACAAAAACTCGAAAATAGAAAATATCTTAAACAGAACGGCCTAACAAAACTGCAAGAAACTGAGAAGTCATTGGGAAAAATTAGATCTGAAATCGACGATGCCTACGAGCAGCTTTTTTCTATAATTTCTGAGCTATTAATTTCTGGAGATGTAGAAATAAGTAGTCCAGAGAGCAATAAGAAAATGCAAGAGCCAGACAATCCATTTGATGTGGAAATGAATAAGATATTTAGTAAAGAGTTTAGAAAAGATTTTTTTAAACCTCGGTCAATAGATAAAAACTTAAAGGAACTTGATGATAGGTTTGATTTTCAGAGAGATTGGCTTGATAAAAATAATGTTGGTTACGGTAAAGAAATTATATACCAGTACCCAGAAGAAGTAATAAGTCTATTATTTCCAAAATTTGATACAAATAATCCTGAAACATATCCACCTAATGCAAGGTGGGTATTATTTGCGGACAAATACGATAGGGAGTATATAGAATCTTTAGAATCTCCAACTTGTTTTAAAGCAGCTCTACAATGTTTTGGCCTTTCAATTACTTCAAGAGAGTTTGAATACGAATTACAAAAAATGGAGATGATAAGTTCAAATGCAGCCAGTTTATTTCTTCAATACTGTGAAGATTTAGAAATAGCATCAGTCAATGACTTCGAAATTGAAGTATTGAGAAAAATTATTAATTCAGAAGAAGAGTAAAAAAGGAAGGATAATTCTATGGAAATGGACGAAATTTACAAGAAAATATATAAAAACGAAGCAGAAAAAGAATCAGATCAGATTGAATTACAAATGTTTGATGTTCAAAATAATGAAATGGGTGAAGTGCAAAAAATACATAGTATTGCAACCGATAGACATATTCAAGCAATGCTTAACAACTATAAATATAGTTTCTCTTTAGATTATGAAAAAGAACTTGAGGAATTGAAGGAGATGGAAGAATGGCAAATTGAGGCTACGTTCGGCTTGTATGATATTACAGACCCTAGACAATGGGAAGAGTATTTAGAGTATGAAATAAAGTGGATTAAACATATTGAAAAATTTTCAATTGAATGGATGACAAGCTTAGATAGACCTCTAATATTTAGAGATTTACTTTCCTTTTTTGGACAAGATTGGGATTTAGAGGGTTTCCAAAAAATGAAACAATATTACAAAGAAGAGAGCGACTATTGTTTCACAAAATTTATGGAATATGCTGAAATTTTAGGGTATCTTGATAGAGATACTACAAAATCAAATATAGAAAACATTTTTGATGAAAAACGAGAAGAGTTGGATGACGATGATTCTGGTGACATCGGGTTTAGGAGATTACGTTAAATGATTCAAGAAGAATCAATTCAAATAGGTGCATTTCGACTTAGGACAGAAAACTATCAGGAAGAAGGTATATTTACATCAGCAAGCAATGAAGAGATGAAAGGAGTCTCTTATAGCTTTATTCTTGACGGTGCATCAAATTATTCATTTGTAATTAAATTAATTCAGTTTGAAGATAGTACAGCAAGTGTTGGACTTGATGGACTATACACAGGACCTAGGTTTATTTACAGCAATTTATACTCTCGGTTAAGGTTAGGGATATCTACTAACAATCACATTTCATCAGCAGAAATTAGAGTCCCCAAACTTTCAAAAAATAAGGCAAACCGATTTACCGCTCACAAAGTAACAAAAGAGGAACTTGATAGTTCGTTTAGGGTAAACAATGTTGAAGAATTTCTAAAGAGTTATGGAGTAAAAGATATTGATACTAAAGGGGTACTTTTTAACGACGCCAGCAATAGAAAAGGTTATATTGCAGCAACTTGGGATAAAAGAAATGTGATATCTCCAATCGTTTTATTTGTTGTAACTAGACTTGTGCCTTTGATGCATGAATTACTTAATATTCCTAATGCTAAGGATGATGTTGTATTTTATGGACCAAACAAGACCTTAAATAACTTAACTCTTAATTCGTTGTTAGTTAAGGATGAAAATTCTGATCTAGAGTTTAAGTCGTCAATGTTTTTTAGTCACGATGAAAAAACTTATGGCGACTCTGTCACCCATGATATTGAGAGAACAGTTGTTGGTATGTTAAATGGTGTCACTAGCGCACATCTTCTAATCGGCATTGGTAGCGATGGGAGCAAACTAGGAGTTTCAAATGATTTTAAATATCTAAAAAAACAGAACTGGGATGACTATTTACTTAAAGTAAGAAATCATTTTATAAATTTACTTGGCATAGGAATTGTTACAACCAACATAAACATAGGATGGCATGACATAGGAGAGGGCATTGAAAATCCTGTAGTTGACATCGCTATTCAACCAATTCCATATGATTTTGATTTGGTTAAAGATAGAAATGGCCATGTATGGATAAGAACCTTAAACGCAACCCAACGGCCACACACTAAAGTTGAGTACGAAGAGTACCTAAATTTAAGAAAAATAAGCTTAAATAATTAAAAAAATTTCTCATTTTTTGAAAAACCCAATAAATACAGTCTTTTATTTAACAAATTTTATTTATTTTTGCTTGATATAAAACAAGAACCTAATTAAAGTATCTGAGATGTTAATAAATAATGACTCAGTATTACAAGAAACTGTGACATGGAACACAAAAGTAAATATCAAGAGCATATATGAAAAGTCTTTTTGCAATCATTTCCTTGCAAAAGAGTACTTGATGGAAACATCAAATTACGTAGAGGCAAGACGATATGCAGCAAGATTAAATAAAACTGCTGATTACAAAGCAGGCATTGAAGTTTGTGCAATATGTGACACTTTTCTTATATACACATACGAGTACAAGGAGAAAATTTAATGAATAAGTCAGCCCAACCAGACGTTTCACCATCAGAATTAAAGGATATTATTGAGCTATTCCATGAAAAAGATGGCTTAGACCTTATTAAGGATAAGTATGGTGAAGCTGTTCTTAAATCTGATGAAGTAAAAACTGCGATAAAGATGGCAAGGTTTAATAAGTACTGGCAAAAGAGAGCCGAATCAGCTCTTAGAGGAATTCAAAATTTGGAGAAGATGTCAAATACCTACAACTACCACTTTGACAGAAAAGAGGTAGCACCTATATTGGCTGAAATTAATAAAGCAAACAAAAGCCTAAGAGATTCATTTGAAAATTCTTTGAAAAAGTTTGAGAACAAAGATTCGAATACTCGAGTTAAAAGCCAACACGGAAAAGAGCAGAGTATTGATAAGACATGGAATTATGTGTCTGAGTTTTATAACTTCATCAATGAAGATCCTAATCACTCTAAGTGGGATAAGGACAAAAATGAATAAACGTTTAAAAGAAATTTGGAAAGAGACTATCAAAAAGCACATCGAGAAGTGGAAGCTAAGACCGCTTCCAGGAAACTAGGAGAAATATGCAGAATACAAAAACAACAATAAACATCAAGGGTATCAGTGTTGAAATTGATAATCTAGTTATTGAAGATGAAGACCTAACAACTCTATTAATTAATTCTGAAGACACAGAAACTGCTTTTAAAGAAATTGTAAGAACTGGTGTTAAAACTATGCAGACAATTAAAGGATCACTGGAGATTGATTTTATCAAAGACTCTATCTCCAAAATTATCAGTGAATTCAAGAAAAAAGGTGACGAACATAACAAAATTATTGAAGACATTCACACTAAGTATTTTGGTGAAAATGATGGTGAACTTGTTAAAGATTTATCAGGAATTGTAAAAAACTTTGAAGAGTCTATTGTTAACGAAGTTTCAGGGGATAATAACCCTAACTCATCAATAAACAAATTTAAATTAGCAGCTGATGAAATGGAAAAGCAAATTACCGAGTCAATAAATGAAGCTTTTAATCCAAATTCTGAAGAAGATCAAAACATTGCTTCAATAATGGTTAAAACGATTGTCGAAAAAATATCTGATCCAATAGCAACGCAATTTCGCATACTTTTTCAACATCTTGATGTTGAAAACGCACTAGATAATACAACTCAAAAAGGATTTGTGTTTGAAGATGAGTTAAAAATTGTTTTACAAAATGTAAAAGGACCAAAAGACTTGGTTGAGCATTGTGGGAAAAAAGCTGGAATCAAATCTCGTAATTTCAAAGGAGATTTTGTTGTACAGTTTCCTGATGAAGAGGGCTTGCCTTCTCCAGCAAAGGTAGTGTTTGAGGCAAAAAATCACAAATCAATTACAAACTTCAAAGACACCATAGGGTATCTAGACGACGCAATGGCTAATAGAGAAGCTAATTGTGCTGTATGGATTGTAAAAGATCAAAATACTATTTCACAATTTACAGATCAACCTTTTTACGAATATAACAACAGGTATGCCTTTGTAGTTTTTAACGAGGACACAGGCGATATGGCTTTGAGGTTTGCTTTTTCATGGGCAATGCTTAAATCTAGAGAACTAATGGGCGTAAGTTCTGATAGTTTTGATAAGGTTGAGGCCAATAGACTTCTCTCAATTATGATTAAGGATGTTAAACAATTTGGAAGCTTAAGAACAAACAACAACAGCATCCTGTCAATTGCAGGCGAAAACAAAACAACAATCAATAACCTGGAATCCAGCTTTGATGAGTGTATTAAACAATTATCGGAGACAATAAATGATAACTAAAATTATTGACAATAACCCTATTTCATTTGATTATGATTTGCGCTATTTAGGTGTTGACACTGTTTTAGTAAGTGATTTGTGTAATGAATCGTTTAAGAAAGAATTGTTCTTTAACTCCATTTCTTTTAAAGAAATTTCTTTAGCTCATTACATTTACCTAATATTAAAGCACAATTTTTATTCAGAATTTTACTTTAAAGAGTATGTAGATATTGATAGCTTAAAAAGCATTGTTGAGAGATACCTTGAGCTGAAGATGAATTCAAATTTTCGCTCAAGAAATACTATTTCTAGTCTTGATAAGTTTATTTTACAACTAGCCTCTCCATTGCAGAGTGAATTAATGGAGATAGATCACATTTTTCCTCTGAAAGACAATGAAACTCCCGAGCACATTAAGAGTAGATTTAATTTAAACCATCCTTCAAATCTTTGTTACTTATCAAAGAGCAATAATCAGAGAAAATCAAATAGACCCCCATCTGCCTATCTAGAGTATTTAGAGACTCAAAATGAAACTAAATTACATACTGAGTTTTTAAGCCAAACCTTTTGGAACGAGTTGATTTCAGAGAGTTTTAATGGTGAAATTAACAATAAGGCTGCATTTGATTCTTATTTAACCATAAGGGGTCAACGACTTATTGAGAGCTTAGTTACAAGAGTGGGTGGGGGAAACAGTGAGTAGCGAAATTCATTTAGCTTTGCGATTTGATGCTGAATGGTGGCCAAATCCTTCACTAAAAGTAAACACCGTGCAAACTCACCGGGATGTTATAAATCAACATGGAGATGTTTGGTGGGGTAAGTTTGGTAGAGGAATATCTGACAGTAAATTCGAGCATATCAAAAATCAAATTAATCAAGGGATACCAACATATGCCTACTTGTTTGAAAATTCACCTTTTGATGGTGCTTTTGTTGCCCAGGTAAAAGATATAGCAAATGATTATTTTGACACTAAGTCTGATTTAATCCCCTCTTATTACAGAAGGGAAGCCAGAGGTTACGATATCTTTTTTAAATTTGATTTATTTTCCAGACATGACAGATTTAAATTATTTGATGACTTAGTTCTTGTTAGCAACCCAACTAAAAGGTCTTTAGAAAATGCTTTTAGAGGGGCAACGGCACTTTTTTATGTAAAAAACAACAATTTGAATGCAGGAAGTAAATAATTGTGACTGAGAACATAGGAAAAATTGTAGGTTGGCAAGCACAGAGAGGTAAAAACTTTGCACAACCAGAAGAAGTTTTAAGGCAAGACTTTTCATCTGTACCAATGTCTGTAATTAAAGAAAGTGCCCAAAATTCAATTGACGCTTCAGTAGCTTTAGACGATGATGCAAAAGCAACAAAAACTTTGTATGATTACTCTTCTTCAGAAACTGTAGTTATGAAGTTCCAAGTTCTAAAAGTAACTGGAAAAGCAAAAGAAAAATACCTAAAGGAAATAAGGTTTGAAGAATCTTTGAGTAAATATCTTAAATTACTCATAGCTACATTAAGCTCATCACCTCAGGCCGGTGGAAAAAGAGATGCTGAAGTTATTAAAAATCTTTTAAAAGAAATCAATGATGGTAATAAGCCTATATATTTACTCAATATTACTGATTTTGATACAACTGGTCTACTTGGTCCCGAGGAGGCCGATGATGACGATGAGTTTAAAAATTTTTGGAGTCTTATGCATTGTCTTTATGGAACGCCAAAAACAGCTGGTGGAGGATCTTGGAATCTTGGAAAAACTTCTTTTACACATATGTCAAGATTAAAAATGTTTATAGCATCATCTAATCTATCAGTTCCAGTTGATACTGAGGACGGTGAAAAATCAATAAACAGACTCTATGGTATTGCTCTTCAACAAGTTGCAAAATTAAAAAATGAAGACAGAAACACAGCAGTTGGAACTCCTTGGACTTTTGGAATACACCCAGAAACAAGTCAAGAATTTCCAGTAGAAGATCAAAATGAATCCATATGGGATGATGATGGTGAAATAACAAAGAACCTTCTAATAAATGTTTTAAATAAAAAAGAAACTGGTACAACAATACAAATTCCTTTCATAAGAAATTTAGATGAAGAGTACTTACCAGAAACTAATTCAGAAAATCAAGAAATCGATATAAAGTTGTATGCAGAAACAATACTTAGGGAGTGCTATAAGTGGTTATGGCCAGCCATAAATTCAAATAAACTTAGAATTGAAGTTGAATATGCTGAGATTAATAATAGTGACCTTAGCAACACGATATTTTCGAAAGTAGATCATTCAACAGAAATTAAAAGTGAATCACAAGAGTATGTAGATTTGTTTGAATCTTTTAACAACAGCTCGCAAGCCTCAAACTTTGAAAATGAAAATTTAGATGAAGACAACAAACAACTTGTTATTACAAGACCTCTATTTAGAATTGACAATCCTAAAGGGGTTAAAAAAAGCAAGAAAGAACATAAACCACATTTGCTTTTGAAAAGTAACGATATTACTCCTGAAGACAATGAGGGTTTTAGGACTAAAAATAAAGTAGCACTAATTAGAGCCGCAGGAATTGTTGTAAAATATGAAGATTTCTCTATACCTAGAAGCGATATTAGTTTTTCAGGAGTTTTACTTTCTGGAAATTCAGTAGAATCAAGTCCCGAAAATCAATTGGCTGAGAGATTTTTAAGAGCATGTGAGGATGCAGCCCATAAAGAATGGTGGGGAGAAAGAAACCAACTCAAAAACTATTATGATGTATCCGTGGCAGACTCTGAATTTAGCAACTCAAGAAATACGAGTCTAAGAATCAAAAGGTATATCAGAACTCCCATCCAAGACAAAATAAACGAGATTTATAAAGTTAACTACAGCTCTGAAGGAGAAGAAGATTATCATGCTGCTAAACAATTCATCCTAGACCTGCCTGGTCCTGAAGCGGAGCCTAAGCCTAAAGTTTTTTATGCTTCTTTATCAAATGATGATGAGCACAAATGTACTGTAAAAGTTATGCCCAATACAAACATACGCTTCAGAACAAATAATGTAAATGTATATAAAGATCCAAAAATTCGAGGAAGTAAAATAAAAATTTTATCTCTAAGAAAAGGTGATAAATTAAAAAGCTATACGACGATAGTCGACCAAAATTTTTTTGAAAAGGTCAAGTCATGTATAGAGATAGATTCAAGCTATTTAAAAAACAATCTAGAAATAGTAAAAAAATATAATTTAAAAATTGGTGATTATTTTGATGAAGTTTATAAAACAAAACTACAAATTGGTGACATTTTATTTTCAAACCAAACTAACGAAGAACTAAGTTTTGAAGTAGTGTACAAGCTTGATAATAAAACTGTAAGCGGATTCGAATGTAATTGGGACACAGTCCAACTTTTGTGGGAGTTTAATGCCAGCAGGATTACCGAAAATGGAGAGATTTCATATTCTAATTTTTTTGATGTTGAACTGGAAGAGGAGTAAATCATGGGAAATTACAAAGCATTACCTTATTCTGACAATGGAGAAATCTTTGTGAGTGTAAACTCAATTGATAATTCCCCTCCAAACAAAACGCAAAAGTTGCTTCTTTATAATGACACTCCGCCTGAGAAGCTAATTTCTATTGATTTAAGGAAAATACAATTTGAAACTGTAAGCTTTACAATCACAGCAAAAATAGCAAAAAACAAAAATTGTGATTCAACAATAGTCAGATTTGATTCTGCTTGGACTAATTTTTCAATTATGAAATCAATTAATGAGAAAGACTCAAATGAAACCTTTGATATTTTCAAGACAGACATTGTAGTTAATAAAGGTAATATTTCAGGTAAGTGTGAGATTAGGTCAGATTATTTAGACGAGAATGGTCACATAATAGAACAATCAAAAATATTTTTTGTTCAATCCGATGGCAGATCTGGCCCCGACTTCAAGGATGGGTTGTTTAACTGGAAACACACAGAATTCCTTATTGATGGAGAAATCAATGAGGAAAATAATGAATTTAGCTGGTATCAAGAAGTAAAAGACCTTAAGGGGTTGAAAACATTGTTTGCTATTGAGCTACAAGAAAACAATCCTATAAACATATTAATTAATGATTCGATAGAGGGAAATATAATCTCAAATGTGAACCAATTATCAGACGAAGAAAAAACTATTAATAATCTTCTTTATTTAATTATGGGGTACGGACCTTTTATAATTGAAGTTTTTAAAATTTACCTTTTTTTAGATAAGGCCATAGACGCTTCAAATAGAGAAGAATACTTAAATGATGATAATCTATTAATTGAAGACAACAAAGTCTCCTTACGCGAAAAAATTGATATTGCTTTGAAAGAAGCTAAAGAACATGAATCAAAAAAAATGGTAGCAATTGCTCAACTACTTTTTCCATCTAAAAAAAATTCACCAGAAGGATCTTTAATCTATATTTCAGAGATGGCAAACAATATAAAATTTAATGAAATTTTGCAGAAAGCAACTGTTGTTTATCAACAAGACTTGTTTAAATTTGATAAAAAAATATCTAATGACTTAGAAGAACTTAGGGGAGTAATTAGAAATTCAAGAGACGACAATTTAGAAACTGAGGTAGATGATGACTAGAAAATTACAGATTGTTTACTCAGATGATTTTAATTTTTCTATAGATAAAAAATTTAAAAGACTGTTTGAATATGAACAAGATAATAGGAATTTAATCAAACAAGAATTTAATAATGGTCTTATTTCTGAAAAAGAAATGGATGAAAAAATAACTAAAGAAATAAAAAAATTAAATGAAAATCGAACAAAAGTAAATAATGAGATATTTGATTATTTACAGGAAATTCAAACATCAGAAAGCGATTTGTTGAAAAACAAAGATTCACTTTTAAGGATTGGATTGGAGAGACCAATAAATATAGATGGTTTAAAAGATTTAGTTAAAAATGTTCAAGATATAGATTTAGTAGCAAAATTTGGTGGAAAGAAATTGAAAAAGTCAGAGACCTTGGACGCATACTATATTGACATGTATTTTGGTATTCATCTTCATAATATTTTGAGAATAAACAGGGCTGAAGCCTCAAGGTCAGAGTTTTGGAATAGCCTAAGTGTCTGCAAAGAGATAAAAGAGTATTTAATATTTAGAAATAATTATGTTAGATCAAGCGTTGTAGACAAACTAAAACCAAACTCATTTTTTATATATGGGCAGGCAGATTTAGTAGTTGAAAATCATTTGGCAAGACCCTGGTGGGCAACAGAATTATCAAGAAATGGTTCAAGTTATGAATCCTCGATAGATGCTTTTAAGCAAACTCAAATGTTTACAATGAGATGGAACACTATGACCCTTATTCACAACAGATTGTTTTCACTTTCTGTAATTTCTTTTTTGACTAATCAAAAATTTAAAATTGGGATCAGAGATGTTAGAGAATATTTAGGAAGAGTAATGAATGATTACGCAGCATCTAAGGCTTTTTCATTAGATTTTGAAAACTATATAGAAGAAGATTATGA
>Ga0181569_10002237_pt1 | contig 15313 bp, 10 predicted proteins | sample 101ome_19_FD_132452 | JGI IMG/M metagenome (GOLD analysis project Ga0181569, IMG submission 132452) | Coastal salt marsh microbial communities from the Groves Creek Marsh, Skidaway Island, Georgia - 101405AT metaG (megahit assembly) | ecosystem: Environmental > Aquatic > Marine > Intertidal...
GCGACCCTCAACGACTTGGTGACCGAATTGCGTGCCCGCGGCGCGCCGTGGCACACGGCGCTGGCCACCAAGGGTCTGCGCATGGCGCACAACCAGGTGATGGCGCAGCCCAATGCGGCGCTGGGCGACGGCGACGAGGTGGCTTTTTTTCCGCCGGTAACCGGGGGGTAAGCACAGCAATGAACGCGGTGGTCAGCATTCAACAGCCCGACTTTGATGTCAGCGCCGAGCTGGCCGCGCTGCGCGGCCGCGACGGTCGGGTGGGTGCGGTGTGCTGCTTTGTGGGTACGGTGCGCGATGTATACCCTAACGGCGCGCAGGTGCAACAGCTTGAGCTCGAGCACTACCCGGGCATGACCGAGCGCGCCATCGAAGCCATGGTGCAGCAAGCCCACGATCGTTTCGATATCTTGGGCGCACGCGTGATTCATCGGGTTGGAGCGTTGCAAGCATGCGAGCAGATTGTGCTGGTGGCGGTGACCTCTGCGCATCGTGGCCAAAGCTTTGAGGCGTGTGAGTTTTTAATGGATTACTTAAAAACCCAAGCACCATTTTGGAAAAAAGAATCCACGCCACAGGGTGCCCATTGGGTGGACGCCCGGGCCAGCGACGACGCCGCCTTGGCGCGCTGGGGCATTGAGGCCAACAACGCCACCGATTCGCCCCAGACTTGAAATCTCTGGCCTGACGCTCCATATGATGTCCTAATGAATCATTAGGAGGGGCACCATGCGTGCAGACAAACTGACCACCAAATTGCAAGAGGCCTTGGGCGACGCTCAAAGCTTGGCACTGGCCAACGACCACGCCTACATCGAGCCGGTGCATTTGTTGCTGGCCATGCTTCGTCAGCCTGATGGCCCATCGGCCCTGTTGCAACGTGCGGGGGCGCAGGTGGGCGCGCTGACTCAAGAGGCCGAGGCGGCGCTGCGTCAGCTGCCCCAAGTGCAGGGCCAGGACCAGGTGCAGGTGGGGCGTGACTTGGTGTCCCTGCTGCAAGGCGCAGAAAAAGACGCCCTCAAGCGTGGCGATCAGTATGTTGCCAGCGAGTCGTTTTTGCTGGCGTTGGCCGAACACAAAGGCAGTGCGGGTGAGTTGTTGCGTCGCCACGGTGGCACACGCGTTGCGCTGGCGGCTGCGGTGGGTGCGGTGCGTGGTGGGCAGCGCGTGGACAACCCCGAGGCGGAAGGGCAGCGCGAGGCGCTAAAGAAATTCACCTTAGACCTTACCGAGCGTGCGCGACAAGGCAAACTTGACCCCGTCATTGGTCGTGACGACGAAATCCGGCGTGCAATACAGGTGCTGCAGCGACGCAGCAAAAACAACCCGGTGTTGATCGGCGAGCCCGGCGTGGGAAAGACCGCGATCGTGGAAGGGTTGGCGCAGCGCATTGTGGCGGGTGAAGTGCCGGACTCGCTGCGCGACAAGCGGGTGCTGGTGCTGGATATGGCGGGCTTACTCGCTGGCGCCAAGTTTCGTGGTGAATTTGAGGAGCGCCTCAAAGGCGTGCTCAAAGAGGTGGCGGCCGATGAGGGCCGAATTATTTTGTTCATCGACGAAATCCACACCATGGTGGGCGCGGGCAAAGCCGAAGGCGCCATTGACGCAGGCAACATGCTTAAGCCCGCGCTGGCCCGGGGTGAGCTGCACTGTATTGGCGCTACCACACTCGACGAGTACCGCAAGTACATTGAAAAAGACGCTGCGCTGGAGCGACGCTTTCAAAAAATCGTGGTTGACGAGCCCAGCGTGGAGGCCACGATTGCCATCTTGCGTGGTTTACAAGAAAAATACGAAGTCCATCATGGTGTGGACATCACCGACCCCGCCATTGTGGCCGCCGCCGAGCTGTCGCACCGCTACATCACCGATCGATTTTTACCGGACAAAGCGATTGACCTTATCGACGAAGCGGCAGCCAAAATCAAAATCGAAATCGACTCCAAGCCGGAGGTGATGGACAAACTTGACCGGCGCTTGATACAGCTCAAGATTGAGCGCGAGGCCATGCGCAAAGAAACCGACGACGCCTCGCAAAAGCGTTTGGCGCTGCTGGAAGAAGAAATTGAGCGGCTGCAGCGTGAATACGCCGACCTGCAAGAGGTGTGGCAAGCCGAAAAAGCCTCGGCCCAGGGCTCGGCCACGCTGAAGGAGTCGATTGACAAAATACGTTTTCAAATTGAAGAGCTCAAGCGCAAGGGCGAATTCAACCAAGTGGCCGAGTTGCAGTACGGCAAGCTGCCCGAAATGGAGAAACAGCTGGCTGCAGCACAGGCCCACGAAGCCAGCAAAAACGACCAGGCGGGGCGCTTGTTGCGCACCCAAGTGGGTGCCGAAGAAATTGCCGACGTGGTGGCACGCGCCACGGGTATTCCGGTGTCCAAGCTGATGCAAGGCGAGCGCGACAAGCTGCTTCACATGGAAGCCAAACTGCACGAGCGGGTGGTGGGGCAAGACGAGGCGATTGCTGCGGTCTCCAACGCTATACGTCGCTCGCGTGCGGGTTTGTCAGACCCGAATCGTCCTACCGGTTCGTTTTTATTTTTGGGCCCCACTGGGGTGGGCAAGACCGAGTTGTGCAAAACGTTGGCCGGTTTCATGTTCGACAGTGTGGAGCACATGGTGCGTGTGGACATGAGCGAGTTCATGGAAAAGCACGCCGTGAGCCGCTTGATTGGCGCGCCACCTGGGTACGTCGGTTACGAGGAGGGTGGCTACCTAACCGAGGCGGTGCGGCGTAAGCCCTACAGCGTGGTGCTGTTGGACGAGATCGAAAAAGCCCACCCGGATGTCTTTAACGTTTTGCTGCAAGTGTTGGACGACGGTCGGCTTACCGACGGCCAAGGCCGCACGGTTGACTTTAAAAACACCGTGATCGTTATGACCAGCAACATTGGATCGCATTTGATTCAAAGCATGGCCGGCCAGCCGCATGAAGACATTCGAGACGCGGTATGGGAGGAGCTCAAAACGCAGTTTCGCCCTGAGTTGCTCAATCGCATCGATGAAACCGTGGTGTTTCATGCGCTGGATGCGCAGCACATTGGCGCGATTGCCCAGATTCAGCTCGACGGTTTGCGCCAGCGCCTGGCCGCTCAAGACCTTGCGCTCGAGGTGAGCCCGGCGGCATTGGCTGAGTTGGCCAAGGTAGGCTTTGATCCGGTGTTTGGGGCGCGGCCGTTGAAGCGGGCGATTCAGCAGCGCATTGAAAACCCCTTGTCTTTGCAGTTGCTTGAGGGGCGTTTTGAACCCGGCTGCACCATCAAGGTGGACGCTCAGCCAGCGCTGGATCCTGGCGTGTTTCAGTTTTCAACCTAAGGCATGAAAGGGAGGCGCGTCGGGCGCCGTAAAATGCGCCCGTGCTCCTCTTTCCTTCTTTTCCCCTAGCCTCTCATGCTCAGTCCGCTCGCGCCTTGACCGCGCCAGCGTGGCTGGCACCATGCCGGCCATGAACCAAGCCCCCACCATTGGCTTTGCAAGCTTGGGTTGCCCCAAGGCCTTGACCGACTCCGAGTTGATTCTTACCCGCTTGAGCGCTGAGGGCTATCGAACCAGCCAAACCTTTGCAGGAGCCGACTTGGTGGTGGTCAACACCTGTGGCTTCATTGACGATGCAGTGCGCGAGAGCCTTGACACCATTGGCGAGGCGTTGGCTGAAAACGGTAAAGTCATCGTAACCGGCTGCTTGGGTGCACGGCAAGACGAGCAAGGCAAAAACTGGGTACAAGGTTTGCACCCGGCGGTGCTGGCGGTAACTGGTCCCCACGCCACCGATGAGGTGCTGAACGCGGTGCACGCCCACTTGCCCAAGCCGCACAACCCGTTTACCGACTTGGTACCGCCCCAGGGTATCAAGCTCACCCCCAGGCACTACGCCTACCTAAAAATCAGCGAGGGCTGCAACCACCGTTGCACCTTTTGCATCATCCCCTCGATGCGCGGCGATTTGGTGAGTCGCCCGATTGGCGATGTGCTGGGCGAGGCCGAGCGCCTATTTGCCAACGGGGTAAAAGAATTGTTGGTGGTCAGCCAAGACACCTCAGCGTACGGGGTCGATGCCAAGTATCAAACCGGTTTTTGGCAAGGCCGCCCGGTCAAGACACGCATGCTTGATTTGGTGCAGGCCTTGGGCGATTTGGCCAAGCCCTACGGGGCGTGGGTGCGCCTGCACTACGTATACCCCTACCCGCACGTGGACGCGCTGCTGCCGTTGATGGCACAGGGTGTGTGTTTGCCTTATTTGGACATTCCGCTGCAGCACAGTCACCCCGATGTGTTGCAACGCATGAAGCGGCCAGCCAGCGGTGAGCGCCATTTGGAGCGTATTGAGGCGTGGCGGCAAACCTGCCCAGCCTTGGTGTTGCGCAGCACGTTTATTGTGGGTTTTCCGGGTGAAACCGAGGCCGAGTTTGAGCATTTGTTGGCGTTTGTTGAAGCGGCGCAAATCGACCGTGCGGGGGTGTTTGCGTATTCGCCCGTTAACGGCGCTGTGGCCAACCACTTGGCCAACCCGGTGCCGCCCGAGGTGCAGCAGCAGCGTAAGCAGCGTTTTGAGGCGCATGCTGCAGCCGTGCAGCAGCAACGGCAAGCACAACGCGTAGGAACCGAGGTACAGGTGTTGGTGGATCAAGCGCAGGCGCAAGGGCGGCGCGGTGGTGTAGGGCGCAGCTACGCCGAGGCCCCCGAGGTCGACGGTGTGCTGCAGCTGGCACCGGTGGACAAGGCCAGCAAACTCTATAAAACGGGTGACTGGGTGCGAGCGGTGATCACCGGCCAACAAGGCGCCGATTTGTTGGCGCGGGTGATTTAGGCCAAGCGCACGGTGCTTTAGGGTCTGACAACCTCGAGCAAGCGGTCCAACCCACCTTGCTCAATGCTCACCTGGCATTGCGCGCGCACCGCCGGCTTGGCGTGATAAGCCACGCTCAGCCCCGATAGTTTCATCATAGGTAAATCGTTGGCGCCATCGCCAACCGCGATGGCCTGGCTGGGTGAGCAACCAATCGAGGCGCAGGTTTGTTGCAGCACGCGGGCCTTTTCGGCGCCGTCACAAATATCGCCCCAAGTTTGCGGCAGCACCTCGCCTGTCAGCTGACCGTTGGCCACGCCCAGTTGGTTGCTGCGGGTGAAGTCAAGGCCTAGGCGTTGCTGCAGGTGGTCGGTGAAAAAGGTAAAGCCGCCGCTGACCAGCAGGGTGCGCAAGCCGGCTTGCTGGCAGGCGTGAATAAGTGTGGTGGCACCGGGCGACAAACGCAGCCGTTGTGTGAGAACCTCGTGCAAGAAATGCTCGGGTACGCCTTTGAGCAAGGCCACGCGGCGACGCAGACTGTCTTTGTAGTCGGTGATGTCGCCACGCATGGCGGCCTCGGTAATCGCTGCGACCTCGGCTTTGCGGCCGGCGGCGTCGGCGATTTCGTCGACACACTCAATGGTGATGAGTGTGGAGTCCATGTCAAAGGCGATCAGGCGGAAGTTGCTCAACGCCAGGGGTTGGCGCAGGTCTTGCACCACAACACCGTGGGGTGGCCAGGGATGGGTGGTCATGTCACAGGTTCGGTGGGTTGGGCCAGTGGCTGCCCCAGTTGACGAATGATGTCGCGCACCAGCTGCGCGCGCTGCAAGGGTTCGGGGCAGTCGCGCTCAATGCGCAGTTTGTCGTTGCCGGCCAAGCGAATCTCGCGCTCGGTTTGCACCAGCCGCAGCACCGCCGCGGGATCGACAGGCGCGTGGGGCTTGAAGACAATTTGCACCACACCCGGCGCGGCGTCTACTTTAACGATACCAAACGGTTCGCTGAGCACGCGCAGGCGGTGCACCTCAAACAGCATCAGCGCAGCTGCGGGCAGCTTGCCAAAGCGATCGGCCAGCTCCTCGCGCAGGCGGTCCAGTTGCGGCAGGGCGCGCGCGGTGGCGAGCTTTTTGTAAAAGCTCAAGCGGGTGTGTACGTCGCCGCAGTAATCGTCGGGCAGCAGCGCCGGGGTGTGCAGGTTGATGTCGGTTATGGCATCCAGCGGGCGCAGCAAGTCGGGTTCACGCCCAGCCTTTAATGCCGCCACGGCCTCGCCCAGCATGTCGTTGTACATTTGAAAACCCACTTCCAGCATGTTGCCGCTTTGGTTTTCGCCCAGCACCTCGCCCGCGCCGCGAATTTCAAGGTCGTGCATGGCCAAGTAAAAACCTGACCCCAGTTCTTCCATTTGTTGAATGGCGTCAAGTCGTTGCTGTGCCGCACGCGTGAGGCTTTCGATATCAGGTACCATGAGATAGGCATAGGCTTGGTGGTGGCTACGGCCCACCCGCCCACGCAGTTGGTGCAATTGCGCCAAACCAAATTTGTCGGCGCGCGCGATCACAATGGTGTTGGCACTGGGTACGTCAATACCGGTTTCAATGATGGTGGAGCACAACAACACGTTGTGCCGTTGGGCCACAAAGTCTCGCATCACTTGCTCAAGCTGACGCTCAGGCATTTGCCCATGCGCCACCGCCAGTCTGGCCTCTGGAATCAGCGCGCGCAGCTCGTCGGCACGGTGTTCGATGGATTTGACCTCGTTGTGCAAAAAGTACACCTGCCCGCCACGCTGCAACTCGCGCATCACGGCTTCGCGTATCACCCCTTTGCCTTCGCTGCGCACAAAGGTTTTGATGGCCAGACGCCGCTGCGGGGCGGTGGCGATTACGCTCAGGTCGCGCAAGCCCTCGAGTGCCATGCCCATGGTGCGTGGAATGGGGGTGGCGGTGAGGGTGAGCACGTCGACCTCGGCACGCATGGCTTTGAGCGCCTCTTTGTGACGCACGCCGAAGCGGTGTTCTTCGTCGATGATCAGCAAGCCAAGACGCTTGAACGATGCGGTACCGCCTATCAGCTTGTGCGTGCCCACCACAATGTCCACCGTGCCATCGGCCAACGCTTTAAGGGTGGCCTGCGCTTCTTTGGCCGAGCGAAAACGACTGAGTTCGGCTACTTTAACCGGCCAGCGTGCAAAGCGATCGCTTAAGGTTTGGTGGTGTTGCTCGGCAAGTAAGGTGGTGGGGGCCAGCAGCGCCACTTGCTTGCCGCCCATCACGGCCACAAACGCGGCGCGCAGGGCTACCTCGGTTTTACCAAAGCCCACGTCGCCACAGACCAGGCGGTCCATGGGGCGGGGCGAAATCATGTCTTGCACCACGGCGTGAATCGCAGCGCGTTGGTCAGCGGTTTCTTCAAAGCCAAAGTCGTTGGCAAAGCGCTCGTAGTCGGCGGGCTGGTACCGAAAAGCGTGTCCTTGGCGCGATTGGCGTAGCGCGTAAAGATTAAGCAGTTCAGCGGCGGTGTCGCGCACCTGCTCGGCGGCTTTGCGCCGTGCTTTGTCCCACTGTCCACTGCCCAACTTGTGCAACGGGGCCTCGTCTGCCGCCACGCCGGTGTACCGGGCAATAAGGTGCAGTTGACTAACTGGCACATACAGCGTGGCTTGCTGAGCGTATTCGAGATGCAAGAACTCTTGCATTGCTACGTCACCCTCGGTGGTGCGTCCCACTTCAAGGTTTACCAACCCACGGTAGCGGCCAATGCCGTGGCTGCTGTGCACAACCGGGTCGCCGGGGTTGAGTTCGCTCAGGTCTTTGATGAGCGCGTCGATGTCGCTGGCTTGCTCTTGTCGGCGCGCGCGCCTTTGCCCTGGCGGCAAACCGAACAGTTCTGATTCAGTAAGCAGCGCCAGCCCGCGCGCCTGCCACCACAGCCCGCGCGAGAGCTGACCCACGCATAGGCCGATGCTGGCGTCTGCTTGGCAAAAGGCGTGCAAGTCGTCAAAGGCTTGGACGTTGACCCCGCCGCCGCGCAAATGATCGGCCAGGCTTTCACTGCGGCCGTGGCTCTCGGCTACCACCAACACCCGGGTGTTGTGGGCCTTAACAAAATGTTGCAGCTTTTGCCACGGTTGGTCGTGGTCTCTTAGCACGCCAAGTTCGGGCAATGCGGGAAATTCCGCACTGACCGCCTGCTGCGGCGCTTCAAGCGCTGGGCGCAGGGCCACTTGCGCCAGCGGCTTGGCCTGGACAAAAAACGCCTCGCTGTTAAAAAACAGCGCCGCCGGTGGCAGGGCCGGTCGATCGGGGTCGCTGCGCAACAGTTGGTAGCGGTCCTGGGTGTCTTGCCAAAAGCGCTGCATGGCGCCGTCTATGTCGCCGTGCAGCACCAGCGTGGTGGCTTCGCCGGTGTAATCCAGCAGGCTGGCCGTGGATTCAAAAAATAACGGCAGGTAGTACTCCACCCCAGCCGCGGCCACGCCATGCCCCATGTCTTTGTACACCCGGCTTTTGGTTGGGTCGCCGTCCATGTGTTCGCGCCAACGCTGGCGAAACATGGCTTGTGCAGCCTCGTCCATCGGAAATTCGCGCCCGGGCAGCAAATGCACCGAGGGCACGGGGTAGAGGCTGCGCTGGGTGTCGGGGTCAAAGGTGCGTATGGTGTCGATTTCGTCGTCGAACAAATCCAGCCGCAGCGGCATTGCCGCGCCCATGGGAAAGAGGTCGATGATGCCGCCACGCACGGCGTATTCGCCCGGGCTGACCACCTGTGTCACATGCCGATAGCCCGCGGTGACCAGTTGCTCCCGCAGCGCCGACTCGGCCAGCTTTTGCCCGGTGGCAAAGGCAAAGGTGTAGCCGGCCAAAAACGCCGGCGGCGCGAGCCGGTGTTGCACGGCGCTGGCGCTGACCAGCACCACCTGCACCGGTTCACTTTGATGCGCGCGTTGATGCACCTGCCACAGCGTGGCCAAGCGCTCACTGATGAGGTCTTGGTGCGGTGAGAAGTGGTCGTACGGTAAGGTTTCCCAGTCGGGCAAGATGGCCACGCGCGTGGCCGGAGAAAAGAACTGCAAGCCGTCTTTGAGCCGCTGGCAGTCGGCCGCGTCGGCGCACACCACCAGCACCAAACGACCCGCCTGGTGTTCTTGTTGGGTAAGCGATGCCAGCCACAACGCATCGGCGTCGGGCGGCGGCATGGGGCAGGCCACGCGCTGACCGGCGACCCGATTCGGGATATCCATTGGCCAGATTTTAGAATGCCGGCATGAGCACCCCTGCCGCTGCCCCTCTTACGGCCACCGCCGCGCGTTGCCATGCGGTGGTGCCTTGTGCCGGTGTGGGGTCGCGCATGGGCTTGGCGCAGCCCAAACAGTATGCATCCGTGCAGGGTTTGCCGGTGGTGCAACACACCCTGCGCGCGTTGCGTGGCGTGGCGCACATTGAACGGTTGGTGGTGGTGCTGGCGCCCAACGACCGCCACGCCATGGACTGGCCCAGTGATTGCGAAATACTGCGCCAAGGGGGCGCCACCCGCGCCGACTCGGTCGGCGCCGGGCTAGCGCATTTGCTATCTACCGGCGCTGAGGCCAACGACTGGGTGCTGGTGCACGATGCCGCGCGATGCTTGGCCACATCGGCGCTGATTGGCCGGTTGCTCGAGGCCTGCTGGCACGACCCGGTGGGCGGTTTGCTGGCCTTGCCCTTGGCCGATACGCTCAAGCGCGCCAACACCGAGCAGCGGGCGGTGGAGACGCCGTCTCGGGATCAACTGTGGTTGGCGCAAACGCCGCAAATGTTTCGGCTGGGTGCGCTGCACCAGGCGTTGGCCGAGGTTGGGGCTGGTGTCACCGACGAGGCGTCGGCCATGCAGGCCAAGGGTTTGGCACCGCGCTTGGTGACCGGTGACCCCAGCAACATCAAAATCACCACCCCAGCCGACTTGGCGTTGGCGCACGCGTGGTTGGCCATGCAACAGGAGACCTCATGAACCACGCGTTACGCATTGGACACGGCTGGGACAGTCACCGTTTGGTGGCGGGTCGGCCGTTGTGGTTGGCGGGCGTGGAGGTGCCCCATAGCCACGGCCTGGACGGCCATTCCGATGCCGACGTGGTGTTGCACGCCCTGGTCGACGCATTACTGGGCGCCGCAGGCTTGGGCGACATTGGCACGCTGTTCCCCGACACCGACCCCAGCCACCGCAACGCGGCGTCGTCGGGGTTTGTGAACGAGGCCGTACGGCAGGTAGGGCAACACGGATGGCAGGTGGTGAATGTGGACATCACCGTGGTGGCGCAGGCGCCCAAACTGGCGCCTTACAAAGCCGCCATGCGCGCACGCGTGGCCGAGCTGTTGCAGGTGCAGGCCGAGGCGGTGAACATCAAGGCCAAAACCGCCGAAGGGTTGGGGCCGGTGGGACAAAGCCAAAGCATGGAAGCGCACGTGGTGCTGATGTTGGCGCAGGCCGGCTAAACCGGCTCTGGGTCGGTGCGTTACTGCGCGGTCCAGCCACCGTCCATGGTCCAAGCCGCGCCTTGCACGTTGCTGGCAGCGTCGCGGCACATGAACACCGCCATTTCGGCCAACTGCTCGGGCGTGGTGAACTGGGTTTGCGGCTGTTTTTCGCCCACCAATTGACGCTTGGCTTCGTCCTCTGTGATGCCCAGCGCCTGCGCTTTGGCCGCCACCTGTTGCTGCACCAAAGGCGTTAGTACCCACCCTGGGCAAATGGCGTTGCACGTTACGCCGCTGTTGGCGGCTTCCATGGCGGTGACTTTGGTTAAACCAATGATGCCGTGCTTGGCCGCCACATAGGCGGCCTTATGCGCCGAGGCCACCAGCCCGTGGGTTGAGGCAATGTTGATGATGCGCCCCCAGCCCGCTTGGATCATGGCCGGCAGCGCCAAGCGCGTGGTGTGAAACGCACTGCTCAGGTTAATGGCAATCACCGCGTCCCAGCGCTCGGTGGGGAAAGACGCCAGTGGCGCCACGTGTTGGATACCGGCGTTGTTGATCACAATGTCCACCCGACCCAAGCGCGCCGTCGCCTCGGCCATCATTGCCTCGATTTCAGTGGGTTGGGTCATGTCAGCCGGGTGATGCATGACCTGGGTGCCGTGCTTGGACACCGCGTCGCAGGCCGCTTGAGCGTCACCAAAGCCGTTGAGAACCAGGTTGGCACCGTGGCTGGCCAAAGCGTGGGCCATGCCCAAACCAATGCCGCTGGTTGAGCCCGTTACCAACGCCGTTTTGCCTTGTAAAAATTGCATGTTCGTTCCCCGAAGTCTAGTACGATAAGCTGACTTAATACGGCCCGAGAGGCCGACCTTGCCACGCCATGATCCAACCCACATTACACCATTTGGTCCTGAAAGATGACTTGCAAAGTGGTGGCCAACGGCGCGTGGCGTGGTGGCAGTGGCAACACGCGGCCTGCAGCCATCCTGAGCATGTGGTGCTGGCCGTGCACGGCCTGACGCGGCAAGGGCGCGATTTTGATGCGCTTGCGCAGGCGCTCGCCCCGCATGTGCGGGTGGTGGCCATGGACGTGGCCGGTCGTGGCGCCAGCGATTGGCTCAGCGACCCGGCGCGCTACGCCGTGCCCACCTATGTGGCCGACGCCGTGGCGTTGATTGCCCACCTGCAACCGCAACGATTGAGCTGGGTGGGCACCAGCATGGGGGGTCTGATTGGCATGGTGCTATTGGGCAGTGGCGCCGCTCAGGCCCACGCCCTGGTGCTCAACGACGTGGGGCCCAGTCTGCAGTGGCCCGCGCTGCAGCGCATTGGCACGTACGTGGGGCAAGCCCCCACCTTTGCCACCGAAGACCAAGGCGTGCGCCACCTGGCCACGCTGCACCAAGGGTTTGGTGCGCACACCCCGGCGCAGTGGTTGGCGCTGTCGCGCCCCATGTTGCGGCCCGCCGCGGGCGGCTGGCAACTGCATTACGACCCAGCCATTGGGCACGCGTTTGCCAACATGCCGGCCAGTATGGACGCCGCGGCGCAAGCGGCTGAACAAGCGTTGTGGGCCATGTATGACGCCATCGGCTGCCCCACCTTGTTGCTGCGCGGCGAACATTCGGATTTGCTCGCGCCGGCCACCGCCGAGGCCATGACGCGGCGCGGCCCGTGCGCCACACTGCGCACCGTGCCCGATGTCGGTCATGCCCCGACCTTGGTCGATGCGACCCAGGTGCAGTGGGTGAGTGATTTTTTGCTGGCCCATTCAACATGACCGCCCGCGATTTGGCCGCCGCGCTCTTAACCGACGCGGTGACCTTTGCGAACCAACCCGAGCTTGCACACGCCGACCGGGTCGTGGCCTTGCTGGCCACGTTGGACGCCGACCCCGTGCTGCGCGACGCGGTGTACGCCACCCACGCCGCAGCACACCTGCAAAAACCGCGTGATGCCCTGCCCAAGCGTTTTTCGGCCGAGGTGGCGCAACTCGCGCTGGACGCTTGGGCGCTGCGCCAAACCGAGCGTCAGGCGCGTGAATCGCAGGGCAGCGCGGGCGACGACAGCCAGGCCAAGTTGCAGCTTGAAACGGTACGCAAAATGTTGCTGGCGTTTTCTAAAGATGTGCGGGTGGTGTGGTGGCGCTTGGCTTCGATTTTGGAGCACCTGCGCTGGCTGGTGTCGCACCCACACCCAGCGGCGCCGCCGCTGGCGCAGCGGGTGCTGCAGGTGTACGCGCCGCTGGCGAATCGGTTGGGCGCCTGGCAATTCAAGTGGGAGCTCGAGGACTTGGCGTTTCGAATACTCGAGCCCGACGTGTACCGTGCCATCGCCAAGCGCCTAGACGAAAAACGCCACGAGCGCGAGGTATATATTCAAGAACGCTGCACCCAAGTGCAACAGGGGTTGGCGGCGTTGGGTTTACAGGCCACCGTGAGCGGGAGGCCAAAACACATTCACAGCATTGTTAAAAAAATGCGCGGCAAAAACCTAACCTTTGATGCGGTGCACGATATACGGGCATTGCGCGTGGTGGTACCCGGGCGCGACGACTGCTACACCGCGCTGGCTTGGGTGCATCAGCAGTTTGCCGCCATTGCCAGCGAATTCGACGACTACATTGCCAAGCCCAAAGCCAATGGCTACCAATCGCTGCATACCGTGGTGCGCGACGCCCAAGGCCGCAGCCTGGAGATTCAAATTCGATCGCGCGCCATGCACGCCGACGCCGAGTTGGGCGTGGCCGCGCACTGGGCCTACAAAGAAGCCGGGGCGCTGGGCTACGCCGGCGTGAAGGCCGATTCGGCGTACGACCACAAACTCGCCATGCTGCGTCAACTGCTGGCGTGGGGCAGCGATTTAACCGAAGCGGGCAAGGGCTTGTTTGACGATCAAATCTACGTGCTCACCCCGCAAGCGCGTGTGGTGGAGCTGCCGCTGGGGGCCACACCGCTGGACTTTGCTTACCGATTGCACACCGATTTAGGGCATCGTTGCCGCGGTGCCAAGGTCGACGGTGCCATGGTGCCGCTCAGCACCCCTTTGCAAAACGGGCAAACGGTGGAGGTGGTGGCAGCGAAAGAAGGTGGCCCCTCGCGCGATTGGCTGTTAAGTGAGGGGCGTTATTTGGTTACGGCGCGGGCCAAAGCCAAAGTGCGGGCTTGGTTCAACGCCCAAGCGGCCGACGCCAACATGGCCCGCGGCCGGGACTTGGTAGAAAAACTGCTGCAGCGCGAGGGCAAAACCGCGCTCAAACTCGACGATTTGGCGCAACGCCTTGGCTTGGGTGACGCGGCGCATTTGTTTGAGCTGGTGGGCAAAGATGAGCTATCGCTGCGCGCCATTGAGGCGCTGTGGCGTCCGGCGGCAACACCAGAGGTTGACGATGCAGCGCGACTCAAACGCAGCGCCGAGGCCAAACCCCACACCGGCGACGTGCTGGTGGTGGGCGTGGACTCGTTGCTGACCCAATTGGCCAAGTGCTGCCGCCCAGCGCCACCGGATGCGATCACTGGGTTTGTTACGCGTGGGCGTGGCGTGAGCATTCATCGCAACGATTGCCGCGAGCTGCTTGCGTTAAAGCGGCACCATGCCCAGCGGCTGATCGACGTTACCTGGGGCGAACGCGCTGGGCACGTTGACGCCATGTACCAAGTGGACGTGCTGGTGCACGCCAGCGACCGCCAAGGCTTGTTACGTGACCTGAGCGACGCTTTGGCGCGCCTCAAAATCAACGTGGTGGGCCTGCACACGGCCTCGGTGAAAGACGTGGCACACATGACATTTACCTTGCAACTCACCACCGCCAAGGCGCTGCCTCAGGTGGTCGCAGCGCTGCAGGCGGTACCGGGTGTCAGCCGGGTGCGGCGCCGTTAATCCAGCCTCGGTATCATCGCGCCATGCAGCCTGAATTTGCTCCCCACGCCTTCAAAGCCTACGACATTCGCGGGCGTGTGCCCGAGGTCATCAACACCGATTTTGCGCACGCGCTGGGATACGCGTTTGCTCAACTCGCGCGTGAACATCAACAGGCCGAGGTGGCGGTGGGGCGCGACGGGCGACTGAGCGGGCCCACGCTAAGCGCCGCATTGATCCAAGGATTACTCGCCGGTGGTGTGAACGTGGTTGACATTGGCATGGTGACCACCCCCATGCTTTACTTTGCGGCGCACACCGTGTGTGCCAGCGGCATACAAATCACCGGCAGCCACAACCCCAAAGACGACAACGGCTTCAAAATGGTGTTGGCTGGGCAGGCCATCTACGGCGCCACCATTGAGCGCTTGCGTACCCTGATGCAACAGCCCTTGCCGGTTGCGCCTGCCGCGCCTGGACGGGTGCGGCTGCTTTCTATCAATGCCGCCTACGCGCAACGCGTGCGCCAAGGCCTTGACTTAAGCCGCCCCATGCGTGTGGTGGTGGATTGTGGCAACGGCGTGGCGGGAGCCTCAGCGCCCGATATTTTGCGCGCCTTTGGCGCCGAGGTGGTGCCGTTGTTCAGCGAGGTGGATGGGCATTTTCCGAATCACCACCCCGACCCGAGCAAGCCCGAAAACCTTGCCGACTTGGTGCAAGCCGTTGCGCGCCATGAAGCCGAGTTGGGCTTGGCGTTTGACGGTGACGGCGATCGCTTGGGTGTGGTCACACGGGCTGGCCGCATGGTGTACCCCGATCGGCAGCTGATGTTGTTTGCACAAGACGTGTTGCAACGCCACCCTGGGGCGCGTATTGTGTTTGACGTGAAATGCACCCAGCGTTTGGCGCCATTCATTCAGGCCGCGGGCGGTATACCCGACATGTACAAAACCGGGCACTCACTCATTAAGGCGTACATGGCAGACAACGGCGCCCCGTTGGGGGGTGAAATGAGCGGCCACGTGTTTTTTAAAGACGGCTGGTTTGGCTTTGACGACGCCACCCACGCCGCGTTGCGTTTGCTTGCCATCTTAAGTCGTGACCCCGACGCCAACGCTGTGCTCGATGCCCTACCCGACAGCGTATCCACCCCCGAACTCAATGTGGTGTGCGCCGAGGGCGAATCGCACCGCGTGGTGCAGCA
>Ga0181569_10002240_pt1 | contig 15309 bp, 14 predicted proteins | sample 101ome_19_FD_132452 | JGI IMG/M metagenome (GOLD analysis project Ga0181569, IMG submission 132452) | Coastal salt marsh microbial communities from the Groves Creek Marsh, Skidaway Island, Georgia - 101405AT metaG (megahit assembly) | ecosystem: Environmental > Aquatic > Marine > Intertidal...
AAAAGTACACTTTTAAAAAAAGTAATCGATGATATTGGAGATTCATATTTTTCAATTTCTACAACAACTCGATTGCCTAGAGATGGTGAAGTTGATGGAGTGGATTATTTCTTTGTGAGTAAAGAGGAGTTCCAAGCAGATATTGAAGAAGATATGTTTTTAGAATATGCTAATGTTCATGGTAATTATTATGGTACTTCTCTAAAGCCAGTTAAAGAAGCACTCAAGAATGGACAATTAGTTATTTTTGACATTGATGTGCAGGGAAATGCTGTTGTAACAAACAGACTTGGCGATATAACAACATCAGTGTTTGTTTCACCTCCAACACTTTCAGAGCTCAAACAAAGACTTGAGTCTAGACAAACAGATACTCAAGAGGTTATTGATAAACGTTTATTAATGGCAAAAAAAGAGATCCAAAGAATCTCAGAATATGACTATCTTATTATCAATGATAATTTAGAAGAAGCAGCAAATATCTTAAGAACTATTGCAAAAGCCGCACGTTTAAAAGTTCCCGGAAATGAAATAAATGAATTTGCAAGAAAATGGGAAGATATAGACTAGATTAATCTTAATTAGTTATAATCTTGCACTAATTTTTTAAAAGGAAGTTACTATGGGAATGCCTAGTGGAACTGAGTTATTACTCATCTTTGGAATTATTGTACTGTTATTCGGTGCGAAAAAAATTCCTGATCTTGCTAAAGGTATCGGAAAAGGTATCAAAAACTTTAAAGCAGAGATGAAAGATGATACCGCAGAGGTAGTATCTGCTGATGAACCTAAAAAAGTTGAAGGTTCAGAAGAAGTTGCAAGTACTGAAGCACCTAAACAAAATACTACTCAAGCATAAAAATTGAAACAACGAGTATCTGCGCTTTTACGCGAAAAATTTGGTTACGAAGTTGTTTTAGAAAAGCCTCGTGATCGATCTTTTGGTCACTTTGCAACACCAGTTGCATTTTCTCTCGCTAAAGAATTACGAAAATCTCCAATGATCATTGCTGAAGAACTAGCTGCTTCATTTAAAGGTGAAACAAATCTTTTTTCTAGTGTTGAATCTGTCAAAGGATATTTGAATTTTCGTTTAAGTGAATCTTTTTTAAGTGAATACGCATCTTGGGCTCTTCAAAATAGAGAAGAGTTCGGAAAACAAGAAAAACAAGAAAAAATTCTTTTAGAGTTTGTTAGTGCAAATCCAACGGGTCCATTGCATATAGGCCATGCAAGAGGTGCTGTTTATGGAGATACTCTTTATAGACTTGCAAAACATCTTGGTTACGATATAACTGCAGAGTATTATGTAAATGATGCAGGAAATCAAATAGACCTTTTAGGTTTGTCAATTGCTTTATATGCTAAAGAAAATATTCTTGGCGAAGCAGTTGAGTATCCTGAAGCATATTATCGTGGTGAATATCTTCAAGCTCTCGCAGAAGGTGCAATCGAAAAGTTTGGAGCTGAAATTTTTTCTGATGAAAGCCGATATAAAGAGCTTGCTATTTGGGCAAAAGATGGTGTTATGGATATCATTGTTCAAACTTTATCAGACACAAATATTCATTTCGATACTTTTGTAAACGAGTCATCATTATATTCAGATTGGGATCGAGTGATGACAAAAATGGGATCTGGTTGCTATGAACAAGATTCAAAAATTTGGATTGCATCAGAGGCTAAAGGTGATGATAACGATCGTGTAGTTGTGCGAGAAGATGGTCGTCCAACTTATTTAGCTGGTGATATTGTGTACCATAATCAAAAATTTGAACGTGAGTATGACCATTACATAAATATTTGGGGTGCAGATCACCACGGATATATAGCTAGAGTAAATGCGGCTATTGAATATCTTGGTTACGATAATAAGAAATTGGAAGTTTTATTATCTCAGATGGTTTCCCTGCTTAAAGATGGTGAACCATATAAAATGAGTAAACGTGCTGGAAATGTTATTTTAATGAGTGATATAGTTGAAGAGATTGGTTCAGATGCTCTTCGTTTTATTTTCGCTTCTAAGAAAAGTGATACAGCATTAGAGTTTGATCTTTCTGAGTTTCAGAAGCAGGATAGTTCAAATCCTATTTTTTATATTCAATATGCGCATGCACGTATTAGTACAATTCTTTCAAAATCTACACTTAGTGAAAAAGAGATTGAAGAGAGTTCATTACAAGGGCTTGATGAAAATGCAGATATTTTGTTGTTTGATGCGTTAGTTTTACCAGAAGTAATTGAAGATGCATTTAGATCCCGTCAAGTACAAAAACTTACTGATTATTTAAAGGCACTTGCTGCATCTCTTCATAAATTTTATTACGATGTAAAAATTATTGGTAGTGAAGATGAAGCAAAGCTTCTTAAAGTTTTTATGTTGGTAGCTCTTTCTATTAAAACAGGGCTTGGACTACTAGGTATAGAAGCTCTTGATAGGATGTCTAAAGAGGATTCTTAGTGTAATAGTTCAGAGTTTTTTAACTCTGGGTAAAGTTTTATAACTTCTTGAGCAGATCTCTTTGGGATCTGAATAAGAATCGGATTTTTTTCTTGATCAAGCCACTCAACAATATCAGATAATTTTTCATATTTCATTGAAGTACATCCTGCTGTTCCAACATCTTTACCTTTTTCAACATGTAAAAAAATACATGAGCCCCTTTGTGGTGTTGCTGTAAAATTATGTAAAACTTCTACCCCTAATTTATATTGATCATCTTTTCTTTTCATAGTTTCAAAACTGATTGGTTTGTTTTTTTTTGGCATAAAAATGATTTTATTGTAAAGATCTGAATTACTATCATCAACACATATTAGATTTTCTGATGTAAATGTATATGGAATTTTTAATTTTTTATTACGAGCATATCCAAAACCTGTACCCAATTTAAATATCCCAGCAGGTGCTTTTTTATCACCTTCATACTTTAATGGTTCAGCTTTTTTTTGTTCTAGCATATGTATTCCAAGTCCCCATCCTAAGCCATTTTTACCAAGATTTACTGCTATTTTTTCAAAAATCTTTTTTCCATTTTCATAGCATATCATTTGAGCTTTTGGTGTTTGAAAGTCTTCTGCAACTACCAAAATAATTTGCTGAGAAGCATGTAAGAATATTGAAAAAGATAATGTAATTAAGAAAGTTTTTATCATAATGTATGTTACTATTAGTAAGATATGAATTAAATTAAAACATGGAAAAATTGATGAGTATTCAGATACGAAAAGCTACAGAAAAAGACTCTCCATTTTTAGCACAGATGATTTTGTTGAGTTCAAGAGCTGGAAAAAAAGACGGAATCTTTGATTTGATTTTTGGAACTAATGATCAGGCGGTAATTCTTCCAAAGATTGAAGCTTTGACTAAGACCACAGCTAAAGCTCACTGCAATTACAATAATTTTCTTGTAGCAGAGATGGATGGTAAACCTGTTGGAACATTATGTAGCTATGAACCTCGTATCTCAACAAAGGATGCTTTTGTAGATGCTCTTAAAGAGATTGGCTGCGAAGATAGTTGTGAAGATGCCCTTGATGTTATGAAGTGTTGTGATTTTGGTTTAAATAATAGAACTCTTATGTTTGATTATATGGAAGAACTTGAAGGCTTTATAGATATCGGTGTTTTAAAAAGTTTAATGACAAAATCGTTGTTAACTGCAAGGTTGAAAGGTTATAGAATAGGTCAAACATTGGTTGAAATTGGTTCTCTTGAGACTATCATGTTTTATAAAAAACTTGGATTTAGAGTTGTTGAAGAAAAAGAGTGTGAACTTTATAAAGAGAAGTTTGGTCGAGCTGGACAAGTTCTTCTTGAGATAGATTTTTAGGAAAGTTTATCGAACATTCTGCATTATCACTTCTTCCATCACTGTTAGCCATTTTTTTAGCGCTTCTTACTCGAAGTGTTAACCTTTCTTTGTTATCCGGAACATTGCTAGGTTTATTTTTTCTTAATGATTTTTACATTGTACATACTTTTGAAGCAACTTTTAGTTTATTTTATAAGTTATTAACAACTGCTTGGATTGTTAAAACACTTGGGTTTGTTCTTTTGGTTGGAGCAATCATAGCATTAATTGAAAAAAGTGGAGGAGTCGCTGGTTTTATAGATTATGCGCTACATAAAAGATCTTTTGTTAAATCTTCAAGATCAGCTTTAATGCTTAGTTATGTACTAGGCATAATTATTTTTATTGAGACATCTATTACAGCACTGATTTCTGGTGCGGTTGGTAAACCATTTTGCGATAAATATAAAATCCCTCATGCAAAATTAGCATTTGTATGTGACTCGACATCGGCACCAATAGGATCATTAGTAATATTTAATGGATATGGTGCATTACTTTTGGGCTTGATTACAACACAAGTTTCCGAAGGGATATTACAGGTAAATAGTTTTTCACTTTTATTAGAAGCTGTAATTCTCAACTTTTATGCATTAAGTGCATTGGCAGTTGCATTTTTGTATATATGGTTTTCTTTTGATATTGGACCAATGAAAGATTTGGTATTTAAAAAATCTGAGAATTATTTTGAACAAAAACCTCAAAGTATGTATCTCATGCTTTTACCAATATCTTTAATGTTAGTTTTGATTTTTGTATTTTTATATATAACTGGCAATGGTGAAATTTTAAAAGGAAGTGGATCAAGTTCAATTTTTTACACTATGTTGAGTGTGCTTATTTTTATGTTTGTTTATTATATTTCGACTAAAAGTATGCAAGTAGGTGAATGGTTTAGTACAGCTTATGTTGGTATAAAAAAATTATTTTCAGTCTCTATTATTTTAATTTTTGCATTTTCTATTGGTGAAGTAACGACACAACTTAAAACAGGGATGTATCTTGCTTCATTTGCAAGTGAAAATCTTGATGTAGTGTTTTTAGCAAGTATAATATTTTTACTAAGTAGTGTGATCTCTTTTTCTACAGGAACATCTTGGGGAACATTCAGTATTATGATCCCAATAGCATTACCAATGGCAGTAGGTATGGATGCAAATATTGCATTAGTTGTTGCTGCAGTAATCTCTGGGGGGATATTTGGAGATCATTGTTCTCCAATTTCCGATACCACAATTATATCTTCCATGGCAGCGGATTGTGATGTTATTGAGCATGTGAAAACGCAACTACCTTATGCTCTTATAAGTGGTTGCATAGCATTTATTTTGTTTTTTCTTTTTAGTTACTTTGGATAAAAAAAGAGATTAGATCTCAAGAACTTGGTTGATAGAATAACGTAAATCTTCATCTAGGTTTTCCATAGAGCTCAACATCCACCTCAAATATCCTGAGTCTGAACTTGCTACTTCCGCTAAAGATTTTCCTTTATATTTTCCAAAGCGGAAATTTTTGACAAGAATTGGAGTATTAGTTAGATCAACCATTTTATCTACTGGATTTTCATTTGGGTATTGCTCTACTATCAGATCTTTTAATTTAGAAAGTAGAAGTTTTAAAACTAATACATCTCCAATCGCATCATGCGCTTTTACTTCAATATGAAGTGCATCAGCCTCTTTTTTTTCTTCTTTATATAGTTCAAATTTATAACGAAAGTATTGTAATCGATGTGCATCCTCATCTGGAAGGATATGTTTAGCAACACGTAATGTGTCGATAACTTTCATCTGAGTTTGAAAACCCTCTTTTTCAAGCATTCCTAGATCAAAAGGAGCATTATGGATTATTAAATAGTTCTGGGGAGTATTAAGCTCAAGTAGTCTTTTATAAGCATCTGTTTCAATACAATGAGGCTTTCTTTCAATCATCTCAGGAGTTATCCCATGTACTTCCATAGCACCGTAGCTAATAGTTTGATCTGTTGAGCAAAGTTCATTATGAACTTCAATCTCTTTTCCATCAAGTACAATATATCCAAGTTGAATAACTCTATCAGCTTCTGCAGCACCAGTTGTTTCGGTGTCTAAAAGTATATATTTTTTTGACAATCTGATTCCTTTAGTTTTGAACTTTATTTTTATATTGAACTTTAAACTCTTGTGTACTTTGTGGAGATAGTGAAACTTCAAACTCCACAAAGTTTCCTTGAGTTCTTTTATAAGCTACAGAACTTTTGATTTTATCTCCACTGCTGTTTGAAAATGGAACATAAAGTAAAATCGTTTTGTGTTCGTTGGAAGAATTATAAAGTTTGTATTGAATTTCATTGTCATGATATGTTGATCGTTTATCGCGTCTTAGAAGTGTTTGTGTTACTTTAAGGTCAAAATTTTTCCCAATTTTAAGAGACAGAGGATTTTTTTTAGGTGTGTGGTCAATGTGTGTTTCACCCAAGAGGATATTTGTGTCAGATGATTTAGAATAGGTGCGTATTATCCCTTTTGGAAGAGGGACTTTTAGTTGATCAAGTTCTATAAATTGTTCAACATCTTTTTTGATTTGACCACTAAAATAGTTTGGATGATTTAAATATACTGAGTATCTCCATTTGTATTTTACGTCAGATAAATTGAGAAATAAAATTTGAGTTTGTTCATTGTTTGAGAGATTTACTTTAAAAGGTATGGAGTAAAAATGATATCCATTTTTAGGTTTGTGTACAACTTCTGGCGCACTAGTTGCTACTTTTGCTAAAGTTCGCATTATCGTATAGTTTTCTTGATACTGCTTAGCTCTGTTAATATCTCCAGCTAATAAGAAAAGTTTTGTATCTTTAAATGCCTTACCTGAACGGTTGTCAATGTTAATCCAACCTGATAAGCTTGCAGTTTCTTTGTTTAGATTTAGAACATAATTACTTTTCCAAGAGATTTGATCTATAAGGTAATCTATATCAATTTTTGAATCTATATTTTTGTTGGTTTTGACATTCCAAACTAAAGAAGGTTTTGTAATAAGTTCACTAGGAATATTGGAAAATATGATGAAGTCATTTGCTACTGAGATGATTATATCGTTTAATTGAATGAGAGAGTTTTCTCTATCGCTTGAGAGTAAAGTACCTGAGATGATTTCAAACTCTTTAGAGTTTTTTAGAACTTTCGCCTGAATATCTTTTCCAATATGAGCTTGGAGTAGTTTGTCTCTTGTAAGTTTATCAAAGCGAAACTGCTGTGAGTAAAGTGTTATTTCTTCAGGTAAAGATATGTTGACAGATTCAGTATTGATACTTGAAGCAACATCTTTGTAAACGATTTGAGTTTCATTTTCATTAAGAGTTACTTGTCTTGTTTCATGTACAAGTCCAAGGTTTGAATTGTATACTATAAGAGAATTATCAATATTTTTCGAATCAAGGGAAAGTGCATAGATTAAAGAGAAAGAAAAAAAATTGAAGAAAAAAACCGCTTTGAGTATTGGCATAAAAACTCCTTGTGAGATATGGTACACTATCAAAAAAAATAGCAGGTAACGGTTTATGTCTAAGATTTTGATTTTTTTTATTATTTTGTTTTCAGCTCTACAATCGTATGAAATTAAGCAAACACCCATAAAGTTTTCTCAAAAGAGAGTTGAATTAACTAAGCAATATATTCACCAGCATTATGGACTGAAAGTTGAAGATATTAAGATAACTCCAAAAATTATTTTAATTCATTATACAGCTATCGAGGGTTTTAAAAAATCACTAGCAAGATTTGAATCAGAGACTCTTCCAAATGATAGGCCGGATATAAATAAAGCTGGTTCATTAAATGTTTCAACTCATTTTATGGTTGAGCGCGATGGAACTATACACCAGTTGATGCCACTAGATTATATGGGACGGCATGTGATTGGTTTGAACTTTAACTCTATTGGAATAGAAAATGTAGGTGGGGAAGGTTTTGTAGAGAACCTTACAGTGGAGCAGTTACTTGCTAATATTTTTTTGGTAAATTATCTCAAAAAGAGGTTTGAAACTATTGAGTATGTAGTTGGTCATCATGAATATAGATGTTTTGAAGATACAGAGTTATGGCTTGAGAAAGATGACGGCTATAGAACAAAAAAATTTGATCCAGGTCCAAGCTTTATGCGTGATTTACATGCGAATATAAAAGGTTTTAAAAAGGCACCGTGTGATTAGCTCTCCAATTGTTTATTTGCTTACACTTGCTTTAGTGGCAACTTTTTTTTCTTTACTTGAAAAAAGAACTTCTTTGAAAGTTTTTGATTATGTCCCAGCGGTAGTAATGATTTATGCAAGTAGTATGGTTTTAGCAAGCTTGGGGGCTTTTGATTATAACGAAGAAGTGAATAAAATATATTCTCTTACAAAAACAAATCTTTTACCGGCAATGCTTTTTCTAATGCTTTTACAAGTTGATTTAAGAAGCTTTGTGAAACTTGGGAAATCATTACTCACTTCTTATGTTCTAGCACTTTTGTCACTTGGACTAGGGTTTATTCTAGTTGCATACCTTTTTGCGTTTGACAAAGAGATGGCATCTGCTTTTGGAGCACTGGCTGGAAGCTGGACAGGTGGAACAGCAAATATGATAGCAGTTGGATCAGCTCTGGAAGTAGAACAAGAGGCTTTTGGATACGCTTTGATAGTTGATAGTATAAATTATACTTTTTGGGTTATGTTTTTGTTGTTCTTGGTTCCATTTGCCAAATTCTTTAACCAGTTTACTCAAGGTGAACATACAACTAGATATCAGAGTGATATAGGCTGTGCTTGTACTGTTGGAGCAAAAAAGTATTGGTTATTGATAGCTTTGAGCTTGCTTGTCTCATATCTTGCTCAGACATTAGCTTGTGAGTTTAGCTTAATCAATAAGACCACAACAATTGTTCTTATAGCAACTCTTATGGGTGTTATAGGATCTTATACGAAACTAAGAGAATTAAATGGTTCAAGTGAAATAGCAAACACTATGCTTTTTATCATTGTGGCACTTATAGGTTCTAAGGCAGTATTTGATTCTTTTTCCAATATTGGGGTATATATATTTGCAGGTTTTAGTATTTTGTTGATACATGCTTTTATTATGTTTTTGGGTGCTAAGTTTTTCAAACTTGATCTCTTTTCTGTAGCGGTTGCATCACTCTCAAACATAGGTGGAGTCGCTTCCGCACCAATTTTAGCTGCAGCATACAATAAATCATTAGTAAGTGTTGGAGTATTAATGGCGATAATGGGATATCTTATTGGAACATTTGCAGGGCTTTTCATAGGAAATATTTTGATAGGTATCGCAAGATGAAAATAGTAAATATTGAGATTACACATGAAGAAATACCACTCAAGAAACCTTTCATAACAGCGTTAAGACGTGTAGACAATGTTGAGTTTGTACGTGTGAAAGTTCAATGTGATTCAGGTTTATTCGCTTATGGTGAAGCTCCAGCTACAAAAGCGATTACCGGTGAAGATTTAGATGATATTCAAAACTCTCTAGAACTTATAAAACCTAAATTACTTTTCAAATCTATTGATGAAGCTCTTGAAATTTTGCATGCAAGTAGTATTGGGACTAGTGCAAAAGCTTCTCTTGATATGGCATTTGTTTCTATATTGGGAGAAAAAAATAATCAAAAGCTATTTACTTATTTAGGTGGTAGTACGCTAAGTTTTTTACAAACAGATATAACAATTAGTTTGAATAATCAAAGAAAAATGCTTCAAGATTCTATTGATGCTTACAATGATAAATGTGAAATTTTAAAAATTAAACTTGGTTCTGACATAGATCATGCAATAGCTGTGACCCATGATATAGCAAAGAGTCTACCAGATGCGAAGCTTTTAATTGATGCAAATCAAGCTTGGAATTTTGATAAGACGACCAAATTTATAGAAGCAATGAAAGATATTTCAATAGAATTGATTGAACAGCCAGTCCCAGCAAAAGAGATAGACTCTTTGAAAAAAATAACACAACTATCCCATATACCTATTTTGGCAGATGAAGCAGCTTTTTCACTAGAAGATGTGAGACATATTATCCAAACACAATCAGCGGATATGATAAATATAAAGTTAATGAAATGTGCAGGAGTTACAAAAGCTGTAGAGATCTTAGAATATGCAAAAGAGCATAAAGTTTATTGTATGCTTGGATCAATGCTTGAAGGTCCTTACTCTATAAATGTAGCTTTACACTTAGCAGTAGCATATAAAGATGTGATTAGATATATTGATCTAGATAGTCCATTGCTGTATAGAGATAAAGTGAATGATTTAGATTTTGTATTTGATCACTCATATATAAGATTAAAGGCGTAAAGATGAAGAAGAAAACAAAAATATTAGCGACTATTGGACCAGCTTCTGAATCAGAAGAGATGATTGAAAAGTTGATGAGATCTGGTGTAAATGTTTTTCGTTTGAACTTTTCACATGGTACACATGAATATCACTCCGAAGTTTTGCAAAGAATACGAAATGTTGAAAAAAAGACAGGGATATTTGTCGGAATTTTACAAGATATATCTGGTCCAAAAATTAGGATAGGAAAACTTGTAAGACCATTTGAACTGAAAGCTAAAGATATTGTTGAACTTGTGTATGAAGAGATTTTAGGGATACAAGTTCAAGAAAATTATTACCAGACATGTATAAATCAACCAGAGATCTTATCCCAACTTAAAGTTGGTGAAGCAGTCTATCTTTATGATGGAATGATACGTACAAAAGTGATAGCATGTAATGAAACAAGTGTTCAACTTGAGGTTCAAAATCCTGGAAGGCTCTCTTCAAAAAAAGGTGTAAATTTTCCAAATACACGTTTAGGGATTAATATTATTACTCCTAAAGACAAAGTGGATATGTTGTGGGGAATTGAAAATAATATAGATTTCATGGCTATCTCTTTTGTACAACATGCAGAAGATATGAAAGAGGCAAGAAAAATTCTTAAAGAAAAAAAAGCAAACATTCAGCTTTTTGCAAAAATAGAAAAGTTTGATGCTGTAGAAAATATCGATGAGATTTTAGATGAGAGTGACGGATTGATGGTTGCCCGTGGAGATTTAGGGATTGAGGTGCCATTTCATGAAGTTCCATCTTTGCAAAAAATGTTGATTGCAAAAGCAAATGAAGCTTCAAAGCCAGTGATAACTGCAACTCAAATGCTTTTATCTATGACAACAAATGAGACTGCAACACGCGCTGAGATAAGTGATGTGGCAAATGCAGTTTTGGATGGTTCAGATGCTGTTATGCTTTCAGAAGAAAGTGCAGTTGGACAAAATCCTGTTTTAGCTGTACAGACTATGATGCAGACGATTCAAGGTGCTGAAAAAATATATCCATATAATAAGTATTCTGTTTTTCCAATCAAAGATGCAACTGACAGCATTAATGAGTCTGCTGTTCGCCTTTGTGAGGATATTGATGCATGGGGTATTTTAGCGATGACATCTTCAGGTTCATCTGTTAAAAAACTTTCCCGTTATCGCCCAAAAAGAGATATTTACGCTGTGGTTCACGATATGAAAGTAGCTAGATTTTTAACAATATGCTGGGGAGTTGTTCCAGCATTTTATGTGAAAGAAAACTCTTTAGGACAGATGATGAGTGAAGTTATGAATCAAGGTATACAAAGAGAAGTATTACACTTAGATAAAAGTTACATACTTACAGCTGGAGATCCAGTTGGAGTAGAAGGGTCTACAAATATGATTCGTATCTTAAGGGAACGTGAGATGAAATTTTTTCAATCACTTGAGAAAAAAGAGTTTATTTAATCCCAGAGTTCCATATCTCCTTCGTGTACATTCTCTTCATTGTACACAGCCTCTTCCGCAATCATTGCATCAAGTAGTGAGAAAAGCTCATTGGTAGAGTTTTCAATTTGAGAAAAATTATTTTTAATCTCTTGCTCGTGTTTTAAGAGACTTCCTTCTTGAATAAATTTGAAACTTTCTATGATTCTTGTATGTATCTCTTTGTGCGGCTGATCTATTTTTGAATAGCCAGTTGTGTGTCCAAATTGTGAGGCACCATCAACTTGATACCATTGTCCAAAACGGCAAGAAGTATGTCCTTCAAACTCTTTATATTCCTCTTTTTCAAGATGTGAAAGAGCATCCGCTTTGAATAAAATATGGTCAATTTTTGCTAGAACTATAAAGTTTTTATTTTGCATGTGCCTGCTAGAATTCAATACTGATTCAGAAGTTTCGTTAAATTGGTTCAGTGATGAGTAAAGTGTTTCAACTCTTTGTGTTGATTGTTCAGAAATCATTTTAAGTGTTTGTGCATCTTCTAGCATCATATTCGCCTCTTGTTGAAGAGTAGAAATTGATATAGAAATTTCATTTGTAGCTTTTTGGGTTCTCTCAGCCAGTTTTCTTACTTCATCTGCAACAACAGCAAAACCACGACCATGTTCACCGGCTCGAGCTGCTTCGATAGCTGCATTGAGAGCTAGAAGATTTGTTTGATCCGCAATATCTTTAATTAAATCTACAACAGAGGTTATATCTGCTGTTCTAGAATTAAGAGAGTTTATTGAGTTGTCATTTTGTACGATAATTTCTGAGAGTTTTTCAAAGTTTAAGTTCATCTCTTCAACAACAGAGTTATTCGATCTTGAAAGTGAAGCAGATTCTTGAGCTTCTATTGCTAAACTTCTAAGAGTTTCATTTGTTTCACCAATTTGTTCTTGAATACTTTTGAAATTATCAACCAGACCTTTTCCTGTTTTAGAAATTTCATGAAAAAATCGATCTTTTTCACGTTTTAGAAATTGTTTTTCCATCGCATTTATAGATATATTAACAAGGTTTCCTGTTTTTTCAAATGTTGGATTAAGACCAGTTGAGTTGATTCTTCTGAAAAATTTGTTGTTTGATGCGTACTCAATTGATGTATTTACCTCTCTTAATATGCTCTCAATCTGATCAAACATTTCATTGACATTCCATGCAAGGGATTCTAGTTCACCACCACCTTGAATATGATGTTGCCTATTTTCAAAGTTACCATCTAATGCTGCTGTTTTAATGATCTCAGAGGTATTGTCTATACTTGAACGAGTGATATTTATTTGTCTGTATGCATAGATCGCAATAATAATATTGAGTATATTAAAAATAAATATAACAAGATCAAACTCAAAAAATATACTTGAAACTAATATAGCAAGCGTAATGACACCCATGTGTGCATAATTCGCATAATGGAGTTTAGATAGAGAGGATAAACTCGTCATAAGAGACTCCTTTGTCTTGAAGTAGCTCACTCATGATTTTTTCACTTGCAGCAATACCTCCTGAAGTTTCTGCTTGTCGAAGTTTTTTGTAAAATGGTTTTATAAAGTTTAATGCTTCTTGGCTTGGAAGTCTTCTAGCGGAGTGGTAGCCAATGATTTTTGTACCATCACTTGATCGAGAGTTGTCAAAAGAGGGTGTTACATTTGCTAAAACCCAATAATAAGAGCCATCGGCACAAAGGTTTTTTACATATGCGTGAATTTCATCTCCAGCTTGGAGATACTTCCACAAATATTTGAAGATTACGCTTGGCATATCTGGATGGCGAATAACATTGTGAGGCTGACCAATAAGTAGATCTTCATTCATCTCAACAATCTCCATGAAAGCACGGTTCGCATATGTGATTTTACCTTTAAGGTCAGTTTTTGTAACAAGTAAAACATTTGCTTCAAACGTTTTTTCTTTATCAGTAGGAGTTATTTTCACCTATTTTCCTTGAAGTTTTCTTTTTTTGTAGTGAAGAGAAGTAATGTTAGACCCATTACAACTGCAAGTATTGATGCTAAAAGAATACCAACTTTTGCTTGAAATATGAATAGCTCGTTACAAAAAAAAGCAAGATCAGCAACAAATATCGACATTGTAAAACCTATGCCACCTAAAAAAGAGATACCAATAATTTGTGTAAAAGTACTATGCTCAGGTAGTTGTGCAATTTTGAGTTTTATAGCTATAAATGCAAATCCTGCAATACCTAAAACTTTTCCCAAAAGAAGTCCAAATACAACACCTAGAGAGATTGGTGAAAAAAGAGCATCTCCAAAAGATGAAAAATTGAGTGAAATTCCTGCGTTGGCAAGAGCAAATAAAGGGATGATAATTAAACTAACAGGGAGATGAAGATCATGTTCTAGTCTTGCAGATGGTGAACCAACAGAGTCTATTCTGTCCTTAATATTAAGTAAAATTGCTTTTTGACTTTCATGCATTGTGTGGTCAGTTGCTATGGGATAGTTGTCAAACTCATCAAGTAAATTTTTAGTATGTTGAGTAAAGTCTAGTGGTTCGAGTTTTGGACTTGATGGTATTGTTATTGCAGCGATTACACCTGCGATTGTTGCATGTACTCCAGATTCAAGCATAAAGAACCACATAATAACCCCAAAAATAAAATATGGAAAAATGGTATGGATTCCAATGCGGTTGAGAAACATCATAACTAAAAATGAGATTCCTGCAAATCCCAGGGCTACAAATTGTATCTGATCTGTATAAAATATAGCGATAACTAAAACGGCACCAATGTCATCTGCAATAGCTAGTGCAACAAGAAAAGAGATAAGTGATCCTGGTACCCGTTTACCTAATATGATAAGTGCTGTAACAGCAAAAGCAATATCTGTTGCCATAGGAATTCCCCAGCCTTGAACACTTGGTTCATCATAATTAAATGCTAGATATATTAAAGCTGGAAGCACCATTCCTCCAATAGCAGATATAATTGGTAAAATTGCTATTTTTGGACTTGAAAGTTCACCTACAAGTATTTGACGTTTGATCTCAAGCCCAACCATAAAGAAAAAGATTGCCATAAGACCTTCATTGATCCAATGATGAAGTGTTTGAGACAACTCCCATTCTCCAACATTAAAGTCTATATTTGTATGAAAAAAATGATAATAAGATTCTGCAAATGGAGAATTTGCTAAAAGAAGTGCAATAATAGTTGTTGCAAGCAAGAACAAACCTGTAGTCGTTTGTGCATGTAAAAAGTGTTCGAAAGGTGTTGCAATTCTTCGGAAAGCTTTCTCCCAAGGAGCATAAAGTTTCATCGATTATTCCTTCAAAATCTCTACAATCATTATAACAAATCATCTCAACAAATAAAAATTTTCATAAACGTCTAAATAAGAGATTATATTCATAGCTGAGTAAAGTTTGCTTTTTTTTAGTAGAATACTCATACAAGGATAAACAATGGCAAAAATTGCAAAAAATATAACAGAATTAATAGGCAATACACCTTTAGTGAAGTTGAATACTCCCTCTGAGAAAACAGGTGCAACAATTTTAGGAAAATGTGAGTTTATGAACCCCACTTCATCTGTAAAGGATCGTATAGGTTTTAATATGATCCGTCGTGCTATGGAATCAGGAGTTGTGAATGAAGGTTCAACAATTA
>Ga0181569_10002262_pt1 | contig 15247 bp, 19 predicted proteins | sample 101ome_19_FD_132452 | JGI IMG/M metagenome (GOLD analysis project Ga0181569, IMG submission 132452) | Coastal salt marsh microbial communities from the Groves Creek Marsh, Skidaway Island, Georgia - 101405AT metaG (megahit assembly) | ecosystem: Environmental > Aquatic > Marine > Intertidal...
CATATATTGATAAGAATCATCTAAGAGGATAATTTTAAAGGGAAATTTCATGAAAGGAATATAAGGTTTTGTCATCTGAATTTTCCACTCAGCATTCGATGTTTTATCAACAATAATCCCTTTCTGTTTAATCATTTTTTTAGAACCATCTTTCTCAGCTTCGTATGTAATATCAATTGAACCATCTTTCAGTAGCTTGTAAGTATCAGAAGCATTTCTAGCACCGCTTTCAATACGATTTGGAACAATCGCAATCACATACCATTTTCCCATGAACTGTTCGATATCTACATATTCAACAGTTTTCATATCATTTTTCTGAGAAAAAATGAATGATATCAATAAGATAACAGCAATAATAGTTTTCATTTTAAATGGATATTCCAATTTTTTTGTAAAAAAGATTTAGACTAAAATATAAGACAACCATTATAGCCAATGAAAGAAAAATACTCAACCCAAACCCTAAGTTTTTTTTAAGGAACCAAGGAAAAATAATAAAAAAAGAAAGAGATGGGAAAATCATTAAAAAGATATTTTGTGAAAAAGAAGCTATTCTGTCAATATCTTTAGTCTCAATATATAGCCATGTTATAGATAGCAAAGATGCCATAGGAAGCGAAATGATAATCGCACCTAATAGGGTATTTCTTTTTGCTATTTCTGAGGCGAGAAAGATTATAAGAGCTGAGAGAACTATTTTAATAAAATTTAACATTATTTTTCCTTAAACTAATTTAAAGGGTTTGATTAATAATGGATATAAATAATATAATCATTGGATTTGTTTTGGCTACCTTGGCTGGTTTAAGTACTGGCATTGGTAGCTTATTGGGAATTTTTTCCAAATTAGATAATACCCGCTTTCTTTCTATTACGCTTGGATTTTCAGCTGGAGTAATGATTTATGTCTCTTTTGTAGAGTTGTTACAGTTATCATTTAATTCTTTGAATGAAATCTTTGGGTTTCGACTGGGCACCCTTGTATCTGTCACATCTTTTATTATGGCGATAGTAATTATGTTATTTATTGACCAGCTTTTTGATAATCGATCAATTGGAGATTTTGTTTCAAGTTCCACAAAAAATAAAAAACAAGGAGTTTTATTACGAACCGGAATCTTTTCTGCGCTTGCACTTGCTATTCATAATTTTCCGGAAGGATTTGCAACTTTTTCAGCTGCTATTTATGATCCAGCAATTGGAGTTACTCTTGCAGTTGCAATCGCAATACATAATATTCCTGAAGGAATCGCAGTTGCAGTACCTATCTATTACGCTACTAAAAGTAAAAAAAAGGCTTTTTGGTTATCTCTCTTATCTGGGGTTGCAGAGCCAGTTGGAGCATTGATTGGATTTTTAATTTTTAGAAGTTTTATTAATGAAGCAGTTTTCGGTATCACATTCGCTTTTTGTGCTGGAATCATGGTTTATGTTGCTTTGAATGAACAATTACCTGTTTCTAGAGAATACGGAAAGCCTAGTGATCCAATTGTTGGAGTATCCGTGGGGATGATTGTAATGGCAGTCAGCCTAATATTAATGAATGCCGCTTAATTGGATATTATAGAAGTTTAGTAATATCTTCTGACAAAGGTTTAATTTTTGAATCAAAAAAAGCAGTTAGATTACCCTTTTCATCTATCAAATATTTACAAAAGTTCCATGTTGGTTTTTGATTATTCCAACCATTTAATTTCGAATTGGTAAGCCACTGATAAACTGGGCTTTGTTTTTTACCTTTTGTCGTAATTTTCTCTGACATTGGAAAAGTTACACCATAATTTGTTTCACAAAATTCTGCAATTTGCTCGTTGCTACCACTTTCCTGAAATAAAAAATCGTTAGCAGGAAAACCAATAATAACTAGTTTATCACCATAAATCTCATAAAGTTTTTGCAATCCTTCGTATTGGTAAGTATATCCACATCTAGAAGCTACATTAACAATAAGCACTTTTTTTCCTTTAAAAGTGTTGAAATCAATAAGCTGTCCATCAAGGGAAGTTGCTTGCAAATCATAAAAATTTGATGAAGCATTTTGGTTGTCATTATTTTTAATTATTTTTTGCATGGAAAACCCAGAAAGCAAAACTATAATTAACAAAGCAAAGAAAATAATTATTGAATAATTCATTTTAAATAAATTTGAAGCCACAGGAGAAAATACAATAATGCTTATTGAAAAGAAAGAAGGATTGTCAGCTACTGCTCAATGGATAGCAAGCAACTTTGAATCAATTTTTATTTGGTTTTGTATAATTTGTATTTCTATCTTCATTATGTTTGTGATTAAAATTTCAAAAAATCGATGAAAAAATTATTATTGTCCTTAATGCTTTCCAGCATTTTCCTTGGTTGCTCACCATCCAATAATGCTAATAGTCAAAATAGTCAATCAATCGCAAATCAAAATATTCAATCTTCTCAATTAGCTCAAAATAACATTGTTTTTAGAGATTCAAAGGGGAATATCCTTAATCAATCCCAGAGAGATAGTTTAGTAAGTACTATTTCAGTGCAAACATTAAGAACCATTAATAAAGAAACTGGAAATACAGAGTATATTTTATTTGAGCAATATGAAGATTTACGTGGTTATATACCTGACAGCGTTATTGACAATCTTATGGAAGAAGCAACCATTTTAAGAACACAGGGAAGGGGGGCATTATTACAAAAAAGAGTAAGTGATGATTGGCTTAACAAAGAACTTCCCAATGGAGAGATTGTTTCTTTGGATGGTTCTATTAAAGAACTGAATAGCTTTAAAGACAATTTATTGGTGTTAAACTTTTGGTATATCAATTGTGGCCCCTGTATTGAGGAAATGCCAGACCTGAATCAATTGGTCAAAGATTATGAAGATCAACCAATTAATTTTTTAGCCTTAACCTTTGATACTGTGGAAGATGTAAAAAACTTATTACTTTCTACAGCTTTCAACTATCAAATTGGCTCTATTCCAAGAGAATTTATGTTTCAATTCTCTCCAGTTGCACCGACACATTTTATTGTCGATAAACAAGGCGTAGTTAAAGAAATTCTTGTTGGAGCTTATCCAGACATCAAGCAACGCTTGAAAGACTTAATTGAGAAAAATAAAAATTAATGATTAGATTATAATGTAAAGGAAATTAAACAATGAAATTTAACAAATATCTTATAATTCTACTTTTTTCCAGCTTATTTTCACAAACGCATATTTTACCTGAAGCTAATGCAGGAATGATTTCCTTTAGTCATGATCGACACGTTGATTTTTTTGGTGAAGAAAAGTTTATTCGTAATTCCTATAAAAATAGTATTAATCTAGGATACTTCTATAATCAAAATATTGGATTTGATCTTTCAATTGGTAGTTCAAATTTTGATAAAAAAAATGAATATACTTTCCTAGAGGGTGAAACTTTTAATTTTTCAAAAGCATTCCGCAGTGAAAATGAAAAACTTTTAGAAAAAGATTTTATTTTTGGAGCGACTTACTATTGGATTGGAAGTGAAAAAAATCCCCTTCCTATGGATCTATCTATAGGGATTTATTTTAAAAATTCTACGTATGAAAACCAGGCGCTAACTGATTTGGAACAAGATTATTTTGGGAAAACTTTCGGTATAAGATTGAGTGCTTTTAAAGAATACGTAGATGAGAATATCCGTATTGTACCCAGAATAACTTTAAATAGATTAAATGAAAAAAATATCTACGTACTTGATGCTATAACGAACGAGAATACTTCTTTCAAAAATTCTTATTATCATCTTGAACTTTCGATGCCTATTGTTTTTGATCAAAAAAAGTGGAATGAAAATGCATCCACTCCATTTTTTATTGAGCCAATGATAATTAACAAATACGGCAATACACACTTATCAATATCATTTGGATTTCTTTTTGACTAATTCGTAGCGACTTTTGTTGCTGCGGGATAAAGTTTAGTGTAAAGAATAAGAGAGATATTTTTAAGTCACACTAACATTAACTAATCAAGGAAATGATCCCGCATGCAACTTGTTGACTTTTAAAATTAAAAGCAAAATAAGCTAAAAACAATAAAAAAACCGACTAGTCGGTTTTTTTATATAAAATCAATATGCTTCTTATTTTTTAAGAAGGGGAAGCAGCCGGTAGGGGGATCGAACCCCTGTTGCAGAGATGAAAACCCTGAGTCCTAACCACTAGACGAACCGGCCAAATTAACTGCAAAATATATACTAAAGATTTTTCTTTTCCAACAGACTTATTAAATCAATCGCTAACATCTAAAGCATCAAGTAACTGACCATTATTGTGCATTTCTACAGCAATATCGCATCCGCCTAATAGTGTACCTTTAACGAAAAGCTGAGGAAATGTTGGCCATCCAGAAAGAGCTGAAAGAGATGGTCTCATATCTTCGTGTTCTAGAATATTCACATCTTTAAAATCAACACCGTAATGATTTAATAGATTGACTACTGTCTTAGAAAAGCCACAAACTGGCATGTCTTTAGTACCTTTCATAAAAAGTACAATATTATTTTCGTCAATTATTTTCTTAAATTCTTCTTTGAAATCCATAGCGAGAATTTATTTAAAACAAAGAATGAAAAACAATTAAAATGCGACTTTTTTCTTGGAATGTAAATGGTGTAAGGGCAATTAGTCAGAAAGGTTTTTTTGATTGGATTGATCACGTATCACCGGATATTCTTTGTATTCAAGAAACCAAAGCTCACTTTGATCAACTTTCTGAAGATTTACAAAACATACATGGATATCATTCTTTTTGGCACTCCGGTGAAAGAAAAGGGTATTCTGGAGTGGCTACCTTTACAAAAGAAAAGCCTCTTTATGTTCAAGAGGGATTGGGAATCGAAAAATATGATAGAGAAGGAAGAGTTTTGATTACTGAATTTGAAAATTTTTTACTTTATAACATTTATTTTCCTAATGGGCAAAAAGATGACATTCGGCTAAAATATAAAATGGATTTTTATGATGATCTGTTATCTATTGTCACTGAACAGGTGGAATCAGGTCATAATGTAATTATTGCAGGAGATTGGAATACAGCTCATAAGGAAATAGATTTAGCGAACCCCAAAGCTAATCAGAATTATTCAGGATTTTTACCACAAGAAAGAGCGCAACTAGATGATTTTGTCGATGCAGGTTTTGTAGATACTTTTAGACTATTTCATGCTGAACCAGAAAGATATTCTTGGTGGACATATCGTTTCGGAGCTCGACAAAGAAATATTGGATGGAGGATTGATTATTTTTTTGTGAATGAATCAATGGTTTCTCAAATAATTGATGCAAATATTCACGAAGATGTAATGGGATCAGATCACTGTCCAGTTTCAATAGAGCTTTCGAACAATTTCTAAAACAGAAAAATATAAACTTTTCGTGTGTCCTACACGCTCCCCATCAATACTATCAGGAAACGTGTAAACGATAGAATTTTTTATTTTTTTATCATAAACATCAAATGGATAAAGTTTATATTGCGAATCAAAGGCTTGTAAATTTCTCCATTCAACTAATGGGCTAGGAAACCCATTTTCAATTTCATTATTAAGAGAATTGATGTTGTAATCACATCTATCAAATCCTTGAAATTTTCTGATAAGTCTAATCCAAAAAGGAATTTTGTTTTCCACAATATTAACAGCAGTTGCAACCGTATGAAAAGTAATGTCTTTATTATTTGGCACAAGCGTTTGATTTGCAACTAAAATAGAAGTTCCACCCATACTATGACCTATGATTTCCCATTGATCGATTTTCGGAAATTGCTGAAATAATATCTCTAACTGGCTTACTAGATCTTTTCCAATTTCATCAGGACATCGATTCCAATCATATTTAAACAAAAAAGTTCGAATATTATTTTGAGATAAATAGTTCAGTGGTTCTATAAGTTCATGATGAATTGCCTTCCATCCTGGCGGATAATATCCATGCACTAATAAAATAGCATATGAATCTTGATTGTAAACTAATTGGTGAACTCCATTTTCAAGAGCTGCGAGTTTGTTTTCTGAAAATTGTTCTTGGCAAAAAAGAAAAGTCAGAAAAAAAAATATTTTTATAACCATTGGACTTTGAGTTTACATTCTATAATATTTAATGAATAAGTGAACATAACAATTCGACAAGCAAAAACAAAAGAAGATTATAGTCTTTCTTTAGAAATTCGACGAAAAGTTTTTATTGAGGAGCAATCTGTTCCAGAAGACATAGAAATTGAGTTCGAAGATGAAGCAATTCACTTTATCGCTTTTGTAGATCATATACCTGTTGGGGCCTCAAGATGGCGTAGAACTAATCAGGGAATTAAATTAGAAAGATTTGCTGTTTTAAAAGATTATAGGAAAATGTCTGTTGGAACAAAAATGTTCCAAGCGATTTTATCTGATATTTTTGATGAGAAAATGATATATTTACATTCTCAAGAAAATGTTATTGAATTTTATAGAAAATTGGGATTTAAAGAATCAGGCGATAAATTTATAGAAGCTGATATTATTCATCAAAAAATGTACTATTCACCATGAATCAACCAAGCACATTAAGACGTATTCTTAGCCTGATTTTAGTCTACTGGCCAATGCTGTTAATTTCAACAATAGCCGCCTTATTTTTTGTTGTTTTCAATTCAGCTTCTGTTTGGATTACTGCAACCATGATAAATAATATTTTGATCGATTTTGATCAAATGGTTAAAGAAAATGCCTTATTGCTTTCCTCAGAATCTTTGTCCATAAATGATCACTTAAAATTATTATCTAATCGATTTCTGTTAAAAAACACAGCCCTTGAAACAGTTTGGTCAGTATCAGTTGCATTAGTTTTTGTTTTTGGATTGAAAAATATTGCTCTTTATATAAAGAACATTTCACTTTCAATTGCGCAATATCGACTACTTCGTGACTTAAGAAATCGATTGTATGCCCACTTTCACTATCTTTCTCTAGCCTATTTTAACAAAAACAAATCTGGAGAATTAGGGGCTATATTAATTGCAGATATTGAAAATATGAAAAGTTCTTTTGGTTCTACTTTTCAAAAAATGTTTGTAGAGCCATTAAATATTGCAACAATTCTAACTTTACTCTTTATAATCGATTCTAAAATTGCCTTATTAGCGTTAGTGATAGTTCCAGTAAGTGGTATTGTCATTTACTTTATTTCTAATAGCATTCGAAGAAGATCACGAAGATCTCAAAATCAATTAGCTGGTATTTCAGCTATTGTCTCAGAAACATTACGTTCTATGCGTATTGTGAAAGCGTTTGTTATGAAAAATTATGAAATCTCCAAATTCCATAAAGAGACCAGCAAATATTATTCTTTAATGCTTAAAAAAGAAAAAATAAGATTGATTTCAGCACCTATAAATGAAACACTTGGTGCGGGAGTTGCTGCAATTTTATTATGGATTGGTGCCAACGATGTACTAGTGAACCAATCTATTTCATCTGAGGATTTCATACGATTTATTTTGCTGTTATTTAGTTTGTGGGCACCAATTAAAAATTTAACGAATGTGGTAAATGAAATTCAGAATGGACTAGCCTCTGCAGATAGAGTATTTAACATTTTAGATATCAAATCTGATATCAATAATATTGATAATCCCTCAATTAAGAAAAGTTTCAACCAAAGCATTGATTTCAAAAATGTATCATTTTCTTATGAAAAAGAAGAAGTCCTCCGAAAGATAAGTTTTTCAGCTAGCCAAGGAGAAATTATTGCTATTGTTGGAAGTAGTGGCGCTGGTAAGTCGACTTTAGTCGATTTAATTCCTCGTTTTTATGATGTCACAGATGGAGAGATTTTGATAGATGGAGAAAATATAAAACACATCGAACTGCATTCCTTACGCTCATTGATGGGTATTGTAACTCAAGATACATTTTTATTCAATGATACAGTTGCTGCCAATATTTCTTATGGATTGGAAATTGATCAAGACATTGTTGAAGAGGCAGCGAAAGCAGCAAATGCACATGATTTTATAATGAAACTTCCAGAAGGATATAATTCTCAGATTGGTGAAAATGGAATTTCTCTTTCTGGTGGACAAAGACAACGCATCGCTATTGCCCGTGCATTGATTAAAAACCCGCCAATACTCATTTTAGATGAGGCAACTTCATCTCTTGATACAGAATCCGAAAAAAATGTTCAAGAAGCGATCGAACAATTAATGAAAAATAGAACTGTTATTGTTATAGCACATCGATTATCAACTATAAATAATGCTGATAAAATTATTGTATTGGATCAGGGTCAGATCATTGATCAAGGTTCTCATGAAGAGTTGATTGAAAAAAATAGTTTGTATAAAGAATTATATAATTTGCAATTTCAAATTTAAATTAGAGATGTCAATGAGCAAAATTAAAGAAAAATTATCTCAAAAAATTCCAGATTGGAGATATAATTATCGTCAATTATTAGATGAAAAAGGAAACAAAGTAATCTCTGAGGTCACAATCGGTGCTGCCTACGAAGGAATGCGCGGTGTCAAAGGAATGATTTGTGATACATCTTCTGTTACGGCAGATAAGGGTCTTCATATTAGAGGTAAACACATCCTGGAACTTGTAGAATTAATTCCTGAAGAAACTTTATATCTTTTATTGACAGGTGATTTTACAGATTCTGATACATTAAAAAATATTCAGCAGGATTTGAAAAATCGAAGCATTGTTCCAGATTATGTATGGGATATTCTCCAGAATATGCCTAAGGATTCCCATCCAATGACCATGTTTAATACAGCTATTTTATCTATGCAAAGAGAAAGTCAGTTTGCCAAAGCGTATGATTTAGTTGTCTCTAAGGGAGACTATTGGGAAACTACTTTAGAAGATGCGCTAAATATCATTGCTAAAATTCCTGCTATAGGAGCAGCAGTATATAGACTTCGATTTGAAAAGGGAGATATTATCAAAAATTCTGAATCTCTTGATTGGTCAGAAAGTTTCTTGCAAATGACAGGAATTGATTATTCTTCTGATATGTTAAAAATGATGCAACTCTATCTTACCCTGCATTGTGATCATGAGGGAGGTAATGTGAGTACTTTTAGCGCCTTAACAGTTAATTCTGCCCTGTCAGATTTATATTATTCACTTTCTGCTGGCCTAAACGGACTTGCCGGACCCCTCCATGGACTAGCCAATCAGAATAATCTAAAGTTTGTTTTAGATATTGTAGAAGAGTTTCAAGGTGTGCCTTCTGAAGAAAAATTAAGAGCTTTCTGTTGGGAGAGACTTAATTCTGGCAAAGTAATTCCTGGCTATGGACATGCTGTATTGAGATGTCCAGATCCAAGATTTACTGCATTCATGAATTTTGGAGAATCACATATTAAAGATTCCGATGTTTTTGAAACTGTGAAGCGACTATTTAGAATTGTACCAGATGTTCTCAAAGAACATGGTAAAGCTAAAAATCCTTGGCCCAATGTTGATGCAGCTTCTGGTTCTCTATTGCATTATTATGGAATTAAAGAATTTCAATTCTATACAGTTCTATTCAGCATGTCCAGAGCATTAGGAATTAGCTCTCAAATTGTCTTAGCTCGAGCCATGGGTTTACCTTTAACTAGGCCAAAATCTTTAACTTATGAGGCATTAAATAAGTTTTAATATTTAATGCTAAAAAAAGATAAAATAGATTTTATAATTCAGAAGCTTGACGAAATTTATCCGAAAGTTTCACCTCCATTGAATCATAAAAATAATTACACATTTTTGATAGCAGTTCTATTATCCGCTAATTCAACGGATAAATCTGTGAATATGGTCACTCCCCAACTTTTTTCTTTGGCCAGCAATCCCCTGAAGATGACTTCTCTTTCATACGAAAAAGTTTATTCTATTATTAAGCCTTGCGGACTAGGTCCTGCTAAAGCAAAAGCAATTCTTGAACTATCAAAAATTTTGATCAATAAATATAATTCAGAGATTCCAGATAACTTTCAAGACTTAGAATCATTACCTGGAGTTGGACACAAAACAGCATCAGTGGTTTTATCCCAAAAATTTAATTTACCTGCTTTTGCTGTGGATACTCATGTTCATCGTTTAATGTATCGTTGGGGTTTATCCAATGGCAAAAATGTCACTCAAACTGAAAAAGATGCTAAACGTTTATTTCCAAAGAATCTTTGGAATAAATTGCATTTACAAATGGTTTTTTATGGAAGGGAATATTGTCCAGCAAAGAATTTTAATCCAGAAAAATGTCCAATTACTTCAGTAGTTGGAAGAAGGTCTTTATTTAAATAAATTATCTTTCGATGAAAAATGAAAATAAAACTTACCTAACGAAAATATTTTATTTTTGTGCAGCGCACCAATATGGCCATGATGAATGGACTAAAGAAAAGAACTATGAGGTTTTTGGAGAAGACATGTTTGTTCATGGGCACAATTATACTCTATATGTCACTGTGACTGGTCAAATCGATCCAATTACTGGTTTTTTAGTGGATTTAGGACATTTAAAAAAAGTTGTTAATGAAGAGGTTATTCAAAAGTTGGACCATCGACAAATTGAAAAAGATGTAGACTGGTTCAAAGATAAACAACCATCTTCTGAGAATCTGGTAAAGTTTGTTTGGAATGTTATTGAAAATCGCTTAAAAGGATGTACTCTTCATCGTATCCGGATTCAAGAAACCCCTACAATCTATACAGATTATTATGGAGGTAATTAATGAGCGAATTTCAAGAGAAGCTTTATCTAGTTTTTGCAGGGATTTTTATAGCCTCTCTAGTTGCATGTAATTTGATTTTTCAGAAGTTTTTTACATGGAATTTCTTGGGATTAAATTTTGAACTTTCAGTTGGTATCATTGCATATCCTGTAACATTTTTAATCACAGATTTAATTTCCGAGCTTTTTGGTCGTAAACGAGCAAATCAAGTTGTTATTTCTGGTTTTTTCGCCAGCGTTTTTACAACAATTTTGATTGTGGTTGCAATGAACTCAACTGCTGCTTCTTGGTCTCCAGTAGACAGTATAACCTTTAATAAGGTCTTCGGTTTGTCAGCCCCTGCATTCTTAGCATCAATGGTAGCCTATTTAGTTGCTCAATTTATAGACGTAAGACTTTTTCATTTTTGGAAAAGAATTACAAAAGGAAAATATTTATGGATTCGAAATAATGCATCTACCATTGTTTCTCAATTAGTAGACACATCATTAGTATTATTAATTTTATGTTTTGCTGGCGCAATCTCTTGGGATAGGTTTGGTGACTTACTTTTTATGGGCTGGTTGTTTAAAGCATTAGTGGCTTTAGTAGATACGCCAATAATTTATTTTTGTTTGTGGGCATTAAAAGATAAAATTCAACCTGCATCTTATTTGGAGGAAATATAGTGAGTGATAAAGAAAAAAAAATACAAGATAATACAGCGCAATTATTAGAATTAATTGGTGAAGATCCATCAAGAGAAGGATTATTAAAAACCCCTTTGAGAGTTGCAAAGGCATGGTCCTTTTTAACCAAAGGATACGATGAAAAAATTGATGATATTGTTAATGATGCACTATTTGAAAGTAATTCCAGTGATATGATCATTGTAAAAAACATTGAGTTTTATAGTTTATGTGAGCACCACATGATTCCTTTTTATGGAAAAGCCCATATTGGATACGTACCAGATGGAAAAATTATTGGTCTATCTAAGCTAGCAAGAGTTGTAGATTTATTTGCTCGTCGACTTCAAGTCCAGGAAAGATTGACTAATCAAATAGCAAAAACAATTCAAGATATATTAAATCCCAAAGGGGTTGGTGTTATTATGGAAGCCAAACATTTTTGTATGCTTATGCGTGGAGTAGAAAAGCAAAATAGTATCGCATCTAGTAGTTCAATGCTTGGTATTTTTAAAGATTATGATTCGACTAGAAATGAGTTTTTAAAATTAGTTGAACAATCAAATATTTAAGATGAATCACTATGATATTATAATTATTGGAGGTGGGCCTGGTGGGTATACCGCAGCCTTTGAACTTTCTGAAAGTGGTAAAAAAGTTGCAATACTGGACAAACAGCCTATTGGAGGAGTTTGTTTAAATTGGGGATGTATTCCAACAAAATCATTATTAAAGCACGCTGAAATTTTTGAATCATTAAATCATTTAGACCAATTTGGGATATCTGCAGAAAATATTAATTTTAATTTTTCAACAATTCAAACGAACAATCAGAATGCAAAATCTCGTTTATCAAAAGGGTTAAATTATTTGGTTAAAAAATATCAAATTGATTTTATTACAGGTACAGCAAGTTTTGTAGATAAGAATACGATTTCAATTAATAATAATCTAATTACAGGAGATTATATTATTATTGCCACAGGATCATCTCCAAAAAATTTAGATAAATTTCCAAATGCTTTATTGGCAAAGGATATATTTAATCTTTCATCATTACCTCAAAGTATTTCAATCATTGGAGCAGGGGCCATTGGAGTAGAATTTGCATATTTTTTTAATGCTTTGGGCTGTAAAGTTGATTTAATCGAAGCGCAAGAGAATATTCTACCAAATGAAGATTTTGAAATTTCTGCCTGGGTAAAGAAAGTTTTCCAGAAAAAAGGCATCAATATTTTAACTAATGAAAATATTTCCGAAACAACAACTGAATGTACTCTTGTTGCTATTGGAGTAGAAGGCAATATAAAGAGTTTAAACCTAGAAGCGATTGATATCCGTCTATCATCCAATCAGCATATCTGGGTGAATGAGCACGGTCAAACTTCAGTTGAAAATATTTATGCTGTTGGAGATGTAATAGGGCCTCCATGGCTAGCGCATGTTGCTTCAGCTGAGGGAAGTTATGTAGCTAAACATATTTCAGGCTTAGATGCGATTCCTATCGAATATAATCATATTCCTGCATGCACTTACTGTAAGCCAGAGATTGCCTCTATTGGTCAAAGCGAACAATCTCTTAAGAGTCAAAACATATCCTATAAAATTGGTAAGGTATTTTTGAATTCTAATGGAAAAGCAGTCGCAATGAATGAGGCAGAAGGTTTTATTAAAATTTTAGTTGATAGTCAAAATCAAATTCTTGGCGCCCATATTGTAGGAAACTCAGCTACAGAAATTATTTCCCAATTTTCTATTGCTCTGTCCAATCAACTGAAAGTAGACGATTTAATTAAAACAATTTTCCCTCACCCAACTATTTCAGAATCGGTTCATGAAGCACTACTTCAGTTGAAATAAACCAATGTGGATTGTTGAGGATCACGGACTATTATCATTTATTGAAACTTTAGATTTACAACATCAATATTTCAACCAGGTAAAAATTGATAAAGACAAAAAATTTTTAATATTTGTTGAGCATAAGCCTGTCTATACTATTGGTAAAAATTCAAAAATTCAAATATCCGAAATCAAAAATATTCCAGTAATAAAAACGGAGCGAGGTGGTGATATAACTTATCATGGACCTGGCCAGATAGTTATTTACCCAATTTTCAATCTAAATCAATCTAAAATTGGACCTAAAAAATATATTCAGCTTTTAGAAGAAATCATTATTGACGCTTTAAAAACCTTTAAAATAAATGCTACTACTCAGCAAACACTTCCAGGAGTTTGGATTGATAATAGAAAAATTGCCAGTATAGGGGTTCGAATAATGCACGGAATTACTTTCCATGGTCTTGCGCTTAATGTTTCAACAGATTTAAAATACTTCAATTATATTACCCCATGCGGAATTGATAATTTAGAAACAACTTCAATCAGCAAAGAGCTTGGAAAAAAGATAGCTGTTGACGATATTAAAGCTAAGATAGTAAAAAATTTTCAAAAGTTAATTTTTATATGATACCCTCAAATCAACATAAACCAAAAATATCCATAGCTATAGATGAAAATTTTAGACAGGTTAAAAAACTTGTTCAAAGAGAATATTTAAATACTGTATGCGTTGAAGCCAGATGTCCAAATATATATGAGTGTTGGCAAAGAAAAACTGCTACATTAATGATACTTGGTGATACCTGCACTAGATCTTGCGGATTTTGTTCAGTCAAAACTGGTAAACCCACCTGGGATGATCCTTTAGAGCCTCTTCGCGTTGCTCATGCGGTAAAAAAAATGTCTTTGAGACATGTTGTTATTACGTCCGTAGATAGAGATGATCTTAAAGGAGATTATGGAGCTAATATTTGGGCAAATACTATAACGCAAACTCGTAAAATAAATCCTCAATGCACCATCGAAGTTTTAACTCCTGATTTTAAGGGTGATCACAATGCACTTCAGATTGTTTTTGAAGCTCTTCCCAACATTTTTAGCCATAACATTGAATGTGTAGAGAGAATAAGTCGTCAAATTCGTCCTCAAGCTAATTGGAAAAGAACATTAAGTGTCCTCCAGTCAGCTAAAGAGTTTGGACTGACAGTTAAAACTGGAATCATGGTAGGTTTAGGTGAATCAATAGATGAAGTAAAAAGAACAATGGAAGAAGCATTATCAGTTGGAGTAGAAATTTTCACTATTGGTCAATATTTACAGCCAACCAAAAAACACCTTCCAGTTGAGAAATATCGATCATTGGAAGATTTTGAATTATTAAAAGCTTTTGGCAAAGAAATTGGATTTAAAATTATTGAATCTGGACCTTTAGTTCGAAGTTCTTATCATGCAGATGAGCAGGCAAAACTATTTTACAATAATGCGTAGAAATTTTATCATTTTTGTAGTCTTCATTGGTTGTTTTCTGATATCATATATTGCTATCAATGGTACTAATTCTTTCGAAGGAAGAACTTCGTATAAAAACTTATCTTTTATTCTTCCTGATAATTGGATTTTAAACGAATCACAATCACAGTTCAGGCTTTTTGAAATCACCTTGCCTGAAAATCCTGACTTCAATATAGTTATTTTTTCAAATATTGGGGGGGATGCAACTCAAAATTTTGAACGATGGAAGAAACAATTTCAAACAATTGATTTTTTGGAAACCAGTGTAATTAATAACGATGATAAGAAAATTTCAACAATTAAAATCAATGGAATTTTTAATCTTCCAAATCCCAATAATCCTACTATTATTGATGAAGTAAAAAATAATTATAGCCTTTTAGGAGGAGTTATAGAGTTTCCAAACAGTGTGTATTTTATTAAGGCTACTGGATCAGAGGAAAAAATTCTAGATAATGAAGATTATTTTAGTAATTTTATTCAATCCTTTAGGCTTAA
>Ga0181569_10002268_pt1 | contig 15218 bp, 7 predicted proteins | sample 101ome_19_FD_132452 | JGI IMG/M metagenome (GOLD analysis project Ga0181569, IMG submission 132452) | Coastal salt marsh microbial communities from the Groves Creek Marsh, Skidaway Island, Georgia - 101405AT metaG (megahit assembly) | ecosystem: Environmental > Aquatic > Marine > Intertidal zone...
CGAATAATCCCCAGATTGTGGATCATCTACCATTAAACGCTCTCCATAGTTCAAATGTTGAACTGTATTGACTACTCGCACTTACCGTATACCCCGCTTGAGTGTACGTATTGGTCGTGTCGTTGCGATCAAACTTCCCCTCTTCAAAAACAATTTCGGGATACTTTTTCAACACCGCAGCCCCCCTCCCATGAGGCCCACTCTGGTCCATCACCGTCTCACCACCGGTCGCAGCTTGTTGCGCCATCGCCACCTTCCCTCCATCGATGGAGAAGGATTCCGTGAACAACTGCCAATCTTGGATGGCGACGTTGGAACTGTTCCCCGCAGCCTTCGTAGCCACGAGGGCATACTTTTTGAATTGCTCCGTGGCATTCACGGTGATTGTTTGGACATTGGAGTCCGTCACTGGATTAAGGTCTAATGAAGTATCTGTCGCAGATCCCCAATATTTGACCTCACTCCAAGTGATATCGTTGTTGGTCGCATAAACATTCGCGCGAGCGGGGAACTGTGCGGCAGTCAAAGGCGTCAATTTCATGTGACGAAGTGTGGTTTTATACGGGAACTCAATAGCGAGCCAGTCACCAAACCTCGTGGGGTGTAAATTAGAAAGTTGGGTAAGATTGGTTTCTTTGAACACGTTGGATCCACCGATGTACCCACCTTCGAGGCCTCCGCTTACCCATGCGTTCGCGGTACCATCAAAGGCATTGAAAGTATTGGAATTCGTAGCTAAATTAGAAGTTGTGAGGGTATACGACCCATGATTTGCCACGGTAACAGTGTTTGCAAAAAAGTCCGAGGGTGGTTGCTCAGAGACGACCGCAAACTTATTCATGAACGTCCCCGAAGAATCTAGGAGTTCACCAGTACTTCTGTCATATGTCACAATATTCGCAGCTATGTCTGCAACACGGAGGGTATCCACAAAGACGTTTGTGTCGAATTTGAGGCGCCCACCAAGTTCAATGTTTGAGGTCACATCAAGACCCCTAGTAGCATCAGTGATGATCACTTCACCAGCCACATTAATGTTCGAGGTTACTTCGAGACCTGTAGTAGTGTTTGTGAGTTGGATAGTTTCAGTACTATGGCGACCCGTTAGGGTGACATCTTGTAAACCATGTGCGGGTGATATAGAAAATTCACTCACAAGTAGATTACTCACCGCAGCGTTGCCATGAACGGTTAAAACATTGGATCCATAAATGTTTACAAAAAGATTTGAACCAACACTTAGGGTGTTGAAACCGGGGTTGGTGTTTTGTATACCGACATTACTCGTTGTTACGAAACCAACACCCCTGTAACCAGGAATATCTACGTTTGAATTGAAAATCAAAACATTAGATGCCGTATTTCCTTGATCTGCGATAGATTGTAAAGTTGTCGCAATATTGGAGAGGAGACCACCATCACCTTGGAACCGTGTAGCGTTTATACGACCTTCTACAACCATAACACTTTCACCTAGAGCTTCGTTTGTGTTGTTACTAAAAAATACCTTATCACCAATACTTAAGGTGTGAGTTGGAGCTGTATTTTGAATACCAACATTACTTGTTGTTACAAAACCAACATTCTTGTACCCAGTAACATCTGTGTTGGAATTAAAAATTATAACATTAGATGCCGTATTTCCCTGATCCGTGATAGCTTGCAAAGTTGTCGCAATATTGGAGAGGAGACCACCATCACCAACGAAGAAATCGGATTTAATTTTCGCGTCGTTAGCTGGATTATTCACGGTCAAGACATGAGTAGCTACGTCATTCGCTACCAAGTTCGAACCGACATAGAATTCTTCCAGAACTTCGACTTCACCAGTAAATGTCTGGATATTAGTCTTCACCATTTGATATAGACTCACACTTTTTTTCTGCCGAAAATCTTATACATTTGGAGAATATATAAGATTTTTGTGTATCCATTAAGAGTGGATTTAGTAGCCAAAGGTTACGAGGGTTGTGGAGTTTTCAGCTATTGATACGACACTACCATCCGGATTGGAAGACATGTACTCTATGAAGATGTCATAGCCATCCTGAGCGTCTAGAGCGTTGCTGGTGGTTAGAGTTACTTTGTTACCAGTTGTAGTAACAGTGGGGCTCCAAGGATTTGTACCCGTTTGATCACCAAAGATGTTCTTTGTACCTATGGCTATATTCTTGGTTGGAGTTTGTCCGGATTTACGTCCACCAGAAACTTCAAGAATCATTGTACTCATATCTTCATCATCATCTATGAGTTGTGCGGTAATTCTCGCATAAAAGATGTTTGATGTAAAGTTGATATCAACTGAAGGAGTAATTCCGGTTGTGACAGTTCTAGAAAGACTGTATGTCTTTTTTGTGTATTGTCCAGCATTTGTGACGAGACCATTCGTGAGTGTGACTACATCCGTAACGTGTACATTACCCACGACATGTAAATTGGCGTCCGGTGTTCGTGTCGAAATACCCACCTTTCCATCTGTCACAAGACCCGTCGTCGAGTTCTCAAAGATAATTACGTTAGACATTGTATTTCCGTTATTGGCTACATCTTCAAGTGTAGTGACAAGACCTGTGAGTTTGGATCCGTCACCGTGGTACTGTGCCGCGTGCACGTTACCCACGACTCCGATACCACCTGTCACAGTCACGGCACCCGTGGTGGTCGAAAACGCCTCAATCGTATTTGCCACGTGGACGTTTCCGACGACGTGGAGATTGGCATCTGGATTTCCCGTGGAAACACCGAGTTTACCCGTGGTCACCAAACCTGTATCCGTATTTGTGAATTGTATGACGTTAGATATCGTATTTCCGTTATTGGCGACATCTTCGAGGGTCGTGACGAGACCAGTCAATTTAGACCCGTCGCCATGGTACTGCGCCGCGTGGACGTTCCCAACAACTCCTAGACCACCCGTGATAGTCATGGCACCCGTAACGGTCGAAAACGCCTCAGTCGTATCCGCCACGTGGACGTTACCCACGACATGGAGATTAGCGTCGGGTGCGCGTGTTACTATACCCACATTACCATCCGTCACGAGAGATGTATTTGTATTTTCATATATGATCGTGTTAGACATGGTATTTCCATTATTCGCCACATCTTCTAGAGTCGTCACGAGACCTGTGAGTTGACTCCCATCACCGTGGTACTGTGCGGCATGGACGTTTCCAACGACTCCTAGACCACCCGCTATAGTGACTGCACCCGTCACCGTCGAAAACGCCTCAGTCGTATCTGTGACTGCGAGACTATCCACTTCCGCATCTTCGAAGTTTACGTGCGTCGCGTGGATATCACCAGAAACACCCACTCCACCCGTAACTTGAAGTGCGCCACTCGTTTTCGTCGTGGCTGCCGTGCTATTGGTCACCTTCGTGATGCCATCAAATTCAGCTGTAGAGCCGAATAAAGCCCCCGATATACCCACACCACCATTCACTATGAGCGCACCCGACGTTTTAGTCGTGGACACTGTCACGTTCTGAATGATTGCGCTATCGAGAGTCGCGTCCTCAAAATTGACATTTGTGGCATGAATATCACCACCCACACCTAAACCGCCCACGATTGTGACTGCGCCTGTCGTTTTATTCGTCGCAGCTGTAGCATCTGTCACCACAGAAGATTTGGAGCGCGCGACAGCCACATTCGAGTTTCCATGAACATCTAAGGTATATGCGGGGGTAGCAGTGAGTACACCTATACGATTTGTCACCGAATCTGCATGGAACGTATCCGTATTTACCGTAAAGGTATTTTGAACTTGAAGGTTACCGAGAATTTCAACCGTGATTAAATTCGAATCATCGAAAACGTGATTATCATTCACGGTGTTTTGGGTATACCCGATGGTAAACGTATGTCCGTGTGGATCCTGGTCACCTTGGGCCTCACCATGGTGAATGAGTGCGACATTCTTTCCGGGGTGTTGCATGACAATACCGATATCGAGTTCGTGGGATACATTATTATTCGCGATGCCTATGATACGGTCACTGATCACGAGGTTATTAGACTCGACGGTGTATGTGTTACCATCGACCAAAATGTTACCTTGAACTTCGAGGTCTGATGATATGACAATAGAACCATTTGCGCGACTGATTACGGAATCTTCAAGATAATTATTCGTTCCGACGATTGGTATCCGATCGATGGTAAGTCCCGCGATCGAAATGTTGGAACCTACGTCGACGTTAGCCGTCGTCACGAGACCTGTCGTCGTATTATTAAACTCCATGACATTTGAGACTGTATTTCCAGCCGCCGAAACCTGTTCGAATGTTTGAAGTTGGGTCAGAAGGTTCGACGGTTCAATCTTTTTGAGATCATTGTTTACATTGTTGACATACACATAGTTGATGGCCGACTCGTCGAGGACGACGGCGGCGTTAGGAATATCGTTGGCGCGACCAATACCGGTCACGAAAACACCACCATTACTCGCATGTATCTTTGTAACCACACCGACGTTTTGAATCAGATCGTTGTTATACGGCTTCACATTCGAGATACCACCGGGTACAGTGTTACTCACGTAGACCGTTTCACCCGCGAGGAATGTACCTGTTACAACACTGAGTGCTTTACCGTAGGCGACCGCTGTACCCGTTTGGCCAGGGGTCAGGGTCTGATTTGAGAGACCGATACAGGGCATCGTGGATGGACTATTCGATTGTGCGAGACCGACGTTGAGAATGTTTGCGTTATGTGTTCCTCTCACGTATACCGCATCACCGGTATTGATGTTTGTACTCGGAAGATCATTTCGAATTTTTATGTACGTGTGTATAGGATATTCATTCACCCAATCTGTCCCATCATACACGAGTAATTGGTCGGCAACTGGCGCGTTTAAGTTTACACTATTTAATTGATCCAATTTGACACCCACGGCGGACGTGAGGTCGGTCGTCAAGGCGGTCGTCGCGTTGTTTAGACGTAACGTTCCGTCTATGTCAACTGTGGAAGAAACGTACGCATTTCCTTCCACGTGAAGATTGGCACTGGGGGTCAGTGTCTCGATTCCTACCGAGTGTTTTACCGCATCCACATGGAGTGTATTCGTGTCCACGGTTAAGTTTGAAGAGACGTACGTGTTTCCTACCACATGTAAATTGGCATCGGGTACCTTGGTCCCAAGTCCTATATACTTGTTCCCCGCATCAACATGTAACGTATCTGTATCCACCGTCAAATTGGAGCTTACATATGCGTTACCTACCACATGTAGTTTAGCGTCGGGGTTTTTAGTTTCGATTCCGACACTATGCGTCGTGGCGTCTACGTGAAGTGTATCAGCGTCCACAGTTAAGTTTGAAGAAACGTACACATTTCCAACGACGTGTAAATTCGCATTCGGGAATTTGGTTTCAATTCCAACCCCGTGCACCGTCGCATCGACGTGGAATGTATCTGTATCTACAGTCACGTTGGAACTCACATAGGCGTTACCTTCTACATGAAGATTGGCGTATGGAAATTTGGTCTCGATTCCCACGGAATTCGTCATGGAGTCCACATGTAAAGTATCATTACTGACTGTTAAGTTGGCACTCACATACGTATTTCCTACGACATGTAAGTTGGCATCGGGTGATGCGTTATTAACACCAATACCCTTTGTTTCAGATTGAACGACAAGAGTATTTGTATCGACAATAAGATTTGAGGATACATAGGCATTACCCTCAACATGAAGTTCCGCGTTAGGGAGTACAGTATTTATACCAATTTGATTGGCTTCTGCGTCAACATGAAGTGTATTTGTATCAACGGTGAGATTAGACGACACGTATACATTACCCACAACATGGAGATTTGCATTTGGGGTTTTTGTTTCGATACCAACAGAGTTTGTTGTAGAGTCCACGTGGAAAGTATCTGTATCGATGGTTAAATCTTCGGAAATGTAGGCATTACCCATTACATGGAGGGTAGCATCCGGGTGATTTGTTTCTATACCTACGAAGTGTTTGTTTGTATCTACATGTAGAGTATTTAAATCAACAGTTAGATTTGAAGAAATATATGTATTACCTACGACATGAAGATTTGCGTCGGGGACACTGTTATTAATACCCACACTTTCTGTAAAAGAGTCTACAAATAGTGTATCGGTATCCACCGTGAAGTTTTGAGCTACATGGACATTGTTTTCTATGGTGTTTCCATATGTAAACTCTTTAGATCCCACATTGTACATTAACAGGTTTGAGTTGTTCACATTCCTTACAGGATTGATGAAAAGTGCGTTTTGAGTAGTAGTGTTGTTAAGACCCATGGCATTGGTTCCACCGTTTATGATAACCGATCCAGCTGCTTGAGAAGCTGGGTATCCAGCAAAGTATCCAATGGCTACAGCACCCTCACCTTGATCAAATTTACCCGCACTATCACCAATGGCTATAGATTTTTGACCTTGATTTTGGGTACCAGCATCTTTTCCGATGGCTATGGAATTATTGGCTTGACTTTGACCACCAGCATTCTCACCTATGGCTACAGAGAGTGTACCTTGATTTGAGTAACCAGCGTTGCTACCTATAGCTACAGCACTTACACCTTGTGCAGTTTCACCGGATCTTTTACCCACAGCCACAGCTGAATCACCTTGTGATACGCTACCGGATTGAAAACCCACGGCTATCGCATTTGATTCTTGAACATTGTAACCAGCTCTGTAACCCACAGAAATGAGGTGAGCATTTGAGCTTGGGTGAATAATTGAACCTGTATCTTCACCTATGAGTAAACGGTTGTACCCAGAATTATCAACACGACGGGTAGCTGCGATAGTTCCGTTTACATCCAGGTCCTTTGTGGGATTAATTTGATTTATACCCACCCTATTAGACACTGAATCCACGTGGAGAGTGTTTGTATCAACGGTAAGATTTGAGGATACGTAGGCATTACCTACAACATGAAGCTCTGCGTCAGGGAGAAGGGTATTAATACCCACCCGATCATCAGCTGAATCAACATATAGTGTGTCTCCATCCACCTTTAGATCTGCGGATACCGTGACGTCCCCAGTAATACTAGCATTACCCGTTAAACTCAAAACATTTGAACCAAATTCATCTACAAATAGATTTGAACCCACATCTAGGGTATGTGTAGGTTGTGTATTCATAATACCAACATTTGATTCCGTAAAAATTTGACCGTACACATGGACGTTAATGTCTTCATTGGTGAGTGGAGTAATAGTATGATCGTCGGCGCTAGAAAGTGTATATCCAATGGCAAATTCATTGGAACTTTCTCGATACCCTATAGCCACATTAGAACCTGGTCGGGTCATTATGAAACCCAAATCAAGCATTGAATCTCCAACGCTATTATCCTTTCCAAGTTCTATTATAGCATCACGAATCACGGTATTGTTCGAGTGTAAAGTTGTGACGAGTCCATTAAATATAGCATCACCATCAACTACCAATTTATTTTGGATGTACGTGTTTCCTAAAACCGTGAGTACATTCGAACTATCAACATTCACATGGAATTTTGAACCCACGGATAGTGTATCTGTGGGTGAAAGATTAGAGATACCTACGTTTCCAGTGGTAACAATACTTGTAGCCGCAGCTGGAATTGTGTTAGTGGATCTAAATTCAGTGGTATAAGGTGTAACATTTCCATTCTTGGTCGCACCCAAAAGATTGAAGTTCAAAATTTCTCGGGCGATTGCGTTTGAATCTGTTAACTCCTTGGTATCTCTGTTATATGCCAAAACCATGATATTATCACTCGTCATATCCGGATCTATACGAACCGGTGTCATGTATACCGATCCCGGTGTACCAGCATCCAACTCGACATTACTTGCATTGAACACAATTGTGTTTTCTGCCTGGTCGTTAGTACAATTTTTACCGAACCTGATTTTGGTCGAACGCTCGACCGTCGGCAAGTTCTTGACCATTTAATATAGAATGGTATTTTAATTTGCATAGAGTAGCGCCGCGAGTCCATTTTGAACCCTAAGGATATTGTAATTTACAGCATATATAGGATCTATGATGTTCATAGACTCACTCATGAGCTTGACTGTCGTGAGTCGACTGAAATTTAGGGTGCCTGTTGGCTGAAGGGAACTCGTCGATATACAAAAGGGGTACAAGAAGAAATCTGGGGATGCCACAAAGTTGGTATGATAATAATGAGACACATCAATAAAGTGTGGTTTACCCCAACGATAGTTTGCTAAATCTGTACCATTAACATTTAATTTGATCTTATTACTCGCTGAAGTGAGGGCGCTTCCAGTTACGGTGTTAGATGATGCAAGGTACTTCACGGGGTGATTGAACGTAAGCTCTTGCATTTTCGTTCCGGATGGGATACTCTTTTGAACCTGATATATGAGGATATCGTGGGTGCGAGAAGCAATATTTCCGCGTTCTTCAGTGTCCAGGTAGTAATAATTCGCGAAACATTCTATGTTATAGTTCGCAGCTTGGGATGCCCAATTAATTCTAATTTCAATATTATGATAGTTTAAAGCAACAATTGGGATAGCTAGACTAGGACTCTCACAGAAAAAGAAGCGGAGAGGGTAAAAAAACGAACGAGCGGAAATACCTGGGTGGGTACCTTGAGCACTCTTAGATACGTTTGTGGCGAGAGTATCTACGGCAATATTTTCAGTAAAGATCGCATCTTGTTTGTCAATGACGGACCCTCCAATTAAGAGCTCGACACTTTCAATGATATTGTCCCACCTTTGAGAATCAAGGGCGGTTGTATTATCATCTATCGTAAAATACACATGACCCAAAAGATCACCGGATCTTTCAAATTGAACACTAGATAACGAGTTGTTTCTCACCGCTCCGTGGATTGTTTGCTTTTCGACGGATTGTGAGAAATTAGCATGCCTTTTAAATGTTGAGCTGAAAAAAGACACTTGGGGATCACCTACGATCCATTTATCCTGAGCGCCTGCTGCCATCAACTGAACAATGCCTGGAGACATGGTATATTACTATAAAAGGAGAAAATTACAGGTTGGATTTCTTACACACGAAACGAATTATTAAAAAATTGTCCTTGGCGGGACTGGATGGTACAATGGGGTTACCATCTTGATCGCGAATAGTAACAGTGAAACGATCAATGCTGCGAATAGGATTCACATATTGAGTGACGAGGGGGTAGTTATCCTTGAAACTTATTAATCCACTATCATCACTCGTCACAATACTCGCAAAAGAACCTCTCACAACACTCACCGCGGCTTGTCCATTTGGTTCGTTAGACGCGCGCTCGGTGAAAATACTGTCGAGTTCTTCAATAGATACATAACAATGTTCAGTCGCCACAGTGGTGTTAATTCTGGCAGCTATTAATCTAGCCTGTACGATATTTTTGATAGGCTGTTGGAGATGACAAGTGAAGACATTGGAGGTTGTCTGTCCAATTGTATCAATGGTCACGGTATGGTATTCGTGTTGAAGGTCTGGAATCAACTGAGTAGGAGTTGTAATCAGCGCCATATATCATTAGCTTAGATTAAAGATCCACCAATTCCATCCGTAATTTCGTATCCACCAGCTTGACCGGCGACAAGCTTTTGGGCGCCACAGACACCCCCTGGAGTTAAACCCTTAGCGTAAGGGCTACCCTTCTTACCAGAGCCGGCGGTGCACTCAAGTTCGACTGGGAGATCAAAGATGGAACCATCACTGACAGTCTTGGTGGTGATGGGTTTGTACCCACTGGTGGTACTGGTCTTGAAGGCCGCGAGAGCCGAGATGATCAGTAGAAGAATAACAATCATGGTGAGAGCATTGCGGCTGACACGATTAAGTTTGAACATTTATAATGAACTAAGAAATTTTTTAAACTGCGTTAAAGGTAATTTTTTTAGTTTCTACATAGAGAGTAGATGGACGAAGAGATCGTAATCGATCGAGGAAATACCAGTGTTATGAAATTGGATGCAGATGAGCAGGCCATTATGGACGAGATTGAAATTTCCGCCTCCCGCCCTCAACGTGTACCACGACCCACTAGACCTACATTTAGGCCACCCCCTATGGCGCAACAACAGGAAAGTATGGATGCTTTTGTAAATCCCACCAAACAGACTAACCAAAATGCTTCAGCCCCAGATCAAGAGATTGACTATGGAGATGATGATGAGGCTAATTTTTTTGACGACGCTGATGATTATGGAAACCAAGGTCCAGGAGAGGAGGATGAGAAGCCCACCAAGGGATATGCTTCAATTGATGAGGAGAAGGCTGACCTGATTAATAAGTTGGGACGCCTGGAGAAAAAGGGTTTCGCTGTAAATAAGAGACTGAATGCTTACTCCAATGTTGAAGAGTTGAGATCCGAGGTTAAAAGAATCACCTACAGCATAGACGTTGAACAGTCTATCCGATTCTCGCGACGCATGCTCGTGGCCTGTGTGACTGGGTTGGAATTCCTTAACAAGCGCTACAATCCCTTCGAGATTCAGTTAGATGGTTGGTCGGAATCAGTTATGGAGAATGTCGATGACTATGATGGAGTCTTTGAAGAGCTATATGTTAAGTACCGCTCGAAGATTTCGGTTGCTCCCGAGATCAAGCTGATCATGATGCTTGGTGGTTCCGCTATGATGTTCCACCTCACGAACTCCATGTTCAAGTCGGTAATGCCCAACATGAATGATGTTATCAAGCAGAACCCTGACCTCGTAAAGAATATGATGAGCGCTGTTCAGAATACCACTCGCCAAACCGACGGACCAGCCACTGATGCCCCCGTCGGAGGGACAGGAGAGTATCAGATGCAGGGACCTGGGATTGACATTTCTAGTCTAATGGGTGGTATTATGATGCCCCCAGCTCCTCCCATGAACACCACAGCAATCTCTTCCGCCACTGAGAAGCAACCCGAAGATGATGAAGAGGATATCTCCGACATCATCTCCATATCGGGTGACTCCACTGGTGGTGAGGTCAAGGAAGTCAATGTGACGGCAACCAAGGCCAGGCGTACCAGGGGAAGGAAGGCTAAGAAGGAAATTAATCTCTAAATATATATAAATGATAGCTTACTATCCTTTGGAGGAACTGGATCCTCCAAAAGAAAAGCAGCCCCAACAGAAGCCTGTTGGTAAGCCTGAGAAGACTCAGGTTGGCTTAGAAGAAAGTGAACTCAATTACATCGTGATAGCTTTCATCGCCGGAGTTATCGCATTAGCTATATCCGACGCCATCAGGGCATAAATGTTGATTCTACCGCGGGGTCTTCCCTCGTAGTAGATTTAATAAGTAAATTCAGCAACCAACTCACCACTATCGGCATCTACGGCCGCATCAGTGACGTTATTTCGTATCGTCTTGAGTCTTCCACCACGCGAAGTCATTAACTCTACATGAATATCATATGAATATTCTCTACCCGAGTTTGTGTTAGCAGGTTTTACAATAATACCCTTCTTACCAACAATAATGTTAGGATTCCAAGGATAATCTGAATCACCACCAAATAGATTCTTCGTACCCACGGTAATCAATTCGTCGGCAGCCGTTGTACTTCCATCATGTGTACCACCCTGGATCTCCAGAACCATTGTACTTTGATCTCTGTTTGTTGGTTCACCAGTGACGACTGTATTACCAGCCAAATTTTTGTTGTCGCGCTTTCTTAACATACACACAATTCTGGCGTAGAAGGAACTGTGGTCGAATAGTAAACGAACCATTTTTGCTTTCGTCGATCCAAGTTCAAATGTTTGTGAATATCTCTTACACGCAACATTACTCGACCCCGTAATGAGACCACCACCAATCTGTAAATCTGTCGTGGCAGCCACACCACCTAAACCAATCGCTACCTGGTTACCAAGATCAATCTTGCCGTCAATGTTCAGATCACCTGTGACTTCAAGATTACTATTGATAATCATTTCATTCGAGTGTGGATCCACGTAGACATTACCCGAAACATCACCGTAGATGTTAGAAACAGCTAAAGCGTTTAGAGGTGTTGTAGTGGCAAACTGCATTATAGCATTACTCGTTGCGTGTTGTATGCGGGACGCACCATTGTAAACAGTGAAATGTTCACTTGGATTTACTGTTCCCACGCCAACATTAGATGTGTGTATTACGTGAATACCGTCACCATCCGTTCCATTATTTGTTGCTCCAATGACAGTACCATGTACGGAATGGGTGGAATCACTGAAACCCCTTACATATCCACCGTAGTTATCATCTGTCCTCAATATTATACCAGTCTTCTTTGTACCAGAGTTTGCTGGACTCTCCAGTTTCAAAACATCTACATCAGTAGTCATACCCGAATATATATGAACGTTGGTATCAGGTGACCCTGTGGAAAATCCAACTAAACCAGTATTCTTGATTCGAACGGCTTCAACTGCTTGATTCGCGGGAGTATTAATGGTTGCTTTATTCTGGAATCTAATGTCAATGGCTCCAGTTGTTTCAAAACGACCACCATCACTCAAAGCAAATACATCTAAAGCCTTAGAACCATCTCCCGCAGCCGCAAAGTTAATAGACTGACCCTGTGCGAACTCTACACCACCGTTTACAAATAATTTAGTTGAAGCGGTTTTATTGATATCATTCGCATTTGTGGTTCCTACAAGAACTTGTCCTTGTGTTGTTATGAAGAGAGCTGTAGATGCAACTGAAGCACCTGTATCCTGTTCAATTGCTTCTATTTCAGATGCGCTAAGGGTTGCGTCACTATACGATTGGAACACATGTTGCGATGCGACATACCTAATTTGATCTGGACCCTGTACACCTGGACCTTCATTACCCTTGAATATGAGGAGTTCCGAAATATCCGTACTCAATAATCGTTCCTTGATAAAAGTGTTGCCAAATTCATCGGAACTCAAACCACCAAAGTAGAGTTCGTTACCGATCACTACATTACCATTTACTTCAAGCTTGTGACGAGGAACATCTGTTCCTAGGCCGATATTTCCTGAAGTACCATCAACAAAGATTCTAGACGTTGTAGAATCATTAATGGTATAGGCATTCTTTGTAAGTCTAAAGTCACCCGAGGATCCAGTAACACCTAGAGAATAACCCGAAGTATCACCAGCAAGACCGTCAGCTTGAACAAACGCCACAAAAGCGTTTGAACTTGTTGTATCTGCGCGCATAGCTACTATGGCGTCATCTGCTGAGTTGTTAATCTTTTCACTATGAACAAGTAAACCATTTGTTACGGAGTTTCCTATACCAGTTGTAATTATTTCGAGGTGAGATGAGGGTGAAGTTGTTCCTATCCCAACTCGCTTATTACTTCGCCAAGTCATCACATGATTTTGTGTGGAATAGTCATCACTCGCTAGAGCCAGATTCAACTGAGATCGCGAAGTTCCGGAACCAGTTGCGTGCTTACCCATTTTGAAAATACCTCTAACACCATGTTGTCCACTCACACCACCTTCACGAGCGAGTTGAAGAACATCTTGAAAGTCTGAAGTATTTGTAATTTGAGCTGTATTTGTTACAACCATTGGAGCTCCCAAATGACTTACACCCCCTCTGTTAGCAACTTGATTGTTGATAAACACGGTACCACCGGATGTGTGTAGAAGACCTTGGGGGGTTGCAGTGCCCACCCCCACATTCGAATTTTCGAGAATAGTCATTTTAGGGTTACCCATGGTGTCGGTGGTACTCGCGTAAAAGTTTAGACCTTTACCAGTTCCAACACGATTTTGAATCTTTGTTTGAGTATTTGTTGTATCAGTTGAAACTTTTAGATAATTAGTATCATTACCAAAAATGGCTGTATTACTTTCGTTGAGTTTAAGGTTACCACCTATAGTCAGCATTTCACTGGGTAAAGTATTGGAAATACCAATGTAACCATTAGATGCTACACGCATTCGCTCAGTATTCTTCGTCTTAAATAGAACCGTTTGAAATTCGGCCGATGTTTTAGCACCCTTGATTTCTATAGCACTCGTATTGGATCCAAGAGTTCCATCGGGATTCTGTGGACCACACCTAATACTCACTGTATTTGACGTAGAATCTTCACCATTTATATCACCATGAATAATTACATTCGCAGCGGATGAAATACCAGATTCACCCTCAACCTCAATGAAATCTTGGACTAGAATAGACTCAGTAATAAGACGTCCAGTTGCGGTGTTACCAATCACAGTAATAATATTCGCGGCATCCGCGTTAATAAACACCTTATCTGCGATAGACAATAAGTGTTTAGAATCAGTGTTTCCTATTCCTGAAGGATCCGAACCAGTTGTTTGAATACCATGAGCTTGAATTTTAGAGGAAACTACCATAGGTATTGTGGCGTCCGCGTCTAAAGTAATTAGACTACCTACAGTAAGCCCGCTGTCACCAATTCTCATACCCTCGAAGAAACCAAATCCATTTGCGTGTAAAACATTATCATTGAGAGTAGCTGTATCATCTATATACAGATTAGAACCTACAGATAAAGAATATGTAGGTGTAGTGTTTGCGATGCCCACATTATTTTGAGTATATATGTCACCATACACGTGAAGATTTACAGTGTTGGAAGTATCTAATTTATCATCAAATGTTGCGGTTGTGGGACCACCAAAAGTTCTCGTGAGATTAAACTTATCATTTGCGTGTGTATATCCTAAAAATACATTAGATGTTCCCGGAAATCCATCTCTCATAAGAACAGCCATATCATAGGTTCCGTTATTGCCGTCACCCATGAGGATAACGGCATTTGATACAACAAGATTATTGACACTTGTATATGCAGGAACCTCTGTGATAGCCAAGTTACCAGTAATAGATACGTTACCAGTTACATTTAAGAAACCATCACGAATCACTACGTTACCCTTTTCAAATACGGCTACATTTGAACCATCACTAGCACCGTTGCTGCCAACTAAAAGGTGTGTACCTATGGTCGCATTCGTAGAAAATGTATTACCGGTAATTTTCAAAACATTAGAAGCATTAGCCTCCACTAGAAACTTATCGTTACTTGTTTTGAACATGTTGGTTGCGAATATATTGGTAGAAATAACGTTACCCTGTACAGCAACCAAGTTTTCTAATTGATCATTGATAATGACACGATCCTCACCCACCTGAAAGGGATTTACTGGGTTATTTGTGCCTATACCAATCTGCGTCGCAGTAAAGCGGAATACGTTGGTGAGACCAGTGAACTCTGTGCTTTCTACA
>Ga0181569_10002272_pt1 | contig 15216 bp, 9 predicted proteins | sample 101ome_19_FD_132452 | JGI IMG/M metagenome (GOLD analysis project Ga0181569, IMG submission 132452) | Coastal salt marsh microbial communities from the Groves Creek Marsh, Skidaway Island, Georgia - 101405AT metaG (megahit assembly) | ecosystem: Environmental > Aquatic > Marine > Intertidal zone...
CCGCTCGACACCCACTCGTCTCGCCGTCTCGGGAAATGAAACGACTCGTACCGCACTTTATACTCGTCGGCGCCGTCTCGCCGTCGTCGTCTCGCCGTCACCTCCACCGTGTAATCGTGATCGTCCTGCGCGCGCGAACGACACGCCGAGACGCCGTCGGTCAGTCATTCGATTCGATTCGATCACGTTCGTTCCATCGCGTCCTCTCGTCGTCGCTTCCGTCGTCGTCGCACCGTCGTTCGAAGGAGCCGCGCGCCGATTTCAAACCCATCGTCGTCAGCCTCCTCGACGTCCCCGCCCGAGACCCGCGCGTCCTCGCTCGCGCTCGTTCCCGTCGATCCCGATCCCGATCGCGCGCGCGCGGTGACCACCACCATACGCCCTCGCGTCGCGCGTCGACGACTCCCGCGCGCGTCGTCGACTCCCGCGTGTGTCGACGAGTACGAGTTCGAGGTGCGGGCTGGATCTTGACCCCCTTCTCTTGAGTCATAAACCTCCAAATCGATGGATGCCGTCTCGTTCGAATCCTCGGTCGTTGCCAACGACCCGTGGAGGGACGACATCGATCGACGCGCGGTTTTCGTGAACGACGAGCGAGCGGACGCGGGGGGGGGGGCGTCCATGCGTCTCGGTGAAATCCATCGCGCGTAAGTCCGCGAGAAACCGCGCGCGGAGACGGAGGCGTCGTCATCGCGCATCGTCATCGTCGAGGTGGCGCCGAGATGACGATGAGGACGAGGACGACGACGACGCGCGGTGGGCGACGCGACGACGATGCGATGGTGATGAGACGCGAAGGACGTCGCGCGCTCGCGTCTGCGCTCGCGCGCGCGTCGTATCTGCGCGCGCGCGTGTGGGAGGCGATGGAGACGAGCGAGGCGAGACGACGCGCGGCGACGGCGAGGACGGAGCGCGCGCGGGCGGGACGGGACGACGACGACGCGCGGCGACGCGCGGCGATCGAGGAGGCGACGATGCGGTTGACGCGAGAAAAGATGCGTCACGATGCGGAGCGTGAGGCGGTGGAGGCGAGGGAGCGCGCGTTGGTGGCGGCGAGAACGACGCTTCGGGACGCCGAGCGGGCGGCGTTCGAAGTCGAGGTGCCCTGCGCGTTGGCGGAAGCGGAGAGCGCGCGCGGACGGGTGATGGAGGCAAGATCGCGCGAGGTGGCGCGGGCGATGCGACAGTTACGCGCGCTGTTACCGGTGACGATCGACGGCGATGGGAGTCAGACGAAGGCGAGAGATTGTTTTGGACGAGGGGCGCCCAGACGCGTGCGCGCGTGCGAGTGGCGCGTGCCGGACGCGGCGGACGACGAGGGGTTCGACGCGTACGAACTCGCGGCGGGATTGGGGATTTTGATGCACTTCACCGCGCTCGCGTCGAGGTATCTGGACGCGCCGCGTCTGCACCGTGGATCGCACGCCGGCTCGCAGTCCTTCGTGTGGGCGCCCACGAGCGCGTGGGACGACGCCAACGCGTCGGTGTGGGAGAACGGAGGATCCGTGCACGTGCGCGATTTCGCGGGGGTCGACGCGGAGCGTCTATCGTTGTTTTTACCGCGGAGCGTGGTGGAGGGATCGAACGATCCGACGAGCGCGGTGGTGCGAGAGAGCAGACTGCGACTCAAGCGAGCGATTCGATTGTTGGCGCGGTCGGCGGCGGCGACGTGCGCGCACCAGGCGCGAGAGTGCGGAGTCGTGCCGCCGCCGCGATGGGGACCGTTTGCGCAGCTGTGCGCGCTTACGGCGTCCGTGGCGCGGGGCGCCGATGGTGGTCCGAGCTATCCCGCCGCAGCGAGAGAGGCTTCTTCGGCGCCGCCGAAACGATCGTCGTCTCCGGCGAGAGTCTTGTACAACTCCACAAACAATCAAGACGTCGGCATCGCGAGCGCGCATCGCGCGTCGCCCGAACTGTTAGAATCGATGGCGACGACGCACAGCGCGACGGATGAGGAGTGCTCGGGCGTCGCGCACCGCGCGCGTGAACGAAAGAGTACGCTTTTCGCGTCAATCGCCGAGGCGTCGCGAAGCCGTTGGCTCTGGGACCGATCGCGAGTGTCTCGCGAGTTGCGTGAAACGTTGATGGAAGATGACGAGTTTGAAAGTTTAGACGATAAATTGTTCATCGATGTCGATTCTACGGACGGAATCGACGATTGGGACACGATTCAACTCGCCGCGAGGAAGACGACGAACGCTCGAGTGGACGCCGCAAAGCTCCCACCTCGAAGTCTCGTCTTACCACCGCCGCCGAGCGCCGTCGACGACATCGACCACTGGGAACGTGCGATGCTCGTGGACACGCAACGGTAATGAGTAGCGCGTTGCAACGAAACAACGTGTTATTTGGTTGGTATATTATACGTAGGACTTTTAGTTGATACACATCATGAAACACGTCGCCGCACGAGGCAAGGCTCAACTAGCAAGTACCCCCAACAGGGCACGCGCAGTCACCCTCGTTCATGAAGGAGCCAGAACCAGAACTTGTGCACTTTTGAAAGGAGCTCTCGCCACCAACGTCGTCGATGACAGAACCTTTAACGGGTTGATCATACAACAGGTATGGTGGTACGCACTGATCGTTACCATCGACGACAGTTTGTAGGACAATATTTATGCTTGGGTACGGGAGTTCGACGTAACCACCCACTCCAGCAACGGTTCCGCCAGATCGAAGCTTGCAGTTCGCGTCATCTTTGTAGCCGTCGAAGGTGTCAGCGAATACTGCGGTGAGCTCTGTACCACCGGCGAAACATTTTGTGTTTGCCATAGATGCTGCAACGAAAGCATCAGCACCGAGATAAATTGGCTGTCCAACGTTGATTTGGGGTCCGGCGCACACCTTCGTGTCATAGCAAAACTGGAGTCTCATATCCACGATCTCAAATACAAATCCCGTCTTGAAACTCGCAGACGCTGAGAACGCACCTTGAGGTTCAGCCTTAACCTTCGGGTCATGGACCTTGATGTGTGGTTTACCGTCGTCCAAACCCACCTCAAATCCAATATCTCCGTCGTGATAGATTCGATAGCTGAACTCGCCCTTTGCTTCTGCCATGAACATCCATGGGGCGGTGATGCGAACGACACCTTCGAGAGTAGTGTAGAATCCAGAGCCACCGCCAAACGTTTGCGAGATGGTTCGTACGATCCCACCGTTTGTAAAGTCACCGGTCATAAATGCCGACGCATCCGCCTTGATCGTCACCTTTGTATCAAACGCTGCGCCGACAGCGAGAACGAAAGCTGCATTCTTCATCTTTAGAAACGCCTTGCGAAGTCCGTCGGTGAGTTCTTTGTCGTCCCAGGGAAGGAGTCCAACCCCGAGCGTCGCAGCATCATGATGATGACCATGATGAAAAATTGGATGCGACTTGACCGTGTTCCGCATGCGCTGAGTCTCAAGGCGCACATGAGATTCCATCTCCGGGGCGTACGTCGCATACGCTGCTTCAAGGCGACCGAGGTATCTCGCTGCGAGCGCGAGCTGACGCGACTGCATTTCTTCAGCAATCCGCGTACGGTATGCGATCTCTTCGTTGGCCTCTTCCGCACTAGTGATATCTTCACTATCAAGTAGCCGACGACCTATACCGATGCTTCTGAACCAACCAGTGACTTCATCAATGCCATCCTTCACGACATCCTTGGCGTCTTCAATCGCATCGGCAATCGGCTGTCCCCACTTTTTAATGGCGTCAAATGCAACGAGGAGTTTCTTCTTCATCCATTCCACAATCACTTTGATAGACTCGGAAATCACCTCAAAAGGAATCTTCACTTTTTTTACTCGAATGCACACGCTGATGGGATACTTTGTGTCGAGAGACATTTTGAAGTTTGCATTTGCGACGCCAGTGCCATGGAGTTTTTTCGCAATGTCCAACTCCATGCCACGATTCTTCTCAATACTGACGTCGATTTTCGGCGCAAGGCATACTTGAGTCAGAAGACAGACCGGCGACCAACCTGGAAGACCCGGAAACGTCAGGCCTGGCATTCGCGGGAGCTTCACATGGGGAAACCCAGGCATGGAAATAGTGGGCGTCTTTGGTGGCCACGGAATACTGCCCCAGTTGACGTTAATACTGGGGAAATCTGGCCACTCTGGCGCACTGAAGGCAGGCGGGCACCAGCCGAGATCTGCAGAGGCATTACCACCGAGATCTGCGGCTGGTGTGTAGTGCGGGTTGCGAACTTTGCGGTGCGTCGTCCAGGTGTGATCGCTGATGTCTTCGTCACGCATGATGGCTTGGATCATGCCATGCAGTGCATCTTCATTCACAGGATCGAGCAACCCCATGTGTACCGGTTGCGTGATGTACTCTGGTTCATCCCCAAGGTCAGCGGCGTTGCTACCACAGACGAAAGCCTTTTCGATGCCGCGTACCACAGCCTCGGGACTCGTTGGGATGATGGAGTTTGCAATTGCGTCAAACAGGTTGGATACCTTTTTCGCGAAATTTTTCGCCAAATCTTCAGCTTTCTGCGCTATGTCTCTGATGCGATATCCGATGGCATCAAACGCGCTCTTTACGTCATTTGCCGCGCGAGAAATGGCTCTTGGTGCGTCGGCAATTGTCCTCTTCGCCGTGTTGATACCGTTGATGATGTCTTGGATCCAACCCATAAGCTGGCAGCGGCCGCGGCGCACCTCGTAACCGGGAACGCATGCCTGACAACCGCCTGTTCGGCGCAAAAATCGCTGACGACGGCACTTGAACTCGAAAGTTGGTAGCGAAGCACACGCTCGGCACCAACGGCAGCCGCAACTGCACCTGACCCCCCAGCGTCGCCACCTGCAATGGCACCAGCATGAACACGGCCAGCTCCAGCACCAGCCACAGCACCAGCCGCAGTGCCATGTACCCCAAGGCGCTGCTCCCCACGGACACCCTCTACCGCATCCAGAGTTAAATGTGCAGCTAGGATTATCAACAGATGGGATGGCACACATATACGGCCACGATGCGTCACCCGGAAGATGACACCAAGCTCCTAGCGCCGGGACACCGGAAGAATTTGAGTGTGCCGGAGTGATAGCTAAACTTTGAAGCGTTTTGTTTGCCTCCGGATCCCAATTAGCGTTCAGCTGGTTGTCCAACACATCTTCTTCTTTGGATGCTTTGCAGTCGTCAAATGCGGTTTCGATACTCGCGTCGTAAAAGTCCATCATGGCCGTGTAAGAGAAATTAGCGCCACTTTTGCGAGCGTCACACGTGAAAAGTAATGTTTCGGTCACTGCTTTCGCTTCCGCGCAATCGCAGCGCTCGTGCAAACATGTCAGCCTGGAGTGCTCGGCGTCGCCGTCGCCGTTGATGGCTGAGCATCCTTGTCCGTCGAGAATCTTCTCCACCTGAGCGTCGTCTAAACAAGACTTTATACACATCGTAGTACGCATGCCCATCGCGTATATGTCTTCGGGCGTGAGAGCCGTTGTGTTTGAGTTTTCGGATTCTCGCTCCGTAATGCTTTTCATCGTCCCGTCGGTAGCATTGTCTCCGTGCGCGCCTCCTTGATCGAGGGACACGCTCGTGGTTTCGTTATCTGACACGGTGACCTTGACGCCAAGCTGAGACCATCTGTCGATTTTCGCTTGCAATCGCGTCTGTTCGCGCGCTCGCATCGCCGGCGTATCCCACTCGTGCCCCGCTGGAAGAACGAAATTGGCAACGGTTCGAGACTGAATTAGCTCCCTCGCTCCGAGCGTGGCGACGCACAGCGCCACCGCGCACAGCGCCATCGTGCGGGCCGACGAAGAGCCATTCGTTTCTCGAGCAGTCTTCATCTCGCGCGTTGGCGAGTATCGTTCACCGCTCGCGCGATTCTGGCGCGCGATCGCATCGACGGAAATACGTAACACGAAAATACGTAACACTAAAATACGTAACACGAAAATACGTAGCACAAATATCTTCTTGGACATGGCGACACTCGCGCGCGTGGCGCCCCCGGCGAGATGTGGCGCCGTCGGAGCGATCGAGAGGCACGCTTAAACGAGTCGTCGCCGCTGCTGACATCGGGCGCGCGAGCGCGCGCGAGCGATGACTCGCGTTCGAGGTGAGAATCCGCAGAATTCTCTTTCACTCCCGAACGGTTGCGTTCGGTCGACCGAACATGTTAGAGAATGCTGTCGCGAAGACTCGCGTAGACTCGCGGTCGCGAGCGTCGAGTCGCACGAAATCGATCGTTGAGAGGGTGACTGACGTGGTGTTCTTTGCGCGCGAGAAACAGGTGGTATGTCGTCACCGTGTTGGCGTTGGCGATGACTGTGCAAACAGTGATTCACGGTGAACGACTGAGCGACGTCGGCGCTGCGCTTGCCGCGCGACGATTCGAGCCTTCAAGCGTACCCATGATGGGTGTTGCACAGCGCACGCTCTCCGAGCGAGAGTTGACAACGGACTGGATGCTCTCAAGCGCAAGGTTTCGCAAGCGACAGATGCGACGTCGCGTTCAAGTCGGTGCATTGGGAAGTTCAGATGGCATTCTCGTCCTAGCAGGCGGAACAAACGTGAATGAAGCCGTCGAAACTAAGGCGACGAGTTCTGACATCACGTATTCTATCGTAAATCATAGACTTCTCAACGCTGATTTCAAAACAGTGTATGGAGATTTTCTCGCCACCTTCCCGTGCGCAAAATCGTGTTCGTTGCCAGAAGCCAAGTTCCAGACGTTTTGCAACGAGACTATGCGACACTCTTCCGAGTCGGATTTTCTGAAATGTGTCTCGCAAAAATGCGGATGCTACGAAGGATTTGAACTTCGTGAAGCGCTTTTCTACACGTGCGAGTTATCGAACGAAGTCGAACACTTTGACGGGGTCGATTTCGCAACTTTTGTTCGCGACGTCGTGGAAGACGCAGAGGAAGTCTGTTCGCAAAAGCTCAATGTCATGACTTTTCACCGGAGTAATTTGAAGGTTGACAAGCAATGCACTATCAAGGAAAAAGACTGGACCGCGCCTGCGCACTGCGCAGCACAAGAAGTGATTGAGTCTTCTTGTGAGTTCAACTCAACGTCGTGTGGTCAAGGTGCAGAGCAAGTGAGTGGATTTGCGTTAGGTCAACCCGTTGGTTTCAGGTGGAAATGCCCTGTCTTCAAGTGCATCAATGAAAAGAAGTGTTCATGGGAGACTGAATATTGTGAAAGCAAAGTTCGACACATGGAGACCACATGCAAGCGAACTGGCAGTATCAAAGGTAAGTGTACGTATTGTGAACTCGGTTGGCGCCTCGATGAGGGGTCAAACAAGTGCGTTGCGTGCGAACCTGGCTACAACAAAGAGGTAAACTCCACAGGGACCTTTTGCGTGCTCGACGAAGAAAAGCTCCTCGCGGAGGTTAAGAAAGATCTTGCAAACATGACGGCTTTGATGGGAGATGATCTCGAGAATCTTGGTCTTTACATTCGCCAGAACGCGAAGCTTGGTGCTTTCTGGGATGACTTGAAACGTGAGCTCAACAACCTTACAAACCAAGTCAGAAATATCATCAACAAGATCATCAGATTGAAAGATGATGTTGCGAACTTGATCCAGAATGTGAAAAAGGCAATTGTTGCTCTGGGCAAGGACCTCTGGGCGCTTGCGCAAAAGTGTGCTGCTGTTATATCCGACTTACTGGACAGCATCATCCCTGGTGTCGATTCGCTTCTAGGCAACGTCAAAGATGCTCTGGTGTGCGATATGAGCGCAACCACTCAGGCTAGACTTGGAGAATCTCGTCTTGGTGACCTCGCTCCGCGGCACGACCATAAAATCGAGAGAAAGCTTGCGGAAATATTCTACGGCGAGGAGCTGGCCAAAGTCATGGTTCCTGAACCCCCGGCACCAATCGGCGGCAACGAGTGCCCGGTCATTCCATGTTTGACTGCTGTGTGCGAAGAGATTCGAATCGAGCACACAATTGATGAAAGTACCAACGGTTTTAGCTCTCCATTTCCCAAGAAAGGTTCAAAGATGGAGCGCCGTTTGACAAAAATCACAAAGCAAGTCAAGGCAAGCTTAAAAGTGAACGTCAAAGGTGGCATGAAAACGTGTGCAGGCCTCACTGACTTTTCCATTTCCTTTCACTTCGCGAAAGATATCGCGGACGCTTTTATAAACGTGATCAAACCAGCTTTTGAAGCGTCAGCGCGAACTTTGACGGACTGGACAAATAGGTTGACGGATGGCATCAAGGCAGCTAAAAAATGGGTCGAGGGGGCGTTCAACTCTGTCGACTCAACGGTGAAGCGAATTCCAGGTTTTGGACGCCGGCGACTCTTGATGTCTAAAAATGATCAAGACGTACCATATTGGGATGAAGAGCTTGAGCGTGCCGCTGATTTTGGTAGACTTGAAAACGTGTACTTGTCTGAGGTTCGCGAACTTGAACGCAGCACCAGAAAGCAATTGGAAATCATCAAAGCGATGCACAGTGGCGAAGATCTCTATCTAGCCGCACAGCGCCACCACGCTGCCCAGCAAACATCTGCAGAACTTGGTGGTATTATGGACGGCGATAAGCTCATAGGCGCTATGACGGACGCCTTCCGAGCGGGCATGAAAGCTATATCTTTCAACTTGCGCTTCAAGGTGGATATGGACGCGTCTGTCGAAATCGATGCCACTGCGGAACTGTATAGAACTGGTGACTTGAGTCAAGGCAAGTTCGTGAAACCATTTCGCAAGTTCAAGATGCTTCAGTATGGCTTCTACATCGTTATTGAGGGCGCTCTGAAATTGACGCTTCCTTACTATTTCCTGGCAAACACCCAGGGCCACTTCGAATACGAGCTTGTTTCGGATGGTCTTTATGTTGATCTTGGTTTGTCCGATGGACAAGCTCGCCTCGCGCTGCCCACCAGTCCAAAGGTCAAATTAATGCAGCAGACTACTGGACAGCTTTCTGCGTCCATGAAATTGGGAGTCATGGCAGAGCTTGAAGATTTTTCCATCACGCTGTGCTGGGCTGGACTCGTGTGCACCGGTCCCGTCGTCCAGGCAGGACAACCCGTGTACGCGGGTGCAGATGTGTACGCGGCAGCTCACAGTGGCCACAATAAATGTTTTAACGGTAGATCCACTCTCGAAGCAGTTTTCGCCGACCGTTTCGCTGGATATAACGACGATCAGTGTCGTCTTCGAAAAGACGGCGCGGTTGCTGGTGCTGGTTGGTACTCGGAGTTCCCCGGTGTCTCATTCGACTTGGATCTTGTGACGACTACCAATCTTGGCTCCAAATGTACACTCAAACTAGATCTGTATGAAGCGCCAAAGTTCGACTATACGGCGCCGATTTCACACCACACGTGCAAGTCAACAGGTGGGGAGTTTGTCTCTACACAGACATGCGACACGACCGCCAGCACGGTAGACGCGAATGCATGTCCATCCGGTTGGTTCAAGTCAGGAGCTACGTGTTACGAAGCATGTTACAACACAAAAACACAGTGTGGAAATTACGTCGGAAGAAAAGGCGTCTACTGCGCCTACAAGTCTCAAGTGTGTGCACGCACCGACTGTAACGGCCGAGGCGGCAACAAACCCGGCGCTCCAAAATGTTGAAAACGTTCAAGACGACTTTAATTCCGATATCCTGTCCAAGTAAGTATAACATTTTTGATAAAAGTACATAACAATGACCCATACACGTCATATCTATAAGGCTACACAAGAAGCATACTTTTCAATCGATTGAACGCACTCCACGCGGAGGGCACTTCAAACGGAAAGAAAGGTAAACTCTTTTCGTAGCGCCCCTCAAATACGTTCCCATCATATTCACGACGTCCGAGCGTTGTCTTTGGACCGATGCGGTTCGCGATGATCGTTGCTCGGCGTAAAAACTTCCTAATCGGTACCTTGTGAGCGTCAAAGTGTGACCAATCCGTGGTCAATTCTTCTTCAAGATGCGCGGTGTATAACAAGCTGGCATCGGTGAAGAAGAGAGAATCAAACTTCTTCTGAGCACGATACAGCCTCAGTACGGGGTGCAAGAAGAAGCTAGGCCGGGTTTCCCATTCCTCTTCCGTGTATTTACGCCCATCTGATGGGTTACGTTCGCCATGATCGAGGATGAATCGACCATGAAAATCTTTGCCAAACTCCAAAGTGACTGTAGCGATGAGCTTACTCCTTTTGGATGCTGGAAATCGTGCGTCCATGTTAAAACTGAAACGTCCTTCACGCACCATTTTCAAAGGAACGTCTTCAAAGTAGCGAGCATCCTTTAAAACATCTATCAACTCTTCATTTGATGAATCTTTGCTCGATTCCTGCAAAACGTCAATCAGGAATACGTCCGCTAGTGTGCCGTACATTTGATACAGCGATGAAGCCGTGTTCACACGCTGCGATACATGCATGAGGGCATGTGTTTTGCCTCTCAGCATCGCCATCGGCCACATACCTCCATGGTTGTGTACGTTTAAGTATCTGGTTAGAGCTCGTGAAGTATATCTAAACCCATGAATGAAGCCTCCAGCCGACTCCCCGAAGTCCAGTGCATGAGACAACGCACCGGCAAAATACAATCCTGGCACGTTAGTTGATTCGTATGCTGCGGTCATAGATGGATACTTCCCACCTCTCTTGGTGATTTCTCCCGGTTTTTCCATCTGCGGCTTCGTCGTACCTTCAAACATGCTATCGTCAAACGTCCAACCGATGGCGCGGATGATGTAGTCGTACAAGAAGCAGAATTCAATGGATTTACAGTCCGCTTCTTTGCCAGATGTTAGAATATTATCCACAACTTTATCACCCTTCATCGATAACACCAAAGACCCACCAAAAGCCTCTGTTATTTTCAATTTCGCAAAAGTTTTGGCATCAATCGGTATAAACGAGTCCAAGGATTTGAGTAGGTACTGGTCCAAAAAGCCTGCATTCGGTATTCTCACGGCGCCTGGGTAGTGCGTTTGATGTGCAAATTTGATCGCACTCGATGCAAAAATGTCAGTGTGTGCGGAAACTTTGGATATGACTGATGCGGCTTCAAACGCGGCGTTTCCAGCGCCTATAATCGCTACACGTTTCCCTTCAAAAATTACAGGGTCTCTACTCAGCGACTCGTATCCGATGACTTTTGGATGTGCGAGACTCCCTGAAAATTGCTTCGGTACGTGTAGACCGGTCGCCGAAATAACGTTCCTGCATTTCCACGTGTCATTCAACGTATCCACATGAAACACTGTCTTCGGCTTGCGGATCGACCGCACTTCCGTATCGAAAGAAATGTAACCATTCAACTTTTGTGACGCCCAGTCGTCCAAATACGTTGCCAAGTCACTCGCGTGCGGGTAGTAATCTGTGCTATAATTTTGCATTAGTAAGCGCCGACGACCTCCTCGATCGCCTGAATAATCATCGGGATCGATGAGCGAGTTCCAATCGTGTCGCATTTGAAAATCTGTGTCGCGCTGCTTCTTGGTGAACGCGCGCTTGTTGATGGAAATCAACCTTCGGTGGATTGGAAACTTTTGAAAAAATGATCCCGCAGTGTTTCGTTTCTCGAGCACCACAAGAGAAACGTTCGCGATGTCGCGCAAGAGATAAGTCGCCGTCTGAATCCCTCCAGGGCCCGCGCCGAGGATACAATAGTCCAATGTTGCGCCGCGAGCTCGCGCTGCCTCCAACTCAGCGTTCAACCGCCGCGTCTTTGTCGCGTCCCCTCCCGTTCCTCCCGTTCCAGGATCCGTTCCAGGAAGTGAAAACTCTTGATCGTTGTCGTTGCGCGGCGCTCGCGCCACGATCGGCTCACCGTCGTACCGCCACGTCACGACGAACTCGGTCGCGTCACGCACGAACGCCAACATCATCGGAGCTCGAGACGCGAGCACGGCGACGATAACGCCCAGCGCGACAATGTACCATCGCAAAGATGACACGTGCGATCTATTCGAGGCGTCAGTCATCGTCGCCGCGGACGGACGCCGCCGTGATATCGCGCGATGTTGCGAACGGGTCGGTGGCGTCGTCGTCGGTTGAGGAGCGACAATATGCAATACTCTGCGCACAGTGTTAGATCATCTGCAGACGCGCTTCCGTTTTGCGTCTTCCCTGCTTCGTGCATCGAAACCATCCGCGTTAAGATCTGTTTCAGGCTTGGCGCTGTCAAGCTAACTTTTAATACACACGCCGCGCTACTGTTACAAGAGACGATGACGATGTTCACCGTTAACGGGCTATTCGTCACCACGTAAACGAGCGAATGTCCGTAATATCTCCTCCACTCGCGCTCTCGTCTCCTCCAACGAACACGACGTATCGATGACGTAATCAGCCTTCGCCCTCTTCTCCGCGTCCGGCATCTGGCGAGCTAATATTCCGTTCAATTTCTCCTCGGTCATCCCGTCGCGTTTCATCACGCGTTCTCGCTGCATCGCCTCGTCACCAGTGCTCACGACGCACACCGCGTCCACCGTCGTCTCGTACCCCTTTTCGTACAACAACGGAATGTCAAACACCACGACGTCGTCGCTCGCGTGCGACGCCGTGAACTCTTCCCTCGCGTGTTCCACCAGCGGGTGCACCGCCTCCTCGAGCGCGCGCATCTTCGCGTCGTCCCCGATGACGATGGCTCCGAGTTTCCTCCTATCGACCGCCCCATTCGATGCGTCGATCACGTCTTCACCGAATAAATCCGCCACGACGCGCACCGCGGCGCCGTTCGGCGCGTACAAGTCGTACACCGTCTGCTCGCGAGCCGAATGCGCGCGCGCGCGCGCTCGTCAGTCTCGCGTCTTCTCTCGCGTCGTTGCTCGCGCGCGCGAGACGCTCGACCGACGCCCACCCAAGTCGACACGCACCGCGTCCGCGTCCATGACGTCGACGCCGAGTTCGCGAAACATGGCGCTCACGGTGGACTTTCCCATGCCGATGGACCCGGTGAGTCCCAGTCTCTTGGGCGATTGCGATGCGTTCGTCGACATGGTCGCGTCGCCTCGTCGTTCCGTCGACGCGCGCGCGGGTGCTCTTTTCGCGCGCGAACGCGTCGTCGTCAGAATCGGCGGCGGCGCTCGGGAGGACGCGGCGCCGAGACGCATGCGCGCGCCGATGAGTGCTGTTTGTCGCGAGTCGCGCGACGACCAAAGGAGACGGGGCGGACCGCGCGATTTCAAAGTGTGAAAAAATTTCCGCGTCGTTGCAAAGTCTTCTAAAAACAAAAAAATCTATTTTTTGCTGAACCCCAAACCGTTGTCCTCGGCGTATCGCTCCATGAATCGCATGAATCTGTTCCACTCGCTCTCCGTCTTCATCACGTACCTCGCCTCGATGCCGCTCGGTTTCCCGTTGATAAACTTGGCGTTGACGTCGACCGTGCTCATCTCGCCCTCCTCGTCGTTCAAGAACATGCCCGTGATGTCACCCTGGCCGTTTTCAAACACGTCCGGTTCGGCAAAGATGAAAAAAGCGGTACCGTTCGTGCCGTCTTTGCTTCGCGTGAGTCGCACCTCCGGGACGCTGGTTTCGTTTTGACCCTTGACGAATTGAATGCTCGTCGTCCCGGCGTCGACGCGCACGACGCGCGACGCGCACGACGCGCGACGAGACGCGATCGGTCGTCTGCGCGCTACGGGCGACGCGCGCGAGATGGACGCTCTCGCGGTGGCCAAGGCGGCGGTGGAAGAGGTTGACATCGTGGGTGACGTCGACGGTGGTCGTGTGTACGCGTCGAGACGACTCGAGGGACGTCGGCGCGCGCGTTCGAGGTGGCGTCCGTGCGGTGGGTGGACGTGCGTACGGAGCCGCGCGTTCGTTCGTTCGTTCGCGTGCGAACTTGCGAGCGGAAGAGTGTCGTCGCGGGCGCGAGGCGTGAGTGAAACATCGCACATCTTATTTCATTTCATTTCATTTCAGACCGTCTCCCGTCTCTCGCGGCGCGTGGTGTGTTTCGCGCGGTGCCTCCGACGTCGTCGTCTAGTTGACGTCGAGATCGGCGTCTTGGCGGAAATCTTCTTGTATGCGGTCGAGACGTCGGGAGAAACGATCGAATTGACGACGCTCTCGCGAATTCATCGCGGACCGCTTTCGGTCCTCGGTGACGAATCCGGCGGGACGACCGGGACCGGAATTGACGAGTCCGCGCTCGAGTTGTTCGATCTTCTCCTCCAACGTGTCGAGTTCTCGACCGAAAAAGCTTCCAACCTTGCGAACGTCGTCCTCGACCGTGCGTTCGACGAGTTGCACTTCTTTTTCCAAATCCTTTTCCACGACGGCGGCGTCGTCGGCGAGCGTGTCTAAATCCTTTGGCGCGGTGATTTTGAGTTCGGGCGCCGGTTTGCACGAGTTATCGGTGATGACGAAATCGTTCCAGTTGACGCCCACCTTCTTGGACGCCGCCTCGAGATCGGGAATCCACTCCGGTTTCAGATCGGGCGTCGTCGCGTACACGGTGGCGCCGCCGTATCCGTCCCACGCGTCGTTGGTTCCTCGGTAGTAAATGTACACCCACTCCCCCTCTTTGTACGCCGGAATGTACCAATCGTCTTGATAGTGCAACATCACGTTTCCGTTGTTGTGCAAGATGGCCTTGCCGTCCGGTTCTTGGTAAAAGCGCTGAACGTCGTTGCGTTCGTAGAATTGGCCGTTGGGTCTGTTGACGCGCCAGTTAATCTTAATGTACATCTTTCCGTCCTCCCCCTTGTCGAAAAAGTGCTCTTGACAGTCGAAGACGTCAAAATCCTTATTCAAACCGGCGACGATGTACCAACGCTTCTCCTTCACCATGGTGTCGATGGTGAACCCATCCGCGAGCGCGTCGAACGGCGGCACCGGATACTTGCCGTCATCCTTGCGTTGCGCCACGCACGACTTCTCCGTCACCGCGCACGTGTTGAACGTCGCCACCGCCTGCGACGCGTACAAATCTCCGCATCGAATCTGACAATCACCCTCGTCCTCCTTCCCGAAACATCCCTGCAGGCACACCAAATCCTCTAAACACTTTTCATCCGTCACGCACGCCGCGAGCTCGCGGCCGCAGTTTTGCAACAGGCACGCCCCCGTCTCCTGCATCTCCGCCTGTTTCGCCGCCGACACCCCCGCCCGCGCGTCGTTCACCCCCACCGCGAACGGACTCGTCACCGCCATCACCACCGCCAGCGCCGCCGCCGCCGCCCGCGTCGTCGTCGTCGTCGTCGTCGTCGTCCCCGCGTCGGCGTCCGCGTCCCTCGCATCCGCCGTCCACCGCCCCACCCGCGCGACTATCGCCCCACCGCATCG
>Ga0181569_10002292_pt1 | contig 15156 bp, 13 predicted proteins | sample 101ome_19_FD_132452 | JGI IMG/M metagenome (GOLD analysis project Ga0181569, IMG submission 132452) | Coastal salt marsh microbial communities from the Groves Creek Marsh, Skidaway Island, Georgia - 101405AT metaG (megahit assembly) | ecosystem: Environmental > Aquatic > Marine > Intertidal...
GACGCGCGATTCCCCTCGATCGAGATCGATCGACGCGCGCCGCACCGCGTCGTCGCGGTGTGTCTCGACGGTCGGTCGTTTGGTCGGTCGGTGCACGTGCTGACGTGAAAAGTAAAAAAAAGTAAACGGCGTTCGACATGGCTTCAATACTGCAAACGACTCGCACGCGCGAGGACCGACGGGCGGCACACGCGGGCGCGGCGAACGCGCGCGAGGTCGAGGCGAACGCGCGCGCGCGCGTGGTGCGCGCGGACGACGTCTCGGTCGAGTCGTTCGGTGACGCGCGAGGCGCGGCGAGCGGTGGCGTGGACGCGCGCGCGCGATGGGGGCGTCGCAGCGTCGGAAGCAGCGACGGGCGGCGCGGTGGGGCGCGAAGGAGGGCGCCGGCGCGCGAGGAGGCGGGTCGAGCGCGGGCACTGTCGCGCGTGCGGTCGGTGGACTCGCGGTGCGCGCACCGACGAGCGCGCGCGCGGCGAGCGGGACGGAGGCGAGTGCGAGTGGGCGCGCGCGCGCGCGGGACGAGACTGCGAGACCGAGCGGCGCGAACGCGAACGCGAACGCGAACGCGAGCGACGACGATCGACGGGCGTCGTGGCGAGAGATTGTCGTGGAGTACATGAGTAAACGTTCGAATCAAGAGAGTCTGGACGCGGTGGAACTCGCGGAGCGACTTCGTGAGAGGTCTGGGAGTTGGAACGAAGAGACTAAATCTGCGCTCGGCGTAGGGCTGAGAGACTTTGATAGGGAGACTTTGGAAACGTTGCACGATCTATGGAGGCGTGGGTACGTGGAGTGTAAGGATGAAAAGTTTTTGCCGTCTCGTCACAGAGAGAGATTGGCGTTCAGACGGAAGTTTACACTCGCCAAGGGCGTCGCCGAGGCCATGCGAGAGATGGCTTCGGCGAGCGAAAACGACGAGGACGCGGTCAAACGAGGCACGGATGATGGTGGAAAAGTAGATAGTTACGTGAGCGCTAACGAAAGTTTTCAGAGCGAGGGCGAGAGTGATGATCACCACGACTTTGACGATTCGTTTGACGAGTACACGGATGATGAAGAAGAGAATAATTTCTCGTTCAATTTGGAGGAGAATGATACGAGCAGCGGAGACGATGCGTGCCAAGACGAAGGCGATCCACTTCACTTGCAGGTTGTTGAATTTACGAGGAAGAGTGTAATGTCTTCCCACGAGGTTAATCGTCGCAAGCAATGTTTCGACGCTATTCAATCTGCCATCAAGCGTCTTTACTCGAATCGTCCGGGTTGTTCGTTGCACGTATTTGGAAGCGGGGCGACAGGACTGGCGCTCGCCGGCGCGGACTTGGACCTCGTTCTTCTAGGAGTGGGACCCCAATCTTCGAGAGGAGGAGGCGGTGGATTCACGCGTAGCGAGAGAGACGTCATAGTCACGCATCTGCGCAAGATTGCACGATTCTTACGGAAAGAGAACGCAGTGTCGCGAGCGGAAATCATCGCCACGGCGAAGGTTCCCATCATCAAGATGAAGAGCGCCGTCGCGCCTTACATCGCCGTTGACTTATCTTTAGGCACGACGAATGGCCTCGAAGCGGTGGAATGGATCAGACAACAGGTCCAAACCTATAACGCTCTCAAACCGTTGATTTTCTTCCTGAAACGCCTGTTGAGTACGCATCATCTGAATGATGCGGCGACTGGTGGATGCGGCGGATATCTTCTCGTTTCTTTGGTTGTATCACACCTTAAACAAACTGGTACTGTGAACGCGGTGAATCAACCAGGCGCACTAGGTGACCTTCTTCTTGGATTTCTCCGACGATTTGGATCCGCGTTCGACTACAAAGTCAACGCCGTCGCTGCGGGGCGGGAGTCTGGCGTAATGGCTGCGAAGGATCTTCCAGGACCACCGTTCGGTGTGCGCCCTTACGTTATGGCGGAAGATCCGCAAGAGCGTCTTAGATGTTTCACGGCCGCGGCGCACCGATTCAGAGAGGTGCAAAACCTCTTCAGACTCACCGCCGAGCACATTTCGGTGAGCGGCGAGCTCTCATTGCTCGCAGACGTCGCCGCGCCGCCACCGCGCAATCCGTTCAGTTATCCAAAAGGTGGACAGGTGATCAAAGTCAAGCAAAACGCCGTGCATCGCCGCGACGGTCCCACGACGAATGGGAAAAACAACCACAGTCAGCATTTTCGTAAGGCGAACGCAAAGAATAGTTTTTCGCCTAACAAGCCGGACTGGACGGATGATCCTAGAAACGGAAACAATAAACGTCCTCGAGCCGCCGGCGCGTGGTCTTCTGACGGACACAAGGGTCATGGCGGCGCCCCACAAGCGAAACGACGCAAATCACCGGGTCCAGGTTCGGCTAAAGCTGTCGCAGAGCAAATGCGCAGAAACGTGCAGGCGAGAGTCAACGCCGCGAAAAGCGCTCGCAAAAAATCTGGCGCCATGTCAAAGAAGAAGGGAGGCAATCGCGCGAGGAAGAAATAATAGCTGCTTTATTGTGTAAATTCACGCACTCGTAGACGTAGATCGTGGTCACGAAATTGTCCAAGTCGCTCGCGAGCCAAAACTTTTCGCCGAAAACTAAACTCTTCGCCGCCGACACGCCCACAACGCCACACATCGCATCGCGCACCGACGCTCGACGCGCGCGCGCGTATCGTTTGCGATCCAATGTCGCGAGTCACCCTCTCGCGCACCGCGTCGTCGTCGTCCACACCGACGACAACCACCAGGCGGCGCGCGCCAACGTCATCGCGTGCAGCCCCGCGCCGCGCGCGAACCGCGCGCGCGCTCCCGCCCGACGTTGTCGACGCGGTGCGAGCGATCGATGTCGACGCCGTTACCGAAGTCGTCGGCCGCGAGCGAGACGCCGCCGGCGCGGCGCTGCGCGCGCTTCGCGGTTTATCCGTCGTCGACGTCATCGCCCAACTCCACGAAGCGCTCGAGCCGCTCATCCACGTCGACGATTTCGGACAGCGCGAGGATGGTGGCGAGAGCTTGCGAAGCGCGATCGAGCAACAGGGCGTGTTGGACGTCGCGTCGCAGGCGCTGAGCGTGGCGCGGGAGAAGTTCATGTCGTCGAAAGTCGCGGCGGGCGTCGCGACGGCGGCGCAGACATTTGGGCTGTCGGAGGTGTTGCCCGAGGACACGGTGAGCGTCACGTATCAAGCGTTGGTGACTGCGGCGGCTGGGATTTTAGCGACCGTGAACAGTGGTGACGATGAGTCGACGCGCGCGGCGGCGAAGGATGTGGACGTGGATGAGTTGCCGAAGACGTACGACGTAGAACGCATTCGCGCGTACTGGGGCAGACGTCCCGCGGCGGTGGCGAAACGGTCAGCCGCGGTGTTGGGCGATGTCATCGGTTGGGTCGTCGCGTTACTCGTGGACATTCAAACGGGTAACGTGGAGAAGAATTCCGCGGAAAGGGCCGATCAGTTGAAGGATATCATAGCGCAACAGGGGCCGGCGTTCGTGAAAGTGGGACAAGCGGTGGCTATTCGTCCCGATTTGCTCCCTCCGGCGTACCTCGAAGCGCTTCAGACGCTCCTCGACGGCGTCAAGCCGTTTTCGAGCGAAGAGGCGCGAGAACTGATCCGAAATGAGCTTGGCAGACCCCTCGAAGAGGTTTTTGAAGACGTCGAAGCGTTCGACAAGCCCATCGCTTCCGCGTCCATCGGCCAAGTGTACAAGGCGAGACTCAAGCAAACGCCTGGTATGAAAGAAGAGCAAGGTAGTTTCGGTTCAGACGTCGCCGTGAAAGTGCAACGACCGAAGATATTAGACACCGTCACTCTCGACTTGCTCGTGATTCGATCCGTCATCGAGAGCTTGGCGAAACTACCGAAGAACGGACCTCTGGCGCAGGTGCAACAGGGCGCGGAGGGATTCCTCCCGGTGCTCGACGTCGCCGCCGAGCGATTCCTCGAAGAGTTAGACTTCGGTCTCGAAGCGTCGAACGCGAGTCGATTCGAGGCGGACATGAACGCAGTGCCGTTCGTCCGAGGTACCATCAAGGTTCCGCACGTGTTTCAATCCGTCAGCACCGGGAAAGTGTTGACGCAAGAATGGGTCATGGGGCGAAAACTCACTGAGATCGAAGCTTCTAACACGAACGCAGAGACGCGGGAGAAGCTCGTCGAGACCTTGCTCAATAGTTACATGGTACAGTTCTTGGAGACTGGTTTCTTGCACGCCGACCCGCATCCAGGTAATTTCATGCTCATGGACGACGGTCGTTTGTGCATTCTGGACTACGGCATGATGACGACGATCACCGAGGAACAACGCATCGCGTTCGTCGAGTACATCGCACATCTCAGCGCGAAAGAGTATGACAAGACGCTGGAAGACCTCGTCAATCTGGGGTTTGTTCCGCGTGCGCTCGCCGATGATCCGGCGAGCAGGGAAATCGTCGTGCCAGTGCTCGCCGAGACGCTCGAGACGCTCTACGGGTCAGGAGGAGGCATCACGACGAAGACCGATGCGCTCAACGCGCAGCAAAGTTCTCGCGTCGGCGAGTTGAGCGATAAGCTCGACGCACTCTCCAAGGAGTATCCTCTTCAATTACCACCGTACTTCGTGTTGATTTTACGCGCGTTCGGTACTCTCGAAGGCTTGGGCTTGAGCGTGGATTCCAACTACGCCATCGTCGACGAGTGCTTCCCTTACATCGCTCGTCGTCTATTGTCAGACGACGCACCTCGCATGCGCAACGCGCTTCGTTCGTTCGTGTACGGAGGGAGCGATAGATTGAAGGTGTCGCGCGTCAAAGACATTGCTGGCGGCTTTTCCAAGTTTACCAACTCGATGGGTGCGACAGAAACTAGCGGTACGATGAAGGGTGAATCGCGCGGTGAGCTCGATCCCGCCTCGCGAGATGCGTTGGCGATCGTCTTCTCCAGCGAAGGAAATTATCTCCAAGATCTCGTCGTGGAAGAAGCCGTGCGCGCGGCGGACTCTCTCAGTCGCAACGGCACCGTTTCGATGTGGCAAGCTCTCGGACGAGCATCGCCGTTCGCGTCGTTGGCTTCTCTCACGCCACTCGCCCTCATCCCCGGTCTTAACGCACCGATTCTTCTGTCTCTGCTGGCGAGTCAGAACGAATCTGTCATATCGCTCACGTTCGAGGATAAGAAAAATCTGGCCTTGCTGCGCAGCATCGTCGATCTCATCGGGCCTAGCGGGATGAATCAATCGCTCCAATCCATCCTCGCGCAAGGTCCCGGAAACTTCGATCCCGAGATCTTCTCTTCCGTCGCCCCTGGTCTCGGCCGCATGTCGAGCGAATTCGGCGAAAAGTTTAGCAAGAGACTTGTCGAGCGAGGCAACGACGACATACGCAAGTTTCCGATGTTCCGAGGTTCTGATGGCCTCGTCGCCCAACGAGGCCGTTAGCTGCCGTGCGCGCTTGCAATACAACACATTGACATCGCAGCGATGATAAAACAATCATTAAAATAATAAAAAAATGCTACCGCGCGCGCAGAGAAAAGGCTTCAAAACCCGTCACACACGACGCCGAGCGCCTTGGTCCCGGCTGTCTCGCCGAAGATACAGAGCCCGAGTCTATTCTTCGCATCCGTCTTATCGTTGTTCGCCCACACCGCGTTCCCGTACGCCTCTCTCTGCGCCTTCCCAGAGATGCTTCCATCCGTGAATCCTCTCGATAATCGCACCCACTCGTTGAATTTCCCCTCGTCGAAGTCCCCGCCAGCGCCGCGCGCTCTGAGCAAGCCGATGACTTTCGTCGTCATCAAAAACGACCGGCCCTGCGTCGAGTTGTCGTACCTACGCTTATTGCGTTCGTACCACGCACCGACGAGTTCGTCGTCGCCTTGTTTCCCGTCGCCGCGCGCGAGTCGCGTCGCTGCGTCGAGCGTCGCGAGCGTGTCCGTCGCGTAATCATCGTTCGCGCGCGCTGAGGACGCGCGCATCGTCAACGGTACCGCGACAAACGTCGCGAGCGCGCGACGGCGCGACGGCGCGCTCGCGGTCGACGCCTTGGCGCGCGTCGGCGCGACGGCGCGCGTCGCGGGCGCGGGCATGATGGTCAGCGCGCGAGCGTGTGACGGGTCGGACGAATTGACGGACGAGCGCACAACCGACGATCGAGACCGCAAGCGAGCGCGACGGCACACGCCGCCGCGCGCGCGAGAAACCATGTCGAGCGCGCGAGCGACGCGAGAGGCGATGCGACGCGCTGCCTCCATCGGCGCGACGGCGAGCGCGACGGCGACGACGACGCGCGCGAGTGGATTTCATCAATCGTTCGCGCGATCGATCGGCTCGCGAGGCGTCCCGGATGAGTACGGACAACCCGCGACCGGGGGCACGAGCTTCTTGGGTACGCCGAAGAACCATCGCGAACTCCTCGAGAAGCGACCGATGAGTCCGGACGTGTTCGCGGCGGACGGGAGCTGGAGCCCGCACTATAAGTTTCCCGCCGTGGCGCTGAGCTCGATCACGAATCGCGTCACCGGGGTGGTGCTGACGGGCGCGATGAGCGCCGGGGGCGTCATCGCGCTCGTGGGAGGACCGGAAGCGGTGCCGATGACGATCGAGATGTTCAAGGCGCACGCACCATTCGCGGTGATGCCGACCAAGTTTGCGTTGAGCTTTCCGTTTGTGTTTCACACGCTGGGCGGGTTCAGACACTTGGTGTGGGACGCGACGACCAAGGGCATCGATAACGAGAGCGCTAACACGAGCTCGTTGGTGATTTTCAGCGCGAGCGCGGCGGCGAGCGCGGCGTTAGCGGCGTACACGTGGTAGAGCGCGCGCACCGATTTTTCTGTACAACCTAGTCAATCTTAAAAATTTACAGTACAAGCTCAAAAGGGACACCATCGTTCTCTCCGACGCGAGTGACGTGCGCCGACGCGTTCAAAGTTAGATGTGACGCGCAGCATCGTGTGTACTAAACAAAGAGCTCCGGCATCTGCGTTCTGAGATCCTCGTCCACGATCGAGTCGACGACGGCGTCGCAATACAGTCTAATATCCTCTTCGCTCGGCGCGCGTTCGCCTCGCGTTCGCACGAATATCGTCTTCATGCCGAGCGCCTTCGCCGCCTTGCAGTTTTTAAACGAGTCCTCGAACATGGCGCATCGAGACGCCTCGACGCCCGCGTCGGCCAGCACCTTCTCGAACGCTTCCAGTTGCGGTTTACACACCGGCGCGGTGAATACGCCGCCGTACACCCTCTCGAACGCGTCGCTCTCGTCGGCGTGCAGACCCAACGCTCGAAGCGCTTTATTGCCCTGCGTCTCGCTCGTATTCGTCATGATAATTTTACGATACGGCATCGCGCGCAGCGTCGCCGTCAACGCGTCGCTCGGCGATAAAAATCCATCCACGCCGTCTCGACAAAACGCCGTGAACTCCTCCTGCTCGACGTCGTACCCCAAGTCCACGAGTCCCTTGTAACACTGCGACGCCGCCTCGAACGCTCGCGCGCGCACCTCCGCCGCCTCCTCCTCCGACATCCCGAACCGCTCGCGCAGGAACGCGCGCTGACGCCGGCGCACGTGCGCGAGGTACCCGTTCGCGCCGTCGTACAGCACGCCGTCGAGATCGAAGACGAGACGATCGAAGTGGGCGCCCCACGAGGCGCGTTCGCCCGCGCGACGAACCGTCATCGTCGCCGTTCGGCGCGCGGAGTCCGAGGACGACGCGCGAACCGAGGACGACGCGCGCGAGACGGTCGTCGCACCGCGCGTCGTCGTCATCATCGCGCGTCGCGTCTCGTCGCGTCGCGTCGCGGGATGCGGCGACGACGACCCACCGTCTCGCGACACCTCGACGCGCGCGCACCCGCCGCGCATGGCGTGCTCGACGCGCGCGGTGGCGTCGTGCGCGCGCGAGACGACGACGCGAGAGGGACGGCGCACGTCGGTCCCCGCGCGTCGCGCGCTCTGTCGCGCGTCGACGGCGTCGTCGTCGACCGAGAACGACGAGGACGAGGACGAGAAGAGCTCGGTCACCACCTCGCACACCCTCATCGGTCGCTCCATCAAACCGGACCACATCCTCGAGGGACGACCGGACGACGCCCTCGGGCGTCTGGCGGTGGAGATTCTTGCGAGTGAGACCGGGGTGGACGCCGAGGCGTTGGCGCGAGACGTCGAGCGGTTGTTCACCATCGTCCCGGGACTGCGCGCGAGGGTGACGCGGGGCGAGGTGACGCGCGCGCGGGCGGTGGAGTTGGCGGCGGCGTTGGATCGCACGACGGCGTGCGTGTTGGCGCTTCGACGGATGATGCGTGAGGGCGTCGATGTGATGGGGATGTGCGCGGCGGCGCCCGATCTGTTGGCGTTGGACGCGGAGGGGTTGGCGCGAGTTCGCGAGCGCGCGATGCGGGCGAGGTCGGGGTTGGAGGGCGTGTGCGACGCGGATGCGTTTTTCGAGGCGTGTCCGGGATGTTTACTCGTCGAGGACGACGAGATGGAGGACATCTCGCGTCGAGCGAGACGTCTCAAGGAGAGTCTCCCGGATGGGGATGTGGTGAAGATTTTAGAGAAGAGACCGAGCGTGTGCTTGAATGAAGACGCGTTCGTCAGGGCGACGAAAGCTGTCAACTCGCTGCGCGCGTCCATGCCCAAGGATTGCAGGGTCGGTTTGATGCTCACGGATTTTCCGTCTCTGTTGTTCGTCGATATCGATGTGTTGTTGGAGGATTTGCGGAACACGTTTGGGGGCGATCCCTGCGAAATTCTGCGGAGAAATCCGGGCATATCAACCATGGTGCGTATTTCACTTAACCGCGGCGCGCTCAATTTTTTCGCTCGCGCTCCCACGATGACGCTCGCTGACGTCGATTCGCGCATTTTGTCGCGCATAGTTTGAGAAAAACAACGCGTCGTTCAATCCTTTGCGATGACTGACGCGGCGACGATTTTCACACGCCAGTTCGAGCGAAACACCAGCACCTCGTCTCCTCTCGGTCCCGCCGCCAACACGATGCAAGCGGACGAAGAGAACTTCGGTCTAACGCGCACGTCCGAATTAGGAATCAATTAACAATCCATAGTGTACAGTAGTAGCGACGCCGGCATCTCATCGTCGCTCGACTCGTTTTCACAAAGAACGCGTCCGTGGCCTCAGAGCACGACTCCGCCCACCGTTCGTCCATCGACATGGCGCGAGCGTCCGACATCGCGCGCGCGGTGCGTTCGCTCACCCTCGTCGCCTCGCGCGCGTCCGCCGCGACGGACGCGACGATGGACGCGATGTCTCGGTCGTGTCGAAACATCTTCGACACGCGCGCGCACGCATCATCCTTCGCGCGCGCGCACGCGTCTCAAGCCAAGAAGCGGGCGCCGTCGGTGACCAGGTACGTCGTCACCGCGTTCGGTCCCGATAAACCCGGCATCGTCGCCGATCTCACCGCCAAAGTCCTCGCCGCGAGGGGCAACGTCGAGGAGTCGCGCATGACACGACTTCGCGGCGACTTCACCATCTCCATGCTAGTCTCTTTCGTCGACGCCGACGCTGTTCCAGAGACGCTGGACGCTTCGTTATCGCAGATCCCATCCCTCGTCACCTCGGTTCGAGCATCGAGCGAGGCGTGCGAGGAATCGAACACCGAGCTCAAACGCGTGCGTCTGCGCGGCGAAGACTTTCCCGGCATCACCAACGCATTCGCCAAAATCTTACACGAACGCGGCTTCAACATCGAACGCATGCGCACCGACACCGCCGACGCTCCGTTTGGCTCGGATAAGCTCTTTCTCGTCGACGCCGTCGTGCGCGTTCCGAGGGATGTCCGTCTGAGCGACTCGCTCGCGCCGCTTCGAAGAGACGTCGGCTTGGACGTCGACGTCGAAGAGTACGATCCCATGCGCGAGATTAAGTGATCTCGCGCCTGTCGCTCGCGCACATCGTAGACATAGTCATTAAATTTCACATTCTTTCGCGTTTGCGCCCTTGCGCGACGTCTCGAACGCGCGAGACGCGAGGCGCTCGCGGGCCTCCGTCTCGGCGGCGTCGCTCCGAGTTGGCGCTCGCCCTCGTCATCGTCTTCATTTCGTCGCGCCTCGCGCGCGACCGCGCGTCCGTGCGCCCTCATCGAGCGCACCAATCGCGAGAAAGATGGTTGCCGGCGCGCACGTGCCGCGCGACGCCGTCGTCACGGGCGATCGCGTCGGGTTTCCGACGATCGCGGTGGCGCACTCGCGAAAAGTTCAGAAGGGCGAAGACTTCGATCTCGCCGAGGTGGCGGCGAAGTGGCGTCCGATGCGCGAGGGAAGCGAGCGCGAGGATGAGAAGGATGAGATCGAGTTCGGCGCGTTCGGTTTGTTCGATGGACACGGTGGCAAGGCGTGCGCGGCGCACTGCGCAGAACGTTTTCTTCCGGAGCTCATCGTGGCGTTGGATGCCGAGGGCGCGTTGAGAGAAGGGGAATGCGCGGACGATGCCTTCGAGAGACGCTTGCCGAACGCGCTTCGAGCGGCCTTCGCGGCGGTGGACGCGGCGTTCTTGTCCAAGGATGTGCACAGTGGATCGACGGCAACGATTTGTGTCGTGCGGGGGAGATGTGTGACGACTGCGGCGGTGGGCGATTCGTTGGCGACTTTGGATCTCGGTCCGGGGACTCCGGTGCTTCGTTTGAGCGTCGAACATCGTCTGGACACGTCCGAGAGTGAAAGGAAGCGCATCGAGGAGGCTGGGGGAGAGGTGCGACCAACGGAATACGAGGACGGACCGAACGGGGAACGCGTCGGCGTCGGTCCGCTGAGAGTGTGGCCGGGCGGGCTCGCGGTGTCTCGATCGATCGGTGATCGCGACGGTAAGAAGGGCGGCGTCATCAGCGAACCTGACGTGTGTATGGTGGTCGTTCCCGATCGATTTCACGGTGCGAGGCTTTTACTTGCGAGCGACGGTTTGTGGGACGCGGCGACGCCCAAGCAGGCGTCGGCGCACGCCACTAAGATGAATGCGCAAAACGCCGCCGCGGCGCTCAATAAGCTCGCGCAGATGATGAAGGATAACAGAGATGACATCACGGTTCTCGTCGTCGACATGATTCTTGAAGAGAGCAAGAAGGCAGGTCCGTTTGCGGTGAAACCCGAGCAAGGTTCGGAAAAGCCCGTGCTGTACCATCCGTTTTCGAAAAAGGCGCACAACCCGTTGCCGCTGCCGTCTGAGCGACACGCTGAGCGCAAAAGGATCAAAGACGAAGAGTCTGCGAAGCAAGCAGCGTTTGAGTGCGCCAGGCGAGCGGAAGAGGAGGAGGCGATGAAAGCCATGGAGGAGAGACAGGAAGCGGAACGAAGAGCCGAGGCGGAGGCGGAGGACCAGGGGTGGGAAGAGGCGAATATGAAGGGTCCGAAAAAGAAGGAAAAGGAATCAAAACAACACAGAGTGAAACATAAGAAATTCGATTCGAAAGAGCCGAGACAGACGAAGCAACAGAAGCCTAAACCGAAGGTTACCGTCGAAGCGCCGCCGCTCGAGCAAGGCTCGAGCGAAACGGCGGCTATCGCGCAAAATAAAGAGAGGAAGCAGGGTAAAAAGCAGAAAAAGAAAAAGGGAGATTTGGATATTCCCGATGTATCTGCTTTAAAGCTGTCTGAAACTCCCGCGGTCGGAGCCAGGACGGGTGAGAAGAAGGCAAAGAAGGCGAAGAGCAAGGAGCGTTCGCGCCCTCCCACTCCGCCCGATCACGTCAGACCGCACGTCATTCAACCGCCTCTTCCGCCAGGTCCACCGAACATCGTGAACGCTCAATCCATTCCTGTGCTTCATCCATACCAGGATCCAATGCATCATCCGATTCCTACGGCGCAGCCGCCTCTCCTTGGGATGCTTCCGCACGGCTTGCCGCCGCCCGGGTTACCGCCGGTGGCGCAGCCGCACGCGATGTTCGCGCACGTTATGCCTCCGCCGATGCACCCTGGCTTCAATCGCCAGGGTTTTCCGCAACCAAACAATAAAGCGGAACATTTGATGCTTCTCATGAGATCTGGTTCGCCGCCAGTTCCGCCGGGATTACCGCCCCAAGTGAGCGATCATCGATCGCCGCCGGAGCGACCCAACGTCGAGGCTCCGAACACGCCGATGAAGGAACAAGAAAAGGGACAGCACAAGGTCCAGTCTAATAAAAAAGGCAATCGCCGTCCGAGAAAGTGGAACCAATCGACCCGTAAGGACGCAGATACACCCAAACGCTCTGAATGATACGTTAAACGTGACTGATTCGGCGCATGTACGATAGAACGAGTTGACCAATTATTACCTTTATCAATATAGAAACACATTCGAGATTATACAATAAGACTACACCAACTTTGTCGTCAAGCTCACCGGACGCCCATCTCGTCGCAGTATCGGCCCTGCTGAAAACTGCGGCATCCACACTCGACGAATCGAATTGCCGAGGTTTGGTCCACTACAGTGCAGCACGACGTCGCTGAAAAACACGACAGATCCTGCGCACACGGTGATGAGTCGGCCAATCCCGTCGCATCCATCGTCCGAGAGCGGCGAAGGCAAGGTTTGTCGTGAAGGATACGCGAGCGCTTTCTCCCTGTGCGTCGCCGCGGCCGAAGCCTCGGCGTATGGGAGTATACGAAGCGTTCCGTTTTCCTCGCTCACGTCGTCGAGCGGGACCCAACAGCTCAAATACGACGTGTACGACGACGAATGTTCGGCATCACACCATTGACTGTCGTAGTGCCACTGAAAGCTCGACGATCGAAGACATTCTTTGTTTCTCGCCGGCGGTTTCACGATGTATTGGTCGTTGAAAAACCGCACGTCGTCGACGCCCAAGAGCGCCCTCGCGATCGATCCGATCGCACCGTCTCTGCGCACCGTTTCCGTGACGAGATCGACGCACATCGATGAACTTTTGCGATGATCTAACTCAGTATCGCCGGACGTCGAACACTCGCGCGTCGGATCATTGACCTGGGCCACGCAACCGACAGCCTCTAATTCGCGCCAGCGCGCGTCTCGATCGTCGTTTTCACCGAGTCTGTCTCTGTGATCGCGAACGCGCGTCGTTAGCTTCCTCCATTGGCGCGGCGAATGGTGGGGATTTCCGCGCCGGCACCCTCGCGCGCGCACCTCAAGACGGCATCGAGCTCCTCTCGGCACGCCTCGACGACTTTCGTATCGAGATAATTCTCGACGACGACGTAACCTTGCGCGTCAAATCGCGCGCGCAAATCATGGAGGAACGCTCGTTCCATCGACTTGATCGTCCGCCGCGCGCGCCCCTGACGCGCGTGCGGCGGACTGACGCACTCTGGGGACGACGCCCCGCACCCGCACGCCCCGTTTGACTCGTCTCTTTAGATCGAGACTCGCTATGGATACAACGGCTAAAATAAGCTAGCTCTAACTCACGCTTTGATGGTGCTAACGCGATCAATGATCCACTTGCTTCACTGCGAAGCCAACGTTCGATACCCACCTCTGTACTCGAAATTTCGAATCGTCCGGGCTATACTCGAAATTTCGAATCGATCGGGCTCCAGCGTAGACGATTGGTCGCGCGCATCGCTACTCTTCACCCACTTTTGAGGTATTCTTGTTCTTTTACGACTTTTCAGCCTCTGTCTCTATCTTTTTCGCGCCATCAACGTCATTCTCCGTCCGCCGCGCCGCGCGATACCGGTCACGCCGCCTCGGGGCGCCCTTCACCTTCGCGCCGCCGGGACCGGTGACCTCGACCGCTTTCGGTTTTTCATCGCTCGTTTCGATTTCATACTCAACCTCTTCCCCCTACGAACGCGTCATCACCATCCGTCACCGTCAGTCTCGCGCTCGCGCGCTCAAAAAATTCCCCCGCTGGGTTTCCGCTCCCGCCCCGCCTCCCCGCCCCGCCGAAGAGCGCAGCCGGTACGCATTGAACGAACGCACCTCCCACAGCGACCGGAACCCAGTCGTGTTGATGCCCGTCTGATGTACGAATATCTCTTCAGAACCATCGTCGGGAACGATGAACCCGAACCCTTTGGCCGCGTTGAACCACTTCACCTGAGCGCCGGCGCCGCCGCGCCGCGCCCTCGCGTCAGTCCTCCGTCGCTCGCGATCGCGTTCGCTCCGGCCCGAGCGCGCGTTCTCGGAAACTCCGACACCCTCGTCCACGCGCGCGAACGCGCGGTTCTTTTTCGACGCGCTCGCGCGTCGCCCGCCCGTCTCGCACCGTCCCTCGCGCGCGCGTCCCTCGCGCGCGCGTCCCTCGCGCGCGCGCGCACATGAATCGCGATCCACCGCCGCGCGAGTCGCGCGTCGTCGTCGTCGCGCGTCGCTCTGCCGGGCGACCGACCGCGCGGAGGTTGTCTTTTTCGGTCGCGCGCGCGAAGGTGCGGTGTGGAGGTGGACCCGTGGATGGGTTTCGGTGGGACGCGTGTATGGGTAGTGGTATCGGTGTGAGGGGGTATGGTGAGCGATGGTGAGGGATGGAATAGAATCGGGGGGGGTTATGTCACTTGGATAAGGTAATGACGTAGTATACTATGTATTATGAAAATGATAAAAAGTTGCTTCGGCCTGAGATCGAGCCACGCCCCCGGTCTCGGGCGATGGCCACGCACGAGCCGAATGAGTACATCGGTCTGTCGATAGATATACACCCGTGGATGGGGGATCGCGTGTGTTGTGTATGTGGTCGGCCGTGTGTGATGGGTCGTGAACGGTCGTGGGGAAAGGGGTCGCGATGCATCGACGACGAGTGATGGAGGATGACGCGCGGCGACCGTCGAACGACGACGCGGGGAAGGATCGGTCGGTCGTGGCGTCGCGTTCGGTCGCGGCGTCGGTCGGTCGTGGCGTCGTCGTCGGGCGTGGGGCGGTGGTCGGTCGGTCGGTCGGTCGGTCGGTCGGTCGGTCGGTCGTCGGTACCCGGTGGGCGCGGCCGGCGATCGGACGCGCGTAACGACCGATGTCGCCGGGGAAGGCGGTGGCGCGGTTTTTCGGCGTGAACAGCCGCGCGCGGGAGCCCGTGGGGGACGCCAGGGGGAACGCGGTGGGATGGCGCGTCGATCGAGGCGACGGTGGGCGCGAGGCGTCGACGGCGGGGAGACGGCTGGAGGCATCGGGCGACGACGCGACCAAGGCGAGCGCGACGATCTCGACGAGCACCGGGACGGTTTTGGATTGGATCTCGGCGAGGACGGACATCGCGCGATGGATCATGTTTCCAGGAAGAGCGGCGGA